>Ga0172375_10003035_pt1 | contig 25735 bp, 27 predicted proteins | sample LakKiv1m_FD_114537 | JGI IMG/M metagenome (GOLD analysis project Ga0172375, IMG submission 114537) | Freshwater microbial communities from Kabuno Bay, South-Kivu, Congo - kab_092012_11.1m | ecosystem: Environmental > Aquatic > Freshwater > Lake | place: Democratic Republic of the Congo...
TTATTCATAGCGTTGAACTGGACCCTGTTATGGTGGAAGTTGCAAGAAAGTATTTTGATCTTGATACTATTAAAAACCACAAGGTAATTATCGAAGACGCGTTAAAAGTGGTTGTTGAACCAGAAAAATATGAGATCAGTAAGTTTGGCGCTGATGTACTTATAGTCGACATATACGTTGGCGAGACTTATCCCGATCTAGGCAGATCGGGTAATTTTATTTCGGCGATTAAGAGTTTGGTCAAAACCGACGGCCTTATTATTTTTAACAGAATTTATCTTGAACACCACCAGGACGATGTTGACGCTTTTATCAATTACGTATCGGGTCTTTTACACAATGTTAAGTGCATGGTGGTAGCCGGATATACAAACTCCGACAACGTTTTAATTTACGGAAGGACGTAATACATGACTTTCTTTCAAGCTTTGGTACTAGGTGCCTTGCAGGGCATTACCGAATTTCTTCCGGTTTCTTCTACCGGCCATTTGATACTTTTGCCGAGTTTGCTTGGTTGGCCGGAACAACCGCTTGTTTTTGATACCACAATTCATTTGGGAACCGCTCTTGCTCTGGTAACTTATTTCTGGCGAGACATTGTAGCTATAGCAAAAAAGGTTTTTAACAGCACAAGGTGGCCGGGAAGTCTTGGCATCAAGATTTTGGCAGGTTCTATTCCCGCCGGAATCTTGGGCGTTTTATTTGGCGATTATATCGAGGCTGTATTTAGGCATCCCGTGTATGTGGCATTGTTTTTAGCTGTGGGTAGCATATTAATGTTTGCGGCGGAGTTGTTCAGCAAGAAATCAGACGGCATAGAAACTACAGATACTAAAAAAAGTTTTGGCATCGGTTTATTTCAGGCATTGGCGCTGTTACCGGGGATTTCCAGATCAGGTGCAAGTATGTCGGGCGGCATGTTGTTTGGTTTAACAAGAGAATCAGCCGCTAGGTTTTCCTTTTTGCTGTCTATTCCCATTGTCACTGCAGCTGCGGTTTTTAAACTTGGCGATTCTGTATCGGCTCTTAGTACACTTGGACCAATAGTTCTCTTAGCAGGAGTTGCATCCAGCTTTGTGTCGGGTATGTTGGCTGTGGACTTTCTACTTAAATTTATTAAAAAACACACTTTTCAACTTTTTATTATGTATAGGCTCATCCTTGCGGTCGTGATTCTTCTAAGCTTTGTTAAACTTTAGAGTGTTATAATCACCCTTGATATGTCCATTCTCAAGAAATTATTTGATTCAAACGAAAAACAAATCGCAAAGCTGAAACCGCTTCTAACCGAAGTAAATAGTTACTCTGGTGAATTTGAAACACTAACTGATCAAGAACTTAGCCAAAAAACAGCAGTTTGGAAAGCTGAGCTAAGGAAACTGGATCAGGAGGATCAGGAACGTAAACTTAATGAATTACTCCCTCAAGCCTTTGCATTAGTCAGGGAGGTGAGCAGCCGTACTCTAAAGATGCGGCATTTTGATGTGCAGATTCTTGCCGGGATTGCATTGCATCAAGGCAAAATTGCTGAACAAAAAACCGGCGAGGGCAAAACTCTTACCGCCACACTGCCTTTGTATCTAAACTCTCTCACCGGAAGAGGTGTTCATCTGGTAACGCCAAACGACTATCTTTCGCGACACGGTGCCGGTTGGATGGGCAGCCTGTATGTGGGTTTGGGCGTAAACGTGGGTGTTGTTATGCAGGAACGTGCTTTTGTGTTTGATCCGGCGTATGAGAATATTGAATTTGAAGATGCCTACGCTAAGAGGCTGCGGGAAGTTTCCAGACAGGATGCGTATAGATGTGATGTGGTTTACGGAACCAATCACGAGTTTGGGTTTGATTATCTGCGTGACAACATGGTTAGAAGTTTGTCGCAAATGGTGCAAACAAATCCAAACGGCGATTGGGGAACGCACAATTTTGCTATTGTCGACGAAGTAGATTCAATTCTTATAGACGTCGCCAGAACTCCGCTAATTATTTCTGCGGCAGATTCCAGATCTTCAAATCGATACTATGACGCGGATAGAATTATTAAATCTTTGGCTAAAAATCAAGATTACGAAGTTGACGAAAAATTCCGAAGCGCAACCTTAACAGACCTTGGTATAAGAAGAGTTGAGAGACTTCTGAATATAACTAATCTTTATGAACAGGACTTTGAAATGGTGCACTTAATAGAGCAGGCTTTGATTGCGCAGGCGCTGTATGAAAAAGATAAAGATTATGTTGTTAAAGAAGGCAAAGTAGTAATTGTGGATCAATTTACAGGTCGACTTCTCCCAAGCAATAGATTTTCTCACGGGTTACATCAGGCGATAGAAGCAAAAGAGGGGGTACAGATTCAAGAAGAGTCAAAAACATTGGCAGAAGTTTCTTATCAAAATTATTTTAGAATGTATAAAAAACTTGCAGGTATGACAGGTACCGCAATGACCGAAGCGGAGGAATTTTATAAGATCTACAAACTCGATGTAGTAGAGATTCCAACTAACAAAAAATGTGTCAGATCTGACTACAACGATGTGGTTTATAAAACGGAAGCAGGAAAGTTTCGCGCAGTAGCAGATGACATAGTTGAAAAGAATAAAACTGGTCAACCGGTGTTGGTGGGTACAACATCTGTAGAGAAAAGCGAGTTATTGCACGATCTGTTGAAAAGACGCGGCGTGTCCCACGAAATATTAAATGCAAAAAACCACGAGAGGGAAGCATTGATTATCGCACAGGCAGGAAGAAAAGGAGCCGTTACAATTTCTACCAACATGGCCGGTCGCGGTGTTGACATACTGCTTGGAGGCGATCCGTCATCCGCGCAGGATCAGGATGCGGTTAAATCCGTAGGCGGGCTGCATGTTATAGGTACAGAACGACACGAGTCTAGGCGAATAGATAACCAATTACGCGGTCGTTCCGGCCGACAGGGTGATCCCGGTTCTTCACGCTTCTTTGTTTCGCTGCAGGACGACCTGATGAGGATATTTGGCGGCGAGCAGGTTACAAAACTAATGGATCGGTTTGGTATTGACGACAGTGTCCCTCTGGAAGCAGGCATTGTAACCGGTGCAATACAAAATGCACAAAAAAGAGTAGAAGGCTTTAATTTTGACAGACGCAAACAATTGGTTGAGATGGATGATGTTATAAATGTTCACAGAGAAGTGGTTTATAAACTAAGAAGAAGAATAATTGAACTTGAGTCAGGCGCAGACGAACACAAAGAGTGGCTTATACAAAAACTTGAGGCAAACTCAGAATTTGCGAGATCAGCGTGGGCAGAAAAGGAAACTGATTTTGGAACCGAAATCTGGCTAAGTATTGTTTCCGAACTTAGTTTGCCAGTTATTGATATTTTGTGGATGGAGCACTTGGTGGACATGGATCAGATACGGGAAGGCATAGGTTTGCGGGGTTACGCTCAAAGAGATCCGATGGTTGAATACAAAAGAGAGGGCCATGAAAGGTTTGGCATTTTGGTTGCAAGAATATACCAATCGATGGGAGAACGGCTTAGCTATGTCACAAAAAATATTGAAACAACTCCAAGAAAAAACTCCGAGTATAGAAATATTACATACAAGCACGGAGAGCTTGAAACCGGCGTGTCCGAAGAGACTGGTGCCACGAAGCGGAAGGTTGTTGATGCATCAGGAAGAGAAATTGTTGTACAAAACGTAACAGCTGGTGCAGCCAAGGTAGGAAGGAACGACCCTTGTCCTTGCGGTAGCGGCAAAAAGTTTAAGCAGTGTCACGGGAAATAATTTATGAGCAAGAACTTAATCTTATTAGGCGGAAACAGCTTGGGAAATAAATCTTGGGTCTTTGAGGTTGAGGCAAAGCTTGGCGATTTATTTGAGAGAACTTACATCCATGTGTATAAACATTGGACAGATAATAAACCCCTGATCAACCTTGACTTCGAATTGAGCAAGTTAGGCGAGGTGTTAAAAGAATTCGAAGACTACACAATCTTCGCAAAATCGGCCGGTACTTTGTTAACTTTGCGCGGGGTTCACGAGGGTGTTTTAGCACCTGACAAGTGTATTTTTGTGGGTTTACCAGTTCCGTGGGGTGTGCAAAATAAATTTGATTGCAACACGTGGTTGCAAAACTACAGCATTTCCACACTGTTTATTCAAAAATCTTTGGATCCTGCGTCTTCGTTTGAGGATGTAAAGGCTTTATTACTAGACAAGGAAGTTGCTAATTGTGATCTGCGTGAACTGCCGGGAGACACGCATGATTACGAAGATTTAAATCTGTTAAGAGAACTTGTTGAGCAGTTTATGCAGTCGCACAAAAGCAACTAACTTCATTTTTTTTCGGCATTTAACTTGGCTTCAACCATTTCCAGTGCCTTTTGAATTTCTCTATTGTTGGGACTAAGATCTAGTGCTTGTCTAAAACTCTCTTCGGCTTTATCAAGGTCGCCCTGTTTATAATTGACTAGTCCCAGCATGTAGAGACTTTGATATAACTTGGGATTGAACGTGTATGCTTTGGTGAAATATTCTTCTGCTTTACCAAGCTCGCCCATTTGCATATAGGTATTGGCAAGATTGTGAGTGGCATCGGCATACCCTGGATATAGCTTAATTGCGTTTTCGTAGCTTGTTATCGCGGCCTTGTAATTATCGGTACGGCCATAAGCGTCTCCGAGGTTGTTGTAAGTTCTGTAACTATACGGAGCTGTTTTGGCAGTGGCAAGCCAAATATTTAAATTGGTTTTAAAGTCGTTTGTACGGATTACTGTTCTAAGACAATAAACCGAAAGCAAGAGAACTGTTGCGTATACAGCCAGTTTTGTACTTTTTGACCTTTTCTCGATTGCTAGTATAAGCAGCGCAACACCCGCGCAAAAAAATACGGAGGCAAGATACAAATAGCGTTCGGCAATAAACCATGCTATCAAAACCGGACTAAAGCTGGGAAATATTGATAGAGGCAAGATCATCATGATGCCTGCCGCCACCTTGTTCTTTTTTAGCAAGTAGAAGATTGTACCAAAGTATACGATTGTAATCAGCACCATAACAGCGTACAAGGTTTGAGAAATTATAACGCCTTCATGATAAATCGAAAGCTTTGCCGGCCACACAAGTAAACTAAGCATCATATAAATTGTGTAGGGTATTCTGTTTAGCAAGGGAGTGGTGGAAGTTGGGTCGATGCTGTACGTATCTTCCAGACTTTGGATTCTAAACGCAAACTCTTTTGTTACATATGTTGCAATGAAAAACACCGCAGCAATCGCGAAAGGTATAAACACTCCCAGTCTTTTGAAATTTCTCACTGCAAACCCCTCTCCGTTTTCAAGCAAGAATTCACTCACGATAAAAAGTATAGGAAGTATTGTTAATATCCAAGCATTTCTGGCCAATATTGTTCCTGCAAAAAACACCGACCCCGAAATATACAAAAAGGTTTTGTTGCCTGTTTGTTTGAAAAGTACAAAAGCAATTAATGTAAAAAGTCCAAAAAATCCGTTGATGAGATATGTTACAGCTGATATCCACGCAACAGCTTCGGTATTTACCGGAAAGACCGCAAACAATAGACTTGCTATTACAGATACCCGACGGCCAAAAAGTAGATAGAGTAGAACAAAAACCAAAATCGAATTTAGCATGTGTAGTGTTATTGATAACAGGTGAAAAGGAACCGGATTAGCGCCGGATGTATTTATGAACACTGAGAAAAGAATGTCGTGGAGCAAAAGTGTACCTGCAGTTTTGTTAAAGTCACGGAGTTGTGTATCTCTAAGAATAACCGGCTCATCGTCGGCACTTAACAACTGCCCGTTGGAAACATTTATATAGCAAGCACTGACCAAGGAAATGAGTAAAAAAATAAAAACAAGATTGGCTTGCAAAAAATGCACAAGGTCTTTTAGTGTGCGAATGTTTGCCTTTTCCATAGGTACAATTATACATATCGAAAAAGTGTATACTAACTTGTTGATATTTGGTGTGTGGGATGTTCACGGGCAAGCAAGTAGCTTCCTGAGCAAAGTATGAAAATAGGATCAATTATTTATGATTTAGTTGAAACTTTCTGCGTGTCGGCTGTGGTGATTTTTGCCATCTACGGCAGTGTAGGATCCATTGAACTTGTTTGGGGCGCTAGTATGGAGCCAACTTTCCACACAGGCGAGCGCATACTGGTTGACAAGCTGTTTCGCAAATTTGATCGTGGAGAGGTAGTAGTTTTGTACCCGCCCGGCAAAGACAGCCGACATTTCATAAAAAGAATTATCGGGCTTCCCGGAGATGTATTTAAGATCTACAACTGCAAGGTACTGATCTCCCAAGACGGCATTAAGTATTCGCTTGAAGAGGACTATTTACCAAAAGATATATGTACACAGGGCGGGCTAGAACTAGAGGAAGGTCGTTCTATAAAGGTCCCGGAGGATAGCTATATAGTTTTAGGCGACAACAGGCCAAATTCTGCAGATTCCCGGGTTTTTGGCGCAGTTAAAGCCGAAAAGATCCTTGGTCGCGTGGTATTTAGATTTTGGCCCTTGACTAAGATGGGGTTTGTGCTGTAATTGTTGACACAAAGCGGCATATATGATAGCTTCACCATTGTCCTTTTACCGGGACGGTGGTTTTTTCGTCAATAACTTATAAAATTGTACTGTTGATTTTGGTAAATAGGTAGTAAAATTAATTTCGCGAAAAATAGCATAGAACGGGAAAAACTTAATGAGAGAAAGCTTTTCAAAAAGAAAAATAGCTATACCTTTACCCAATCTAATAGAAGTTCAGCTGAATTCCTTTAATTGGCTAATCACCACAGGTTTAAAGGAAATATTAGATGAACTTGGAACCATTGAGGATATTTCCGGTCGCGGCTGGATCTTGACTTTACACTCTCCATTACTTGATAAACCCAATTTAACCGTGGAAGAAGCTAAAAGAACAGGCAGAACATATGATGCCCCCTGGTACTTGAAGGTAACTTTAGAAGATCCCATTTTAAAACAAAAGAAAGACACAACAATATATATGGGTGATATGCCACTTATGACGGACAAAGGCACGTTTGTAATAAGCGGTGTTGAGAGAATTGTTGTAAACCAACTTATCCGAGCAGAAGGTGTTTTGTTTTCAAGGGAAACATCCCCCGTTACCGGTCAATTTATGTCCGGTGCCAAAATTCTACCCAGAAGCGGAATTTGGCTTGAGTTTGAAACATCCAGAACAGGTGTCTTAAGTGTAAGAATAGATAGGAAAAGAAAAATTACCGCAACAACAATTTTACGACTCTTTGGTCTTGAGACGGATGATGATATAAGAGCTGCATTTGCAGCGATAGAAACTAATCCCGAAGTAAATTACATAGAAAGCACTTTAGCTAAGGATCCGGCTTCATCTTTTGAAGAAGCTTGCATTGAAGTTTACAGAAAAATGCGACCCGGAGAACCTCTTGTTCTTGAAAATGCAAAAGCACTTGTATCGGCCCTCTTTTTTAACAAGAGAAGATACAGTCTTGGTGCTGTTGGAAGATTCAAGCTTAATCAAGTACTAGGTTTGAACTTTCCAAATACTCCCGAACATAGACTTATTCAACTCGAAGATTTGATAAAAATAGTTTCCAGAGTTATTGAACTTAATAACGGTATCGGTGAGCCAATGGACACAGACTTTCTTGGCAACAGAAGAGTTAAGAGCATTGGCGAGCTTTTACAGTGGCAGATGAGAATAGGGTTTTTACGCATGGAGAAGAACGTAAAAGAAAGAATGGCACTCTCTCCGCGAGACCATCTACCTGAGCCGGGGGTTTTGATATCACCACGAGCTGTTGCCGCAGCAGTCCATAGTTTCTTTGCAACCGGTCAACTTTCACAGCTTCATGATCAGCAAAACCCAATGACGTCTCTCGAACACCTTAGAAGACTTTCAGTTCTTGGACCCGGAGGTCTAACCAAAGAACGAGCAAGCTTTTCGGTTAGAGACGTACACTATTCTTCATTTGGTCGTGTGTGTCCGGTTAGAACACCGGAAGGTCCTAACGTAGGTCTTATTAACTACATGGCCTTATATGCCAAGATAAATGAGTACGGTTTTCTTGAAACACCGTATGTGAAAATTGAAAAGACTTCAGATGGCAAAATGAGACTAACCGATGAGGTTGTATATTTAGCAGCTTATGATGAAGAAGAGCTTTACATTACTGACCAATCAATTAATTTTGATGAAAAAGGTATCATTACAGATTTACAGGTTCCGCTGCGCAAAGGCGGAAACTTTTTCTTGGGTGATGTTTTGATGGCACAGTATATTGAAGTTGTTCCAAGACAGGTTCTTGGTATTACTGCAGGTATGATTCCTTTTGTTCAAAATAACGACATTTCAAGAGCTTTAATGGGTACTCAGCAAATGTCTCAGTCTGTTCCGTTGGTCAAACCTCAGAAACCAATAGTTGCCACAGGAATTGAGGGTGATGTTGCAGCCAGCACGTCCGCTCTTATAAAAGCTGAAAATGACGGTGTTGTTACGTATGCAGACGGCAGCAAAGTTGTTGTAGATTACGGCGGTGGCAAAAAAAATAAAGTTGAATACCACGCCGTTAAGTTTGAACAAACAAATTCTGATACATGCTTCAACCAATATACAAAAGTTATAACCGGTCAAAAAGTTAAAAAAGATGATGTTTTGATAGAAGGTCCTGCGGTACATGAAGGAGAAATGGCCATTGGAACAAACATGACTGTTGCGTATATGATTTACGAGGGCCTTGAATTTGAAGACGGTATTGTTATATCCGACAAATTAGTAAAAGATGATATTTTGACTTCTGTTCATGTTGCCGATTACACAACATCTGTTCAGGAAACAAAGCTTGGACCGGAAGAAATCACACGAGATATTCCAAACGTTTCGGAAGAAATTCTTAAAAATCTTGATGAACAAGGTATCGTTGCCGTAGGGTCAAAAGTTAAGTCCGGTGACATTTTAGTTGGCAAGGTTGCTCCAAAAGGCGAGGTTGATTTAACAGCTGAAGAAAGACTTTTAAGAGCAATTTTTGGAGAAAAAGCCAAAGATGTTAGAGACACTTCTCTTAGAATGCCTCACGGTGAGCACGGTGTTGTCATCGGAGTTAAAAGGGTAACAAAAAAAGATAATGAGTCACTACCTGCGGGGACAATTGAAGAGATAACAGTTTACGTATCACAGCAAAAGAAGATTGAAGTTGGTGATAAATTGGCAGGCAGACATGGTAACAAAGGTGTTATCTCAGCTGTTGTTCCGGCCATTGATATGCCTGTTCTTCCCGATGGGTCACATGTAGATATTGTCTTTTCGTCCGCAGCTGTTTTAAATCGTATGAATGTAGGCCAATTACTTGAGTGTATGCTTGGCATGGCGGGTAAGAAGCTTGGTAAATATTACGAGGTTCCTTCTCTGCAAGAAATTCCGGAGGAACTTATTACAAACGAAATGACAAAGGCCGGTCTACCTGTATCGGGCAAAATGAAACTTAGAGACGGTCGTACAGGTGAGTACTTCCACAACGAAATTGTTGTGGGTGAGGCGTATATTTTGAAACTAATTCACATGTCAGAAGAAAAAATGCATGCACGATCCACAGGTCCGTACTCTTTGATTACGCAACAACCTTTGGGTGGTAAAGCTCAGTTTGGTGGCCAAAGATTTGGAGAAATGGAAGTTTGGGCATTAGAGGCTTACGGTGCCGCCCATATTCTTAAGGAAATGCTTACCATTAAGTCAGACGATATGATGGGGAGGCAGCAAGGATATAGTGCCATCATCAAAAATACTGTAATTCCCGATTCAACTGTTCCGGAAACATTTAAGCTGTTGATAAGAAAACTAAACGGTTTAGGACTTGGCTTAGAAACGATATCGGGTGCTGAACCGGAGGAACAGATAGTTGAAGAAACTGACTCTATCATAAGCGAAGAAAACGGAAAGGAAAATTTAGTCTACGGAGGAGAATTATCGGAATCCTCGGAAGACGCAAAAGAAAGTTAATGTATGAAGGATTTAACCCACCTAAAAGATTTTGATGCGTTAAAAATATTTTTGGCCTCTTCGGAACAGATATTGTCCTGGTCCTTTGGCGAAGTCACAAAACCTGAGACCATAAACTACAGAACTTTTAAATCCGAGAGAGACGGACTATTTGATGAACGCATATTTGGGCCCACCAAAAACTACGAATGTTACTGCGGAAAGTATAAAGGTATCAGATACAAAGGTGTCATCTGCGATAAATGCGGTGTTGAAGTAATTCACTCAAGAGTTAGAAGAGAAAGAATGGGTCACCTAAAGCTTGCTTCACCCATCGCACACGTATGGTTTTTTAAAGGCATTCCGTCAAAGATGGCCCTTTTACTTGATATAACGCCAAGAAACGTAGAGTCAGTTGTTTACTTTGCGTCGTTTATCGTTACGGCTTTTGACGGCAAGAAAAAAGCAGAGGCAATCTCTGATATAGAAAAGGATTTGGCCAAGGCAAAAGCTGTTGTTCAAAAAGAAGTTGACGAAAAGATTGCCGAATACGAAAAGAGTATTTCTAAAGTTGCAAAAGGTAAAGATGAAGTAAGGGCCGGCGAAGAAGCCTTTAAAATTAAAGAAAAAATTCAACAAATCAGAAACTCCTTTCAAAAAAAGTTTGATGAGGCGGATAAAACATTCAAATTATTGCAGAAGAAAATCGAGAGCATAGAGCTTTATTCAGTTATTTCTGAAAATGAATATCTGTCACTATCAAATTACGTTGAAAAGTTTTGTGAACTGGAAATCGGGGCCGAGGCTCTAAAAGGCATTCTTCAGAACATGGATCTGCATCAGCTTTCCGTAGACTTGAGAGCCGAGCTTGATAGATCAAAGGGTCAGAAAGCTCAAAAGCTTGCAAAAAGACTTAAGGTTGTTGAGCAGTTTAGAAAAGCTAACATCTCGCCCGAAAGAATGATCATGGAAGTAATTCCGGTTATTCCTCCTGACCTTAGACCTATGGTTCAGCTTGAGGGAGGAAGGTTTGCAAGCTCCGATTTAAACGACCTTTATAGGAGACTTATCAACAGAAATAATCGGTTAAAGAGACTTTTGGATCTTGGAGCTCCGGAAATAATTGTTAGAAACGAAAAAAGAATGTTGCAGGAATCTGTTGACGCCTTGTTTGATTCCTCAAAACAAAGACAAAAAACACGTGTTACGCGAGGTAAGAAAGAGCTCAGATCACTTGCAGACATGATTAAAGGGAAGCAAGGTATTTTTCGACTTAATCTTCTGGGCAAAAGAGTTGATTATTCAGGACGCGCGGTTATTATCAACGGACCAAAATTGAAACTCAATGAATGCGGTTTGCCAAAAGAAATGGCACTTGAACTTTTTAAACCCATGGTTTTGAGGGAAATGCTTTCCAGAGGTTTTGCTCCTAACGTCAAAAGTGCCAAGTTTTTGTTAGATGCTAAAGGACCGGAAGTTTGGGACATTCTAGAAGACGTAGTCGAAGGCCACCCAGTGCTGTTAAACCGAGCACCTACTCTTTGGAGGCTTGGTATTCAAGCATTTTACCCAAAACTTATCGAAGGTAATGCAATGAGATTGCATCTTTGCGTTTGTTCCGGCTACAACGCTGACTTTGACGGTGACCAGATGGCTATTCATGTTCCCTTGAACGAAGAAGCAAAGCAAGAAGCCAAAGATCTCATGATGTCAACCCAAAACCTTTTGCATCCCTCAAACGGAGCTCCAATGTCTGTTCCGGCAAGAACCATGATTTTCGGAATTTTTTACATGACATCCGTTGATGCTACTCTAGCGCCGTCAGAAAAGATATTTTCGAATAAAGACGAACTAATCCATTTTTACGATCTTGAAAGGGGCATTAAGCTTAGACAACCAGTTAAAGTAAATCTTGGCGACGGTATTGTTGAAACAACTCCGGGCCGCGTTTTGTTTAATGGAGTAATACCCCCGGTATTCGGTTACATAAACCAGGCTGTTGATAAAAAAGTTTTGAACGGTTTATTAGCTAAAGCATTTGAAAATCACGATTTAGGTCTTATTGCAAAACTAATAGATGATCTAAAAGATATTGGTCTCAGGTATGGTACTATCTGCGGTCAATCAATATCAGTTGCTGATATTGCCGTCCCGGCAGAAAGAATCGAACATATCGAAAGTGGCAAAAAAACTGTTGCAGAGATCGAACAGCACTTGAGACGAGGTTTAATTACAGCAAAAGAAGCTCTTAGAAACAAAGAAGAAGTCTGGAACAAAGTAGTTGCCACAATTGACGAAGCCGCTTGGAATGACATGACTGAAGAAAATCCGGTTAAGATTTTGGTTAAGTCAGGTTCGGTTAGAGCTTCGCGAGAACAAGTAAAGCAGATCGCTGGTATGCGGGGCCTTGTTTTTGATGCGACAGGGCGAGTTGTGGAAATGCCAATTCTTGGAAACTATAAATCGGGTTTGTCGGCTCTTGAATACTTCTCCGGCGCAAGGGGTGCAAGGAAGGGACTTATTGACAAGGGTCTTAAGACCGCAGACGCAGGGTATTTAACCAGGAGACTTGTTGACGTTTCGCAGGACGTCATTGTAAGAGAAGATGATTGTGGTACAGAAAGTGGCCGTACAATTAAAGTTGGTGCTGCCACCATGCTGCAGTCTTTTGTAGATAGAATAATAGGCAGAATTCTTGCCAAAGATGTTGTCTCAAAAGGCAAGGTAGTCGTGAAAAAGGGTACTCTCATAACAAGAACCGAGTCGGAATTAATCGCCGGTTCGGGGGCAGAGTCTATTGTTCTTAGATCACCTATGTACTGCGAAACAAGACGAGGCATTTGTGCAAAGTGCTATGGCAACGATTTGATGAGCGGGAAGCCGGTTAACATTGGCACAGCCGCAGGTGTGGCAGCCGCTCAATCCATCGGTGAACCGGGAACCCAGCTCACTATGAAAACGTTCCATACCGGAGGTATTGTTGGCAAGGATATTACGCAGGGTTTGCCAAGAGTTGAGGAGCTTGTTGAAGCAAGAGCGCCCAAGTTTGTTTCAGTCATGTCAGAGGTTTCCGGCAAGATTACAATTATAAAAAATGGTGACGAGCGAAAAATTATTGTAAAACCGGTTAGCGCAGACGAAGACGCGGTTGAATACATGATTGATCCGGTTGATGAGATTGTTGTTAAGGACGATCAGCTTGTTAGTAAAGGTGAAAAGTTAACACTTGGCAATCTTGATCTGGCTGAACTTTTTAGAATAGTTGGTGTTGACGACACTAAAAGATACATTATCGAAGAAGTTCAAAATGTCTATGCATCTCAGGGTGTGGCAATAAGCGACAAGCACCTTGAAGTTATTGTCAAACAAATGTTTAATCACGTAAAGATCGAGGACTCAGGAGATACACAGTATTTGCCGGGAGAAATGTTAACCAAAGCTACTTTTGAAGAGGAAAACGAAGCAGTAATTGCGGGCGGCGGAACGCCGGCAACAGGCAAGCTAACCCTACTTGGTATCACAAAAGCTTCACTAAATACTGACAGCTTTTTGGCGGCCGCATCGTTTATACAGACCAGCAATGTGTTGACCGACGCAGCAGCATCTGGTAAGGTTGATTACCTGATGGGATTAAAAGAAAACGTAATAATTGGTAAACTAATTCCCACCGGAGAAAATGCAAGGTTAGACTAATATGCCAACAGTAAATCAGCTTCTGAGAAGGAGCAGAAAAGTAAAGATATCAAAAGCAAAGGTCCCGGCCCTAAAAGAGGGTTTTAATACGCGTAGGAAAAGACCGGTAGCTTATCCCAGCCCGTTCAAAAGAGGGGTTGTTTTGCAAGTGAAAACTCAGACACCGAGAAAACCAAACTCCGCGTTAAGGAAAGTAGCCAGGGTCAGATTATCAAACAAAAGAGAAATAACAGCTTATATTCCTGGTGAGGGCCACAATCTTCAGGAACACTCTGTTGTTTTAGTAAAAGGTGGCAAAATACAGGATCTTCCCGGCATCAAGTACACGATAGTTAGAGGAGAGTTAGATCTTGCAGGTGTTGCAAAAAGAAAAACTTCCAGATCGATATATGGTGCTAAAAGAACCAAGGAGGCAAAGGCATAACTATGAGAGGCAAACGTGCTAAAAAAAGACCACTTCAGCCCGATTCAACCCTTAAATCCAGAACGGTAGCCAGAATTGTAAGTGTGTTGATGAGAGACGGCAAAAAATCCATGGCTGAAAATATTGTTTATAGAGCTATCGATCAACTGCACGAGGATAAAAAAGAAGCTTTAAAATATTTTGAACAAGCCATAAAAAACGTGATGCCCCAGCAAGAAGTACGATCAAGAAGAATCGGCGGTGCCACGTATCAAGTACCCCAACCGTTAAAACATGACAGAGCAGAAGCACTGGCAGTCAGGTGGATCGTGGGTGCGGCAAGGAAGAAAAAGGGTAAGCCCATGATGCAGAAATTATTTGAGGAACTAAACCTTGCCTTTCAAAACACAGGAGATGCTATCAAGAAGCGTGAAGATACTCACAAAATGGCAGAAGCTAACAGAGCATTTTCCCACTTTGCTAAGTTTTAATTGGAGATTATATGGCCGACGCGTTTACTAAGGATTACCCATTAGAAAAGATTAGAAACATAGGTATCATTGCGCATATTGATGCAGGAAAAACCACAACTACCGAACGTGTTTTGTTTTATACAGGTAAATCGCACAAAATAGGCGAAGTACACGAAGGTGCAACACAAATGGATTGGATGGCGCAAGAACGAGAAAGAGGCATAACTATAACTTCCGCCGCAACAACTTGTTTCTGGGCAGACCATCGAATAAATATTATTGATACACCTGGTCACGTTGATTTTACAGCCGAGGTCGAGCGATCTTTGAGAGTTTTGGATGGCGGAGTAATCTTACTTGACGGTTCTCAGGGTGTAGAGCCCCAGTCCGAAACTGTTTTTAGACAGGCTCAAAAATATGGCGTTCCCCTACTATTTTTTGTAAATAAACTAGATAAAGTCGGTGGCGACTTTTATATGTCGGTCGATTCAGTATACGAAAAACTGGCAAAAAACTCAGTTGTTATGCAACTTCCGGTTGGAATTGAAAACGAATTTGTTGCTGTGATAGATCTGTTGACAGAGAAAGCCTTCAAATTTGAAGGTAAAAACGGAATCGATGTGGTAGAAACGGAAATACCCGACACTATGAAAGATAAAGTTTCGGAGTACAGGGCAAAACTAGTGGAAAAGGTTGCCGAGATGGACGACTTACTTATTGAGCGTTATCTTAATGGGGAAAAACTGTCTGTTGCTGAACTTAAAGCTTCTTTAAGAAAAGCAGTTATTGAAACAAGGGTGTATCCAATCTACTGCGGAGCATCTCTTTCTAACATCGGTGTGCAAAAAATGCTGGATGGAGTTATTGATTATCTTCCGTCTCCAAAGGACAAGAAAAACGTAAAAGGTATAGATCCAAAGATGGGTGAAGAATTGACGGTTCCGGTAGATGAAAACGCCCCGTTTGTAGCCCTGGCATTCAAAGTGCAAACAGACCCGTATGTTGGCAGGCTTACTTATTTCAGAGTTTACTCGGGTAAGTTAGCAGCCGGGTCATATCTTTATAACTCAACAAAAGATAAGAAAGAAAGACTTGGCCGAATATTATTTATGCACGCAAATCATCGTGAAGAAATCAAAGAGATAAAAGTTGGTGAAATTGCAGCTGCAGTAGGTTTAGGAGCCACAACCGGCGATACGTTGTGTTTAGAAGACAAGCCCGTTATTCTGGAATCAATTAGTTTTGCTGAGCCTGTTATTGGAATCGTAGTTGAGCCAAAAACCAAATCCGATCGCGACAAGATGTCCGAAGCCCTAAAAAAGTTTTTGGAGGAAGATCCCACACTAAAGATAAAGAGTGATTTAGAAACCGGTCAAACTGTACTTTACGGCATGGGTGAGCTGCACCTGGACATCATTGTTGACAGAATGAGACGGGAATTTAACGTGGAAGCCAACACAGGTCAACCTCAAGTTGCATACAGGGAAACAATCAAGAAGATGGTCGAGGTTGAAGGTAAATACATCAGACAATCAGGCGGTCGGGGACAGTACGGCCACGTTGTTTTTAGAATGACACCTTTAGAAAGAGGTAAGGGTTTAATCTTTGAAAATAAAATTGTTGGGGGTGCGATCCCAAGGGAATTTATCCCGGCAGTTGAGAAGGGTGTTAAAGAGGCTGTGGAGAGTGGAATACTGGCCGGTTACCCGTTTGTTGATATTCAAGTTTCTTTGCTGGATGGTTCCTATCACGAGGTAGATTCTTCGGAAATGTCCTTCAAAATGGCTGCTATTTATGCCATGCGCGAGGGCCAAAAGACGGCAACTCCCTATCTTCTTGAGCCGATTATGAGCGTTGAAGTTGTCACGCCGGAAGAGTTTATGGGCGATGTTATAGGCAATCTGTCGTCCAAAAGGGGTAAGATCGAAAGTTCCGACTCACGGGGAAATGCCCGTGTAATTAAGGCAAAAGTGCCCCTTGCCGAGATGTTTGGGTATGCCACCGAGGTTAGAGGTATGTCACAAGGCAGAGCCTCGTTTACCATGGAACCAAGCCATTACGAAGAGGTTCCAAGTAATATAGCCGATCAGATTATCAAGGGTGCTGCTGCTCATAATCAGAGAACACAGAGCTAGTTTAGGATCGGTTGGTGTATCAACCAAAAGGGCTTGATTTTTGGGGTATAATTTGATTAACTATCAGTTGCCTATGTTGCGGGGTTCGTAAAAAGCCCACAACTATCATTTAAAAGTTAAAAAAAGTGAGCGAGTAAACAGTGGCCGTCTCCTCACTTTGTGAGTAATTATTTGGCGAAAGGTTATATAACATGCCTGAATTTATAAGAAATAAGGAACACGTTAATATTGGAACCATAGGTCATGTTGACCATGGTAAAACAACACTAACTGCTGCAATCACTAAGGTGTTGTCAACTAAAGGTTTAGCAAATTACACCTCGTACGAGAATATTGATAAAGCCCCGGAAGAGAGGGAAAGAGGTATCACAATCAATATCACGCACGTAGAGTACGAAACAGCAAAAAGACACTATGCTCATATTGATGCACCGGGACACGCAGACTACATCAAAAATATGATCACGGGTGCAGCGCAGATGGACGGAGCAATTTTGGTTGTTTCCGCTCCGGACGGCCCAATGCCTCAGACAAGAGAGCACATTCTCTTGGCCAAACAGGTGAACGTTCCGGCAATAATTGTTTACATGAATAAATGCGATATGGTTCAGGACAAAGAAATTCTGGATCTAGTTGAGCTGGAAGTCAGAGAACTTTTGACAAAATATGGTTTCCCGGGCAACGAGACACCAATCATCAAGGGCTCTGCTCTCAAGGCTCTTGAAGGTAACGCCGAGGATGTTAAATCTATAGAAGAACTTATGGACAAGGTAGATGAATACATTCCTACTCCAAAAAGAGAACTTGATAAGCCATTTCTGATGCCTGTAGAAGATGTATTCACAATATCGGGAAGAGGAACGGTTGTTACAGGAAGAATCGAAAGAGGCAAAGTCAAGGTTGGCGAAGAGGTTGAAATTGTTGGAATTAAAGACACAAGAAAAACCGTTGTGACGGGTGTTGAAATGTTCAAGAAATCTCTTCAGGAAGGCTTAGCCGGAGATAACGTAGGGGTGTTAATAAGAGGTATCGAACGAACTGATGTCGAAAGAGGTCAGGTTCTTGCGGCACCTGGTTCAGTTAAACCTCATACAGAATTTGAGGCCAAAGTCTACATTCTTTCCAAAGAAGAGGGTGGAAGACACAAGCCATTCTTCAGCGGCTACAGGCCACAGTTCTACATCAGAACTACGGATGTTACCGGCGAAGTTACACTTAAAGAGGGTGTTGAAATGGTCATGCCCGGTGATAACGTTGAGCTTAAAGCTAAGTTGATCACACCGGTTGCTTTGGAAGACGGAATGAGATTTGCTATCCGAGAAGGTGGTCACACAGTTGGAGCTGGTGCAATCACCAAGGTACTAGGTTAATAGAAATTTAACTATGCCCCGCCACGGCGGGGCATTATCGTAAAAAAAATGGCAAAGGTTGCAAAAGAAACAAAAATCAGAATAAAACTTAACTCCTATGACAGCAGGGTTATTGACCTTAGCTGTGGAAAAATTGTTGATACGGCAATAAGAACAGGTGCAAAAGTAGTAGGTCCGATTCCTTTGCCTACAAGGATAGAGAAATTTACGGTAATCAGAGGACCCCACATTGACAAGAGGTCAAGAGAACAGTTTGAGCTTAGAACACACAAGAGAGTTATCGACGTTCTAAACCCGACCCCGTCCACGATAGATAATTTGTCAAAATTGAATCTGCCGGCCGGTGTTGGAATATCGATAAAGATGTGAGTTTGTACAGGATAAGGTATAATGACGCGCGTTGTGCAAAAGCATGTTTTGTAACTAATGTTAAACAAAAACGCAGGAACTTAATAAAAAGTTAGTTTGGGCAAATGTACCTGCGTAGGCGCCCAAAAGGCGCCACTTTTTTTGGAACATACTATGGACGAAAAACAGACAATAAAAGGTAAAAAACTAAACATGACGCAGATTTTTCTGGAAACTGGGGCTGTTGTTCCTGTAACCATAATAAAAGCAGAAGGTGAGATAGATGTAGCCTTAGAAAATAGGAAAGTAACTGTAAAGGGTGTTTCAAAGGGTAAGGGCTGGGCCGGTGTCATGAAAAAATGGCATTTTCACGGTGAACAAGCAACACGAGGCCAGTCTACCAAACCGCGTTCCGCCGGTGCTATCGGTTCTCAAACACCGGGCAAAGTACTGAAAGGCAAAAAAATGGCAGGCAGAATGGGCGGTGCGAATGTAACGGTAAAAGGTTTAAAAATAGTAAAAGTTGTGCCGGCAGAAAAAATGTTTATGATTTCAGGCGCTGTTCCAGGTCACAGAAATAGCCTTGTAACGATCAACATTTTGGACTAAATATATGAAGCTAGATGTATTAGACATAACAAATAAGAAAGTAGGACAAGTAGAGCTGCCAGAGTCAATTTTTGGTATAGAACCAAATGATGATGTGCTTTTGCAGTATATTCGGGTTTATAGCACAAACCATAGACAGGGAAATGCTTCTACTAAAACAAGGGCAGAGGTGTCCGGCGGTGGAGTTAAACCTAGACCACAGAAAGGTTCAGGTAAATCAAGACAGGGTTCAATAAGAAGCCCCATTTGGGTTCACGGCGGAGTTGCACACGGTCCAAAGCCCAAGGATTGGGAACTGAAAATGCCAAAAAAAATGTTAGCATTGGCTCTAAAGTTAGCCCTAAGTGCCAAAGTCAAAGATAACAAGATCGTGGTACTTGACGATGTTATCCTCAAAGAAGGCAAGACAAAGGAGATGGCATCAATACTTTCTAATCTTGGTTTAGACAAAAAAACCCTGTTTGTTTGGAACAAAGCAGATGCAGGATTTAAAAGAGCTTCGGCAAATATTCCGCACCTAACTACAGCATTTTCCGGTAACCTTAATGCTTACGACGTGCTCTCTTCAGATAATATAATTTTTCTTAAGGACGGGATAAAGGTTTTGGAGGAAAAATATGCGGTTAGGTAAATTTATAATAGCACCAGTAGTTTCAGAAAAAAGTGTGGGTTTGACTTCCTCGCAGAATAGGTATGTGTTTCTCATAGATAGAAAGGCAAACAAAACACAAGTAAAAGAAGAAATTCAAAAGTTGTTTAATGTAACCGTTAAAGAAGTAAGAACAACCGTGTTGCCGGGAAAAAAGAAAAGAATTTTAAGAACAAGAAAATTTACAAAGCTTCCCGAGAGGAAAAAGGCTATAGTTTTATTGGCAAAAGATCAGAAAATCGATCTAATGCCCAAGGAATAAGGCTATGATAAAAACATATAAACCAACAAGTTCAGGACAAAGGCAAAGAAAAACTTTAGTAAGAGTTGTTGATAAAGTTCGCCCTCTAAAGTCTAAGACAGTGTCGTTGGTAGGCCCGTCCGGTCGAAACCACGGTTATATTACAAGTAGACACAAAGAAAGAGGGGCAAGAAAGCTCTACAGGCTAATTGATTTTAAGAGAAACAAGTTTGGTATCCCGGCCAAGGTAGTTACTATAGAATACGACCCGTACAGAGGTCCTAATATCGCTTTGCTATCTTACCGAGACGGTGAAAAAAGATACATTTTGGCCCCCGAAGGATTAGAGAAAGGTATGGTACTGCTATCCGGCACAGGTTCTGAGGCAACAGTCGGCAACACCTTGCCTTTGGCAGAGGTACCTTTAGGATCCCAAGTTCATAATATTGAAGTAAATCCCGGAGCCGGCGGCAAGCTGGTTAAAGGAGCCGGAGGTTACGGGCTATTACAAGCAAGAGAAGGTGACTTTGTAAACATTAAACTGCCGAGCGGTGAGGTAAAAAAGTTTAGAGGCGATTGTCTTGCTACGATGGGCGTTTTATCCAATCAAGATAAACGAAATACGCAGTTAGGCAAAGCAGGCAGAAACAGACATCTTGGAAACAGGCCACATGTTAGGGGTGTTGCCATGGGTGATCCATCAGGCGACCATCCGCATGCAGGTAAATACGGCAAAAGTGGTATCGGTAGGGTTGCGCCCGTATCACCTTGGGGTTGGAAAACATTGGGTGTTAGAACACGCAAACGCAAGCATACTGACTATACTATAGTAAAAAGGAGGGTTAAGAAGAGGAGTTAACGCTGGTCTAGAGGCCTAAACTGTGATATTCTCTAGCACTGGCAGCAAAATATATGTCTAGATCGCTAAAAAAAGGAATTTATGTAGAAGAAAAGCTTTCGGAGAAGGTTTCTAAAGCCCTCAAATCGGGTGACAAGAAGCCTATCAAGACATGGTCACGAAGATCAACCATAGTCCCGGACATGGTAGGTATTACTTTTGAAGTTCATAACGGGAAAAAGCATATACCCGTGTATGTAACAGAATCTATGGTCGGTCATAAATTGGGAGAATTTGCACCTACAAGGACATTTAGGGCACACTCCTCAAAGAAGATATAACTATATGGCAACAGAAATAGCTACAGCAAAATGGATAAACGCTAAAATATCACCCAAGAAGCTTGGGGAGGTTCTTGAATTGGCCAAGAAAAAAAGACTAAAGGACGCGATGATAAAACTTTCCTTTGATAGCTCAAAGGGTGCAAAGATGCTTTTGAAGCTCTTAAAGTCAGCAAGAGCAAACGCGGAGAGCTTAAAAAAAGGAATATTTGAAAATATGTATATTTCAAGAATTTGGGTTGGTGACGGCCGCAAGATAAAGTCAGGAGAATTTGTAGGTCGTGGGCGTTTCAATCCTATTTTAAAAAGATCAAGTAATATTTATGTTGCATTGGAGGAAAGGAAAAAGTAAATGGGGCATAAGGTAAGTCCGGTTGGATACAGAACAGGAATCACAAAGGATTGGACGTCCAGATGGTACTCGCCAAAGAGTACTTATGCTGATCTTGTTCTTGAGGACATGCAAATAAGAAAATTACTGGACAGCAAATTAGATGCCGCCGGTTTGAAAGAAGTAGAAATCGAAAGAACCGAAAACGAGATCAACATACTCATCAAAGTGTCAAAACCGGGAGTTGTCATCGGTAAGGGAGGCACCGGAGTTGAGGAGCTTGAAAAGGGCATACGCAAACTTACTAAGGCCAAAATAAGGATTACCGCAGAAGAAGTAAAAGTGCCCGAAATTGAAGCAAAACTTGTTGCCGATCATATTGCCAGGCAAATCAAGAGGCGTGTTCCGTACAGAAGAGTTGTTTTGTTTGCGATTAACTCGGCTATGAACAAAGGCGCAAAAGGTATAAAGGTTCAGATGTCCGGAGTTTTGAGTGGAAGCAATACAATCTCACGTACCGAACACTACACTCAAGGATCGATACCAACGCAGACACTTAGAGCCAACGTTGATTATACGCAGTTACATTGTCAGCTTTTGTACGGAACAATAGGTATTAAGGTTTGGATTTACAAATAAACATATGTTGCTACCAAAGAAAGTAAAATTTAGAAAACAGCAGAGAGGTACAAACAAGGGCTTGGCAGTAAGGGGAGCAACCATAGCTTTTGGCGAATTTGCTTTAAAAGCGCAGCATCGAGGACTTTTGACTTCAAGACAGATCGAAGCTGCTAGAAAGGCTATTGTGCATGAAACAAAAAGAGGGGGCAAAGTCTGGATAAGAATATTTCCGGACAAACCAGTTGCCAAAAAACCACCTGAAACACGTATGGGAAGCGGTAAAGCAATGACCGATCATTACGCAGCTGTTATTAAACCGGGCAGAGTTTTGATTGAAATGGCCGGTGTTACTGAAGCCATAGCAAAGCACGCCCTTCACAAGGCAGCTGCTAAGTTGCCATTAAGGACAAAATTTATAATAAAAGGCTAATATGACTATTTTGGAAATGCGAGCAAAAACTGAACAAGAATTAAAAGAAGAAGTAAAAAAGCTCGAGAAAGAACTACAGGCTGTTGTAACGGCGGTTCTTCAAAAGAAAGAGAAGAATTTTAAAAAACCTAGAGAAGTGAAAAGAAACATCGCAAGAGTAAAAACAGTATTAACTGAAAAGAAAGTTTTGGGGTAAAAACTATGCCAAAAAAAATATTTAAAGGCAAAATAGTATCAAACAAGATGGCTAAAACTGTTGTTGTTGCTGTGGAGTTGCCAAAAAGACATCCAATTTATGGCAAGGCTATGAAAAACACAAGAAGGTTTAAGGCTAGGACAGAAGAAAAGTTTAGTATCGGAGATGTTGTTCTGATTGAAGAATGCAAACCGTTTTCAAAAGAAGTAACTTGGGTAGTAACAGGCAAGGTTGAAGGAAGGGGAAAATAACATGCTTCCGTTTGGCGCTTATTTAAATCCAGCCGACAACTCAGGGGCAAAAGCATTAAAGCTGGTTGGGGTACCCGGTGTTCGCAGGAAGTTTGCTAAACTTGGTGATATAGTGACGGTTGTAGTAAAAGGCGCTTCTTCAACAGGCGCTGTAAAAGACCACACAGTTGTTAAGGCGGTCATTGTGAGAACCAAGAAAGAGTATAGAAGAAATGACGGCAGCTATATTAGATTTGATGATAATGCAGCTGTTGTTGTGAATAAAGACAAGACACTTGTAGGAACGAGAATATTTGGACCCGTTGCACGGGAGATAAGAGACATAGGATATTTAAAAATTGTCTCGTTGGCAAAGGAAGTTTGGTAAAGCATATGAAGATAAAAAAAGGTGACAAAATTAAGGTTATATCGGGCAAAGATAGGGGCAAAGTAGCGCCTGTGTTAATGGTATTGAATAAAAAAGGCAAAATTGTAGTGCAGGGTGTTAACATCGCCAAAAAGCACGTTAAGCCCGGCGCCATTTCAAAAGAAGGCGGAATCATAAGCATAGAAAGACCTATAAACGTTTCAAATGTGATGTTCTATGACGAAAAGACAAATAAAACCACTAGGATTTCCAGCAAGTTGATTGATGGAAAAGTTTACAGAATAAGCAAAAAGACAGGCGAAGTTGTAGATAAAAAGCTATAAACTATGAACAGACTTAAAGAAAAATTTAACAAGGTATTATTGCCCAGCATCTTAAAGGCTCATAAAGGCCTTAATGTGATGTCTTTACCCAGGATTCAGAAGGTATCTGTAAACGCTGGTGTAGGACCTTTTAGGGACAATAAGGAGGCTATGGAGACGTTTTTGGAGGAGCTAGCCTCTATTACCGGTCAGAAACCGTCTAAAAGAACGGCTAAGACATCAGAAGCCGGGTTCAAAATCAAGCAGGGCGATGTTGTAGGTTATACAGTTACTCTAAGAGGTGATAAAATGTGGGCCTTTCTGGATAAACTGCTAAGTGTTGCACTTCCTAGGGTGCGTGACTTTAGAGGACTCAACGATGAAGCTTTTGATGAAAACGGCAATTACTCGCTTGGTATAAGAGAACATGTTATATTTCCGGAAGTTAACCCAAACACTACAAAAGGCATGAGAAGTTTGCAGGTCACTATTGTAATGGCAGGCAGAGACAAAGAGGCCAAGAAAAATTTGCTTACGGAGTTAGGCATGCCTTTTAAGAAAGATTAACCATGGCAAAAAAATCGCTTATTGCAAAACAAAAAAGAAAACAGAAGTTTAAGGTAAGAGAATACAATAGATGTCCTCTGTGCGGAAATCCGAGAGGTTACTACAATAGATTCAAGATGTGTAGGAAATGTTTTAGAGAAATTGCCCTGAAAGGATTATTGCCTGGTGTAAAAAAGTCCAGCTGGTAAATATATGTCAGTAGATCGAATCGCAAACATGATAAGTACTTTAAAAAACGCTGCAATGTCGGGCAAACTGGCAGTTGAGGTGTTTCAGACAAAAGAATGTGAAGGTATTGCAAAAATATTAAAAGAAAAAGGTTTTCTTTCTGAAGTTAGAGTTTTTAAACCTAAAGATACTACCGTCAAGAAATTGCATCTTGAGTTAGCCAAGAACGCTGACGGCAGCATGAAAATAGCAAATGCCAAGAGAGTTTCCAAACCCGGCAGAAGAGTTTACATAAAAAGTTCAGATATCAAAAAAACAGCCGGCGGCTTTGGAGTAACGGTTCTATCAACCCCCAAAGGCATCTTGGACGGCGCTTCTGCAAGAAAGAAAAAGTTGGGCGGCGAGGTTTTATGCGAGGTTTTTTAATATGTCAAGAATTGGCAGACAGATAATTGAAATACCCGCTTTAGTTAAGGTAACAATTAAAGATACCGAGATTGAAGTACAGGGTCCCAAGGGTACTCTAAAAATGAGCACAAGGCCTGAGATAAAGGTCGAGTTGCAAGATGGCAAACTTGTTGCATCACCAAAGTATGAGAGCAAAAATGCCTCTGCCTACTGGGGTTTGACCAGAGCATTGCTAGCAAATATGGTAAAGGGTGTAACGGAAGGTTTTGAAAAAAATCTTGAGCTTATCGGAGTTGGTTACAGGGTCAAGCAAAATGGCTCGGAAGCTGTGACTTTGTCGCTTGGTTTTTCGCATCCCGTTGAATTTAAAGCCCCTGAAGGCATAACTCTTACGGTAGGTGAAAACCAGACCATAAATATAAAAGGTGCCGATAAGCAGTTAGTAGGTCTTGTTGCGGCAAATATTAGAAAACTGAAGAAACCCGAGCCATACAAAGGCAAAGGTATAAAGTATGCCGGTGAAATTATAAGACGAAAGGCAGGTAAGGCAGGTAAGACGGGGGTAAAGTAAAAACTTCGTGATTAATCGCTCCGTCTTCCTTTAAGGATAAAGTGATATGTATAAAGTAGCAGCTAGAAAAACAAAAAGAATAAGACGAAAAATAAGGGTTCGTAGCAAAGTGAATGGAACTGCAACTATGCCCCGACTTTCGGTTTTTAGATCAAATAAGTATATTTATGCGCAGGTAATTGACGATGCAAAAGGCAAAACTTTGGTCGATGTGTCTGCTGAGTCAAAAGAGATCCACAAAGCTAAGACTAAAGTGGTTGCGGCAGTAGAAGTCGGAAAGTTGCTTGCCAAAAAAGCTCTGGAAAAGAAAATAAAAGAAGTTGTGTTTGACAGAAACGGATACCAATATCACGGCAGAGTAAAAGGCGTAGCTGATGGAGCAAGAGAAGGAGGCTTAAAACTATGAGAACTTACGAAACAAGCGAATACGAAGAAAA
>Ga0172375_10003036_pt1 | contig 25732 bp, 21 predicted proteins | sample LakKiv1m_FD_114537 | JGI IMG/M metagenome (GOLD analysis project Ga0172375, IMG submission 114537) | Freshwater microbial communities from Kabuno Bay, South-Kivu, Congo - kab_092012_11.1m | ecosystem: Environmental > Aquatic > Freshwater > Lake | place: Democratic Republic of the Congo...
TAATTCAAATCCTGCATTTTTATCAGGATTATTATTAGGTGATATAATTATTTCCGTTGATAATATATTAATCACTCAAGAAAATCGTCTTGAAAATATTATTCAAAATTATGTGGCTAATGATAAAGTTATTATTGAAATATTAAGAGGCGAAAAAAAATCAAAAATAGAAGTAAAATTAGGCGAATTAAAATAAATAATAATACATAATTTATAAATCCGTTTTTTATAACGGATTTTTTGTTTTATTTATTTAATTATGTTATAATATTTATAAGTGAATATATTTTTTAAATATAATTAATGTAAATAATTATATATGTTTTTTGGTTTAAAAATAACTCAAAAAAAAGTCAAAACTATACAAAATAGTATTGATTTAAGGGGTAAAATTGTTTTTTTAAGATGCGATTTTAATGTGCCAATAATAAATAATAAAATTATTGATGATTATAAAATAATTGCTAGTTTACCTATGCTTAGATATCTGCTTCGTTATAAATGCAAAATTATTGTTGCTACACATTTAGAACCAAAAGATAATAATAAAAATAAGATATCAACTAAACCAATTTCTTTATATTTGAGCAAGCTATTAAATAAAAAAATAAAATTTTCTAAAGAAATAATCGGTAAAAAAATTAAGAATGATATAAAAAAGTTAAAAGATGGAAATATTATTTTTTTGGAAAATTTGCGTTTTGAAAAAGGTGAAAAATCAAACAGTCAATTTTTTGCTAAAAAATTAGCATCTTTAGCCGATATTTATATCAATAATGCTTTTGCTGTCTGCCATAGATCGCATGCTTCAGTTGATAATATAACAAAGTACATACCCTCATATGCAGGGTTTTTAGTTAAAGATGAAATAATAAATTTAAATAAAATAATTAAGCCGAAAAAACCATTTATTGCGGTTATGGGAGGAGCTAAAGTTGGAACTAAAGTAAAACTTTTAAATCGTTTATTAAAAAAAGCGGACAAAATTTTAATTGGAGGACAACTAGCCAATAATTTTCTTTCGGCCAAAGGTTTTAACATTGGTAGTTCAAAAATTGATAAGGAAAGTTTAAATTACGCTAAAAAAATTAAAAGTAATAAAATAATTTTACCTATAGACTATATTGTAGCTCCAAGCGCTAGTATTAAGGGAAAACCTAAACTTAAAAATAATAATAACATTAATGAGAAAGATATGATATTAGATATTGGCCCGGAAACTATTAAAATGTTTGCTGAATATATAAAAAAAGCAAAAACAATAATTTGGAACGGTCCTTTGGGTATGTTTGAAATAAAAAACTTTAGAAATGGCACTGTTTCAATCGCTCGTTTAATTGCTTCGAGATCCCGTGGAAGCGCTTTTGGAGTTGTTGGAGGAGGAGAAACAATTGAAGCGCTTAAAATGACAGGCATGATTCATTATGTTGACTGGGTTTCAACTGGTGGGGGAGCTATGCTTTCTTATCTCGGTGGAGAAAATATGCCAGGTTTAAAAAAAATTTACAATTAAACTGCCCTTCTCGCCCCGCAAATACAGGGCGGGTAGGCAATTAACATATAAGTAATTAAAATAATTAATAAAATATATGTTTGATGACTTACAAAATAAAACAAATTCTGAACAAAATAATAATACTATTAAACCGTCTGAGAAGGAACCCTTATTAGCCCCCTTAACTCCCGCAACACCAACTCCGCCACCGTCACCTTTTAAGCCAGTAATAAGACAGCAAAGTAATAATTTTAATAGATTGCCTGAAGATAACATAGTTGTTCCTCCAAAAATTTTAAGGCCTAATAATAAAATTGTTTATTCTATAATAGGATTTCTAGTAATTTTATTAATAGCTTCAAGCGCTTATATTTTTTATTATTATAAAATAAAAAATGTACCAGCTAATAATAATGCGAATAATACAGTCGATCTAGAAGAGTCAGCCAAAGAAGATAATATTGATGAAAACGTGGCGGATGAATCTACTTCAGAAGAAAACAGTAGTATTAATAATGAAAATAATTTATTAGTATCAACTTCTACAGAAATATCAACTTCAACCGAGGAAATTAATACTAGTAATTGGCAGACTTATAAAAATGAAAAATATGGGTTTGAGATTATATACCCTAAAGATTTTAAAGTTGATGATAGCAATGATTATAATATTTTTTTTACATCAGTTAGAAACTTTAATATTTCTGTCATAATAAAAGATAATACTAAGAATTTTGATGCCGTTGCGATCAAAGATGATTTTTATAAAAATGATGAGTATGGATATAAATATGAAGATAGCTACGTAATTTTGGCCGGCGTTGAATCATATAAGCAGAGCAGTTATGACACGGGAATCCTTGAAAATTATTTTATACCAATAAACAATAAAATATATAAATTTGGTTTTGATTTTCATTTTTCGCCATCAGAAATTCAAAAAAATGACACTATTAAAATAATCAATAGTGTTTTATCAACTTTAAAATTTTTTGAACCAATAAAAGCAGAGGTTATTGATCCAAATTTAGATACTGACAATGACGGATTGGTGGATACTTTAGAGACTCAATATAAGACTGATCCGAAAAATCCTGATTCTGATGGAGATGGATATAAAGATGGTGAAGAAGTAAAGAATGGCTATAATCCTTTAGGCGTGGGGAAAATGCCAACTAATAGCAATTAATACTTAACAGTTAACTAATTAACTGTATAAATAATATATGTCAAAAATATTAAATATTTCAGCCAGAGAAATTTTAGATTCTAGAGGAAACCCTACAATTGAAACAAAAATTATTTTAGATAATGGCATGACTGCCAAAGCGAGCGTGCCTAGTGGAGCGTCAACAGGCGAACATGAAGCTATAGAATTAAGGGATAATGATAAAAAAAGATATGGCGGTAAGGGGGTTTTGAAAGCTGTGGAAAATGTTAATAAAATTATTGCGACCAATTTAAAAGATGTAGATATACATAAACAGCAGGTGATAGACGATTTAATGGTAAAATTAGACGGCACAGCTAATAAAAGTAAATTAGGAGCTAATTCTATTTTGTCAGTTTCACTTGCTTGCGCCCGAACCGCAGCCTTATGCAGAAATTTAGAATTATATGAATACTTAGCTGATTGTTATGGTTTTGATAAAAATTTTGCTCTGCCGACCCCAGCATTTAATATTTTTAATGGCGGGAAACATGCTGATACTAATCTTGATTTTCAGGAGTTTATGATTATTCCGGTTAAAGAGATAAGATTTTCGGAAAAAGTAAGAATGGGAGCGGAAATTTTTCATGAATTAGGGATAGTCTTAAAAAGCGGAGGATATGATACGGATGTTGGTAATGAAGGAGGGTATGCTCCAGATATTAATTCTAGTATTCAGGCAATAGAATTTATTATGGCTGCAATTGTTAATGCTGGCTATAGTCCTGGAAACGATATTGGTCTTGGCATCGATGTTGGTTCTTCAGAGCTTTTTAATAAAGAAACAAATAAATATATATTTAAACTTGATAAAGCAAATTTTACTTCCGATACACTTGTTGGTTTATATTATGACTGGTTTAGAAAATATCCAATAATTTCAATAGAAGATGGATTAGCTGAAGATGATTGGTCAGGCTGGCGAGAACTTACTAAAGAATTGGGTGACGAAATGCTTTTAATTGGTGATGATTTATTTGTGACCAATATAAATCGCTTAAGGGAAGGTTTAAAAGAAAAAGCCGGTAATGCTATTCTTATAAAACCAAATCAAGTAGGAACATTATCGGAAACGATTGAGTGCGTAAAACTTGCTCAGAAACATAATTATAAAATAATGGTATCTCACAGAAGCGGGGAGACTACTGATGATTTTATTTCCGATTTAGCCGTTGCGATTAAAGCTGATTATATTAAAGCAGGTTCACTTTGCAGGGGGGAAAGGTTAGCAAAATACAATAGACTAATGGAAATTGAAGGAAATTTAAAATATGGAAAATAAAAATATAAATTCAAGACATATTTTACCGATGATCTTATTAATACTTGATGGTTGGGGCATCGATAAGCCTAATAAAGGTAACGCAGTCACTTTATCAAAGACGCCAATTATTGATGGGTTGATTAAAAATTATCCAAATACATTAATTTGTGCTAGCGGACATTGTGTTGGATTACTCGATAAACAAGCAGGCAATAGTGAAGCTGGGCATCAAAATATGGGAGCCGGCAGGATTGTTGATCAGGACGTAGTAATTATTAACAAAAGCATTAAAAATGGTTCTTTTTTTAAGAATCCAGCATTTCTTGAAGCAATTAGAAATGTTAAAAATCATAATAGTAAATTACATATCATGGGCTTGCTATCAAACGGTATGAGTCCACATAGTGATCCAGAACATATATATGCTCTTATAAAATTAGCAAGAAATCAAAATATTAAGAGTATTTGCCTCCATCTTTTTACTGATGGCCGTGATTCTCCGAAATACTCATCTTTAAAGCTAATTGAAGAATTAAAGAGCAAATTAAATGGTAATGAAAAAATATGTACAATTGTTGGAAGATATTATGCAATGGATAGAAAGAAAAAATGGGATAATACTGAAAAATCATATAATGCGATTGTTTCGGGTAAAGGTATAGTAAAAGATACACCTGACGAAGCAATAACAGAAGCCTATAATAAGGGTGAAAGTGATGAATTTATTCAGCCATACATAATTGGAAAAGATAATAAAAATACCAGAATTAATGACAATGATAGTATTATATTTTTTAATCTTCGTTCAGATAGATCAAGGCAACTAGCAAAAGTTTTTGTTCAGGAAAATTTTAATAAAATGAACCCTGGGTCTTTTAAAAGAATAAAAGTACTGAAAAAAGTTCATTTTGTTGCTATGACTGATTTTGGACCAGATTTAGGAAATATTTTAAGCGCTTTTCCGAGTATTGATATTAATAATACTCTGCCAATGAAACTTAATAATTTAAAGCAGCTTTATATTGCAGAAAAAGAGAAATATGCCCACGTTACTTATTTTTTTAATGGTGGTTATGGAAAAAAAGTTGACGACGAAGAATATTTTATGGTTCCATCGCCTGATGTAAAATCATATGATCAGGTTCCAGCTATGAGTACTCTTGACCTTACTCAAAAAGTTATTGAAAATTTAAAAAATAATAAGTATGATTTTACAGTTTTAAATTTTGCTGCTCCTGACATGATAGGACATACCGGAAATTTAAAAGCCGCCATACAGTGCTGCGAAGCAGTAGATAGTTATTTAGGACAAATAATAAAATCGTATCTTAAAAAAAATGGAACTATTTTAGTTACTGCTGATCATGGCAATATAGAAAAAATGATTAATCTAGAGACTGATGAAGTATTTACTGAACATACAACCAATCCCGTGCCCTTTATATTAGTTAATAATAAATTAAAAGATAAAATAAAATTAAAATCAGATAAAAATATTATAGGCGATATTGCCCCGACTATTTTGGATTTGTTGGAAATTGATAAACCAAAATTAATGTCTGGTAAGAGCCTGATAGATATTAAAATGATTAAGAGATGAAAGATATGGAAAAATCAAAAAGTAATAAATATACAAGGCCAAAACCTGTAGTATTGGCAGTTTTGGACGGATGGGGCATTGCTCAACCTTATAGCGGTAATGCTATTAGCCAATCAAATACTCCCAATATAAAAGATCTTATAGCAAGATTTCCTTCAATGACGCTTAGATCTTCAGGCGAAGCCGTGGGTCTTCCCTGGTCGGAAATGGGAAACAGCGAAGTCGGTCATATTAATTTAGGTTTAGGCAGAATTTATTATCAAGATTTACCCATGATTAATAAAACTATTAGTAATAATACATTTTATAAAAATAAAGCTTTCCTTAAAGCTATTGAACATGTAAAAAAATATAACTCCAAACTTCATCTAATAGGCCTAACTTCAAATGGCGGAGTCCATAGTTCCATTGATCATCTTTATGCTTTAATGTCTTTGGCTAAACAAAATAATATAAAAAAATTATTAATTCATGCAATTTTAGACGGACGGGATACATCTTATAATTCCGGTGAAAATTTTATTAAGGACATTGAAAGGAATATTAGTGAATATGAAATTGGTGAAATTTCCACCGTTAGCGGTAGATTTTATGCCATGGACAGAAATAATAACTGGGATAGAATTGCTAAAGCATATGTAGCAATGGTAAAGGGAGAAGGAAATAAAAATGACAATCCAGTAAACGCTATTGAAGAAAGTTATAAGAATAAAATATTTGATGAAGAATTTTATCCAACTGTAATTATTAAAAATAATAAACCTGTTGGTTTAATAGAAAATGATGATGCGGTAATATTTTTTAACTTCAGATCAGATAGGGCAAGGCAGATTACTAAAGCTATGGTACTTCCCGGTTTTGATAAATTTGCCGGTTGGCAATATATACATAATTTATGTTTCGTTTCATTTACACAATATGATAAAAATTTGCCAGTTGAGCCCGCTTATATGCCATTAGAAATAAAAAATACATTAAGCGAAGTAATTGCTATTAATAAATTGAAACAACTTCATATAGCGGAGACAGAAAAATATGCCCATGTAACCTATTTTTTTAATGGTGGCAAAGAAGAAAAATATGAAGGCGAGGATCATATATTAATACCATCATTGCCAGTATCTAATTATGATTTAAAACCAGAAATGTCAGCGCAAGCCATAACAGATAAATTATTGTCAGTTATAGATGATGAATTATATGATTTTATAATAGTAAATTATGCTAATGCTGATATGGTTGGTCATACGGGGAATATCCAGGCCGCAGTAAAGGGCATAGAATTTTTAGATAAATGTATAGGTAAATTAGCAAATGCAGTAATTGGAAAAAACGGAGTATTAATAATTACCTCTGATCATGGCAATGCTGAAGTGATGTTTAATATGCAAACTGGCATAATAGATAAAGAGCATTCATCAAACCCCGTTCCATTAATAATAGCGGGTAAACAATTTGAAGGTTTATCTATTGGTGTTCAGGATTCTCCTGGCAGGGACTTAAGTATTGTCCAACCACAAGGTATTTTATCGGACGTAGCGCCGACAATATTAAATATTATGGGTATAGAAAGACCGGAAGAAATGACAGGCAGATCATTAATTTAATATTTTAAAATAAAAATATGTTTATTTTTAAAAAAAATTATATCTATAAACTTTTAACCTTATTTATTATATTTTTATTTTTTTTAATACTATCTAATAATATTAATGCTGCTTCATCAGATGCTGTGGCTGTAAGAGTGATGTCAAATAATAAGCATTACTCACCGCTAAAATGGTATAAAAATAAAAAATTTGTTGGAGCCCCCCAATCATTAACTGTAGATGGATATCAAGCAATTAGAGACGGCCGCACTGTATATGTTAATGCCTCCAATATATTAGGAAATTCTATTTATACAAATATTTATCTTTTATCATATAGTCAGAAACCAGATAAAAATACTATTGATATATATGGAAGAATTCTGGCAAATTGGCAATTTAATGTAAATTTAATGGACGCAGCAAATATAGGAAAATGTATTATTAGCACAAAACATTGTAATGAAGATAAGGATTGTTCCAAAGAACAAACTTGCTCTGAGGAAAAATTTTGTCAGTATATAAAAGAAATATCATGCTATAATGACAATGAATGTGCCACGGGATTTTTTTGTTCAAGCGCTAAAGCAAAAGCCACTAGAGATACAAAAAGATTATCTGATATAGAAGATATCAATTCTATGATGAAAGTTGTAAAATACCCTGATTTAAGGGCTGGAAGTTATCTGCAAGGAAAATCAGTTTCAGCTTGGCCTAGCTGGAATGATGCCCTTTCTAAACAATTAAAAAATAATTTGCCGAAAGATCCAATTAATAAGCTAGTAAATAATAATATTTCCTGCGACCAAACACCTAAATATGATAAAATTACTTGTTGGGATAATTATCAAAAATTATTTATAAATGGACCTTCAAATACTTTAACTACACCAATCCAATTAAATACCGGCAGTTTAGCTTATACTTATTATTATATTCCTGCCGTAGGGAATACTCCCGCAAATTATAATTTATGCGCAAAAATTGAGGGCTCATATGGTAATTTAGGAAATAATATTTGCGTTGATAGAACAAATTAGTAAATTAAAAAGCCTATCTTTTAAAGATGGCTTAATAATTTTCTTATATATTAAAATAATAAATATCCGATATAACTAACTATAATGCCGATTATTGATCCTATTATTACTTGATAAGGACTGTGTCCAATTTTTTCTATCATTTGTGGATATTTTTCATCTAACATATCGTCCTCTTTTAAATCTTTTACTAATATATTCAAAGCTTTCCCGTTTTCACCCATATATTTTCTGATTCCTAATGCATCTCTAATAGTAATAATAGCCAATACCGCACTTACTGAAAAAAGGGGGGATGCTAAGCCTTCTTCTAAGGCAATAATTGTACATAATGAAACAACCATAGCACTATGCCCAGATGGCATTCCAGAATATGCAAACAAGGTATTAAAACTAATTTTTTGTTTATTTGACTTAATAAACATTTTCAACACCTGTGCAATTATCGCAGATAAAATCGGTAATATTAATATTTCATAACCCATATAATTTAATTTATGAATTTATATTTTAATTATATCATATCAGGGGTAATCCAGGGAATAACTGAATTTATACCCGTATCCAGTTCAGGCCATTTAGTAATTTTACATAGAATGCTACCCATTGATAATAATAATGAGTTAGCCTTTGATGTTTTATTACATTTAGCAACATTTATAGCGGTTATTTGGTTTTTTAGAAAAGAAATAATAATTTTAATTAAATCATGGCTAAGAAGTTTCGCGGGCAAGTATGATAATAATAGCCGTATAGCATGGCTTATTATATTAGCAACAATACCGGCAGGCTTAACTGCTTATTTTTTTGAAAATTTAATTGAAACAAAATTTCGTTCTCCATTTTTAGTAGTTATTATGCTTATCTTAGTAGGTGCGCTTTTTATTATTTTTGAAAAAATTAGTTATAAAAAAAATAGTATAAATGATCTAAGCTGGGCATCATCATTATTTATAGGAATTTTTCAATCGCTAGCATTAATACCGGGAACGTCAAGAAGTGGAATAACAATTATTGCTGGTCTATGGGCTAAATTAAAAAGGCAGGAAGCAGTAAAATTTTCATTTTTACTTTCACTTCCAATTACATTAGCAGCTATTATAAAAAAATTTCCCCAAGTTATTTTTTCTCAAGAGTTGATAAGTACACCATTAATTTTATCTTTTTTTGCCGCTTTAATAACCGGAATATTATCTATTAAATATTTATTAAATTATTCTAAAAATAATAAATTAAATATATTTGCATATTATCGCTTCGCTCTAGCAATTCTTATAATTTTATTTTTTTTATAAAGATATTTTTTTAAATATTATAAATGTATTATAAATATATAAAATATTTAAAAAATAAATACTAAATAATATTAAACCTACTAAAAAAATTAAATAATATTTTATAGTATAATAAAAAATATAAATTATTATTCTATAATTATTATTTATCAAATTTTTATTATTAATTATTGAAGATAAATTTAAGTTAGTTGTATTATTATATTCTATTTTATTATTTATATTTTTTTCAATTACCCCCTTAACTAAGGGTGCGCCAAAAATTTCTACAACTAATGTTGTTTCAATGTTTTTAAAAACACCTTTAACAGATGCAATGCCAATTTCTGAAAAATTATTATTTAAAATATTTTTTTTATGAGACTCTGAATTCATCCAGGCTTTAATAACGCCTTGACTAGTGTCAAAATCAATCGCCAAATTTTCTCCTATTAAATAATATTCATATCCAGTATTTTTTATCCAACTTGAAAATTTTATATTTTCAATTGTGTGTTCAAAAATTTGTTTTTTAAAAATTGCTTTCGCTTTATCTTGAGCTGCTTCATTTAGTAAAATATTTTCTTTTAGCTCACTGAAGCCATTTTTAATTCTAATGTTGTTGGTTTCTTTTAAAATATTATAATTTGAAATTTCTGCCAGCCAGGCAATTTTTGGGTATAAAAAAATCCCCATCAACACTAACAGAGATATAACAAATATTTTGTTTATAAATTTTAAATATTTCATTTTTTTATTTTTGTTTTTGTATAATTTAACAATATTTTTCTATCATAAACTATATATTAATTATATCATAAATTTATAAAAAAAGCAATACCATTAAAAGTAAATTTGCTAATTATTATATTTCTGCTAAAATTTTATTATAATATTAACTTATAATTATATGAAAATAGTAATAAGGGCGGGTGGCATAGGAACGCGACTATGGCCAGTTAGTAGAATAAAAAAACCAAAACAGTTTCAGAAAATAATCAGTGATAGAAGTATGATCAGGACAACATATGAAAGATCAAAAAAAATAGTTAAGAAAAATAATGATATATTTATTTCGGTAAATTATAAATTAGAAAAACTGTTAAAAAAAGAAATTCCGGAAATAAAAAAGAGCAATATTATTTTAGAAGCCGATGCTAGAAATACTGGTCCAGCAATTTGTCTCGAATCATGTTATTTAGAAAAATTTTTTTCACCAAAAGAAGTTATAGCTTCCTTGCCATCTGATGATTATATTTCCAATGAAGAAGCATTTAAAGATTTGCTTTTAAAATCTGAGGAGTTTATAAATGAAAACCCGGACTATATATTAACCCCCGCTGTTAAATCTGACTATCCAGATACAGGTTATTCTTACTTAAAAGCAGGAAAAAATTTAATGAAAGGCGGACAAGAGGGTATATATAAAGTTGATAAAATTATTGAAAAACCAAACATAGATTTTCTTGATGATATTTTAAAAACAGGAATTTATTACAGTCATACCGGAATATATTTATGGAAATTAGAGAATATTTTAGAGCTGTTCAAAAAATTTCAACAAGGTATGTACGAAGTTTGTTACAAAGTTGCTAACCTTTTAATAAAAAATAAAAAATCAAAAAAATTATTCGAGCTATATACTGAATTAGAAAAAATTAGCATTGAAACTGCTATTACCAGTAAAACTAATAAAATTGCTATGAGTGTATCTAATAGAGTGGGCTGGAGCGATTTAGGCAAGTGGCACATAATTAAAAAAATATTTAAAAATAAAAATTCTAATTTTATTAAAGGACAGGTAGTGGTAAATTTTTCAGAAAATAATTTAATTTATTCAAATATAAAAAATAAATTATTAGTAGTTAATGATATAAAAGATTTAGCTGTTGTTGATACTGACGATGCTCTTTATATAACTTCTTTAAAAAATTCAGCAGAAATAAAAAATATATTAGATAAAATTAAAAAAGAATATGGAGAAAAATATTTATAGTCAGATGAAAATTTTTAAAAAATTATTATTTTTAATTTTAATTTTAATTATATTATTTATTATTATATTTTATTATAATATTAATAAACCAGCAGGTGAAGATAGAAATATTTCATTTATCATATCTAAGGGTGAAAATGTCAGTAAGATATCAGATAATTTAAAATCATCTGGTCTTATTAATTCAAAATTTTATTTTATTTTATTTTTGAGGTTAAATAAACAATATTCTAATATAAAAGCTGGTGAATATTTACTAAACAAAAAAAATACAATTAAAGAAATTGTAGAAATTTTATCAAATGGCAAAATAATAAACAATGAAATTACCTTACGTATTATTGAAGGCTGGACCATAAATGACATTAATAAATATTTAAAAAATATTAAATTTACAAAAGACGATATTTTTTTAAATACTGCAAAAAATGGAAGCACTTTTATAAATAAAAAATATAATATATCTGGAGGGAATAGTCTCGAAGGATTTTTATACCCAGATACTTATAGAGTTTATAAAAATGCTACTGCTATAGATTTAATTAAAAAAATGACAGAAAATTTTAAAAATAAATTTACTGATGATATGTTTGAAGAAGCAACAAAAAGAAAACTATCCGTTGAAGATATTATTATAATGGCTTCTATAATTGAAAAGGAAGTGAAAGTAAATTCTTCGGGTGAGAATAAAGATGCAAAAATTGTATCTGGCATTTTTTGGAATAGAATTAATATCGGTCAAGGGCTTGAGTCGGACGCTACTTTATCATATATATTAAATGACAATAAATCTAGCCATAGTGGCGAAGATTTAAAACTTGATTCTCCATATAATACTTATAAATATAGAGGATTGCCCCCAACCCCAATCTGCAATCCTGGAATTGAAGCAATTATTGCTTCAATTTATCCTCAAGATACAGACTACAATTATTTTTTAACAGATCCAAAGAGCAATAAAACAATATTTAGTAAGACTTATAAGGAACATTTAGACAATAAAGCTAAATATCTCAAATAATACTATTAAGGATATTGTAAATGTGGTATAATATAAAAGTATAGAAAATTATGCCAGATTTTATTTTAGACAATAAATATTCTAATTTACCTAAGAGGCCCCAAAAAAAATTTGACCTAGAAATTGTTTTTTTTACTGTCTTAGTTTTTATTTTAATTGTTTTAGGTTTTTTAGGATTTTTTTATACTGATGATTTATTAACTATATTAGGTATAAAAAAGAACAATATTTCAAATTTAGATAATTATAAAAATGTATCTACATCAACTGTTAGTTATTTGCCCCAAGATAAGAAAGACGAGGAAGATACAGGAGATGATGAGAAGGAAAATAGTAAGACGCAAGCGGAAAAACTTTTTTTTGAAAATTTTTATAAACTGCCAGTTATAAATTTTAATCCAAGCGCTAAAAATTATTCGCTTCCTTTAAATATTAAAATTGATATTTCTAACTATTTTGATATTAATAGAAAAATTAATCTTGATAAAACTATAGAAAATTTTAATTCTAACGGACATAGTTTAATAGATTATAAAAGTGCAAATAAAATAAATAATTTTTTTAATGCATTTAACGATTTATCTAAACAAAAAATCCCAATATTTATTTCAAGTGATTTTATTCTGTATTATTATCAGAATGTTTTAAAAGAAGCATATAAAGATATTGAAAAAAATTTATTTTATGAAACTCTTTGGACTACAACCAAGACTCTTTTTGAGATCGCTGATAAAAGATACCAGGAAAGATTAGGTATTGTTGGTTTAGAAAATGATTATTTGCTAGAAGGAGAGAGAAAAGAGGCGGAATTTTTTGCAGTTGCCCTTGAATTATTAAAACCTAAGATCACCCAAATATCAGAAGAATCTATTAGTGAAAATAAATTTAATAGATTTGAAGCTACGAAATATATATTTATTGCCCCTGCATATTTAAAGCAAATAGTAGAAAATGAAATTAATTTAATTAATATTGGAAAAAATATAGAAAAATCACCAGTCCTTTTATATCAAAAAAATTACTCAGAGTTTCAAATTCCAAGTAATTATAAATCAAACAATAAATTAACAAATTTTTATTTAGCAATGAAATGGCTAAATTCAGTAATGCCGTTGAATTACAAGAGCAGTGAATGCGAAGACTGCCTTCTTGATAAAAATGATTGGCAAATAAACACTATTACTGCATCCCTGATTGCCAAAGATTTTTCACAAAATCAAAATCTTAAGAATAATTGGGCCAAGCTATATAAAACCATAGCATATTTTAGCGGATTACGTGATGATTTAACTTATATACATTATATTAATTCACTGGAAAAATTATTTGGTAAAGATTTTAACCTCAGTATTTTTTATAATGAAAATAAAGATGAAAATTTAAATAAATTGCAAGCTAGTATTAATGAATATAAATTTAACCCTCTTAATGGAGGATATGATAGAAAAAATGAGAAAAAATACATTGGCATGAGATTTTTAAATGAATATTTTTGGCCTAGTAATTATATTTTTAAAAAATTAATATATCCTGATGTTACCAAATACAGAGGCAATAAAGTATTAAATTTTACTTCTTGCGAAAATAGAGTCACTAAAATAGTAAAATGTCGAGCAAGCGTACAAGAAATCATTAATTTAATTAAACCAATTTCTGATGAAAAATTTTTAGATATTACTAATTACAATAATTATCCAAGCGCAGTTGAACAATTAAAAAGTGAAATTAATAAATTTGATAAAAGCAATTGGTATGGTAGTAATTATTGGTCCTATCTTAATTCATTAAAATCCCTTTATAATATAGATTACAAAAATTTTCCACCATTTTTTAAAAATAATTATTGGCAGGATAAAAAAAATAATACAATATTAGGCGGTTGGGTTAATTTACAATTACCTGCTGATAATTTAATTTCTAAAATAGAATCTGCTTATACAAATAATTTTGAATTTTATTTAGAACCAGAATATGCATTTTATAATGAATTATATGCTAATGTGGTTATGATTAGAGATATGTTTTTAAATTTAAATGTAGATAATAAAAAAATAACGATTGATAAGCTAAATAATTTATCTTCTATCTTAGAAAATTTAATAAATATTTCGATTAAAGAATTAAGTAATAAAGACTATAGTGAGAAGGAAATTAAAATTATAAATCAGGTAATAAATTTTGATGTTGGAAGCAATTATAATAAATCATTAAAAATTAACTTTGGTAACTTTGATCGCTTAAATCAAAGCACTAATGAAAATATTTCAGGAGTAAATATAATGGGAGTTGTTTATGAAAATAAAGATAATAAAAAAATGATCGCTGTTGGACCTGTTTTTAATTATAAAGAATCAAAATAAAATTTATCTAATATTAAATAAATTATTAACATATTGACAATATAAAGAAATATGTTATTATAAATTAATAATTAAAGTCGCAGACAGCAGGAGATACTTATTAGTAAGATCTTAATAACCTGCCTAGACATCAAATTTTAAAGTCTGCGTTTTATATTAGCAGATTTTTATTTTTTATTTATATATATGCCTAAATCAAAAGATCAAAAAAAGCAAATATTAAAAAGCTTGAATGATAAAATTGATAAATCAAAATCAATATTTTTTACAAAATTTAACAAGCTAACTGTAAAGGAAAACGAGCAATTAAGAAAAAGTCTAAAAGATGAAAATAGCGAATATATTGTTGCCAAAAAAACTTTATTGGACTTAGCTTTTAAAAATAAAAATATTAGCGGTTTGGATATTAAAAAATTTGAAGGCCAGCTTTCATTAATTTTAGGATATAAGGATGAAATTGCGCCAGCAAAAATAGCTGATAATTTTATATCAAAAAATGAAAAAAAGGTAGAGTTTATTGGTGGTATAATGGAAAATAAATTTTTAACTTCAAACGAAGTAATAACTCTATCAAAGTTGCCGAGCAAGCAAGAATTATATTCAAGCCTTGTTGGCTCACTAAATGCTCCAATTTCCGGTTTTGTAAATTCATTAGCGGGTGTTATAAAGAATTTATTATATTCCTTAAAGGCTATTGAAGATAAAAAAGCTAATTAATTATTAAAATAAAATTATATTTATAGTTTAGAAATTTACTATCTATAAATAAAAAATTATATGACAGACGAAATTAAAAATGAGGAAACTTCGAAAATAGAAGTTCCTGAAAAATTTAAATCTATTATTAGCGAAATTGAAAAAATGAGTGTTTTAGATTTAGCAGAATTAGTTAAAATTTTAGAAAAAAAATTCGGAGTATCAGCTTCAGCTCCAGCTATGGTTATGTCCGGACAAGCTAATGGCGCAGGTAATACGGCCCCAGCAGAAGAAAAAACTTCATTTGATGTTGAATTAACTGATTCTGGTGCAAATAAAATTTCTGTTATCAAAGCAGTTAGACAGCTAACCGAAATGGGATTAAAAGAAGCTAAAGATTTAGTTGATGCTGCACCAAAGATGGTTAAAGAGGGAGTAAAAAAGGAAGATGCAGAAGCTATGAAAAAAACTCTTGAAGAAGCAGGCGCAAAAGTAACTTTAAAATAAATAAAAAAAATCACCCCGTATTTATAAGCGGTGTGATTTTTTTTATTTATTTTTTAAATCAGTAGAATATAAAATTTGTGAGTCAATAATATATATAATTTTATTTTTTTCATCAACTATAAAATCATCAATACTATTTAAATTCTCAAAATAATATTGAATAATAAATGAACCTAATTTATCAAAAACAAGAATTCTTTTACTATTTCTATCTAATATATATAAATATTGACTTTCAGATGATGATTTAAATAACTCCGCCTTTACTAAAGCAGGAAATATTTGAGAAAGTGTGAAATTTTCATTTTCTCCCTCTGAAAATAATAAAATTTTACCATCATTATCCAATATATATATTTTACCATCTATAGATATATCAATAGAATTTGTTAAGTTATAATTTTGTCTTAACCAGGACGTTCCTTTATTAAAATCAGCACTGTTAATATTATAGCGATATATTTGGTTGTTTTTATTATCCAAAAAATATAATTTATTGTTAAAAATAGTCATTCCCGATATTTCTTTATTGCCCCAGTCTTTTATAGAAAGATTAGTTATTTTATTATTTTCACTATTATATCTTATAACATTGCCATTGCTAGTATAATAGTAGATATTATTATTTTTATCTTGACTCGGAAAACTTAATTCATTTATTGTGTTAATATTTATATCAGTTGAGGTAGCAATTTTATTCTTTAAATCAACTTTAAATATTTTTTTTAAATAAGGGTCAGAAGCTATAATTATATTTTTATCAGCAATTAAATTTATTTTATTAATTTTATTCTGATTATTAAATTTTGATATATTTATTATTTCTTTTGGTGAAGATATTTTTAAAATATTATTAATTTCATCGGAAAGTCTAGAAACACTATTTAAAAGATTATTATATTTTTCCTTTTGCTCTTTAGAATTGCGAGGCAGGGTATTAATTAAATTATTAATTTCAAAAAATAATTCTCTCGCCCTGTCATTATCTTTATATAATAAACTAGATTCAATTTTAGATAATTTATCTTCAATATTATTTATGTTTTCAGAATATATTTTATCATTAATATCGTTTTTATTTTTAATATTAACCCTTATAATATTTCCAGAAAATATTAATAAACATAAAATTACTATAAAAATTAATATTTTTTGAAATTTTGTTAAAGAAATAAAAATAAATTTTATTTTTTTAATAAAATTATTAGCATTGATTATTAAAGATAATAAAGCATTTTTTATATTTTTTAAATTTTTTAAAAAATTAAAAAAATATATTACTATATTAATTATAAATATAAATATATCTTTAATAATTTTCCAAAATTTTAAAAACAACCAGCCGTTAGGTTTTTTATTAAAAAATATTTTATCTTTTATTATTATATCCTTGAGTGAATTATTTTTTATTTTAATTTTATTTTTAAAGAAAAATTTTAAAAATACTTTGTTTTTAAAAAATGCTTTAACATTAAATTTAATAATACCGGTTGGCGACAGTAATTTTTCAGTATTTTCTTCGGTAGATTTTAAATTTTCTAATGAATTATGGCTAGTTTTTATTATATTTTCTTTTTGATGATAAGAAGTTTCATTAATACTAGTTCTTTTAATAATTATTCCTAAAAATGTAACATATGAATTTACAACAGATAATGTATTTTTTATCTGTTCAACTGCACCTAGTGGCGGCAAAGCAGTAACAATTTCTATTAATTGTCTGTTTGATATATATTCCGGCAATGCTTCATTTAAAAATAAAACGTAACCTTCGGCCGGCAATAATCCACTAATAATATTAGAAAATAATTTTGCAATATTAATTTGCTTATCTTCTTTTGTTTCAGTATTATTTATAATATCGGAAATTTTAAATTTATTTTCATCATAATTTTTATAAATTAAAAATGCTTTATTTTTTCCCAAATTAGTAAAATAAATTTCATTTTTATAAATTATTCCAATAGTAGCGTTTATCTGATATGGGTCAAAATTTATTTTATCATTTTTAATAAAATCTATAAGATTTTTATTTGTTCTTGCTAAAGCTGATTCAAAAATATGCTCTATTTTTAAGGTACTAATTTTTTCTCTTAATATTAATTTTTCATTTTGATAATAATTATAATTTATATTATTTAATAAAAAATTAATTATTTTTAAATCATCAGACCTTTTTGATTCAATTTCAATCAAGGCAAATAATTTTCCAGCTAAATCCTCTTTATTTTTTTCAACTTGAGCAACAAAATTTTCACTAATTGAATTTGATTTTTTCCCCGGAGTTAGTATTAATTGTCCAATTTTATAATGCATAATAAATTATTTTTTACAATAATTAAATAATCAAAAATTAGCAAAATAAAAATTTTGACTATTTTATATTTATATTATACTATAAAATTATATAAATGTTAAAGGGTAATTACTGAACAATAAATTTGAACAGTATTTTAAATATTAGTCAAATATTTTTATTAATATGCTAGGACAATTATTTGGATCTAACGCTAGAGTTAAAATTCTAAAATTATTTTTACTTCACCCGGAAAAAAAATATTACATTCGGCAGTTATCTCGTGATTTAAAATTACAAGTTAATTCAGTTAGAAGAGAACTAGAAAATTTAGAAAAATTTGGTTTGCTTCTTTCTAGCTTTGGCTTAGATGAGAATTTAACAGTTGAAGATAGTAGCGATTCAGCCATTAAAGATAATATAATTACAAAAAAAATTCTTGGTATCCCAAATGTTTTATTTGGAAAAAAAAATCATGATAACGAAATTAAAGATCAGTTAGGTTCAAATAAGCAAGAAAGAAAATATTATAAAGTTAATCCCAACTTTGTTTTATTAGAAGAAATTAGAGCTTTAATTGTTAAGGCTCAAATTCTTTACGAAAGAGATTTTATAAAAAAATTATCACAAATTGGAAAAATTAAATTGCTTGTATTGACTGGCGTATTTGTTAATGAAAATAGATCTAAAGTAGATCTGTTAATTGTAGGACGTGCAAATAAACCTAAATTTTTAAAATTAATAAAAGAATTGGAAATAGAATTAAGCCGAGAAATAAATTTTACACTTATGGATTCAGCTGAATTCAAATATCGCCGAGATATTACCGATGTGTTTTTATATGATATTTTAGAAGGGAAGAAGATAGTTGTAATTGATGAATTAGGTATTTCATGAAATATTAGATAATTTAATTTTTATATAATCCTCATGTATTTTTGAGGATTTTTATTTTTATTGCTAATATTAAATAAAAAATTTTATAAAAAGAAAATAATATTTATTATTATACAACCTTGACATTTTAAGCAAAGTATGCTAATATTTAAAATTAATTTTTAATAATTAAACTAAATAATATGGAGGTAAATGACTATTTATTATTAATAAAAAGAAAAAAGCAGACAATTTTTTCCTTAATTTTAATTTTTTTGATTATTGCTATAATTTTTTCTTTTTCGGATCAGCTAAAATATCGCGCTAAAGAAAAAGTATTAGTGGTACAAAATTATATAGGTATAGACCCGTATGCATTTTCTAAATCAAATGAATATTTAAGTAATTTATTATCTCAAGTAGTAAGTTCAAATTCATTTTTTAATAGAGTTATGAACTCTGGTTACTCTATTGATAAAAATTATTTTTCCGGAGATATAAATAAAAAAATGAAAATATGGTCGAAAACTGTAGAAGCAAGATCACTTAATGATTCTGGTATTATAGAAATAAATGTCTATCATCCTGATAAATATCAATTAGAGCAGATAGCTCAAGGAATTGGTTTTATATTAAAAACTCAAAATCAATATTATCATGGAGGTGGAGAAAGCGTATCTATAAAAGTTATCGACGAGCCAATTATATCCAAATGGCCTGTTAAACCTAATTTACCATTAAATATTTCTTTAGCCATTTTATTTGGTCTCGTTTTTTCTTTATCTTTTATTTATATTTTTCCTGAAAAAAAATATGATTTAAGAGTTCTCCCAAAAAGAAAAAATAAAATCGTATATACTTCTGTTACTGATGGGCATAAATACAGCGAAAGTGATAATTATAATTGGCATAGTGTCGGCGACGTACTTAATAATAGAAATTATGCACAATCATCAAATATGATCTCAAATGAAATCGGTTATGAAATAAACGATTCAGAAAATTATCATGATAGTCCAGTTTCTTATGACACTAATAAAAAAATAGAAAACGATACTGAATATATTAATGGAAGTATGGATAATCTTATAAATAGATAATTTACTCTTAACCAGTGGATTAATATATATTAATCCAAAGGTGAGGAGTAAATGCAAGCTCCTTGAAAACTAAAACGGCCAAATTGGCCAAACAACTTCAAATTGAAGTCTATTTTGACGAAAGGAGAGTTAAGGATGAAAAAGATGTATTTATTTTTATTGTTAATACTTTTTGCAGGTTGCGCAACAAGTCCAGGCTATCTTCCTAAACATGCAATTATGGATCCAAAAGAAGGGATATCAATAGTGCATCCAGAAATTGCCCAAAAACAGGAAAATATTTTTGTAAGATTTTTTCCTGTGGCTTCGCCAAAGATTTTTGTTGAAGCCCTAGGTGATCAGGGCATATTTCCTGTCATTGGTTATAGTTCTATAGATAATTCCGAAATAAAAGGAAAATGCTATATTAAAGAACTATCATGGGCGGGAGTATATATATTATCTGCTGAAATTATCGGTAAAATATTAACTGACTTAGAAAGTTATAAGTTCGTTATTTCTTATCGTGATGGAGGCAAACTCTTTACTCTTGATGGGTCAGAAATTTTTGAGTATGAACCGGAAAAGTTTGATTCTGACAAACAAGCCAAAAAAGAAATATTTTCTAAATATGGCATGTCGGTTAGAGATTTAAATACTTTTTGGTTCACTTTTTTTGATTCCAGGAGCGAGGAAAATATATACGAAGCCCAGGAGATCCCGATAAAAAAGGGAGATCCAAAATGGGAAGCTTATAAGCGGGAAATTTACTGTCTTATGGATAAACACTATAAGAAAGACGGAAAAATTGACCGACTCGGTTGGATTGATACGGAAAAATTCGCCAAAGAAGCGACAAAAAATAATAGGCTAACAGCCAAAGATCGCTTTATGGAGGTTTTTTCGCTTTCACTCACACCCTTTACCATGCTAAACCCAGCAGGTAGCATTGGCGCTCAAGTTGTTAACGGCGCAATTGCTGCAAATATGGATAAAAACTGGAGCGGATTAAATTCTCGTGCAACAGTGCAACGTATTGAGATGTCAGAAAATTTTCAGACTATTTTTCAGAAGTATTCTATACTTCTTGAAAAAAAGGATGAAAAAATTAGAAAGTTAGAAAATGAAATTAAACAACTAAAAAATAAATAATTTTACAGGAGGAATATATAATGAAAAAATTATTTTTAGCTTTTTTGTTTATATTATTTTATGTAAGCACAGCCGGCGCAGAGTGCATTTGCGATAAGGGGCTAGATTCTTATGTTTATAAAGTGAAGGAAGGTGATACGCTTTCCGAAATTGTCTGGTTTTTGAAGGGCAATAAAGGAGATAAGAATTTTAAAAAGCATCTCATTAAGTGCAATCCAGAACTTGGTATTAGGAGAATCCAGCCGGGCCAGGAAATCTATTTCTGTGGCTCTAAAGACATAGCCGTAGTAATAGAAAATGGCGACGAGAGTATTAAGGAGCGGATTGGTAAAGCCGAAGAAAATATCCAGTCATCGGTATCTGAGGTGAAAAAATCAGTTGATTCTCTCAATAAGCCAAAAATAAAAGAAAAACCTCTTGTTAAAGCCAAGGCGAAAGAAGAAAGCAATAATATTATCCAACCAGTTTCAGCATCATTTTTCAATAAATACTGGAAGGTAATATTAATAATTTGTTTAATTACTATATTTCTTATAGCTTTTTTCTTTACTTGGATATGTAAATTTATTGTTAACTCAAAAAGTAAAAAAGCAAAAAAACAGGTAAGCCAGGGAAGTCAGGGAAGGTATACGGATTATACGGAGGTAGCTATAACTTTAAATGGTATAGATTTTATCTCAATACCAGAAAAGACCCCAGATGGCAGATATGTATCTCTATATAAAAACACAAAAGGAGATATATTATGTTATAAGGATATTCGTGATTACCGAAAAAGTATTATAAAAAGTTTTCACGATAATCCTCTTTTGATCTGGGAAGAGATGATTTTAAGCAGGCTTTCCTTGCTTATAATAGTTAATCTCAATGAACAGGCGAGATATAAAATAGATACAAATTCAATTAACCACTATCAAGATAAATTTATTTATAATGGCAAAGAGTTTGATTCTATTTATAAAGTCTGCGCTGAAATTCAAATGCGCTTAAAAGCTGATACAGATTTTTTTAAGAATGAAATTAAGGAAAACAGAATAACAAAAATAATAAAAAAATAATATTAAGCTGTCCGCTCTGATTTAAAAATTAGAGCGGACAGTATATTAAACCAACATTTAGAAAGGGTGGTGTAGAGATGAAACGGCTAAAGTTGTTTGTCCTGGTAATAATCCTTTGCTCGTTTTCATCGCTTTTAAGCGCGATGGAGGCTAAGTATGAGGTTTACCGGGTGGCAAAAGGCGACTGGCTAAGTAAGATCTCCCAAAAAAAATATGGGGATCCGAATAAGTATCCGGTTATTATTAGAGTTAATAACCTAAAGAATGATCGGATATGGCCTGGGCAAAAGCTTTTTCTGCCTAATAATATTAAGGCAGTAGTAAGTACGCAATTAAGCGATGAAAAAATTATCGCAAAACAAAAAGCCAAGGCAAAAAAGCCAGCAAGTGCAGTTAATCTTATTCCGATGGAAAAAGACGGCATTAACTACTTTGTCCAAAAGGGCCCAATGGATTATAAAAATCCTGGTGGAGCTCCCTTTGTTGAACGGTGGGAATATAGCCCTAAAATTTTAGTAGGGTTTAAGCTCACTGACGAACAGAAAGAAAGATTGTGGGATGAATTTGAAGCCGGGAATTTTCACTGGGATCGTCGTATTAAAAAGGGCGATGTCTATCCTCAAATGCTTTATAGCAATTGGGTATATGCTGAGGATGTTCATTGCAATTTCAGCGGGGATAAAGATTATCCGGAAAATGGTTACCCGGTTAGAAGGGTAACTATAATTGATGGAGAATATGAAATTTCTTTACTGGAAAAGTTTCTGTGCGGAAACTGGTTTCTTGACATAAGGAAAATCTCTTTACCAGTTGCAGGAATTATCCCTGAAGGCATTCCAACTCAGAGTGCGATTGCAAAAGAAGGTCCAGCAGGTGTTCCAGTGGCCCAAGCACCTCCTAAGAAAAAAGTAATAGGGTTTTTACCTGAAAACTTTGATTTCATCGGAGGCGGGGGAAAATATTATAGTGTAAATTTTCCCGACGGCTACAGTAACAACGGATCATACTGGTGGGCAAAAGCTCGTTGGCGACCTATAAGTTTTAATTTAGGCGCTAATAAGTTGAACGTTGGTGTATTCGGTTTTATGGCCAGAGGCAACGGTTTAGATTCAAACAGTATTGACTACCGCTATAAATGGAATAAAAATTTTGGCGGTTTGTCAGCCCAGTATTTAGGCAGGGGGTTCGATACTGATTTGGACATCGGCGCCGGTAAAATCTTTGACTATGGAAATTTTAAGTTTAAAGAAATAGTCACTGATGAAAATGGCAATGCCTCCGAGATAGAACACAAATTTAACCGTCGCCAGTGGGAATATGCAGCCTACCTTTCAGCTCATCTTAATTATTATAAGAGAAGAGCGGAAGGTCATAAATTTTTTTCCAAGGTCGAGTTCAATCTTGAGACTACCGTTCCTTTCGGAGAAAGGCATCTCAAGGAAGTATTCGATGGGAAAGAAAATAAACTGGCAAAACCTACTGATCATCGTGCTTGGGAGTTAATGTCGACCTGGCATATCTATGATTTTCAGGTTGGACAGTTTATGATAACTCCCGGCGCAAACATAGGTATTGAAAGAGACTACAACCTTTCAAGGATGTATGGCCTCTTAGGTCCGGAAGCCACTATATCATGGCGCGGTGAGGACATTATCCGTGTATCGCCTTATAACTATAAGGTGAGAGGCGGAGAAGCCACACAGCGAAGCCATTCAGGCTGGATTCAATTAAGAGCTTACAAGCTCTATCAGGCCTGGCAGGCTTCCAGATATACCGCGGCCAGTTCGGAAGAAGTTGAAGCAATTACAAAATAATCCAGTTTTAATAATTGGATTATGAACATGTAGTACCTTTTTATAGTTTGCGAACAATTTGTTCCAAGCTAAATTGACTATTCATCTAATATGGATAATAGTCAAAACTAGTGCGTCCAAATTGGGCCGACTATAGCCAAATTGGCTATTAAATTAAAAAATATCGGGTAATGGTTGATTATTCAACCATTACCCGTCCATATATAATTACTATTGACTTTTTATAAAAAAAGAGTAAGATTAGGCAATAAAATGAAAGTATTTCAAGATAATTAAAAATTGTCTTTAAATATGTTCATTTTAAAAAATGGATTGCAGGGGTCTAAAGACACACATCGCAAGATGAGGTACTAATTTTTTAGTACTAGGCTGTCGATTTACCCTGCAATCCACCCTAGTTTATGCAAACAGCAGGGTTTGTATATATAATAATGGTAATAAAATTAACAGATAACAGAGGGAGGTGATGAAATAGAATCAAGATTTTAAATTTAGATTAACTAAGGTGTGTTGTTGAGCATGTTGCTCAGGTAAAAAAGTTTATAGAATCAATCTAGTACAGGAGGAATTACCATGAAGTCAAAAATTTTTACCATTATGATGTTTCTCAGTTTAATTGCAGTACCAGTATTTGCCCTTGACCTCCCGCAGAATGGCGAGTATGTCGTTGCCGGTGGTTGCGGAGGAGATCTGAAGATCACCTCCATTGATGCCGAAAGCGCAACCGTAGTCATCCCGATCTGCAAAGATCAGTACGAAAAAGAAAACCTTACGAACCCCAAATGGCAGATCTTTGCCTCAATCGCCTATTTTGACGGCGAAAAATGGCAGCTTATTCCCAAAGAAGATTATTCAATGAAAACAACTATATCTGAAAAAGGGGATGTGATCGCCAAGATAAAGGTTCCAAAGATCGGCACCGGGTTATACTGGTCACGCATCTGGGGTCAGGATAAAGTTTCACAGAAATGGCTGTGGATTGACCAGAAGTCTCAGTACAACAGAAACAACAAGGAAAATAATCCCAGCTACGAATTTATCTTCGACACCAGTAAAAAATCATCAGCCGTTGTCCCGGCAAACTATGCAGTGCGGCAGTAGTCCGCAACTATAAACAACAAACACCCCTTCTCTTTTGAGAAGGGGTATTTTTATTTAAAAATATTATATTTTTTCACCCTTTTTAACGACCGCTAATAATGCGCCAATTAATGACCAGTAAGTCCACTCAAGGGCCGTATTTCTTAAAATATTATCAGCAAAACTAAGTATATAAAAACTTATTGTTATACTAAGAAAAGTAATATATAATGTTTTAAATTTAGGCGTATGAAAATTTTTATATTTAATAGCTAAATTATACATTAAGGAAATTATTAAAAATATATAAGAAACTAAACCCAAA
>Ga0172375_10003039_pt1 | contig 25721 bp, 21 predicted proteins | sample LakKiv1m_FD_114537 | JGI IMG/M metagenome (GOLD analysis project Ga0172375, IMG submission 114537) | Freshwater microbial communities from Kabuno Bay, South-Kivu, Congo - kab_092012_11.1m | ecosystem: Environmental > Aquatic > Freshwater > Lake | place: Democratic Republic of the Congo...
AGCCGAGTGACAATTAATAATGTTCGACATCCAATATGCTTTTCAGATAGGAATATGTATAGGATTGTTCAAACTTTAATATTTCAACTTTGACTTATATCTGGGACCTTAAATCAAATCTTCAAAAGCGACTAACTAGCTTATCTATCTTAACTTCCTGAATAAAAGGTGTAAGATGTAATTATGAAACAAGTAAAAATTATTGTCATAATTTTTCTATTAATTTCCCCAATATTTATTGTTAAGGGTAATGACGAACCAAATTATCATGTGATTAATACTGATCAGGTATTAACTATAAAAAGGATTGCTAATGATGAGCAAGCCCTAAATGAAATAATTTCCTATACAGTATTGGCGCAAACGCTTGTCTTAATTTCAGCTCAAGGGATTTCATCCTTCGCCTTCATTTCCAAGCTTAGTTTATTTCAATATTTAAAGGTCTTTATTCCTTTCCTGATTGCCCAAAAGGCACCCAGAAATGATTTTTCTGGATTGGTATATGACGCATTAACCTCTAAACCCATACCTTTTGCGGTCATAAGAGTAGTGAATTGTGCCGACAATAGGGTAATTCAGACAGGCATTTCCGATATAGAGGGACGATATGGGTTACTATTAAAGCCGGGCCTGTATAGTATTGAAGTCCAACATCAAGATTACGAATTCCCAGTTCTGGACAGGAATATTAGTGCGGTTCAAAATGATAATAATAGTTATTTCGGAGGGAATATTAAAATTAAAGATGAAATAGCGATCAATTTTAATCTACCTATGAATCCTAGAGTAAACCATAACAAATTAAGCATTAATAAAATTAGGAGTTTAATTATTAATTCCTATATTTTTAAATTTACTCAAAATCTATATTTCATATACACAGTTTTTCTATTTAGTTTATTCCTGCTTCTTGGCGAATTCAGTTGGGTTATGTTGGGTATTACTATCTATTATGGTGTATTTTCCATTCTACATTTATTAGCGCATTTAAAAAAACTTCCTAAGACTTGGGGTAGGGTAGTTGATGCTACAACTAAAAATCCAATAAAAAATATATTTTTAAAGTTTTACTCAAATGAAGGTAAGTTAATAGATTCGAAAATAACTGATGAAACAGGCAGATTCCAATTATTTTTAAATGACGGTGAATATTTCACTTTAGTTCAATCGAATAGTTATAAAATTGCAGCGAATAAAGGAAAAGTAGATCTGAATAAAAATCCAGATCGAGTTTTTTTTAAAGTGAAGAAAAAAGCTATAAACCTAAACATTGAATTGGAGCAACTTACCTAAATAATCTTCAATTATCATCATCCGGTTGGATCATTTCTAAGGCTGCCCTTATAGACTCAATTCTCTGATTCAAATAGGCATTAAAGTCGGATTCGTTATAGTAGATTTCGTCTCTGGAAACAGTATATAAGGCCAGAGCAAGTTCAAATTCTCTTTGATTTTCAAGATATTGTCCCAGCTGCACAATACTTAAAAAATATCCTGGCTGGAGTTTATAGGCTTTGGTGTATGCCTGTTCAGCCAATTTGGCAATTTCTGGATCTGCGTTATATTGATATAAATAGGCTAGTAGCAAATAGTTATCTGGGCTTGTAGGATTTTTTTCAATTGCTTTTTGAACAGCCTGTAAAGCTTCTCCTCCAAATTGCTTCCCTTGATAAAGCTCAGTTAATTTTTTATAGATTACTGCTGCCCGTTGCCAATTCTCATGGTTCTCAGGATCAATTATTATGGCTTTGTTTATCTCACTATTAATAAGAGTTTGAAGGTACTGCTTGGTAACTTCTAATTGAATTGTAGCTTCAGAATTTTCCTGATCAATAGCTGTATTACTCCAGATTGAATCTAATTTATTTAAAGCAATGCTAGCTATTTCTCTATGATAATAATCTCGGTTGGGGTTAAGATTGATGGAATTTACTATTAAGTCGTAAGCTTGGTCGTGATTAGCAGCGGCACTTTCTTTTAAGGCTTGACTATAATTCATCTCAGCTAAGTAATTAATGGTTGTGAAGTATAGTATCGTAGCAGAGATTATCAATAGTATTGATGAGAATAGTTTCGGTGCGAGATTGTTGGCCTGTTTAGGACTGCTTTTATTAATTAGTATGAAATCGGTTACAAAGTTATTATCAGCTTTGTAAAAATGGAGTTGATACAGTTTAAATAGGAGTGCAAGACTAAGCCAAGCATAGAATGAAATGGTAATTGAATGATAGGAAATAAAGAAGCTTAATATAAAAACTAGAGCACTTAAACTTAAAGTTAACATACTTGAGCTTTTCCAATGAACGCGCGCTTTAAAGATGTTCAGGGCGAGAAATTTAACTATAAAATAAAGGAATAGTGAATAAGCTATGATCCCGAGCACACCATTCTCAATTATTATAGATTCGAATTGTAAATTACTCCTTGTATAGTTTTCATACCAGTTTGGCTGTAAATTTTGGCTTTCTGGTCTGAATTGAGCAAAGATATTGGCATAAGTATTGAGCCCAGTTCCAGTTATTACATTCTGTGGATATGATAGATAGGTACCTTTAAGCACCTCAAAACTAGTTTCAGCTGGGATATCGTAATATCTAGCGAAGTTTGTTTGAGGAGTTATATTAGACCTGAAATTTACATCGGTGGAATAAAAAAATGAGATCAGGGCAATTAATATGAGGATAATATTAAAGATCCCACTTCTGTTAAGGCCATTTTGTTGTCTATAACTATAAACAAGAGAGAATAGAAGTATTACAGCCGCGCTCAACCATAACAATAGTTTTGTTAAATCAACTGTTTCTGTGACACTTGTTAAGCCTATACTGATGATTAATAACAATGAAATTACGAATCCACTAATTTGTGAGAAATTAGTGCTTTTCTGTTTATTTAAGAATCTAAAAAGTGAATAGGGGAGAGCCATTAAAAAAAGTACGCTCAGAGAATTCGGATTCCCAACAGGAGTAAAAAGGGCATTACTTAAGAATGATAATGACGGATTGGAAATTGCAATTGAGTCCAGTATAGGGGATAGGATGTTTGAAGCTTTTAGAATAGTAAAAAGTGCAAATATCCCTAAAGAAATTGGGATAAGTTCAATGATCCTATTAATCTGTGCTTTATCAGAGAATTTGTTAAGGAGGAAATAAAAAAGAAAAATTAAGGTTCCATTAGAAATTAGTCCTCCTGTTAATCGCATATGATAGCCCCATATGCTTGTATCAGTATTGAAAGAAAATAAAGTAGAAAGGCCAATAGAGATTATTATTATAATAATTGGCTTATCTATAGGACTTTTAACAAATCTTGCTTTGTTTGAGATTAGAATATCTACACCCCAAAGCATAATTAGGAAGAAGGTAAGTATTATTAAGGCTAGGTTTTTTGTGATCTCGTAATATTCTTCTGTTTGGATAGAAAAGAGCCACGGGAAGATAAAAATTAATAGAATAATGACAAAGTAAGTAAGTCTATTGATCAGCGATTGGAATTGACTATTATTTTCAAAATTATGTGTAGGTTTTCGGTCCTCGCTTTTATGATTCATATTTGATAAATAAGAAATATAACAAGCTGTTATAATTAGCCAAAATATTTGTTAGAATATTGAGGATATTTATTCAGTATAATTAATAATATGGACGATGTAAACATGCAACCAGCAGCTTCGCAACCTGCTCGCGATCAAAACGTATTTAGTTTTATGCTCCAATTAGTGCAAGAAAGGTATGGCGATGATACTGACTTGGATTTTCAGAACAAAGAAGCTGAAAGGTTATATGATGTATTTGGGAATAATTTGGTATCATACTTTGAGCCAATGTTGTCAGAGCAACAAAAACAGCAGTTTGACGCCCTGTATAAGCAGGGTGGCAATAACGAATCTCTGCTTGGTTTCTTAACCCAATCCATCCCCGATCTGGAGATGAAGATAATGCAAGTTTTAGTAAGCTTCAGAAATGCATATCTAAATGAGGGCAGACAGCCAGCTCAGCAATAATATTTCTAATATCCAGATAAATCTGATATTCAATGATTTTAAAGTCCTTTTGCTGGATATTTTGTGCCATCTTAGTTATAATTTCCCTGATTCAAAGCCGAAGTGGTGAAATTGGTAGACACGCACGACTCAAAATCGTGTTCCCTAAACAGGAGTGTGGGTTCGATTCCCACCTTCGGTATTTATATTATTAAATGTGATTTAAAGGATTTAAGCCATGAACGATCTAATTCTTAATATTGTGAGATTTAATGAACAAGTGGATTTTAATATAATAATTCCCTTTGTTATATTATACGTCTTGGCTTTTTGGGTCATAGTTAGTATCTGGGTCTTTCTTGATTCTAAGCTCAGATATGGGAGTAGGAAAAAAGCTTTATTGTTAGCGATATTAAACCAGATATTCGGACTTCCTTTTTTGTTATTATACATCCTTGCCAGACCATTTATACCTGAGGAACAGTCGGGGGATCATTTGTCTGCTGTTGAAAATGGTGGAGTTAATGTCCCAATTGTTAATTTTATGGGAAAGGATGGAGTAGTGATGAGTTTGCAATTAAGTATCAATTCACCAACCTTAGTTTCAAATACACAGAATCCTGAGATGACAATAGATGTAAGCTTCAATTCTACAGATGCGGATAAAGTTCTTGTTGAAAAGACACAGAAACCAAAACAATTAGAATTCAAAGAATCTAAAGCCGCAAGATTTGCGGGAAAAATACGTTCGCTATTTAGGAAAAAAGAATCAACATTGCAGTTGGAAAAAGAAATTCCTGAGACTACAGTCTCAGATATGGAAATTAAAATTTCCGAGTCAAATAAAGCAAAGAAGAAGAAAAACAAAAAGAAGAGAAAATAAATAATACATGGAAACAGAAATAATACGACTAAAGAATGGTGCTCAGTGTTTATTAGTTCAAGATAGTAATTCTCCAAGTGTAAATATCATTGCTGAATTCAAAGCCGGAGCCCGAGAAGAGGCCGCCGCTGTTAATGGTGTGGCACATTTATTAGAACACATGATATTTAAGGGGAGTAAATCTCATCCTGATCCAAAGAAATTAGTATATGAGATCGAGAATCTAGGAGCTAATATTAACGCTTGGACAAGTCAAGAGCTCACAGCATATTATATTTCTGGTCCTAAATACAATGCTTTAAAAATGATCTCTTTCCTAGCGGAGATGTTACTGAATCCAATTTTCCCTGAAAATGAGGTAATTAAGGAAAAGAGAGTAATTGAGGAAGAAATTAAAATGTATGAGGACAATCCACAGGATAAAGTCGCTGATGAATTCATTAAAGCTTTATTCCCTCATCATCCCTTGGGAAGGAATATTGCAGGATCTATTTCAACTTTAAGCAAGCTGAGCGTTAAAGATTGTCAACTCTTTATTAAAGAGCATTATAGTGCTGAGAATCTATTATTGATTGTAGCTGGTAATTTTAATCAAGAAGCTATTATCGACAAGTTAAATGAAAGTTTCGGTATCTGGTCTATGTCTGATGTTAAGAGAGAACCAGATTTCATAAAAAGCCCAATTTTGAATAGAGAGATAAAGATCACTAAAACTCTAGAACAAACACATCTGGTTGTTGGTTCATATGGGCACAGCTATAAAGATATGGACACGTCAGAACGTTGGGCTTTAAATTTAGGGAGGACAATTCTAGCCGGAGGCTTTGGATCTTTGTTGCTCCAGAAGTTTCGAGAAGAATTAGCAATGACTTATTATATTCATTTGTCTACTCAGGAATTTAGAGATATTGGCTATTATTATGTTGCTCTAGGCGTAAATTCCGGGAATAAAGACATTGCAATTAATGAACTGGATAAAATTCTAAAGATATTTTGTTCCGGACGCATAGGTCAGAAAGACATAGAAAGGGCAAAAAATTATCTTATAGGTAATCTTATAACATATTTAGAAACAAGCTCTGATCTGGCTTCTTTTTATGCCAAACAGCTTTTGTTTTATAATAAAATAACTCCTTCTCAGGAGATTATTAAGATAATTAAAGAGCTGGATAAAGACGATATCCTAAGAATGTGGGAGCCTTTATTAAAGGAAAATAAGATCGTAACAGTGCTAGGTAGCGAAAAATAGGGTAAAATATTTCCTATGACAGATAATATAGTATTGCCGGTTACTTTAAGTATTGCGGAATATAATATAGATTTCGGCATAATTAGCGCCTTATTTTTTGTGCTTGTATTTGTTGCCTCAGTTTATCAAAGCTTAACTAAAAAGGTTGAGCCTTTTGAGATTTTTGATTTCGGGTTCAAGACCATACTGATAATGCTTTTGACTGCTAGAGTTTTTGCTGTAATAAACAACCCAAATTTTTATCTAGCCGATCCCTCTCAGATCTTGAATTTGCAAGATGGTAAATCCTTTTATCCTGGTTTAATCCTGGGAGTGATTCTGTCAGTATTCTTCATGTCATCGTCCTTAGCTAAGAACGTAGGGTATATGAATTTACTGGATTTAGCTATTAAAGCATATGCCTATTCTGCAGTATGGCTATTATTAGGGTTCTTCCTTTCAGCGCGTACGTTAGGAGTGGAGTTTGAGGGATCAATCGGCGTTGCATATATTGATGGATCAGTCAGGTTTCCGAGTTCTATGATTCAAGCTCTATATACTATAGTGGGGATTGTAATATTATCGGCTTGGCCTAATATAAAGGCTAAATCAGGTATAACTGCGGCAATATTCATAATGCTTTTTTCTACTTTAGAATTCATTTTGAGATTCTTCTCAAATGGATATGATCCAGTGATATTAGGGTTTATTGATCTATATCAATTCTTCTATTTAATATTTGTTTCTTTTAGTATTCTGATTTTTATCAGAATTAATCAAATACAAAAGTTAGATACCCAAAACATTACTGGAGAAGGGGAGCTTGCATCTGGCAGGGCCAAATTTGATATATCAGGTTTTAAAAAGGATAAGGTCTCGGCTAAAGAATTATTCTCATTATCATATGGTTCTGTCATTAATAATAATCAACAAAAATCCACTAGAGCTACTAAGTAGCTATTAGCATCATTATATCTATGGCGAAATATAGTTTTAAAGTCGAGGCAGCAGATAATGGGATTCGATTGGATCTATTTATTGCTATAAAATCTCAAGATATTAGCCGGAGTAAAGTTCGAGAAATCCTTAACAGGGGGGATATCAAAGTAGATGGTCAAGTCGAGTTTAGACCACAGCTTAAAATGCAGCAAGGCTCTACGGTAGAAATCGAGTACGAACCAGAAAAGACTTCTAGAAGCAGGATAATTCCTCAAAATATTCCAATAGAAATTGTGTATGAGGATTCTGACTTAGTAATTATTAATAAGCCGGAAGGAATGGTGACACAGCCAGCTACTGGAAACTGGCAGGGGACCTTAGTTAACGCCTTACTATATCATTATAGTGAAATTAAAGATTTAGGGGTTAATGAGAGAGCAGGGTTAATTAATAGAATTGATAAAGCTACTTCAGGTTTAGTACTAGCTGGAAAGACCAGTAAGGCTCTTTGGTACTATACTCGATTGTTTGCAGAAAGGAAAATTCAGAAGACCTATCTAGCTGTTATAGTTGGTGATGTGGATAAGTTTATTAAACAAGAAGAAATGTTGATCACTAATTATTTAGGCAGAAATCCCAAAGTTAGAACAAAATTCGCTAAAGTTGATAATGTGAATGGAAGATATTCTGAAACCAGAATAAAATTAATTCAAATTTTAGAATTTCACGGAGAGAAGGCCGCATTGCTACAAGTTGAACCTAAGACAGGACGAACCCATCAGATCAGAGTTCACTTAAGTGGGATAGGGTGTCCGATTTTGGGAGATAGACTTTATGGTAAGAATAATAAATACGAGAGAATGATGTTACATGCCTGGAAAATTAAAATGAGGTTTTTGGATGGACAGATTCGAGAAATAATTGCACCAATGCCAGAGATATTTAAGAATTTCCAAGATAAATATGCTATTTGAAAATATTGTTAATAAAATTAGAAGAAGAAGAGTATCAAGCAATTTTAAAAATAAATTTAGAAGAGAAGAGGATCAGGGCATTTCAGATAGAATATCAACTTTCTTTAGAAGTAAAAGCAGATTAGGATTGGTATTCATCTTGTTTCTATTAGCCATCGCTTTGTTAGGGTTGCTTATACGGAATATTTATTCTTTAATTACTTTTGAACCACAACCTTTTCCTGATACTGATCTAAAGGTCCAAAATATTTGGAATGGTTCAGATAAGATGACGATTCTTTTTATCGGGACGGATACTACATCTACAAATCATAAATTTGTGGATCACCTTTCTATATATAGTTTAGATCCGAGGGAGAATATGCTTTCCATCTTTATTCTTAATCCGGATATAAAAGTAACGCAAGCAACAATAGGCTATACGCTTAATTATCGGACCATACTAAATAATAGATCAATAGAAGGAGATAAGATCGAAACCTTGATTAACAGTGTTGAAAATCTACTAGCTTTAAAGATCGATCGATATATTCTAGCGGACAAGAATACTTTCCCTTCATTTAGTTCTTTCTTAAATCCAGTTCAAGTGTATGTCCCCAGGGACATTAAAGATGAAGATACTTTAAATTTAGTTAATGCATATAAAGCAGATTGGGGAAAGGGGCAGAATATGATATTACCTGCTAATTACCTTGAGTTTGCTGCCAGTGATGATAATGGTAGAGATGATCAACTGGAAAGGCAGGAGTATCTTATCGAAGCTATGACTTTAAATATGATTGGATTTAGATCATTTGTATATTTACCTGAGGCACTAAGCTCTTTCCAAAATAATATCTATACCAATATGGGGAAATGGGAACTTTTCAGCTTTGTTTCGAAGTTAATAAACCTCAAAGATGAAGATATAAGAAAGGGGTTTTTAAGAGAGAGTGCTTATGATAAGGTGTTTGATGTCGGATTTTATGATGTAGTTAGTCCTGATATTTCAGTCATCGATAAAGATATTAACAATATTTTTTTCGATATGAAGGTTTTTAAAGAACAGGCCAGGATTGAGGTGCTAAATGGTTCAAGTATTTCCGGATTAGCAACGAATCGGAAGCGTTGGATAGAAAACATTGGTGGTAGAGTGATACATAAAGGTAATAGCTATGAGAAAGAAGAGGATACTAAAATATATTGTGCTGATCCAGAGAAGTATGTACTAACACTGACTGAATTGAAGAGATTCTTAGGAAGCTCGGTCCAGTTAATTGAGAAGGAATATCCAAATAGACATGTGGGGGAAATAGTAATAGTGTTAGGTTCTAATCTTTGATAATTACCTTGTAATTGCCAATATTTGCAATTATGAAGTAAAATAGGACAATAAATTTATCATTCAAAAATATGTCGGGACACTCAAAATGGGCTAAGATTAAAAGACAAAAAGGCGCAAATGATGTTAAGAAAGGCATGATTTTTACCAAACTCGCCAGAAATATTACCTTGGCAGTTAAGGAGGGTGGGGGAGATCCTGACATGAATTTTGCTTTAAGGATATCGATAGATAAAGCTAAGGCGGTTAATATGCCATCTGATAATATTGAAAGGTCTATTAAAAAGGGGCTAGGAGGGGATGATAAAACTCAATTTCAGAAGATCAGTTATGAGGCAATAAAAGGCAATGGTGCAGCACTGATAATAGATTGTCAGACTGATAATACTAATAGAACAGTTTCTGAATTAAAAAAAATTCTAGAAATGGGGGGCGCGAAATTAGCTTCGGTGGGAAGCGTTTCCTGGCAGTTCGAAGAGCTCGGGTCAATCATATTAAAGCCTGCCAGATTGCAAAAAGCTCAGAAGTTTGGTGGAGAGGATGAATATATCCCTGTTTCAATTGAAGAGATTGAAATGGAATTGTTAGAAATTGAAGGAATATTAGATATTGAGGAAACCATGCACCAAGATGAGGATTCTGAGTATAAAGTCTTAGAGATCTCTACTTCAAAAAATGATTTTGCCATAGCATTAAAGAAAATTGAAAAATTACAATATAAGATAGTCGATTATGAGCTAGTTAAGATTGCTAAAGACCAAGTTGTATTAACTGATTCTGATTTAGAGAAGATAGAATCTTTAGTTTCAAACCTGGAAGACCATGATGATGTGGATTCAGTTTGGTCTAATGTAAAAGGAATATGATTTCAAAGCAAAATACAGTTAGGGTATTGGGTATTGATTGCGGTACTGCGATTGTGGGCTGGTCGATACTCGAAGGATTCGGTGCAAATTTGAAGGTTGTTGATTATGGAGACATTAGAACCAAAGCAGGTTTAGAAATTGGGGAAAGACTGGCGCAGATATACGAAGCCTTGATTGTATTAATAGAAAAATATAAACCTAACCATATGGCGGTGGAGGAATTGTTTTTCTTTAAGAATAATAAGACTGTTATTTCTGTAAGTGAAGCCCGTGGAGTTACATTACTTGCTGGTCAGAACAAAGGTTTAACGCTGTTTGGGTATACTCCACTACAAGTTAAAATGGCTGTTACTGGTTATGGTAGAGCAGACAAAAAACAGGTTCAAATCATGGTGACTAAGATCCTAAAACTTAAAGAAGTCCCAAAGTTAGACGATACTGCAGATGCTTTGGCCATATGTGTATGTCATTTTAATAATCTAAAAATAATCAAATGATAGCCAGTTTAAAAGGTCTAATAAAAGAGGTCAGCAATAGTTTCCTTGTAATCGATGTGGGAGGTGTGGGCTTCAGAGTTGAGGGCGATTTTCTAGATCTACTGCCAGAACAGGAAATTGAATTGTCTATACACACTCATTTCTCTGAAAATTCAATTAGATTATTTGGTTTTAGGGATAGAGAATCCTTTGAGCTGTTTAAGCTTTTGCTTACTGTACCAGGAGTTGGTCCCAAAAGTGCTCTTCAATTGCTAAGTAATATTGGTGTGGCCAATATTAAGAGGGCCGTTAATGAAGGCAATCCCCAATTATTAAAAGGGAAGGGGATTGGTCTAAAAATTGCTCAGAAAGTAGTGATTGAGCTTGCAAGTAAGTTTGAAAAGATAGAACAGGGCAGCATTATTCTAGTAAATTCGGTAGAAGAAAAGAAATTTAATGAAGTATATAGCGCTCTTATTGAATTGGGATTTAGCAAACCAGAAATTAATGATATTAAAAATTCATTAATTACTATTAAAGATTCGAGCAGTGAGAAGATGCTTAGAGTAGCCCTTAAATTATTAAAGGATCGTTCCAGAAATGATTAATTCAATTTTAGATCCTAATATTGAAGATGTTGATGTTGGGGTTTCGGAAAATAAATTAAGACCTAAAAAGTTAAGTGATATGATTGGTCGGAAGAAGGAAAAGCATGGGTTAAAGATAATGATAGATGCTGCTAAGAAAAGGGATGAACCTATGGACCATTTGCTATTACATGGTCCACCAGGCTTAGGTAAGACTTCACTTGCCCAGGTAGTTGCTAACGAATTGGGTGTAGAAATCTATGCCACCTCAGGACCAGCGCTGGAACGCAAAGGTGATTTAGTTTCCATATTGAGTAATATTCCAGCAAAGGGTGTGTTTTTTATCGATGAGATTCATAGGTTGAATAAATCAATTGAAGAGATGCTATATTCAGCGATGGAGGATCAAAAATTAGATATAGTTCTTGGTAAGGGGCCATCAGCAAGAACGTTAAAATTGGAATTAAATCCTTTTACAGTAATTGGGGCAACAACAAGGATTGGAATGCTTTCTGCGCCGCTTAGAGATAGATTTGGCGTATTATTGCATCTTGATTATTACGAACATGAAGAATTACGGGATCTTATTCTTCAAAAAGCAGAAGTACTCAAGATTGTGATTGATAGAGACGCTGCCTTTGAAATAGCACAAAGATCACGTAGAACACCAAGAATCGCAATAAGAATATTAAAGAGAGTAAGAGATTTAGCCAATGTAAAAGGGCATAGCAATATCGATCTGGGCTTAGCCAGGGAGGGTATGGAAATGATAGAAATAGACCAATATGGATTGGATTCTCTTGATAGAAAAATTTTAAAAACAATAGTTAATTCATTTAAAGGAGGCCCTGTAGGTATTAATACTTTAGCTGCGACATTGGCAGAGGATTTAGACACAATTAGCGATGTTTATGAACCTTTTTTAATTAAGGAAGGTTTTCTATTAAGGACTCCTAAAGGTAGAGTTGTTACAGAAAAAACTTTAAAATATATAGATAGATGATCAAATTTAATACTAGAGCCAGAGTCATAATTGTATCAATCCTAACTGCGGTTATTTATGCAGTTCAGGCGACACTTGATTATGAGGCTTATTTCAATCTAGATTCGAAATTATTCTCCGATCTGCTTAAGGGGGCAATTATTGGTGCTTTCTTGTATTTAGGAGCCTTTTGGGCTTTATTTTTTAAGGTAAGGGGAGAAAGGTTGATCACGATAATGCTTTTCCCAAGTTTTGGCATTGTAGCTTTATCTATTCTTTTACAGTTGATCCTCACAAGCTTCATTGGGGGCATAGGGCAAATTCCTTTATTTATCATCTCTCTAGTGATAATAGGCGTCTTCACTTACATTAATCTCTTATCTGTAAATATCTTAAATACCAGTTATCTGCAAAATATTCCATTAGCGCAGGCTGCTAAAGCTTCGATATTCATTCTGTCCTTGTTAGACGGATTTTTAATATTCTTCCTTTTATTCACGAATGATATCAATATTTTATATAGAATTGGCGGGGTCTTTCTTACAGTAATTTTATTAAGCTATATTTCTTTATGGAGCGTGGATATGTTCAGGTCGGAGAAGCTATTAACAGCAATTGCTTTGGCTGTTTTATTGACCTTTATCGCAGGAGCGATAAGTATCTGGCCAATCTCGGCACCATATTTAGCTCTAACCCTGACATTGGTTTTTTATATTTTCATGAACATTTCTTTAGAGATGCGGGAAATCATCAGTGAATATATCTGGATTGAATATGCAGTGATTTTCAGCTTAATTCTACTCTTGTTACTTCTTCTTTCAGAGTGGGGGATTAATGGATTGTTAATTAATTAATCCATTTTTTAACTACTGAGCTTCATTATAAAAATAATTTTCCATTTTTAATACTTTTTCTCAAACGATAGATTTTGTGAAAACAGAATGGGGTAGGGGAGATCCACTGTTTTTCATTATATATAAATAATTAATAATTCAGGCAAGAATCATATTTGAGATTTTAATTAATTGAATTATTAATAGGTAGGAAGAGAATAATTAATATTGTGACACAAGAATTGATGGAAAGCACATCAATTAGTTCGTCTAATTGGAGGGGAGTGTTTTAATGGACTATTAGGAGTGTATTGTGTTATTATAATAACTGAGTATAATCACCCTTATATTTAGTTATTACACAATAAGAATAGGTAGAAGACAATTCCAGGCATTTTTCTAGATTCCTTATAATTTCTTGCTTACTCATTTTTAATAAATTTAATTACTGATTAATTATTTGGCCTTTGTTTATTTCTTTGACTTTATTGTATTATTTATTAGTTTCCCAAATTTAATTTATGCTTTAAAAATTTGAACAGTTTTGATCAATCCCAAAAAATTGAATCTAATTTACCCCTACTGACCGAATTCCTGTTCGGATTAGTAAACGATAACTACAGCCAGGAAACGGTTTTTAACTATAGGCGTGACCTTCTTATACTCGACTCTTTTCTCTCGAAGGAAGCTTTGTCCTTTAAAGATCTAAACAAATTAGCTATTTCAAGATATAAACAGTATTTGAGAAGCGGTTCTTATCTCAAAACCTATAGAGAGACCTACGGTGAGCCTGAAAACGCTAACCAGGAGGGCGTTGGCAAGGTTTCGCGTTCTAAGGGGCCTAGAAGGGCCTCAATGTATTCCGGACGACTAGGAAGTCGTAGTGTTAATAGAATGTTGTCCGCATTAAGGTCTTATCTCAGATTTTTGAATGATTCTGACTATAAAGATATGCCTTTAGCTCCAGATTCAATCAAATTGGTTAGAACAGAACGTAAGGAGGCTCAAGTAGCTGATTTTGAAGATCTAACCAAGTTAATTGAGGCACCAGAGATCTATGAGCCCGATCCAATGGTTAAATATCGAAACAGAGCAATTTTGGAATTGCTTTTCTCGACAGGAATGCGTATTTCAGAATTAATTAATTTAAACCTTGAGGATATTAAGATATCAGATGAGAAAGATATTGAGGAAATGAAAGTATATATAATGGGTAAAGGCAAGAAACAACGTTTTGTTTATTTTACAGATAGATGTAAGCATTTCCTGGAAAGATATTTAAAAAAACGCGATGATAGTTACCCAGCTTTATTTATCCCTTATAGAGGTTTACGAAGTGGTACTAAGGATCCTTATATTGTTAGGCTTTCAGTGAATTACGTTCAATCGAAAATAAAACAATATCGTAAGCTGGTGGGGATTATTGTGCCTACAAGTGCGCATAGCTTGAGGCATGGTTTCGCTACATATTTAGCTGAAAATGGCGCAAATCCAGCCGCAATTCAAAGATTATTAGGACATGAATCCCTTCAGACAACAAGTAAATATGTGCATTCAAATGACAGAGCTGCTGAAGAGGCCCATAAAAAATTTCATCCGCTTCAATCAGATTAGAAAAATAATAGGGAAGTATTTACTCTATACCTAATAATTCGTATTCTGTTTCACCAAGAGGAGTAGAAATTTTTAGATTCTCCCCTACTCTTGCCTTTTTTAAGGCCTGACCTAAAGGGCAATCTTCTGAAATTAATCCAGCAGTCGAATCAGCTAAGGCGTTATTAACTAAAGAGATTTTCCTAACAGCTCCATTCTGCTTAAGAATGTAGCTTTTGCTATTTTTATTTCCATCTACATTAATGGCATTGTTTAGGTTTTCAATCTGTTGTTCAATAATACCCTTATTCATTAGAAGCTCATCTAGGACATTGATTTCATCGTCCTTGGATTCCTGTCGCTCAGTTTGAATTTGGGCAATGACTTTATCTAGCTGTGCTTTAAGCTCATCTAATTGTTCTTTGTAGTGGACATTTGCCATTTTAGTATATTAAAAATAAAAAAACCTCTCTGAACGAGAGGTTAAAATAGAATTATCTCTCGTTTCTACGATTCTAAGAAAATAAGTTTTTGAGATTTTGCTCTACACATAATCAGTAATTACATATTCAAATAACGCAGGTAAATATACTACATCACAAATGGTTAATAATCAAGTTAGATCTTAAATTAAAGCCACTGCGCTTACGATATCATCTTTCCGAAGTCGCATTAACCTCACTCCTGCTGTTTGACGATTCCTTTGAGGAAGATCTTTCGTAGGTATTCTTACTGCTTGCCCATGTTGACTAATTATTAGTAATTCAGATTCGGGGTGATCAAGTATTCTTGCTGTAGATAATGATCCAGTCTTTTGATTTATTCGAGCGGCATATACACCCTTACCACCGCGGTTTTGGGTGGGATAATCAATAAGCTTGGTAACTTTCCCAAAGCCATTTTCAGAGATTGTTAGGACTTGATCCTCATTTTGTCTAACTACATCCATTGATATCACAAAATCATTCTCTTTTTTAAGTTTAATACCGCGCACTCCCATACTAGCTCGGCCCGTTTCCCTTACATCTTCTTCCGAGAATCTGATACTCTGTGCAAATTTTGTTATCAATATTACCTCATCCTTCCCTGTTGTGGGGCGGACCCAAGACAGCTCATCGCCTGCTGCAAGCTTTATCGCGATTATGCCATTGGCTCTGATATTAGAATATTCACTTATCGGGGTCTTCTTAACTGTGCCCAGTTTAGTTGCCATGAATAGGAATTCATAATTCTTTCTGGTTTCTATAGTCACCTGATCTTCCTGAGATGTATCTTCATCAATCATTTTTCCACTTGGATTTTGAGTGAGAATACTAGTTATTAACTCACCCTGATCAATGTTAATCAGATTAACAATTGCTTGTCCTTTGGCTTGCCTTCCAAATTCTGGTATATCGTAAACTTTTTGAACAAAGACTCGCCCTTTATTTGTAAAGAATAGAATATCATCGTGAGTATTACAGCTGAAAATATGAGCTACACTGTCATTTTCATTTGTAGTCATGCCCTTCTTACCTATCCCTCCACGTTTTTGCAATTGATAAATATCCTCTTTCATACGTTTAATATAGCCCTGCTCACTTACTGTTACGATAACTTCTTCTTTAGCAACCAGATCTTCTTCACTGAACTCCCCTACTCTGCCCTTATGAATTCTAGTTCGTCTCTTATCTGCAATTTTTTTCGAAATTAAATCTAATTCATTAACAATACTTGAGAAGATCTTTTCAGGTGTAGAAAGTAAGTATAATAATTCTTTGATTGTTTCTTTAATTTGTTTGTATTCTTCTTCAATTTTCTGTCTTTCTAAAGCAGCTAATCTTCTTAATTGCATATCCAATATAGCTTGCGCTTGAATCGGCGATAGTTTGAATTTTTCAATAAGATTCGTTTTAGCAACTTCTGCATCCTTAGATTTTCTAATTGTGTCAATTACAGCGTCCAGATTATCTAAGGCGATTATTAATCCCTCTAATATATGTTCCCTTTCTCTGGACTTAGCTAGCTCGAATTCAGCTCTTCTTATAGTTATTTCCTGTCTGTGTTCAACAAAAAGCTCCAATACTCTTTTAATATTAAGTAGTTTTGGTTCTCCTTTGACCAAAGCCAGTAAATTCACATTAAAAGCTTTCTGTAATTCAGTGAATTTAAAGAGATTGTTTAATATTGTTTTAGGTTTTCCGTCTCTTTTAATTTCAATGACAATCCTTATTCCTAATTTATTGGATTCATCTCTTAAATCAGCTATACCTTCAATCTTTTTATCCCTTGCTAGATCAGCAATTTTACTAACCAGGTCAGATTTATTAACTTGATATGGCAGTTCTGTGATTATTATCTGGTATCTGCCAGATCTGGCTTCAACAATATTGGCAATTGCCCGCATTACAATTCTACCCCTACCAGTCATATAGGCAGTTTGTATTTCTTTTTGATCATATATTTCTCCTCCGGTCGGGAAATCTGGTCCTGGTATATGTTTAAATAAATCTTCAAAAGAAATGTCCGAATTAAAATGAGGGAATCTTGCCTTATCCAAGGTTTTAAGATCCTCCATAGTCCTGATCTGATCAAGGTAGTCATAATTGACAGTGTGCTCACCATTCTTACTGACTTGTTCTATTGTTGCTTTTAGAGCATTTATAAGCTCGTTAAGATTGTTAGGTGGTATTTTCGTAGCCATACCAACGGCAATACCTTCTGCGCCGTTCAATAATAGATTGGGAATTGCAGCTGGTAATACAATTGGCTCTAAATAACTTCCGTCATAAGTTCTTTCAAAATCAACAGTGTTTTTATCAATATCAGTAATTATTTCGAGTGAGTTTTTATGAAGCTTCGCTTCTGTGTATCTCATAGCAGCCGCGGAATCTCCGTCTACAGAACCAAAGTTACCTTGACCGTCGATAAGCAAATATCGATAACTGAAGGGTTGAGCCATGCGGACCATAGCATCATAGACAGCTGTATCACCATGGGGATGATATTTACCAATGACCTCTCCCACTGTACGCGCCGACTTTTTATAACCTTTATCTGGTGTGAAGCCGAGTTTGTTCATGGCATAAATGATCCTTCTTTGCACTGGTTTCAAACCATCTCTAACATCAGGTAATGCTCTAGCCACGATCACACTCATAGCATAGTTTATGTATGATGTTCTCATTTCTTCTACAATATTGCGATCTGCAATATTTTTTGGGGTATTTGCATTTACATCACTTGCCATAGCTTAAAAATGTAATTATTAAATGTCTAAAGCTGCTTCTTGAGAATGAGTCTGAATGAACTTTTTCCTAGGAGCCACTTCATTTCCCATAAGCATTTCAAAGGTTAGGTTTGCTTCTTCAGCATCCTCTATGAATATCCTTTTTAGAATCCTTCTTTTAGGATCCATTGTGGTTTCCCATAATTGTTCAGGGTTCATTTCTCCTAGACCTTTAAATCGCTGAATATGTTTGGGAGTTTTCCCTTCGGCTGTCAGTCTTTTTAATAAGGCTACTCTTTCCTCATCGTTTTTAACCCAATAGGATTCATCTTTACTGATCTCGACTTTAAACAGTGGTGGTTGGGCTAGATATAGATACCCACGGTCGATAATTGGTTTTAGATGCCTAAAGAACATTGTTAGAATAAGAGTAGTGATATGTTCTCCATCAACATCAGCATCGGTCATAAGAATTATTTTATGGTATCTCAATTTTCCCAGATCGCTAGTCTCACCTAAACCTGTGCCCAGAGCTATTACTAAATTCTTCAATTCCTGATTGGCCATGACTTTATCCAAACGGTATTTCTCACTATTCAAAGGCTTACCCCTTAGAGGAAATATAGCTTGTGTATTTCGATCTCTAGCCTGTTTTGCTGAACCACCGGCTGAGTCTCCTTCCACAATGAACAGTTCGGAATCCTCTGCTTTTTTTGTGGAGCAATCAGCCAGCTTACCAGGTAAGCTGCCACCCTCAAAGGCCCCTTTTCTAACTATAGCTTCTCTAGCAGCTTTAGCTGCTTTTCTAGCTTTTTGAGTCAGAACAACTTTACCGATTAAATTCTTTGCATCTTTAGGATTTTCTTCCAGGTATTTATCAAGCTCATCAGAAACGACCTTTCTAACAATCTGAGTGACCTCAGGATTGTTTAATTTAATCTTAGTTTGTCCCTCAAATTGAGGATCATGTACTTTCACTGAGACTACTGCTGTTAGTCCTTCTCTAGAATCATCTCCACTTATTTTAATATCTTTTTCCTTTTCGGTAGCTGTGCGAGCAATATAGTCGTTTAAAGCTTTCGTTAATGCTATCCTGAATCCTGCCACATGAGTTCCCCCTTCGGGATTGAATACGTTGTTAGCGAAAGCTAGTACTCTTTCTTGTAGATCTTCTGTGTATTGTAATGCAACTTCGACATCTACATCCTCATAAGTATTTTTTACATAGAAAATATTATTATGTACTACCTTATACGGGTTATTTAATAATTTAATGTAAGAGCGAACTCCACCTTGGAAGCAGAAAGTATAGTCTATGGGTAGGTCCACATCTAGCGCCCTATCTTCTTCTTCTCTATTATCTATCAATCTGAATTTCAAACCAGCAGTTAAATATGCTTGCTGTCTAAACCTGGTAAGAAGGGTTTTGAGATTAAAAGTTGTAATTTTAAAAATTTCGGAATCTGGTTTAAATGTGATCTTGGTTCCATGTTTATCAGTTTTACCAACAACTCTTACTGGTTCTTGCGGACGGCCTTTTTGATATTCCTGTAAATGATGTTCACCATTTTGGAATACTTCAGCTTTCATATAATCGCTTAAAGCATTCACTACAGAAAGACCTACTCCATGAAGTCCCGAAGAAACCTTATAAGCTCCTTCTCCAAATTTACCACCAGCGTGTAATATTGTAGCTGCTATCTCTAGAGCGCTTATTTTTTTTACAGGATGAATTCCTGTTGGAATTCCACGCCCATCATCCTCCACACTTACTGTATGATCGGAATTCAGTATAACGGTTATAGTTGAAGCATAACCTGCTAGAGCCTCATCGATCGAGTTATCTGCTATTTCATAAATCATATGATGCAGACCTGTTACATCAGTGTCGCCAATGTACATTGCCGGCCTTTTTCTAACAGCTTCCAGACCTTCAAGGATTGTTATCGAACTAGCATCATAAGAGTTATTACTACTCATAACATTAAATTCAAAGCAAGATAATTTAACTATTCTATCACAACATTTATAGTTGTGTGGCAGTCATATATTGTGGAATATATATTATACCAATTTATAATTAAAAAATCTTTAAGCTAAATTGTCAATATTTAAGCATAGATATGTCATTGCGTTTTTGGGGGAAACATTAGCATCTAATAACTTTTTAGTATGGTTGACGATCTTGATTTTGGAAACTACCTCCTGCCCTTCAAGTAATTGTTTCCTAAAAAAATTTAGCAGGCCTTTCAACAAATCATTTAATTTATCATTTCTGGCTTGTATCTCTTTTTGCATGGAAAGCTTATTAATATATTCCAATTTCTGTAAAGTGTTCATACCAATAAATTTTGAGACATCGATCTGCTCATGAGTAACTGAAGTATCCAATATTAATTCACACCTGGAAAGTATTGTTTCCAGAAATTTTGAATGATTGGAGGATAATAAGACATAATTATTACTTTTATTAGGTTCCTCAAGCATTTTTAACATGGCATTTTGAGCTTCAATGGTCATCTTTTCCGCATTGAAGATAACAGCTATCTTATTGTCTGACTTGTAAGGCTTAGCTTTAGACCATGATTTCAAATAATGTATTTGTTCTATGCTTATGGAATTCTTTTTATCCGGGAGTTCCAATTTAATATAATCTCCACTGGAGTCATTAAGATCAACGCTTAATTTAAGTAAGATCTTATTTAACTCACTCTCAATAAATGATTTATTAACGGAAGATATGATATAGGATTTCCCCATTTCGTTTGACTTATTTTATTGGAAAAACAATAATATATTATACATAATTTTCTACGACACTGTCCCGAATGTCCATGTTAAATAGTCAGAATATAAATGCAAATCAGATGCAAGCTAATGCACAGCCTTTAACTACAGCGCAGCTGCAGCAAGCTCAACCCAAAGCCCAATTGGATGTGAATAATTCACCTGCTTTAGACTTAGCAGGTTTTGAAAAATTGCCAATCACACAGGCCTTATTACAGAAAGGGCTGGTTACAAAACAACAGGCTTTAGGGATTAAGAATCAGATCGAGAATACTGGTAAATTGGAATCAGATGTTATTCTTAGTGGTCTATTTATCGATCAGGATAAACTGCTTCAAATCAAGTCAGTGGTATTTAAAATCCCGTATATTGATTTAGCAAGTAATCCTATTCCGGTTGAAACCCTGCAGAAATTAAGATCAGATGTAGCTCAAAGATATCAAGCGATTGTGTTTGATGATCAGCCTGATCATATAAAGATTGCAATGGTTGACCCTCTTGATATTCAGGCAACTAATTTTATCAGTACTATGATCGGCAAGAGGGTTGAGGCTTATTTCGCCGACCCTGCCAGTATCACTAAGATAATTCAGACAAAATATGGTGCCCAAGTTGGATCAGAAGTATCTAAAGCTCTAGAGGATGTTAAGACAGAAGTTGTTGACGTTTCAGGTAATATTGACGAAGTCAGAACATTGCAAGGAGATATTAGTTCTGCTCCTGTTGCTCGTATTGTTAATGTCATTTTGGAGTATGCAGTTAGGATGAAGGCCTCTGACATTCATATTGAGCCTAGAGAAAATAAATTAATTGTGCGTAATCGTATCCATGGTGTATTGTCAGAAAAGTTGGTGCTGCCATCGAAATTAGCTCCAAGTGTTGTTTCTAGGATCAAGATATTAGCTAATCTTAAGATAGATGAACATCGTATTCCTCAAGATGGAAGATTTCAGATCAAAGTTGATAAAGATTTTATTGACCTTCGTGTTTCAATAATTCCTGCCTCAAATGGAGAGAAAGTGGTAATGAGGTTGTTAGAAAAAGCCGGAGGTGCAGTAACTCTTGATCAGACAGGTCTAAGAGGAAGGAATTATGATGAATTTTATAAGGCAATTAGGAAAACCATGGGAATAGTACTGGTTACTGGTCCTACTGGTAGTGGTAAAACAGTTACGCTAGCTAGTTGTTTAAAGATCCTTAATACCGAAGGTGTAAATATCCTTACTCTTGAAGATCCTGTTGAAATTCGGATAGATGGGGTAAATCAGGTTCAGGTCAATCCTGAAGTTGGATTGACCTTTGCTAAGGGGCTAAGAGCTTTCCTGCGACAGGATCCTAATATCATTATGATTGGAGAGATTAGAGACGGAGAAACAGCTGAACTCGCTGTGCAGGCAGCACTAACAGGACATTTAGTATTAGCTACTTTGCATACGAATAGTGCAGCTACAGCTATGCCCAGGTTGATAGATATGGGGGTTGAGCCATTTTTGTTGGCTTCAACTATAAATATTGCAGCTGCTCAACGTTTGGTTAGGAAAGTCTGTGATAATTGTAGAAAACCTTATAACGCCTCAGCAGAAGAGATCAAAAAGATATCTGAAATATTAGGATCGATTAAGGGATTCAATCTCCAGAATCTGATAGCCAAAAACAATGGCAATCTTAGTTTATATAAAGGACAAGGCTGTGATGCCTGCTCGAATACAGGATATAAAGGAAGGGTTGGTATATTTGAAGTGTTGACCATATCTGAGAAGATCAGGTCTATGATCATGTCCCATGAAGCTGCTCAGACCATTGAGAAAGTAAGTCTTGAAGAAGGTATGACCACTATGCAGCAAGATGGATTCCTTAAAGTACTTGAGGGTGTAACAACTATCGAAGAAATATTAAGAGTCGTTAGTTGATATTATCTTTTATTATTAATAGCAATGATGAGTTCAAACCAAGGTGTGCAGCCAAGTCCAACAGCTGATCCATTAGCAGGTCCAGTTCCTGTTCAAGCAATTCCCCCTACACCTGTTGTTCCTGTGACCCCTACTCCAGTAGATCCTATAAAACAGGATTATGTAGATACTGTTGCTGAAGAACATCATATGATGAGAGAGCTTCCAGATTTAAATGGAGCAGCCGCAACTCCCGGCGAAGTTAAGGTAAGTAATGGCCCTCAATTAGAACCAATACTCCCTGTCTCCCCTACCCCAGTTGCGCCGGAAGTGGTAGATACCCTTACACCTGTCGCGGCAGAGCAAAAACCTTTAGAAACTGAAGTTCTAGCAGATGAAAGTAAATCATATAAAGCACAATTAGACGATATGCTTACTTTGGCTATTGAGAAAGGGGCCTCAGATCTACATATTACACCTAATTATCCTCCTATGCTTAGGATTGATAGTCAGTTAGTAAATATTGGCAGTCAAGAAATGGCTATAGGAAGAGCTGAGAAAATATTTAAGTCTGTTTTAAGCGAAAGGTTATTAAAAGAACTTGAGAAATATTCAGATGTTGATTTTTCTTATCCCCATATCTCAGGTAACAGGTTTAGAGTAAACATTTATATGAACAAAGGTTCTTTAGCTGGTGCTTTTAGATTGATTCCTAATCAAATTAGAAGTATTTCTGATTTGGGACTTCCTCAAGTGGCTTATGATCTTATTAAAGTGCCACAAGGGTTGATCCTTTTCACTGGTCCTACCGGTAGTGGTAAGAGCACTAGTATTGCTGCTATGATCCAGGAGATCAATCTTAATTACAGTAAACATATTGTTACAATCGAGGACCCAATCGAATACGTATTTCCAAAAGCAAAGGCCATGGTAAATCAGAGAGAACTTGGCCAAGATGCTTATTCCTGGTCTAGAGCTTTAAGAGAACTATTAAGGCAAGATCCTAACGTTGTTCTAGTAGGTGAAATGCGCGATTTTGAAACTATCGCCTCAACCATAACAGTTGCTGAGACCGGGCATTTAGTATTTGCTACACTTCATACCAACTCAGCTTCTCAGACAATAGATCGTATTATTGATGTATTCCCAGAAGGTCAGCAAAATCAGGTCAGATCGCAGTTAGCCAACGTCATCACAGCAGTAATTGCTCAAAGATTGATCCCAGTTAATAAAGGTGGTAGAAAAGCTGCTTTTGAAGTAATGGTGGCAACTCCAGGTATTAAAAACGCAATTAGAGAAGGTAAAACTTATCAGATCGACAATATGATCCAAACTAATGCAGATTTAGGAATGATCACCATGGAAAAATCACTTTTAACAATGATAAAAGATGGAGAAATTACTATTGAACAGGCCTTATCATTTACAAGTAAACCTGATGAATTACTGAGTTTACTTAATAAGGGTAAATAAATTGTATTCTTAATAGATAGTTGATAAATTAATTTTAAGTGATCACTACTAAACATGCCCATATTCGGATATAAAGCTTCAAAACCTAATGGAGATATAGTTACTGGCAAAATGGATGCTCAAAATTATGAGCAGGTTTACCAGAAATTAAGTGAGCAACAACTCCTTACTCTCGATATTCAGCAGGACGTTGATTTCGATGTGAAGAAATTCACTGACAAAATGAAAGAGTTTGAGATTGGTGATATCCCTTTAAATGAGAAAGTAATATTTTCCAGACAATTGGCAACTATGCTTGCTGCTGGTTTACCTGTAACACAGGCTATTGAAATTTTAATACAGCAAACCAAGTATGCCAGAATGCGTGCCAAATTAGGTGAGGTATATAAAGATGTGCAAAGTGGGCTTCCCCTATCAGTTGCCTTTGCCAGATCAGAACTTATCTTTAATGAGCTTCAGATTTCCTTAATAGAGGCCGGAGAAAATTCTGGGAATTTAGTAGAGATAATGAATCAAATCGCAGATGATATGCGAAATTCTGCTCAGCTTCAAAGTAAAGTCAAAGGAGCTATGATTTACCCAATTATTATCTTTTTAGTAATAATTGTGGTAGTTATAGTAATTATGCTATTTATGATGCCTGCGGTGGAAAGTCTGTATAAGGATTTCGGAGACGTGGAATTACCTTGGGTAACTCAAGTGTTGGTGAATATCTCAACAGCAATGAGTAATCCTGTTGTTTTAATAATTGCAGTAGTCTTACTTATTGCAGGGTTTATTAGTTTCAGGGCTTTTTACAAATCAAAGGGTGGGAAAAGCACTGTTGATAAATTACTGCTGGTTATGCCGGTATTTGGAGATATTATCTCTAAGGTCCAAGTTTACGAAATGGCCAGACTCTTACATATGTTGCTTAAAAGTGGTATTCCCATTATTGATTCTCTAAAGGCGACTTCTAAAGCTCTAAGTAATTATCATTATAAGACTGCACTTGAAAATGCTGCTGTTGAAGTATCAAAAGGTGTTCCCTTGGCAGTCCCTCTATCTCGAAGCAGAGTAATCCCTTTAATAGTAGTCAAATTAATCGCTACTGGAGAGCAAACTGGTAAAACAGATCAAATTCTAGCTGAAATCACCAGGTTCTATGGCGATCAAGTGGAGGAGATTACATCCAATTTGACAAAGCTAATGGAACCTATTATCTTAGTAATAGCAGGAGGTATGGTTGCTTTCCTAGCTCTTGCCATATATGTACCTATTTACAATTTAGGGAACGTAATCAAATAATTAATTTTTTAATATATATATATGAAGCATAAAATCCTTAAAGGCTTCACCATGGTGGAGCTTTTAGTGGCTATGGCAATCATCGGCCTGTTGATTGCTACAGCTATTTGGGGTATTGGTATTGCCCAACAGGGAGCAAGAAATACTCAGAGAAGAGAAGCTGGTGCCCAAATGCTTGCAGGAGCAACAGAATATTTTGCAAGATTCAATCAGCAACCAAATTGTGTATTCCCCTTCTCTGCTACAGAAGTCAGATATGGAACTAATGGTGCAACATGTACCGCAGCTCCTACAACACAATTTTATACTGTACCATTAGCAGGAAATGCTGTAACACCAAATCTAACAACTCAAAGATTATCTGTTGATATTACAGGTAATGGAACCAATGCTCAGAGAACTGAGTATGTTAT
>Ga0172375_10003040_pt1 | contig 25720 bp, 24 predicted proteins | sample LakKiv1m_FD_114537 | JGI IMG/M metagenome (GOLD analysis project Ga0172375, IMG submission 114537) | Freshwater microbial communities from Kabuno Bay, South-Kivu, Congo - kab_092012_11.1m | ecosystem: Environmental > Aquatic > Freshwater > Lake | place: Democratic Republic of the Congo...
GATGGTGTTCCACTTGGCAGTTCCGAAGGTCGAGTAGTGCCACCACTGGCCGATGTCGTTGTTGTACCGGAACTTGGCCGTTTCCGAACCGTTGAGGTACCAGTACTCGTACTGGCCGATGGTCCTGTGCGTCCAGGTGGCCGTCCAGGCGGTAGATACGGCCAGGGCGATGATCACTCCGCAAAGCATCGCACTGGATGCGCCGCAAAATGATCTCCGGATTCTCAAGGACATCATGGAATTCCTCCCGCATGACATGTCAACGCGCCCCTTGACCTTTCAACAGGCTGCGGCCGGCGACAGATCAGATAATGCTGATGTGACGCACCTTGCCGCCGGCTCACGGCGACTTCTACCGTGTCCAAGCTTTGGGTGGGTGCGGCCGTTTGCCTGAGCAATTTCCAGGCCAGAGGAACTGCGGAAGGCGATAACCGGCTAACCGACCGACATGCTGGGTGGATTTGTTCGATCTCTGCCGAAGGCACGACGAGAGAAGGGAGGGATGGGGTTGCCCGCGTTATGGTAAAACAATGACGGAGGCGCTCTGGGCTAGGTAACAAGCCAAGATATTGAAAGATTCTTCGTTATGGTTTCGCAATGACGCGTTGCGTAATTTTTGCCGAATTGCCCTCCGCAGGCGAACCCGTTACTTGATCGAATGGCTCCTCGGGCTCGCGCGCCACCACCTCGGTCGTGGCTCGGTTCGCTTCGGAGACATAAACGTGTTTAGCGAGATCGCGTGGACGAATGCGCAATGGAATTGGACGACTACGTGTCGGATGACGGCCTCCGAATGCCGAGGCGTCGGATATGGTGATCTATCGAATTGCGTGTCATGCCGAGCAAAGCGGCGGCCTCCTTCACGCTACCACGAGTGCGGTCCAGCGCTCGGACGATGAGCAGTCGTTTCGTCTCGTTGACGGCCTCGTCAAAAGTGTTGCCGTGCGGTGAGAGAGCTTCCGCCGGCGCTTCACCAACAGAAACGGACTGTCGGGCGCCGAACTTGTCCAGACCGAGGTCGCGTACCGTAATCCTGTTGCGATCACAGAGAATCAGCGCCCGTTCCAGCACATTCTGCAATTCTCTGATGTTCCCAGGCCAATCATATTCGACGAGTGCGTCCATAGCAGCGGAATCAACCGTGGGCAGTGTCACGAGCCCCATGCGCTCGCCCACTCGAGAAAGGAGCTCCCTCACAAGGCCCGGGATGTCGTCCACACGTTGCCTCAGAGGAGGAACGGTGATCGTGAGGACGGCCAACCGGTAGAACAAGTCGAGCCTAAAACGTTCCCGCTCAATCTCTTTAACTAGGTCGCGATTCGTCGCGGCGAGTATCCTCGCGTCTACCGAGATACTGGTCTCACCTCCGACGCGAGTGATCGATTGGGTATCCATGAAAGTCAGGAGCTTGGACTGCAAGGCCCATGGCATCTCGCCTATTTCGTTAAGGAGAAGAGTGCCACCTTCAGCCAGTTCCAGGAGACCGCGTTTGCGGCCTTTCGCCCCTGTGAATGCCCCCGCCTCATGGCCGAAGAGTTCAGACTCGACGAGTTCCGGTGGTAGTGCAGCACAGTTAATAGACAGGAATGAGCTGCCGGACCGACGGGAATGGTCGTGGAGGAATCGGGCCCAATAGTCTTTGCCTGTGCCGCTCTCGCCGAGGAATAAGACCGTGCTGTCGGTCTCTGCCGCGAGAGTCACCTGTCTTCTGGTTTCCTGAATCACGGTAGACCGGCAGCCCAAGGATGGCTCTGTGACGTGCTCATCTTGCGCCGCCTTGCGGTCACTCACGTCGCGTGCGATTCCACAGATGCCAAATGTTCGGCCAGACGAGTCCTTCAGGGGAAACCTGACGATATTCAATGAAACGGGCCAGCCTTTCCACGTTACCGTATGCTCAGTTTCGAATGCTTCTCCCTCAAGGACCCTGACCTCCAGACTCTTGGCGCGCTCCGTGTAGTTCGCGTCCAGCGACAGCGCCTCATCGGTCTTTCCCAAGATCTCGCCGACTGGTCTTTCCAACAGCTTGGCGCACGCAGGATTTACGTGGGTGTATTCAAGTCGTGCATTCTTGATGTAGACGCAGTCCTCTGCCGTCTCAAATATTGCCCTGAAGCGCTCTTCACTGGCTCGCAGGGATTCTTCGGTCCTTTTGCGTGCCTCGACCTCTTGTGCAAGCTCGAAGTTCTTTTTCCGCAGAGCTTCCGCCGCGCGGGCTTCGCGCTCCAAGCGACGCTCCAGCTCTTCGCGCTTGCGGTCGGTGATATCCATGAGCGAAATAATGCGCTGTGTGCTTCCGGGTATGATGGCAGCATTCAGAAGCATGTGTTTATGACTGCCTCGGTCGTTCACCATTGTGAGTTCATACGGTCTTAGGGCGGTATCGCGATCTGCCGATCCCATCTCCTGAATTGCTTTCAGGCGTTCGACATCGTTGTCTACCACGAATTGCGTCAGGTTCATCTTTCCTTCGATTTCGAGTTTCGAGAACCCCGTATCTTCTTCAAATCGTGTGTTGACCATGGCCAGTGTGGTATCGGCCTCGCTTATTGCGACGGCGGTTCCGGTTGTTTCGAATATAGTGCGATATCGATTCTCGCTCTCTCGCAGGCGTGCTTCTCGTTCAGAGAGCGTTCCCATCATCCCGGCAATGCTGGTACTCAGGAATTCGAGTTCCTCCACACCCTGGTAGGTGGGCGCTTCTCCCTGGCGCAGTTGTCGGATAATCTGCTCCACCGGCCGGCTCAGCAGCCGATTCTCCAAGACGATCAGGCCGATTGCCATCACGACGAGCAGGGCTCCGGACAACCAGTACAGGCGTCGCACCTCGTCGGCGAGCCACCCATATGCAGCCGAGTCGCGCGCAATCAAAATGTGCCATCCCCACGGTTGAAAGTCGAACGCGTACGCGAAATAGCTCTTGTCGGCGACCGTTCGGCTGATCAAGGCATTCGATGGCGTGTCGTCGGAGACCGTCCGGCTCAGATCCTCTGCGCCGTCGGTCTCCATCAGGATCTTTCGGCCGGACCCCTTGCCTTGGCAAATCATCCCCTGGAGCCTGAACTTGTACAGGTAATCCTCTACGTCGCCCATAGTGAGCGCCTGGCGGATCCGAACCGCTGTGGCATCGTCCAGCTTGCCCGATCGCACAAGCTCTTCAAAGCCGTGATTACATCCTCCAAAGATTTCGCGCGAAAACGATCTGAGGTCTTCTTCAGCCCGTTGGCTGCCAAAGAAGCCGATCATATCCACCACAAAGAAGTGAAGCACCAACCAGAACAACGTGGTCAGCAACAGGATCGGCGCTGCCAATCGAAACGTGAGCTTTCTCCAGATACTCATGGCTCCGTCTCCGGAGGAAATTGGAGTGAACCGGTGCTGAGCGGTTCCGGCCATATCACTCGCTTGCGCCCATTTTGCCATTGGAAGATTACCGGGCGCTGGCGCACCTGAACTCCCTTTTCATCTACGCCGTATCTCCCGAGCAAGGTGACCGTGTCGAGGTTGGACAAGATGACTCGGACCTTCTCCCGATCCGTGCTTCCCGCACGCGATAGAGCCTCGGCAAGGATCACGCCGGCGGCATAGCCCAGTGCTGCATGGTACGAGGGATCACGCTTGTATTCGCGACGAAACGACTCCAAAAAACCATTCCGCCCGGATACGAATGACCGATCTCTGGCTCCCACACGCCACAGGCCACGGAGTAATTTGCCAGATCTCCCAGGACCTTGTGGTATTCCTCGAGGGCAGGCGCAACCTGTGAGAAGAACACTCTCGGAGTCCAGCCGATCTCGACAAGCGCTTTTCGTGCGGCGACTGCGTCATCGAAGTACCCCCAAGTCAAAAGGGCTTGAGCGCCGGAATCGCGGGCCCTCTGGAGCTGATCCTTCAGGTCTTTCAGAGACAAGCTTTCCATCAACAAGATCTTCAAGCCAAACCTGTCTGCCCACTTCCGGGCGTCTCGTGGCGTTCCCAACTCCAACAGTGGTTTGTCCACAAGTAAGACCATTCGATCGATGTTGCAGCCGGCCAGCAGAGTGAAGACCGCCTTGGTCCATCGCCTTTCCGGTGTGGTGACGCCAAATACGTACCGCGGGCCGGCATCCCATACACTCTCGCTGGAGGCCATGGGCAGCAGTGTGGGATAACGGTACTCCTCCAACACAGGAACCACGGCCTTGGACACGACGCTCGAATAAGGGCCGAATACGAAGTCAAACCGCCCGCTTGACAACATATCACGATACATCTTCACGGCGTTTTCCGGGTCACCGCAGTCATCGTGGATCACGAGATCTACCGGCCGCTCCAGAATGCCACCCTTAGCGTTTTGCTTCTTTGCCCAAAGTCGGAGCCCGTCGGCATACATACCGCCCATCGGAGCGTAGCGTCCCGAAAGGGCAATGGAAACGCCAACCCGTATGGGATCGACCCCCCACGCAGGCGCTGCGGTCAACCAGGCGAGGGCCAATACGAGAAATGACAATCTATTCCAGAGGTTCATCCGACTACTCCCGTGAGCTTGCGCCACAGGTTCATGGCTCGGTCCCTGGAGGAAACTGGAGTTGAGAAGTGCTGAGCGGACCAGGCCATATCACTCGCTTGCGCCCGTTCTGCCACTGGAGGATAATCGGGCGCTGGCGCACCTGAACTCCCTTTTCATCTACACAATATCTCCCGATCAGAGTGACCGTGTCGAGGTTGGACAGGATATCTCGCACCTTTTCCCGATCCGTGCCCTCGGCGCGTGTTATTGCCTCTGCAAGGATCACCCCCGCGGCATAGCCAAGCGCTGCATGATACGAAGGCTCGCGGCGGTAGTCTCGACGAAACGACTCCAAGAATTCGAGTCCGCCCGGATAAGACCGTCCGAGTTCGGGCTCCCACACTCCACAGGCCACAGAGTAATTCGCCAAGTCTCCCAGGACTTTATGGTACTCTTCAAGGGCCGGCGCACCCTGCGAGAAGAACAGTCTTGGGGTCCAGTCGATTTCGGCGAGCGCTTTCCTTGCCGCGACAGCGTCGTCGAAGTACCCCAAAATCAGGACCGCTTGAGCACCCGCGTTGCGGACCCGGTGGAGCTGACCCTTCAGGTCACCCATGTCCAGCCCTTCCATCAACAGGATCTCCAGGCCGAGACGGTCGGCCCACTTGCGAGCGTCCCGGGGCGTTCCCAGTTGCAGAAGCCCTTTGTCCACTAGTATGCCACATCGATTGATGTTGCAGCCGGTCATCAGCGTGAAGATCGCCTTGTTCCAATGCCTTTCAGGTGTGGTTACGCCGAACACATAGCGCGAACCGGCATCCCAAACGCTCTCGTCGGAAGCTATGGGCAGTAAAGTAGGATAGCGGTGTTCTTCCAACAATGGTACTACGGCCTTGGAGATTACGCTGGAGTATGGGCCGAATACAAAATCAAACCGCCCGCTCGACAACATCTCGCGGTAAAGCTTGACAGCGGTTTCGGGCTTGCTCCCGTCATCGTCAATGATGAGATCGACCGGTCTCCTCAGTATGCCGCCTTTGGCGGTTTGGTGCTTGGCCCAAAGCCGGAGCCCGTCCGCGTACATCCCTCCCATCAGTGCGTAGCGTCCCGAGAGAGAAATGGATACGCCAATCCGTATGGGATCGGCCCCCCACGCAGGCTCGGTGGTCAAGCAGGCGAGGGCGAATACGAGAAATGCCAATCTATTCCAGAGGTTCATCCGACCACTCCTCCGAATTATGGGCCGCAGGATCCCTCATAGTGAGCGCCGGCCGGATCCGCGCGGCAACGGGATCGTCCAGCTTGCGCGACTGCATAAGTTCTTCAAAACCGTGATCGCAGTCTCCAAAGATCTCACGAGAAAACGACTTGAGGTCCTCGTCGGCCCGTTGGCGGCCAACGTAGCCGATCATGTCGACCACTGAGAAGTGGCGTATCAGCCGGAACAATGTGATCAACACCAAGATCGGCGCTACCAAGCGAAGGGTGAGATTGCGCCACGTGCTCATGGCTGGGCTTCCGGAGGAAATTGGAGCGAAGCATTGCTCAGAGGCTCAGGCCATACCACTCGCTTGCGGCCATTCTGCCATTGGAAGATCATTGGACGCTGTCGTATTTGAACGCCTTTTTCATCCACGCCGTATCTCCCTATCGGAGTGACCATGTCAAGGTTGGACAGCATTTCCCGGACTTTCTCTCGGTCAACGCTCCCCGCGCGTGATATGGCCTCCGCAAGGATTACTCCCGCGGCATACCCGTACGCTGCATGGTGTCCTGGGTCGCGATGATATTCCTGTCGAAAGGCTTCCAAGAATTGGACTCCACCCGGGAACAAGCGAGCGATCTCAGGGTCCCAAATGCCGCATCCCAGGGAGTAGTTCGCCAGATCACCCAGAGCCTTGCCGTATTCCGCAGTGGTCGAGCCGACTTGGGAAAAGAATATTCTCGGGGTCCAGCCCATGTCGGCAAGTGCCCTTCTGACCGCCACCGCATCGTCGAAGTACCCCCACACGATGAGCGCTTGGGCGTTAGCCTCGCGAGCCCCGCGGAGTCGGTCGGCCAACTTCGCTTGGTCGAGGAGATCGAGGAAGACAATCTCAAGGCCAAATCTGTCGGCCCATTTTCGTGCTTCTTTTGGAGAGCCCAATTCAAGAAGGCCCTTGTCCACTAGGATGGCCAATCGATCGACACCGGTGGTGGCTATGAGTGTGAGGAGGGCTTTGGTCCAGCGCCGCTCCGGGGTCATCACGCCAAAAACATACTTCGGTGACGCGTCCCAAATACTCTCAACCGTGGTCATCGGCATCACCGCCGGGTAGCGGTATTCCTCCAACAAGGGAACCACGGCTTTCGAAACAGGACTGGAATAGGGACCGAAAACGAAATCAAACCGGCCACTTGACAACATCTCACGATAGATTTCGATCGCCTTTTCGGGATTGCCTCCATCGTCATGAATCACGAGTTCTATGGGCCGTCCCAATATTCCACCTTTGGCATTCCATTCCTTTGCCCAAAGTCGAAGTCCGTCTGCCCCCGTGGCACCAAACGACGCGTAGTGTCCCGAGAGGGAAATGGACATGCCAATCCGAATGGGGTCCGTCGCCCACCCCGGCTGCGCGGAGAAGAAAACCAGAGCGAAAACGAAATATGCTAACCTCTTCCGCAGGCACATCCGACGGTTCCTCCGAGGCGATGCAGGGCGGGCCGCGACGCCCCGCCGTTTGAGCTTCCTGTGAAAGTGGTCGCCATAAGCACCTGCTATCGGATGTGCGGATGGGGAGGTGCGGAGCGGAGATGGTGTCTCCCTTCCGCAGAATGGCGCAGCGTGGCGCTCTTAATACTCATCTCCGAGGCGAAGCCACAGAGCGTTGGCCGAAGCCGACGACTTTCATGATTCGTTGGGCCCAAGAACCGGGGCATGGGAGTTGGTACAGGGACCTGATCCAACATAGCCTGATATTGGGCGTTTTTGTGTCTGCGCCCGAACCTTTTTGGTGAAACGAACCGGCAAGTATGGGACGTCGCCTGGATGACTCCATGAGGCCGATCGTGTGAGTCATTCAGTGGAAACCTCTCGATACAAACCAGGTTTCAAGTTCGAGCAGGTGGTAACAGAAGACTGTAGGAGCCTAAACCACGCGAAATGGAATTGCAAGTGTCGCGCGGTCTCCATTCCGAAGGTGAGGCGAAAGGGCAAGAGTCTCGATTGTTTATAAAAAGGTGCCGTCGAACTTGTGGAACTCACGTTCCGCACGGTCATGCGTCTGTCATGGGTGGTTTTTCGGAGCCCTCAAGAAAAGACGCGACAAAGGGGTTATTTTCCGGCAACGTAGACAGCTCAGGGAGGTGCATGATGAGCGCAAAGGATGTCGGTTTGTCACCAGGCTTCCAGAGACCTACACCCAATGTATCCAAGCCATCGAGCGCTCAGTAGCCGCAAGCGCATGGGATCATGTCGGTCCTCTCTCCACCCAGCCCCCCACCAAGAACAGAAAACCCGCGTCTTATCGGTGCTTCGAGACCACCGTCACGTTGTATAGACGTATCTATCGAGCCTTGGTGGTCCATTCCGATGCTCTTGACCGCAGAAAGACCAAGAAGCTGGATAAAGCCATGCAAGATGATCTGGCCCAATTGGTCGCCATCCAGGCGGAACACAAGAAGATCACCTGTGCGTGCCTTCTCGATGCCCAAGCTGCCGTTGCGCGTCTGCCCAAAGACAAATTCCATCGCTTCGTTGCCGACGTTCGTGAGGAGATCCGATATGCCAAAGGAAGACCCAAGGCCGACGGGACTCGAAAGATTGCTGGTACCACCTATCGCCTCATCCTGGAGATTGACCGGGATGAAGCTGCCATCGCACACGCAGAGCAAAAGGCCGGCTGCTTTGTGCTCATCAGCAATACCTTACGGGATGAACCGACCGCGAAGGACTCCCGGCAACTCCTGTCCGCCTATAAGGATCAAGGATACGTGGAACGCAACTTTGGATTCCTCAAGGACGACGTAATCGTCAACAGCCTGTTTCTCAAATTGCCGGAACGCGTTGAGGCCCGGGGGCTTGTTCTCGTGCTTTCGCTGCTTGTGTGGCGGCTCATGGAGCGAACCATGAGGTTGTCGCTCAAGCAAACAGCTCCACGATCCTGGGGTGGGATTAGAGGCAAACCTCCCGCCCCACATCGTTCATGATGACCACCTATTTTCTCTCGATATTGGTGCTCCAAATGGCCAGAGGAAGGATGCTGGGAAGGCCGCTCGATCCAGTCCAGTTGCAGTATCTGGCGATCCTGAAGCTATCGCCGGAAGTCTTCCTGTATCCTGAAGGCGGTGTTTAAGAGGCTGTCAGCCGCATGGATGTCTACACGGTTCGACCTGTGGTCTTCTGAGCCTCGGATTGCCTGCCCGCGTCGTTTGCTTCTTGAGTCCCATGCTCAACCATATCGATATCGATGCAGTTGTTTCTATACTAATACGACGTGACTACGTGGCAAGCGAACCAGTAACCACTTTGGCGCTGTCAGGTCTGCGGCTCCTCTCGGCAGCGGGTCAATTTTGGAGAGCGTCAAGGCATAAACATATGTTGAAAGCCGGGCGGCTCCGTCTGAGGCAGTTGTAACGATATCGTGACGACTGAATCTACGGCCCATCAGGTCAGGAGAATTCCGCTTTCAACTGCACATCCAGGATCCTCGCGGTGGTCATCGTTCTTCTCACGAGACGACTCACCGCAGAAGATGGAAGCCTGGGAGGCTACTCTGTGAAGAACAATTCCAAAATTAAAGACTACTCTGCGAGAATGACCCGGCCGAAGGACGTCCTGAGTAACCTGGAGCGGCTCGCCCGCAATACCCGTGAGGCGGTCGAAATGGCTGAGCTGATGCGCACGAAGGGACTGGCCCTGCACTCAATTACGAAGATGCTGGATACTGACTCCCAGAACGAGAGAGGACCGTGCGACATCGGGGGTTGAGGTCATGGATTGAGGTTGAATCCGAAAGCGACCTTGCAACCCACGATGATTTTCTTGACAAGGTGGCGGCGACGTGGCATTCGCAACGGTCCCGCAAAGTGACACTTCGGCGAAATGACTTACGAAGGAGATTCTCGAAACGGGCCGCGAGCGGGCCGGCCACCCACGATGACGGACAGAGCGGCCTCTTGAGAGTTGATAGCCGCACAGCACTCGACATGCGGGAATTGGTAACAGACTGACTCCCTGTTATAAAATGAGTTGAGATAGAGTCCAAGAGGCTTTTCATCAACCAGCGACGGTGGTGACAGAACTTTCCCCGTTGCTCCGTGAAAAGGAGCGCGAGGAATGCCTGTCGCACGGCAAGCCGCTGTCGCAGAGGTACCCGGCCCAGATGCTATTCTCAACGGCGATTACGATAAGGGCTGGGCAGAGTTCTACTACAATTATCTTCCGACGGTAACCCACCAAGTCATTCAAGCCGGAATCGAAAAGGCACTTGGAGACGGGGTAGGGGCTGATGAAGTCGCCCACGAGGTGATGACGAATCTCGTCCTGAATGGGTCCGCCGCCCTGAAGAGGATCCGGCAAAGGACTGACGCCGGAATGAGGTCCTATTTCAGAACGGCTGTCCGGAACCGCCACATCGACCTTATCCGGGAGAAGGTTCGGCTCCGCGAAGACTGGGGTCATGCCCAGCCTGACACAGACGAGGAAGGCTCGGAGACCTTCACCGAGGAGGAACTCGTAGCGGGGTATGTGGGGTCCCGGCACCCTCGGCCGGACGAACTGGTCGAGTTCAAGGATCTTGCCCGCCGAATGCCAGAATTGTTGGCGGCACTTCCACCCCAGCACGCACGCATCCTCCGGATGCTGATTGAGGGGATGAACCAGCCGCAGATCTCGGAAGAACTGGGAGTGAAGCTCGGCTCAGTGGGTATTGGGGTCAAGAGAGCTTGGGCGGCTGCTCGGAATCTTTTCAAGATGATGAACCCCGATCTCGCAGAGGAGCTCCTCCCGGAAACACCGTAGCGATCGCACACGCGAATATCCAAAGAGCGGGTTTCGGCCCGCTCTTTTTTTGTTCTCCGCGTAAGAAATCCGAAAGCGCTCCCGTCTTGGAAGCCGGAAGGTGGAAGAAATCTCCAGGGCAAGGAGGTTCTTTCGGTAGCCCTTTCTTCGTCTTCATCAAGGCCGCTTCAACACCGTTGTGTTAGGCAACGCGAGGGGCGGCGGATCTCATTGATATACGGGAGAATGTACCCATGAAAATTGTTGAACACATCAGCCACATCATCGACTCGGTCGATATCATTGACATTGCACACAGTTACAAGCTCGCTGATGAAAATGAGGGCATCACGGGGTGCTTCGGAGGCCATGGGAATGACCCGACCACGCTCCGATTCGACCCAGAAACTCAGACGTGTCATTGCAGTGACCCTGAGTGCCGAATGCACGGCAACATAATGGATCTCGTTCAGGTGACGGAAAACCGGATTTCCTTTCCGGACGCGGTCAACCTGATAGCAAACCGGATCGGCGTCGATCCTCTTCCCGCAAGTGAAGACCTACAACAGTACGTTCAGGTGCGATCATGCCTTCAGGCCGCAGCGCGCTTCTACGCCCGAAACCTGGATGCCGCCATGCCATACGTAACGGCGCGAGGCATTTCCAGAGAAACAGCTCAGCGCTACCTGGTGGGAATGGCGAAAAGCAAGGATGACCTGATAAAGGCCCTCAAGAAAGAGGGATTCAAGAAAGACATCATCTCCGCTGCCGGTCTCCTGAATCAACACGGCAAAGACTTTTTCAGAGACCGGACCATCGTGCCCATTCGCATGAGTGGTCAGGTGGTCGGCTTGTACGGCCGGGCGCTCAACGATAACGACGAGGTGCGGCACTTGCGAATGAGTAATGACCGCGTGATCATCGGAGAGGGTTCTTTCAACTTGAACCCACGGCGGGAAGAGATCATCATGGTCGAGGGCATGTATGACGCCCTGGCCCTGATAGATAGGGGATACACCAATGCCGTGGCTACGTTCGGGACGCAGGGGTTTTCTGTTGCCAGGAACAGGGACCTGTTCCAAAGCTCCCGAGTACGCAGGATTTATGTCTGCTTCGACGGCGATTCTGCGGGCAATGCTTCGGCCACAAAGACCGCCTATGAAATGGAGGGTATGGGGAAAGAGGTCCGGGTGGTTGATCTTGGCCAGGAGGACCCGAACGAGTTTGTGCTCAACCATAGCGCAGAAGATTTCACCGAACGCCTGCGCGGCAGCCTTGCACCTACCCAGTTCCAGATTTCACGGGTTGACGATGCGTTGGAGTTGGAAGGGAAGATTGCCACGTTGGAACCAGTCTTCCGCAGAGTGAAGGACATGCTCCCCCTTGAGCGGGAAGCCACGGTGAAACGCATCGCGAAAAAACTGACCGTATCCAAGAAGGTAGTCGAGGACCACATAGCCTCCTTGGCTGACCTCGATAATGAGGCGCTCAGGTTCCTCGATCTGACCGACAAGCAGATCATCCATCCTGCCTTGGACATGGCAGGTGACACGCTGCTGATGACGGTTCCGCAGGCTTCAACAAACCCTGAAACGGGCGCGACGGAGTGGGTCCCGTTCATCATTACGTCCGGCCAGGAATTCTTTCGAGAGTCTGGAGGACACACTGGCTTCGCGAACGGTCCAGATTACCATGCAGCGCTCCTTCGATCCGGAGATCAAAGAAAAGGAGGTGAACCCGAATAATCCCGATTTCCAGGAGATCCGCGACGCGCTGTTCCTGGTGGCCATGACCTACGCTCCCAGGGTGAAGCGGTTGTACGAAGAGATCACCCGGCCCGATTCGGTAGAGTTTGGCGACCGGGAGTTCAACCTCTTCAAGCCGATCTTGGCCATAGGTCGGGCAATCGGTATGGATGGGGTGGAGGAGCGGTTGATTGCGTTTCAGAACGCGGCGTATCGAAACAAGGTGGCGGAGTGCAACAGGTCCGCGCCCGAGAACGTTTTGCTGCAGTTCCTCCTGGAAACGGCCTTGAAGGTACAAGCGATAGGAACTGACCGAGTATTCCTTCACAACGGAAGGCCTGTCACCCACCGAGACGAAGTCCGGTGGTGTTGGAATCGAAAGTTGAGCAAGCTGGAAGGCCTCGATCCTGCACCTCGCTTTCACGACCTTCGCCACACCTGGAAGACCAATGCACGAAGGTCAGGGATGCACCCCGAGATTGAGAAAGCGATCATGGGCCATGCGTCCAGAGTCAGAAATGTGCACGAGGGATACGGCCTGATCAGCGATGATGAGCTGATTAGAGTCATAGACGCCATGACCTCTGATCACGGCGATACGGAGATCCTCGTCACAGGAAACGCAAAGAAAAAATCCCGACAGAGGAAAGCCGCCTCTGCCGGAACTCGAAAAAATGCGTACAACACGCGTACAAAACAGCAGGAAGGGCAGGTGGGCTAAATCATAAGTCCTTAATATCGTTGGCGTCCCCAAGGGGATTTGAACCCCTGTCGCCGGCGTGAAAGGAATAGCACATATTCTCAGTGGGTTAGTTGAAACGCCTTTTGTCTTGCGAATTTCAGGTCTTGTCGATTTCGGGCATGAATGTCTTTGGGAACTTTTTTCCCTTTTTGAGAAGATTTCTTCCAAAAATGGCCCCCATGGTGGCCCCCATGGAATGGCTGCTCGTTGCCATCCTTTTCCTCCCACGGCATGGTCGTATGTCCTTTGGCCTACAACTCCCTCCTGGAGGATTTGCGCCGGCTCATAATGTGCAGACTTTGGCCAGCCACGCGCTGTGAATGGGCCTCATGCAAAGGCCGCCGCCAAGATCTGAGCGAAGTGGGCTTGCCTCCCACTGGACGAAACCCTTCGCCTGACGCTCCAAGCGGCGGAAAACGCTGGTACCAGCGCGGATCCCTCCTGGCTTGGCCCAGGCCTTCGCATAGATGCGGAGATCGGCTTCGAATACGGCATTGTTTTGGATTGACAGCGGAGTCATTCCAGAATTGGTCGAGGCGGGTCCGCTCTCGGTCCTTGACGAGCGCCCTATGACGTAAAAGCCCAGGTTCCACTGTCGCGTACTAACCAGATGGCCTTCCAGTTGCCGATGCCGGTCAGATATGCCTCAACCGGCACTACGCGCTGAATTGCCCCTGAGGCTGGGCCGCGCTGACATCGGCCACCATCAATCCAATGCCGTGACCGACAACGCTTGCGCTGTCAAATCCCCTGTAAGAGCCCAATTCGTGAATGTCCATGGCCATGTTCTTCCTGTCATGCCGAACGCCGCCCAGGCAGGCCCCCCGTGGGTTCGGAATTGGGGGAGGGGAGCGTTCAGCAGAGGGCGATAACGCGCAACATCGGATGCGCGAGCAGGCCCTTCGAAAGGCGGTTGGGTAACGCAAAATTTTCTTGAAACACGGCAACAACGCCATTTGTCAACCTACGTGCCACGTGGTCACGGATGCTCGCCGAGTTTTTTTTTCAGGGAATCGGAAAAAAACTTGACAGCGAAATTCATTGCATGTAATCGTGCATGCAATCACGTAAGAGTCCCGAGGACCACCACGCAAAGAACAGTCGTATCCGAAAGAGGAAGTCCGGATCATGCCTACCCTTGAAGATTATTTCATCGCCGACAAAACGGTGTCGAATCACATGCGAGATGCCCGGAAGGACAAGTCTCGATAGGGAAAGACACTTGGCAATAAAGGCAGATTGCATGGCATAATGCATGCAGCTCAGGAAACGGTTCCACATGCCTCCACGCACGAAACAATCTTGTTCAGAGAGGAAGGAGTCCGGTAGCATGCCCACCGCAGCAGAATATTTCATCCTCGACTGTGAAGCCCATATCATGCCCTGGGAGTTCCGCAAGCACGTGGGCTACTATCCGGGAAGCGCATATTTCAGCAAACCTCAGGAGTCGCCGACAGGAAGATGGTGGAATACCAACCCGATTACAAGAGAAAGACGGGAAAAGCCTGCTGATTGGTCGCTCGAGATGATGATCGACGCGATGAACACAGCGGGCATCGACGTCGCCTGCATGGTGCGAGAATCTTTCCTCCCTCTGTCCTTCAACGGGGTCCCTTGCTCTACCAACTATCACACCATCGAGGCAATGGAGAAACACCCCGATCGGATAATCGGCTGTTCCAACGTGGGCCCCCATCTCATTCGGGGAGTGAAGAACGCTATCAAAGAGCTTGAGATTCTCCACACCCAGTACGGATTCAAGTGCACAAAAATCTACTCCCCGGAGGATTCCGGCCCTCTTAACCATCCGGATATGTTCCCTTTTTATGAAAAGTGTTTGGAATTGAGGGCACCGGTTTTCATCCATACGGGGTTTGCCGTAGGCGGGCACTCGGAATACTGTCATCCCATGCTGCTGGATAACGTTTGTCTCGCCTTTCCGGAACTCAAGATCGTGGCTTACCATTTTGGTTGGCCGGAGCACGAAACACTCAATGCGCTCGCATGGAAGCATCGAAACCTTTATGTCAGTATGAGCGGGATGCTTGGCCCCTTTTATTATGCTCCCATGAAACTGGCCCACATGGTGGGAGCAGTCATGAACATCCTCGGAGGAAGTGAGAAGCTCGTCTTTGGCACGGACTGGCCGGCAGCCCCCGCGGACCATTCAGTCATGGCCATTCTCAACTTGGAAATATCCGAGGAACTCCAAAGCGGTTGGGGATATCCTCCCATTACCGATCAAGACCGGGCCAACATGTTTGGCCTCAATCTGGCAGATATGCTAGGGATCCCAGTGCCCAAGAAGTATCAATTCACAAGGAAAGAAGCATAACCAATGGCCCCCGTAAATGTGGTCGACCATTCAATTGCAGAAAAAAATCTCACTCTGAAGGTTTACAAGAGCATCAGAGATATGATGGTGAATTATGAAATTGTGCCCGGACAGAGGCTCATATTCAGTGCTCTGGCTAGTCAGTTGGGCGTGAGCCGTACGCCGGTGCACATGGCCCTTTCGATATTAGCCAGAGAGGGATTCTTGGATTTTGTTCCAAATCAGGGGTATACAGTCCACAAAATCTCCCAAAATGAAGCGGAAAATCTCTATGAAATCATGAAGATATTTATGGTGGGTGGCATCGGAAAGGCCATTAGGTGGCTGACCCCGGAGAGACTCCAAGAATTGGAGAGGAGAAAGATAGCATACGAGAAGGCGGTAGTTGAGCAGGTGAGCAGGGGCAGATTCATCCTGGACCAAGAGTATCACGCCTGCATGCTAGAAATGTCGAATAATCAATATCTGGCAGACTACTTTAGAGAGGTTTATCAGCGGATCTACCTGCGCCACCGCATTGAAAGCTTGGTCCCAGAGCGTGCACGGGAAGTGGTCGGGGAACACCACGAGATATTTGAGGCCATCCGAATAAGGGACGTAGAGGCCACAAGAGAATTGCTTGCATCCCATATAGATGCGGGGAAAAAGTACATCTTCTCTCGCATCTTCGATGAGAAGTAGAGGCTTGCGCCTATGAGAGTCGATCAGGAAACAGAAGTTGCTCACTACCTGGCGGTCCTCGCCTTACAAATTGGTGAGCGATCCTTCCCGGAAGAGCAACGTGCCACCGTCCGGCAGCATGTTTTGGATGCGTTGGCTTGTGCCATGATTGGGTGTAGGCAGCAAACCTTCCAGAACCTTGTCGCTCTGTGTGCCAGAGTCAGGAACGGCTGTGTATGGCCGGGATGCGGTGACGAGAGGATAACCCCTGCTGACACGGGCATGGTTTGGGCGTATGCGATCAATGGTTCGGTATTTGATGACGGATCACGAGAAGGTGCGTGCCATCCGGCGGCGGTTGTCATACCAACCGTCGTCGCCTTGGCGGAAGATAGAAGTTGGGAACGAGTCGATAGTGCTGTAGTTGCCGGTTATGATGTCATGGTAAGGCTAGCCCGAGGTGGCAACCCTCTGTTTAGCAGGAACGGATTCCATCCTACCGCCATTACCGCGCCCTTTGGTGCTGCCGCAACTGCATCCGTGCTGTTGGGGCACGACATAGCCACTGCGCAGAATGCTCTCTGCATCGCTGCTCTAGGCAGTTCTGGACTCATGGCGGCCTTCAGGAGTGGTGGAACCCAGCCGTTGCAGGTATCTTGGGGGGTCCGCAATGGGATTATGGCATCGATGATGGCGGCAGTAGGAAACAGAGGGTATTCCCGAATTCTTGAGCAGGGTTTTTATCCCACGTACCTTGGACAACATCAATTAATACCCGTCGATCAACCACTGAGACACGAATATGCAATGGCCGGCAGTTATTTGAAAGCGTATCCCGGGTGCAGGCATTTGCATCCATCCATCGACGCGTTCGACGATATTTTGAAGGCAAACCGCATAATGCACGACGAGATCGATGCGGTCCGGGTGGGCACCTACAAGCTCGCACTTGAAACAGAGATCCACGACGTAAAGAGCAGAGAAGACGCGTATTTCAGCATACCGTACGCTCTAGCAGCCAGAGCGGTGATGGGCAACAACGGCTATGACGCTTTCGATGAGAAGCATTTCTGCAATCCAGTCCTCCAGGCATTTATGAACAAAGTGGAAGTCAGGACTGATTCTGAACTAGATAATTGCTATCCGAGGCAAAGAGGAGCGGTTGTGGAAATCGATACGATCCAGGGTACTACCCTGGCAAGGAAGGTTGAATATCCACTAGGCGAACCTGAGAATCCGCTCCCTCAGTCCGCTACACTAGCGAAGTTTCGAGATGCTGCATGTGCTTCTCTGTCAGAGGAGAGCATAAGAAAGATTGAAACCCTTCTTGACGTGTCAGATCCCTCCGACACGCCTGAGGGTCTGTTTGCGGCGGTTTGTGAGAGCTGGCGACCTTCGAGGAAAATGAAATGAGAGACACGGAATGGGAAAAGTTATTGGCGGCTGATTATAAAGTCCGTGGCCGACGAAAACCTTCCTTTTATTCTGAATCAGGTATTTTGGTGGATGATTTGTACGACCAGAGTTCCTTTTCACGAATAGGTTTTGATCCTGATACGGATTTGGGAGAGCCGGGACGATTTCCCTTTACGCGCAGCATTCATTCGTCCATGTATCGTGGAAGTTATTGGATTATGGGGCAATACGCGGGTTTTGGAAACCCTGACGCCACTAATGAGAGATTCAAATACCTGCTGAAAAATGGGCAGACGGCCCTGGCTTTGGCCCTGGATCTCCCTACCCAATTGGGTCTTGAATCGGATAATGAACTCGCCGACGGGGAAGTGGGGAAAGCCGGTGTTTCCATTAACTCCCTGCGAGACATGGAAGAGATTTTTGCGGACCTCCCCCTCAATGAAGCACACCAGATATTCACCACCGCAAACGCCATCGGGCCCATCATGCTCGCACTCTTTCTCGCTCTCGGTGAAAAGCAAGGGGTTGATGCTTCCCAATACAATGTCGTTCTACAAAATGATATTCTGAAGGAGTACGTGTCCCGGGGAGCGTACATTTTCCCGCCTACTCCATCCCTGAAATTCTCCATTGACGCGGTCGAGTACTGCGCCCGACATCATCCTAATTTCACGCCTATTGTTGTTTGTGGCTCGCACATGAGGCAGGGCGGAGCTACGGCTGTTCAGGAAGTTGCCTTTACCCTGTCTAATGCAAAGGCATACTTCGACGAAGCCATAGGACGGGGCCTAGACATCGATGATTTTGCTCCATCGCTGGAAATGTCAGCTCTCAGCGCCTATGAGCCTGTTTGAAGAGGTTGCCAAATACAGGGCTTTCCGCCGGATGTGGGCGCGAATGCTGAAGGGACGTTACGGAGCGAGAAAGCCTGAAAGTCAGAGCTGCTTTATACGCGTGTATACAACAGGATATACCATGACCGCGCAGCAGCCACTCAACAACATTGTCCGAGTTACCATTGAGGCGCTATCGGCAATCCTGGGAGGCGTTCAGAGCTTGTCTTGCAATGCAATGGATGAAGCGGTTTGCATACCCTCTCAAGAAGCCGCACATGTTGCACTCATGACCCAACACATTCTTGCTCGCGAAACGGGGATAGCCGATGCGGTCGATCCACTGGGTGGTTCGTATTATGTGGAATCCCTCACCAGCGAAATAGAAAGGGAAGCCCTAAATCTCGTCGAAAAAATCGACGGAAAAGGTGGCGCTCAGAAAGCCATCGAAGAGGGTTTCTATCAGATGCTTTGTCAGAAGGCAGCCGGCAAATACCAACAGGAGATCGAATCGGGAGAACGCGTCATTGTCGGATTGAACGAATTTCGCAAAGAAGGAGAGAATCTGCACATTGAATGCTTCAAGGTTGAGAAAGGGGTCCAGGAACGCTCGATAGAAAGATTGTACCGATTGAAGTCCGAGCGCGACAGTGCACGGGTGCAGGAATGCCTCCGCAGACTCGAAGAGGATGTGAAGAGCGAAAGGAATACAGTCCCTGCCCTGATTGATTGTGCAAGGTCCTATGCCACCATCAGCGAGATGTGCACGGTTCTCGGCCGGGTTTGGGGATATTACGAGGAAGGGGCATCATGGTTTTGACGGCAGCGAGACGAAAGCCTCGAGTGTTGTTGGCCAAGATCGGTCTGGATGGACACAATCGTGGCGCATACGTGGTGGCACAAGGATTGTGTCAGGCCGGTATGGAGGCCATCTACACCGGGCTGAGGCAGAAGCCTTCGGCGGTGGCTAGGGCTGCTGTTCAGGAAGATGTGGACGTCATTGGGATTTCTTCCATGGTTGGGGCGCATGTTTCGGCGGTGAGTAAGCTGGTCAATGAGTTGAGAACACTCAATGCGGAAGATATCCGGATCGTGATCGGAGGAATCATCCCGGAAGAAGATTACGACACGCTCCTGTCGATGGGAGTTTCTAAGATCTTCCCGCCCGGCGCACGAGTGGACGAGATCGCGCAATACATTTACTCGATTCTCGATAAGCCCATTTGGATACCGGAGGTCCCGGGGAGCTTATGGGGCAACAGCATCAACGAACTGAAACTGCTCGGTACAAAGTGTGAGGATTGCGGCGAGGTCTTTTTTCCGGCCAGAAGAAATTGTCCCCGGTGTCTGCATGAAAACGTTCGGCAGATGCCTTTGATTGACACAGGCATTCTGGAGACCTTTGCAGTGGCCACGGTTGCTCCACCCGGATATGAAGTGCCGCACGCTCAAGGCTACATCGAATTGGATGGTTTGGGCACGCGCGTGTTCTCGTTGCTTGAGGACTACGAAGATGGGGCAAGCTTGGCCATTGGCTCGAGAATGGCTTTGAAGATCGTAAAACGAGGGAAAGACGAAGAGGGGAGAGACATCGTCGGATACCGATTCAGGCCTTTGAGCTGATGCACGGACAAGGAGAAGGGAATTGCGTGAAAGCTACGTCTTGGGCGTCTGGATGACCCCCTTCGGGAAGCACCTGGATAAGAGTCTCCAGGAGTTGGCCTATGAGCCTATCTGGAGTGCGATTCGTGAATCAAACATTGATGCTCACGACATTGGCATCGTCTTCGTGGGGAATGCTTATGGCGGATTGATCGGGGGCCAGGAGTCTGTGCGAGGGCAAGTTGTGATGCGCGAAGCCGGTTTGTCTCGGATCCCTATTATAAATGTGGAAAACGCTTGCGCTTCCGGGTCAACCGCTTTTTACCTGGCGCACAAAGCAGTAGCGGCGGGGCAGGCAGATCTGGCGCTTGTAGTTGGCGTAGAAAAGCTCTTTTGCGGTAGCACGGCTGCAAGCTTGAAGGCGCTCTCCACCTCAAGCGATTTGGATCGGGAAGGAAAGATGGGCATGCTGTTTGCCGGGATCTATGCCATGCGCGTGCGTGCCCACATGGAGAGATACGGTTTCACTCGAGAGCAGTTGGCTCTAACTGCCGTCAAAAATCACGAACATGGAGCACTGAATCCTCACGCGCAATATCGTGATCCCAAGACTGTTGAAGAAGTGTTGAACTCTCGTGTCATTGCAGATCCGATAACACTTCTTATGACCTGCCCCCTCGGCGATGGTGCTGCAGCCGTGGTTGTGGGCACCGAAGAGATGGCGCGACGGTCCGGGAAAAGAATGGTGAGAATCGCATCTAGTGTGCTCGGAAGTTTTGGCTATCCCGAAAAGGGTGAGCCGTCCATCGTGGCGAGGACTGCTGCGAAGGCGTACCGAGAGGCAGATGTGACACCAAAAGACATCCAGGTTGCAGAAGTTCATGACGCAGTTGCTCCAGTTGAGTTGTACCTTTACGAGGAATTGGGGCTCTGCGGTGCAGGCGAGAGCGGAAGGATGATCGAAAATCGGGAGACATGGTTTAACGGGAACATGCCCGTCAACACCTCAGGCGGACTAACTGCCAAGGGACACCCGGCCGGTGCCACCGGCCCGGCTCAAATAGCGGAAATCGTGTGGCAAATGCGAGGGGAAGCGGGCGAGCGCCAGATCGATCCGGCGCCGAACGTTGGCCTGGCAGAGAACGGCGGAGGCAATGTGGCTGGTGAGACGGCAGTCGTGGCGGTGCACGTTTTGAAAGCCTCGTGAGTTTCTTCGGGAGCGGAACAAATGAATGCCGGATATCTCATCACCAGGAGTGCCCACTATTTCCCGGATCGGACTGCATTTGTCATTGACGATCGGTCCATAACATATCGGGAACTCAACCGCAGAATTAACAGGTTGGCAAACGCCTTTCTGAGCCTGGGACTGAAAAAGGGCGAGCATGTCGGACTCCTTTTCCACAACAGCCTTGCCTACCTTGAGTCCTATCTTGCCCTGTACAAAGCAGGCCTCGTCTGGGTTCGACTCAACGCCCGGCTCACGTCTTCTGAAATCAAGAAGGTTCTCGAAGATTCCGGAGCGCAGGTTCTGGTTCACGGCCTCGGCTTCGAGGGCACTGCAGAGAAAATCGGCAACGAAGTGACATGGGTAATTCAACAAGGAAAGAATGGGACGGGAATAGACTACGACGATTTCATGGGGAGAGGCTCGGATGCTGAACCGAACGTCGAAGTCTGCATGGATGACGTCTCAGATCTCTGGTACACGTCGGGCACTACGGGAACTCCAAAGGGCATCATGCTGACCCACAGAAATATTCTCACTTGTGCCCAATTCCTGCTTTCGGAAGTCTATCTCATATCGCAAGGAGACAGTTTCCTGACGGCTGGAGCTCTGAGTCATGCAGGTTCCGTTCGAATCCTGCCCTTCATTACCAGAGGGGCTACGTGCTACCTTCACAGCCACTTCGATCCGGCCTTGATTTGCCGGCAAATCGAACATTCAAGAATTACCGATCTTGCCGTCGTCCCCACAATGCTGGTCGCACTATTGGATGAACCATCCCGATCCCGCTGCGATCGCAGCTCCCTGAAACGGATAACGTATGCCGGCGCGCCGACGACCGTCGAGCGGATCAAGGAAACCTTGGAATCGTTTGGACCGATACTGGATCAAGCCTACGGTCAGGCTGAATCAATCATTTCCATCACCCACCTACCCAAAGAAGAGCACGTCTGGAAGAACGATCCTGACCGAGAGAGACGCCTTGCGTCCGCAGGAAGAGAGTTTTCGGGCGTGCAAGTGAAAATTGTCGACGATGAAGACCGGTTTCTTGGACCGAACGAGACGGGGGAAGTCGTAACCCGGTCGGATCTCGTCATGACTGGATACTGGAACCAGCCCGAGAAGACGGAAGAGGCGCTGCGAGGCGGATGGCTGCACACAGGTGATATCGGATATCTGGACGAAGGTGGATATCTCTTTTTGGTGGACCGTAAACACGACAAAATCATTACCGGTGGGTTGAATGTGTTTCCACGCGAAGTGGAGGAAATCATTGCGACCCATCCGGCTGTCGCCCAGGTGGCTGTGTTTGGGGTCAAGGACAAATATTGGGGCGATATTGTAACGGCCGCCGTTGTGGTTCGAGGAGGACATCGTCTTTCCGAGAACGAATTGAGTGAATTCTGCAAGCAGCGCGTGGCAGGCTACAAGTGTCCGAAGAAGTTCCATTTCATGGTTGATCTTCCCAAGAACCTTTATGGGAAAGTTTTGCGAAAGGAGCTTAAGAAGCAATTCGAGGCGCCGTAGGGCAAGCAATTCGGTTGATGTAAGAGCGATCGGGTCTCTTGAACGGGATACCGGCAAGGCTTCATGTAACTTTCAAAGCGCAAGGGGGTTTGTGATGTCGGAAAAGCCATTGTCTTTGGCTCAACCCGGTAGAATCGGTTCAATGGAACTCAAAAACAGGTTGGTAATTCCCGCCATGTGTACCAACTACACGTTCCAGGGTCACCTTACAGATCGAGCGGCATACTATTACGGTCTCAGAGCTAAAGGTGGAGCGGGCTTGATCATCATAGAGGCCTCGGCCATTGATTATCCGATCGGCCGATCAGTGCTGAACTGTGCAATTTCCGATGACATGTACATCCCGTCCTTGGCGAAGGTGACCGAAGAAGTGCACAAGCACGGGACCAAGATTGTCCTGCAGATAATGCATTCCGGGAGGCAGACCAGTTCAGCGATTTGCGGGTCTCAGCCGGTTTCGTGCTCGGCCGCGGCCAGCACTCAGGTGCTTTATGCTGACCAGCCTCGCGCTCTCACGTTGTTCGAATGCAAGGAAATGATCAAACAATTTGGGGTGGCGGCTCTCAGGGCTAAGAAGGCCGGGTTCGACGGCGTCGAATTGCATTGTGCCCACGGATACTTGCTGAGCGCCTTTCTCTCTTCCGTTTTGAACGTTCGGACCGATGAGTATGGAGGCCTGCAAGGCGGATTGAAGCTCTGCGCGGAAATCATTCAAGAGATCAAGAGTCAGTGCGGGGAGGACTACGCGGTACTAGCCCGGATCAATGGCGATGATTATCATCCTGCCGGCGGTGTAACCCATATCGACTCGCGATTAATTGCCGTCGCGTTTGAAAATGCAGGGCTGGATGCCATCAACATCTCTGCCGGCCTTCGTGAGTCGGATCACAATTTGCACGATCAGACATGTGCGTCTCCCCGGGGTTCATGGGTCTACATGGCGGAGGGCATTAAGAAGGCCGTGAACATCCCGGTGATGATCGCCAAGAGAATCTCCGAGGACATGGCCGACGTTGTCCTTTCCAGCGGCAAGGCCGATTTCATCTGCATAGGCAGACCCCACATCACCGATCCCGAATACGGTAACAAGCTGTTGGAAGGCCGAACGGAAGACATCGTTCCCTGTATTTGGTGTGCCCAAGGATGTTTTGATGTCCTGTGGATGCTTGCACCCACAACCTGCCTCGTGAACCCGGCAGCAGGACTGCCCAATGAGCAACCTATTGATGGTTTGGAGCAGGCTCCGCTGAAGAAAAAGGTGATGGTCGTTGGTGGTGGACCCGCCGGATGCGAAGCGGCTCTTGTCGCCGCCAAGAGAGGCCATGAGGTGAGTTTATATGAGCAGAGTGACAGATTGGGAGGACTGTTCAGGCTAGCTTCCCAATCGCCGGCCAAGAAAGAGTTGGAGCGCCTGCCTCGTTACTTCGAGCGTGCACTGCCCAAAGCGGGGGTCAAGGTCTTCTTGAATAGCAATGTCACACCGGACACCGTGGAAATGGAAAAACCGGACGCGGTTGTCCTCGCTGTCGGTGCTGCCGAAAAAGTCCCGGACATGCCCGGCATTCACGGCCCGAATGTAGTGAGCATGGCCGACGTCATGACAGGCAAAGTGGATGTGGGAGACCGGGTCGTTATATGGACGTGCAGCTTCCACTGCCGATACACATGTGGGACCAAACCGGCGCCTGTGGAAGGAGACCTTACCGGTGTGCAATCGAACTGTTCGTACGCATGCCGGTGCGGATACGCTGCTGTAGATACCGCGGAATATCTGGCATCTCAAGGCAAGCTTGTGAGCATCGTAGGGGAACGCCCTGCGGCTGTACCGGGGATGGGATATACATCACGAGGCTATCTTATGCGACGCTTCTACCGCGCCAATATCCGGGTTTGCAGCAATGCAAAAGTCAAAGAAATCAATGACCGAGGTATGCTCCTGGAATTGGCCGACACGCGTTTTCTGCTTGATGCCGACACAATCATTGTGAGTGTGGGGGCCACAGCGCGCAAAAGCCTGGAAAAGGAACTCGAGAATAAGGTCAAGGAACTGTATGTCGTTGGGGACGGAAACAAGATCGGTAACGCGATGAAGGCTATTGCAGATGCCTACAGCGCCGCAATGACGATATAGGTGCTCTCAAGACGAGGAAACAACGTGCCCACGGAGATGCAAACCACAATCTCGGACAGGGAGAGAAAAAGATAGCGGCAAATCAACAAGCGCGGAAAACACGGAAGAGATCTCGCGCCAATCGCTAGAAAATACGGTTGGTACCGATGCGCCTGCGAAGAGCAGCTTCAGCGGAAGGCCGGTATGCTTCGGAAGCGAAGTAAGGCTTGCCACCACAAGTAAGGGAAGCATTCGGTTGCCTTAGTGGGTCGACTGCGCATTGGTACGGGGTCATGCGTTGGTGGGGGAGCCAGCGGAGCAAGTTGTTATCAACAGTGCAGCCCGGACAGTTGCCGATGCGTTCGAGCGGAGTGTCTGGGTCAGCTACTAAGGTCCCCCTCAGGGATCGCTAATCCAGGAGGATGGCTATGGGCAAGAAGGTGGTGTCGGTTTTGATAGTTGCGTGTTTGGCGCCATGTCTCGTCAATATCATGGCAGCGGCCCCAGGGTATGGAAAGACGGTGGAGATGACCTATTCCATTTTCTTCCCCGCTGCACACGGACACACGATCCTAGCAACCCAGTGGGCCAAGGAGATTGAGAAGAGGACCAACGGCGCGGTCAAAATCAACATGTTCCCCAGCGCCACTCTCACGCCGCCTGATCAGTGCTACGACGGTGTCGTGACAGGGATATCCGATATCGGTATGTCGGCTGTGAGCTTTGTTAAGGGCCGTTTTCCCCTCAGTGAGGTGATCGACTTACCTCTGGGCTATCACAGTGGCATGCAGGCCACCAAGCTTGCTAATGCCTATGTAGAGAAGTTCAAGCCTACAGAATTTAACGATGTGAAGATAATGTACATGCACGCTCATGGCCCTGGGATGCTTCATACCAGGAAACCGGTTGAAAAGCTCGAAGACTTGAAGGGCATGAAAATCCGATGCACGGGCACGAGTATGAGAGTTGCGGCCGCCCTTGGAGCCACACCGGTGGCAATGCCACAGACCGAGACTTACGATGCGATGCAAAAAGGTGTCGTTGAGGGCA
>Ga0172375_10003041_pt1 | contig 25714 bp, 20 predicted proteins | sample LakKiv1m_FD_114537 | JGI IMG/M metagenome (GOLD analysis project Ga0172375, IMG submission 114537) | Freshwater microbial communities from Kabuno Bay, South-Kivu, Congo - kab_092012_11.1m | ecosystem: Environmental > Aquatic > Freshwater > Lake | place: Democratic Republic of the Congo...
ATAAATGTTCTCATGGCATCCTTTCCGTTGTCGATCGTTTGTTCGGAGAGGATCCTATGTTTTAAAATCGGCAATCATCAATCGGAAATCTTAAATTTGGTTGCGGCTTCCCGCGCTGTGCTCTTTGTGGTAAATATCTTTTGCCGTTCCTTCATCATTTCATCCGGCATAAGACTCTCTCCGGTCGATTATTTCTCCCGACACTGCGGGATTCTCGATCGACCATTTCCATGTATTTACTGGAGCAAGATATCTCGCTATCAGGTAGTTGTCTTTTGCCCTCTGAAGATCGCCCAGCGCCGTATATGCCTCAGCAAGATGGCAGTATGCCTCCACATTCCTGGGATCAAGACTCACGGCCTTATTCAGCATATCAAGGGCTTTTTGAATATCGCCTTTCCGAAGGTGAATCGAACCTATTGTTTCGTGCGAATATGAATAGTCCGGTTCAAGATTCAACGCCTTCTGGGCCGTCAGCAAGGCGTCATCATAATTACCGCACAGGGAATAAGACAGGGCGAGATTGTTCCATCCGCAAGGTGCCAATGGTTCCTGCTTTACATACTCGGCGAAAGCATTAACAGCTGATGAATAGTTATCAAGACCGAGACAGCCCATACCCAGCAGGAACCATGCTAAAGAAGGCGGTGTGCTGTTTCTGATTGAGAATCTTAGATGGAAAATCCCGCGCTCGTACAGAGGTACCACGTCGAAAGGAAACCTCAACTGTCTGTCGTGGAAGGGTTCGACCTGTTCGTTGTATGCGTATTTCACCAGCGCCATGCCCAGGTAATAATTTGCTTCAGGCGAAGAAATGTTTAACTGGTAGGCTTTGTTAAAGGCATCAACGGCCTCACGGCGGAATTCGTTATCACTGAATATCCGCCCGAGAAGGATCCAATTGTGATAATCCCTGGGCTCTCTCTGCGCCCTGTCCAGGCAGATGGCCTTGGCTTTCTCCACCTGGTTGTCGGCAAGATGGCATCTGGCCAACTGCAGCGCCGCGTCTGAAGAAGGGAATATACCGACTGCCTTCTGCCATGTCGCAATGGCCTTGTCCCTCGCGCCCCTGTGAAAATAAATTTCACCCTCATTCTCCAGCGCCCACGCCGCCGCCGGTGTTTCTTCGAAGCTTTGCTCTATGCTTTTCCCGATCATCCGCCACCTGTGCTCAAACACCCCGGGATAGATTACTTTGATTTTGGGCATACTGTCCGCGTCCTGCGCCTTTTTCCAGTTATCCACTGTCTGGTGGTAGCTTTCAATGGCCTGGTCAATCATTCCCATTGCCTGATATGCCAGTCCTGCGCCCAATGCCGCCAGGATTGAGCCGTGATATTTTTCCTGCATCTCTACGCTTGCATGGAGAGCTTCCGCATTATCGCCATGACCAAGGAATTCGAGTATTTTATTCCATACGGCCTTATCGAATCTTGTTTCCGGTTCCCACTTCCGGTCTTTTTCTATGAACTTGCGGAGGGTCTCGTCGTCTTTCTCCTCCATGGCTTTTGCCCAGTTTTCTGGGAGCGGGCCGCTGAAGCATATCCACCTTTTCTTTTCGTCGAGATCCTTGAGCAGGCTCCACATAACCTGGAAAAGAGGGGATTTGTCTGCTGCCGACCTGGCAATGTCTTTTGAGGTAAAATGAATAATACCTACCACTGGTTTGTAATCCTCGCTGACAGGCCTGGCAAAATCATTTGAATAGTTGGTGCACCCGATGGCAGAACGAGTCGGGCGTATTTCAACTATGTGCCCGAAAAGGTTATATGTCCTGTCCAGGTAGACAGAGCCCCAGATTGAATCCTCTTTCTTTACGGCACCCATGAGGTTTCCGTATTTCTCCTGGATTTCCTCCTTCGTAAGATTCTTCGGGTTCAGGTTGGAATATAAAAGGCATAAAGCCTCTTCCGGAATCTTGTTTTGTTCTTTTATCTCGAAAATCTTCGGCATCGCCTTCTCCAGTATTTAACTCCCATTACATTATCAGAGGGGGTAGGACAAATACGGTCCGAGTGCCGTGGATAGGGAGAAAAGAGAATGCCCAATGTCGCCAAGTCGCCCCGACTGATTCGGGGCAAGTGGTCGCTTGCCCAGAGGGCGACGCGAAACGCCCAACTCCCAATGTCGAAGTGAGGGAAAAGATTTTTACCACAAAGGGTGCGAAGGGGGAGGGGCAAAGAATTGATGAGTTATGATTGCTGAATGATGAGTGAAACAGCAAAGAATGTTTATGTCTGAATCCATTTCCGCCAGGTGTGTTGAGTTGCCACTGGGACGTTCTGTCGTGCGCAGACGCGAATGGTGTGCCAGGTGCCGCCCTTCAGTGATTTGTCAAAGAAGTCTGCCGGCTGGTTCGCGGAGTTGACATAGAAGATTCCCGCAGCAGCCGGGGCAAGGTTCAATTCGGGCGCGCCCCTGACTTTAAGAGTGTCACGCAGAAGGTATTTCGCTTTTGCGGCCAGTCGCCCGTTCTTGATCAGGCCAAGGTACGAGAAGACCAGGCGCTCGCTCCCGGGCGTGGCATCTATTGTGTCCTTTGAAAGAAGTTCCTCCGCCACCTTCGGCAGTTCTTCAAGTGAAAGCGACTTACTCTCCGGGTATATGCGGTCATGACCCATTCGCGGCGAGGGGAGTACGTATTCGATGCGTTTCGGGTCGATCGAGATAACGGCCCCTGCGAACACAGTATCAGTGCCCTCGGCGTTGCCTGACCTGAAGACAGCCTCAGGATACCTTTTCGCCAGCATCTGTCCAAAGCGGCGGAGCAGGGGCTCTTCTTCTGAAGGCAGATCTCTGGTCCCTTCGAGCAGTACAACAGGCCTGTTTCTCCCAGCCAGGAGCCGGTCCAGGTCCTCAAGGGTGTATAGCAGCTGTGTCCCGGTGTTTTTTGTCATGTCAGGAGGTTATCACGGCCGCCAAAAATAATGCAAGAAATATAATAACACTACTTGACAGTGTCATATTGATGATGTAGGCTGTCTTCAAATCAATGAGAACCACATCAGTTATGAATGAGACCGCAAAGTACTCACTGGCGGAACTGGCGGACAAAACCGGAACCCCGGCCCGGACGATCCGCTTCTACATTTCACGCGGGCTCCTGGCCGGTCCGGATAAACCCGGCAGGGACGCAGGCTACAGCCAGCAGCACCTGCAAAGGGTGAAGCAGATCCGCTCACTGCAGTCCGACGGGGCAACACTGTCGGAGATAGCCTTCAAGCTCGCCGGCGGCCGGGTCGAACAGCCGGCTCAGCAGTCAGTAGCGTGGCGTCACCTGCAGGTGGCAGATGACGTGGTAGTAATGGTCAGGGAGGATGCTGCGCCATGGCGCGTCCGCCAGGTTGGAAAAACGGTCATGGAATTACAGCAGTATCTTTCGAGTAATAAAGACGGGAGCAGGCAATGAGAAACTCAACAGGATCCATCACAGATGAAGCGGAATTTAACAAAGAAAACTACAGGCCGGTAAACGCCGCAACAGGCGAGGAACTCAAGCTCCAGATGCAGGATGTCTTCCTCTCCGGCAGGGTAACCCTGGCGGGTGCTCACCTCGTGGTGAAACATACGTTCACTTCCTCGGAGAAGGCGCCGGTTGAAGTGATCTATTCGTTTGTCCTGCCCCGTGATGCCGCACTGCGACAGTTCCGGGTAGTAGGTAAAGGGTTCTGCTGCAGGTCCGAGTTAAAGCCCGTCAAGGAGGCGGAAGCGAAATACGAAGAAGGAATCTCAAAAGGCAATCTTTCGGTACTGTCCAAGCTGTACAGGGATGGCTATGTCAACCTGAACGTCGGGAATATAAGGCCCGGTGAAACAGTAGCCGTGTTTCTCGAAATCGTTGCCGGAGTTGACCTCCGCGACGACGGGTTACGCTTTCGTTTCCCGTTCACCCTGGCGCCCTGCTATCATCCGCAGGCCCGTGTCTCCACGGATGGAAGTGCGGGGGAGATTGAACTGCCGGAAGATGAGTTCGGTGATGTGATCCTGCCTCCTGTTCACAAAGATGCCAAAGAACTTCATACTGTAGGGTTTGACCTTCTTGTCCAGGTGCCTGATGCCGTTGCCCAGGTAAGCTCTCCGTCGCACTCAACCGGCTTTGAGAACGTTGCTACCGGCAAGGCAAGGGTTCAGCTGTCTATCGGCCATGATGTGCCCAATCGCGATCTGGTGCTTGATGTCAGCATGAAGTCGGCATTCTCCGGTGTTCTTTCTGGTGCCGACAGGACGGGCAGGGGTCATTTTGCGGCCATTATTGCCTCAAGCCGGTTTGGAGAGGTTAAGAAGGGAAAGCGCCGGCTTGTATTTGTCTACGACCGTTCAGGCTCAATGGAAGGTGAGCCGATCCGGCAGGCTGGTAACGCGGTGCGGGCATGTATCGGCGCCCTTGACGCCGGCGACGAGATAGGTTTCGTGGCTTTTGATAACAATTCGACCTTGTTTCGTGACGTCATGTGCAAGGCTGATGACAAGACAAGGGAAGCTCTTGGCGTGTTCGTCGGCAATGTCCATACTCAGGGAGGAACCGAACTGCTCCAGGCCATCAACGCGGCCTCAAAGTTGATCGGGAAAGGTGGCGACATATTTCTTTTAACTGACGGTCAAGTCTCCGGTACGGAAACCATAATTGCAGGGGCAAAGAAGGCCGGCATCCGGATACATTGCCTCGGGATAGGCAGTGCGAGCCAGGACCGTTTTATGACCCTTATCGCCCGTGAAACCGGCGGGGTCAGTAGTTTTGTCACTCCGAATGAGCGGGTTGACATGGCAGCGCTGAAGCTTTTCACGGCCATTGGATCCCCGGCTGCGGATGAAGTATCGGTACATTTGGACGGCCTTGCCGATGCGTCGATAGCCCCTGTGCCGCAGGCAACAGTCTTCAGCGGACATCCTTTACTTGTCATGGGTTCATGCGCGAAAGGCAGGGGTTCTGTTGTGGTAGAATGGATACAGGACAAGGAGACAAAGAAGATCACTCTTCCTCTGAAGGTTGATGAAGGCTCTCTTGGTTCAACCCTGCGGTTGCTTCGCGGTTCACGGCTGATCACGGATCTTGAGGCGGGGTTTGAGTCGGCAACGCCTGACTCAAAATCCGCCAGGAAAGAAGTACAGCGAATGGAGAAAGCTCTTGAGGCGCTGGGCCAGGAATACGGGCTGGCTAATCGTGCAATGGCGCTGGTAGCCGTTGTAAAGAGGGCTGGCGACCAGCCGGGCCAGGTCCCGAAGACAATGGTGGTTCCTCTTGGTATGCCGGAGGGCCAGGAATTCAGCGCGTATTATGGAGAAATATCGCCGGCTGCCGAAAGACTCTACTGTAGTTGTGTGTCCGATTCTGCTCCGTCTTTTGCGGGCCGGCCTCCGAGCAGGAGATCTCGGTCAAAGATGAGCTGCGATTCTGTCCTGTATGCTCCGCCGGAGCGAGGAGAGGATCCAACAGAGGTCCTGCTCAGGCTGGTGGCAATGATCCGGGCTGATGGCGGAATGCCGGGATCCAGAAAGGAAGCACGCATAGTTGCAAGTATTCTCTTAATGTTGGCTTTGGCGGAGGATCTTCGGGGGATATTCGCTCCACATATTGGTCGAATACTCGGCTTCCTGAAGTCGGGGGCGGTCAATTCCCTGTCTAATCGGCAGATTAAGCTAACCGAACAGATTATCTCCCTCATCAAGGCGGGCAAATCGATCCGCGGTCCATGGCTGGAAATATTGATGGATAAGAAAAACCTGTCCCCTGGGAAGATAGTGGACGTCTGGGACTGTCTGGACAGGGCAGTCGGGGGAAGCTGAGGTAGGGCGAAGCCACTGGCTGAGCCGGAGAAGCAGAGATCAGAGAAGGGGACAGGTCCGGCATGGCAGGCAGCAGATGGGAAAGATATTGTTCACAACACCAAGCTCGCGAAGGTAGGATGAGAAGGCTGGTACCTTTCGGGCTGTGATAAGCTCACGCCCAAACAAATAACGCACTCAAAGGTGCAGAAAGGATACCAGCCATGAAGAACAGTATAACGATTGGGATGGATTTGGGAGATAAAAATCACTCGGCATGGGTATCGCGAGCACTGGAGGCTCTTGGTTGTACAGTGTTGGTGGGGAATCCCCGGAAGCTTCGAATGATATGGGCAGCTAGGAACAAGAACGATGTAGCGGATGCCGAGATGTTAGGGCGGATTGCGCGGTTTGACAGAGCGCTGTTGTACCCCATACATCATAGAGGGCCGGAGTCGCAACAGGATTTGGCGTTGTTGAAAGCCAGGGATATGCTGGTGTGGGGCTCCCAGTGTCGCACCTAGAAACTAGAAAGTAGATCGAGAAGCATCCCATTCCAGTTGACTGGAATATTGGTAAGTGGCCATTTGTCAGTTGGTTACGCAACAGAAATTTGGGGCCATTTCTGCTGCCGCTACCGAAGTTGTCAACATAAGAGGCAATATATTGCCTTCTAAGTCCAGTATGTTGGTATAAGAGGCAATATATTGCCTTTAATATATTGACATTCGCCGCAGATTGTGGGATGTTCTGTCAGGAAACCGGGAGGTGTCCGATGGCTTTTGTGGAATTGAGTAACAGGGCGGTGCTGGAATTGCTGGGCTCGCGTATCCAGCGGGAGCGATTGAACCGCAATATGACCCAGGAGAAACTGGCGGAAAAGGCGGGAGTTGTAACTCGAACGGTGCGATATCTCGAAGCTGGCAGGAAGACTACCGTGGAAACATTGATTCGGGTCTTGCGTGCGCTGGAAAAATTGGACTCGCTGGATGCGTTTCTGCCGGAACCGGGAATCAGTCCTCTGGAACTAGCGAAACTCAAGGGTCGCGAACGGCAGAGGGCGGCCGGCAGGCGACTAAAGGCGACGGAGAAATAATACATGGCACATGTCCGCAAAGTCAACGTGGCAACGGTCCGGCTGTGGGATCAGGATGTCGGTGCCGTGGCGTGGAATGCAAATCGCGGCCTCGGTGAGTTTGAGTACGAACCGTCGTTCCTGCGCAGTCACCTTGAAATATCCCCGCTGATGATGCCGGCACGCAAAGGTATTCTTTCGTTTCCGGAGTTAAAGAGGGAGACGTTTCACGGCCTGCCGGGGCTGCTGGCAGATTCACTTCCGGATCGTTTCGGCAACCGGATTATTGACGCATGGCTGGCGCGGCAGGGGCGGTCGCCGGATGCTTTTACACCGGTGGAGCGGCTTTGCTACATGGGTATCCGCGGAATGGGCGCGCTGGAGTTCAAGCCGGCCATTGGACCGAAAGCGGAAAAGGCCGTGCCTCTTGAGGTGAACGAACTGACCAGGCTCGTGGCGGAAATCCTGCGGCACCGCACAAATTGGGTTGTGAACCTGAAGGGCGGCAAGGCCGAGGCGCTGAATACGATTATTCGCATCGGCACGTCGGCGGGCGGAAACCGCGCGAAGGCGGTAATTGCGTGGAATCCGGCAACACACGAAGTGCGCTCAGGCCAGGTTCCGGCACCGGGCGGTTTTGAACCATGGATCCTGAAGTTTGACGGCGCATCGGATAAATCGCTTGGTGACCCGGAAGGATTCGGGCGGGTGGAGTTTGCCTATCACAAAATGGCCCTGGCAGCAGGCATAACAATGAGTCCGTGCTATCTGCTTGAGGAGGGGAAACGGGCGCATTTCATGACGCGGCGCTTCGACCGCGACAGCGAAGGCCGCAAGATACACATGCAATCGCTGTGCGCGATGGCGCATTATGATTTCAATGCGGCGGGCGAGTACGGTTATGAGCAGGCGTTGTCAGTGGTCCAACGGCTGAACCTGGGGTATCCTGCAATACTCGAAATGTACAGTCGAATGGTCTTCAATGTCCTGGCGCGAAATCAGGATGATCATACACGCAACATCGCTTTCCTGATGGACAAAAAGGGACAATGGCGGCTGTCTCCGGCATTTGATGTTATATGGTCATTTAACGCGGCGGGCACCTGGACGAACCGGCACCAGATGACGGTGAACGGCAAACGCGACTATTTCACACGCGAAGATCTGCTGGCTGTGGCAGAGCCATTCGGATTGGCCAGGCAGGCCGGGGAGCTGATTGAAAAGGTTTCTGCGGTGGTTGCGGACTGGCCGAAATTCGCGAAAGAGGCCGGTGTCTCCCGGAGTCTGCAGAAACAAATCTCCGGTTCGCATCGGCTCGCTAGTTTGGGTTTGGCAAGCCTCAATAATTAAAGCAGAACGCGCCCAGTCCAGTTGACTGGAGCGGAGCGACAAAGTTGCAAAGGCACATAGGCACAAAGGCGGCGGAAGAGAAACCGAATATCGCCACGTCGGCCCGAGGGGCCAAGTGGCCGCTTGTTCCGCTTTGCGGAACGACGCGAAATAACCAATGGCGAAGTGGGGAAGAGAAAAGATAGTTAACGCAAAGGTCCATGTCATTCGACATGGCAAGCGCGAAGGAGAGCGCAAAGTTATTTCTTTTACCGCGAAGCGCGAAAGATCATTTTGCGTCCTTTCCTGTTCTTCTTTGCGTGCTTTGCGTTGAAAAATCTTTGTTCTTCAATGCCCGCCTGCCTGGGATCGGGGCGGGCAGGCTCGTTCCGGCTTTGTTGGAGCAATGCGACACGCATGCGTATGCAGCGCCGATTGCTCCGCCGTGCCGGAACGGCATCTGACAAGAAATATTCCATCGAAGAATTAAATTCGCGTCACAGTTTACACCGCCGCAATTAAGTGCGGCGGACTTGGAAGGAGAGGCAGATGGCGTTTCGGGACTTGCCATCCGCCCGGAACCTTCGCATACGCGTCAGCCTAACGAAAAGCGTGCAGATTCTTTATAAACATTAAGAATGTTGGAGATTTTTGGAGTGCGCGGGCTTTCCGCCTCGGGCGGATCCGCTGTGGCGGAGACCGCGCTTTCATGCGGCCCGGCTTGACGGGCCGTAATATAAAATGACGCGTCAATCTAGCGCCAAAACAAAGCGGCGTCGAGCCGCCGCAGTCCAAATTGGTGTTCGCTAAACTTCGCATTTTTCCAGCTAATAAGCTTCGGCTCAGGTTGACGCATATGCGAACCTTCGGGGCGGAACTCAGATAATACGAGTAATTGTACAATATCCGCCCGGAGGATTCGACGCGCCCGACAATAGCGGACTAGACAATCAGCGCTGGCCATGTTATCCGTAGTGACGTTTGCTTTGAGGGGAGCATGTTATGAGAAAATCATGCAGGCACAGTAGAGTTATACCAGCAGTTTGCTTCGTGCTGATGCCCGCCTTGTTAGTGTTCTTCCCAGGCTGCCGTTCCATGCAGCAGATGTATTCAGGCCAAAAGCTCCCGAATGAAGAAATATCGATTCTTAATCTGGCCGCTAGTATCCAGGTGTCACGGTTTGACAACAGGCGCGTGGCCGGCTATGCGCGGCAACTCGGATGTCAGCCGGGCCGGAATACGATGACCTTGAATTATCGTTCCGTAACGCCTGGCCCCGGAGGCAGCACGGACTTATCACCCGGGAAAACAACCAGCCCGGTTGTGCTTTCTTTTGAAACGAAACCGGGCCATGAGTATGACGTTGACGGGCTGGTCTGTATAGTCAGCGGCGGAAATGTCTATTCACCTTTCTATTATTACACGAACACGAATCTGTGGACCGCGGGGAAGGACTGCCGGAGGGAGTTTGTCCCGTATATCTTTGATCGCACAGACTGTAAATTTATATGGGACAGCGATCCGAAAAGAGCCCGTGGCGCTGCCGTTGTCATCGTACAGGTGTATAAGCAGAATGCTATAGCCCGGCAGGGCGCGGGTAAAACAGTCGTACCGGATTCCCGGCTGATGAGCGCGTCGAAAGAACTGAGCCTGGATATCTTCTCCCCGGGAAACCTGGGTGAATACCTGCGGATGGCAGGCGAGAAGAGGAGCGGAACCGGGGAACCGGTTTCAAAGAAAGAGTTTCAACGCGAAGGACGCTAAGCTAGGAACGCAAAGAAGAGCGCGAACGGATAATTGCCTGTGCAATATCCGGGTTGAAGAAAATGAGGAAATAAATACATGAAAAACAGTCATGGTTTGGCAGCGGCCTTAATTGCGGTGGCGCTCTGGTGCGGCGGGACAGTGCTTCTTGCCGAGGATTTGACGACAGTCTACCTGTCGGACCTGGATATCTCGCAGATGCGGCAGGCCCTGGGCAGTCCCGGCAGGGATAAATCCGTTGAAAACAAGCCGATCTCAATCGGAGGACACACGTTTCAAAAAGGCATTGGCACGCATGCGGAAAGTTCCTGGGAGCTGGAGCTCAAGCCCGGGGCCAGGAAATTTGCCGCTGCCGTGGGTGTCCATGACGAAACCGGGAAGAACGGCAGTGTTGAATTCCTTGTTTACGGGGATACAAACCTGCTGTGGTCCAGCGGAGTGATGCGCGGCGGCGAGCAGGTGAAGCTGGTAGATCTGGATATCAGTCCATATAAACGCCTGCTTCTCCACGTTACCGATGGAAGTGATGGCAGCAGGTATGACCACGCGGTGTGGGCTGACGCAAAAGTACTCGTGAAGGGCGAAGCGACGGCTGTTGCTGTTGCGGCGCCGGAGCCGGCCGTAATACTCACACCAAAACCCGGGCCGGAACCCAGGATCAACGGCGCGAAAGTTGTCGGAGCCAGGCCCGGCTCGCCGTTCATGTTCACAATTCCAGCCACAGGTGAACGCCGCATGATTTTCGACGCGAAAGGATTGCCGTCCGGGCTGGCGGTGGATGGCCAGACGGGCTGCATTAACGGTTCGGTGGCGAAAGCGGGAACATACAATGTGACGCTTAAGGCCAAGAATGCAAGGGGGACAGCAAGCCGCGATCTTAAAATTATAGTCGGAGAGCAGATAGCCCTGACGCCGCCAATGGGCTGGAACAGCTGGAACTGCTGGGGATGTGATGCCAACGATGCCAGGGTTTGTGCTGTTGCCGATGGGTTTACCAGCCTGGGCCTGATCAATCACGGATGGACCTATGTTAATCTCGATGACGGCTGGCAAAGCATGCAGGAACACGCCGACGGCGGTCCTGGCCGTTTTCCACCTGCCTATGCATTACAGGCGGACAAGGGGAAGTTCCCGGATATAAAGATGACGTCTCGATATGTTCACCTCCGCGGTCTCAAGATGGGACTGTATTCGACTCCGTGGAAGTCATCGAACGGCAATTACACCGGAGGGTCGGCGGATGATGATAAGGGACACCGCGACAACCAGAAGGTCGAAGGCAGAGTCATGTTTGAATTCCAGGATTCAAAACAGTGGGCGGAATGGGGAATTGACTACCTTAAGTATGACTGGTCACCTGTTGATGTTGATAACGCGAAGCGCATGGCTGACGCGTTGAGAGTTTGCGGGCGCGATATTGTCTACAGCCTTTCCGGCGGCGTTTCGCGCGAGAAAGCCAGGCAGTGGGCCGGGCTTGCCAACATGTGGCGCACTGCCGGTGACATTACTGACATGTGGGAGAGTATGTCCGGCATCGGGTTCAGCCAGGATCCATGGAAAGAATTTGCCGGGCCGGGTCACTGGAACGATCCGGGGATGCTGGTTGTCGGGCATGTCGGGTGGGGTAAGCCGCGGCCGAGCAGGCTGACTCCCAACGAGCAGTACACGCACATAACGCTGTGGTGCCTTTTGAGCGCGCCGCTTCTGCTGGGCTGCGATGTCAGCAGGATGGACGATTTCACTGTCAGCCTTTTGAGTAACGATGAAGTGCTGGAAGTCGACCAGGATCCGCTGGGCATGGCGGCGGGACGCGTTTCGAAGGATGGTGACTGCGAAGTCTGGGCCAAGAAGATGGAAGACGGTTCGCGCGCTGTGGGCCTTTTCAACCGCGGCCTGTTCCCGGCGAAAGTGACAGCCAGGTGGGTGGAGATGGGATTAAGCGGTCCGCAGAAAGTGCGGGACCTCTGGAGGCAGAAGGATGTTGGCGAATTCAAGGATCAGTTTGATCCGGTTGTTCCGCGTCACGGCTGCATGATGATCCGGGTCTGGCCGAAGAAGGGCTGATCCGCATAGCGCAGGGCCAGCCTTCGCAGAAGGCTACGGCTTGGCACGCAAGTCGCAGGGCAACCAAACCAGCAAGTGCCTGCATTTTGCGGGTGGCAGATAGACCCAATATTGAATACTGAACGCTGAACTCCCAATTTCGATGTAAGAAGATAAGACGAGGCGGCAAAACTAAGTGATTGATCAGTAACCAAGCACCGGCAACAAATAACAAGCAATCGTTTCCCCGTCCCCATAGACCCCAAAATGCAGACACGATTAGCCATCCGCCCCTTCAGGGCGGAACTAAGATAATACGAGTAATTGTACAATATCCGCCCGGACCCTTTGCATGCGCGTCAACGTAAGCAGGAGAAGACGGGAACACCCCTCACCACGATCCTCTCCCCCAAGGGGCGAGGAAGAAGACGGGGATTCCTCTCCCTTGAGGGGAGAGGTTAGGTGAGGGTGACGATAAGTTGTGTGGTGTAACGAGATGACATCTCCGCCATCCCAATAAATCCAACATTTCTTAAGTTGACGCATATGCGACCATTCGGGACGGAGCATGTAACCATCCACGGATCACATATCCTTGTAATGGGGGCCGCCGGCGCCTTCAGGAAGGTTCCATTCAATGTTCTGATACGGATCCTTGATCTGGCAGGTTTTGCAGTGCAGGCAGTTGGAAGGATCGATCCGGATGCTGACACCGTCATCGGCGAGGGTATAAACCTGGGCAGGACAGAACAGCGTGCAGGGCGCTCCGAACCTGCCGATGCATTCCCTGCATTTCTGAGGATCAGGAATCCTTAGATGGCATGGCTGGTGTTCTTCATGTTTTGTCCCGGAATAAAAGACATCTGTCAGGCGGTCCATAAGGAGACCGGCATTAGAATCATCTTTCGGAACCTGTTTCCACGGCTTGCAGCCGGCTGTCTCCTTCAGGTGTTTCCAGTCAGGGCCCAGCGATAATCTTCCGGCCGGAAGGAGGCCGCCTGTTATCCAGCTTATTCCGGCAGCCATCATGCCGGAAAGAGTGCCGTACTTGAAGGAAGCGCGCACGTTCCGGACCTGTTTCATCTGATTCCATCCGATCATCTTCCTGAACCTGTCAGGATATGCCTTGAGGCGCGCGAGGGAATAGTCGTTCTTCTCCCAGCATTCGTACAGCGTGTCGCCGGCGGCAATGCCCGACTCGATGGCAATATGGATTCCCTTCAGGCGGACCGAATCAAGGAGGCCGGCCCCGTCACCAACGATAATCGCACCGTCTGTCACCAGTGCGGACGCGGAATAATATCCGCCTTCGGGCAGGATCTTCGCGCCGTAGCTGATGACTTTTCCCCCGGCGATAAACCTGTGGACCACGGGGTTAAGCTTGAACAGCCTGAAATTGTCATGGGGGCTGAGGGTGGGGTTGGCATAGTCAAGGCCGGTGACCATACCGACTGCCACTTTTGTGTCGGTCATGCAGTAGACGAATCCTCCGCCGAAAGTGAAATAGTCCATTGGATATCCGAAGGTATGAAGTATCTTGCCTTTCTGCGTTGGGCGGGAAGGGACCTCTATCATTTCTTTTACGCCCAGGGCAAATGTTTGATTATTGCATCCTTCGTTGAGTTTTCTGCCGGTAATCAGTTGTTCGGTCAGTTTTCCGAATGCGCCTTCGCCGAGGACGACCACCTTGGCCAGCACGTCCGGGCCTGCCTCGAAAATGTCCTTCTTTGAACCGTCTTTATCCAGGCCCTTATCACCGATCCGGACGCCGGTGACCCTTCCATTCTCTTCGAGCAGTTTTGAAGCGCTGAAGCCGGTATAGATCTCGGCACCAGCGGCTTCGCACAGTTTGGCAAGATAGCGTGTAACCGCCGAGATTGAGACCATTGGAAAACCATGGACACGCATCATCGGCGGGACCCACGGCAGTTTGAATCCGCCGTTCCTGAACAAACTGTAAAACCCCTCCGAAACAACGGTTGATTCCACCGGAAGGTTCTTGAGCTCTTCGGCGTCAAACAGTTCGGAAAGAGGTTGAGGGTCAATGATTGCGCCGGACAGCGAATGGTTCCCGATATTCTCGGCTTTTTCCAGGACCAGCACGGTGGGTTTATCCCTGTTCCCGCCGGATTGTTTGATACGTTTGAGCAGGCGCAGGACGGTTGAGAAGGAGGCGATGCCTCCGCCGACACAGACTATATCGAACTCCATTATGTCGCGTTCCATGGTCATCACCCTGTTTCAAACTGGAAACCAGTTTACCTTCTTCCTGCCGGATATTCGATGTCTTTTTCGGTATATTTTCCGGGGAGTGGGGGGACGAAGCCAGACAACCACAAAAAACACATAATCCAAAAGAAGGAATACAGGATCCGGCAAGGCTGCCTGTCGGGGAGTGGGGTGGATGAAAAAAATCGCGGAGAAGGAGGGGAATTGTATATAGTGGTTGAAGGGAATGGAAGTATGCAGCAATGGCGGAGACAATGAAGGCTATGAGTTGGACAAAGACCTGGTTCCTGGCCCTGAGGCCATGGGCGTTCAGCGCCTCGATTGCGCCTGTGGTGCTGGGCATGGCCCTGGCCGTCTACGCTGGACACGGTATAAACTGGCTGCTGTTTGTTCTCTCGATTGCCGGCGTTGTCTGTTTCCATGCCGCCGCCAACCTTCTGAATGATTATTTTGATCACAGGAAAGGAATCGATACAGAAGTCTATCCGACAAGCGGGGCCATTGTCCGCGGCATGTTAAGCGACAAACAGGTTTTCAGGGCAGGACTGTTGTTCATGGCGGTTGGAACAGCCTGCGGCCTGGCGCTTGTTTATACCTGCGGGCGGATGATTCTCCTGCTGGGCGTGCTCGGCGCAGCGCTTGTCATGGGGTATACACGCGCCGGTTTCTGTCTGAAGTATGCCGGTCTCGGTGACCTGGCTATATTCATATCTTTCGGCATTCTCCCGGTATTTGGATCATACTGGGTCCAGGCCCGGTCATTCAGCTGGCTGCCGGTAATATGGAGCCTGCCTCTTGTTTCCTACACGGTCGGCATCCTCCACGCAAACAACTGGCGCGATATAAGCAATGATACGGCAAAGGACTGTAGAACCATGGCATCAATGCTGGGACAGCGCGGTTCCGGAATATATTACCGCATTCTTCTTCTCGGTCCATTTGCCCTGGTCCTGTTGTACCTGGCCCTTGAATTCATTCTCCACCATGCACATCTTGCCCCGTTGACCTCTCTACTGGTTTTTGCCGCACTGCCGATGGCTGTTAAACTGGCCAATGCAGACAGGGATAGAAACATGGCATTGTTCCAGATGCTTGACGCAAGGACGGCACAGATGGGGCTGCTTTTCGGGATACTGTTGACCATAGCATTCCTTACCGTCCGGCTGCTTGAAAGGTTCTAATCCGCATAGACCCCAAAATGCAGTCACGGTTAGCCATCCGCCCCGACTCTTTGCATACGCGTCAACCTAAGCCGGAGAATGCGGAAACACCCCTCACCACGATCCTCTCCCCCAAGGGGCGAGGAAGAAGAATTCCTCTCACTTCAGGGGAGAGGTTAGGTGAGGGTGATGATAAGTTCTGAATCCTTACGGGGTGAGTTCGAATTCGATAATGGGTGTGCCGTCATCCCATTTCTGAAGGGACTTGAGATCGTAGGTGATCTGGCGGCGGCGTTCGTCGTTTTTGGGGTCGGTATTTTTTTCCAGCCCGGCGCGTTCCTTTTCGAGTCTCCGGCGCCATATATATAGAATAAGGTCCTTTACCGCCGCCTCGTGCGATGTCTCCTGGCCGGTGATTTTCGTGGGCGCCATGAATATCCCCGCGGCAAAACTCTGCAGGGTGCCGGCCTTATCATCGGCATCAAGCATTACATCCTGGATGGTTCGCCCGGTTTCCAGGGACTCCAGGCAGGCCCGCACAAAGGCCCGGCAGAAGGGATGCTGGATCATTTCCAGCGGCAGATATTTCTTTATGAGCCCGGCGATCTCCGGTCGGTCGGTTATGTGCGCGACGTGTTCGCAAAGCTGGAGCTCCTCTTTGGGAATATCTTTCTTCGCGTCTTCAGCGACCGGAGGCGCCTCGCGGGTGAAGACCTGTTTCTGCGTCTGCTTGAGGAGAAAGCGCAGGTCATCCTGCAGGGCGGTTGCGGGGATGTTCAGCCGTTCGGCCGCCTCCTGTATCAGCTTTGCCCTCTGCACGGCGTTCGGAGTGTGGGTCATGGTCTGGAGCACGGCCTTACTGATGCGCATTGCCCCTATTTCACTCTTCGCGTCCTCCCGCGCCGACAGCACGCGGATCTGGAACGCCACAGCCGAACCGGCCTGTTTTATCACCGCCGCAAAACCCTCCGCGCCTTTTTTCCTGATGAATGAGTCGGGGTCCTCTTTTTCCGGGAGGGTTCCAACGCGGACCGCCATACCGGCATCCATGAATTCCATGGCAGTCCGGATGGACGCATCCTGGCCCGCCTTGTCCGTGTCGAAGATGATGACGACGCTGTCGGCGTAGCGTTTAAGGATGCGTATGTGGTCCTCGGTGAAAGCCGTTCCCTGGGATGCGACGGCGGTTTTGAAGCCGGCCTGGTGGCAGCGGATGACATCGATCTGCCCCTCGCATATGATGGCTTCGCGTGAATCGACGATGTGGCGCCGCGCCTTGTCCAGGGCGTAAAGGACGCGGCTTTTTTTAAAAAGCAGTGTTTCGGGGCTGTTTATGTACTTGGCTGTCTTGTCCTTGTCGTCCATGGTGCGTCCGCTGAACCCGATGACCCTGCTCTGTTCGTCGAAGATTGGGAACATGAGCCGGTTCCTGAACCTGTCGTAGAATTCGTTGCTTCCGCCCGATGCCTTTTCCTTGCGCAGGATCAGGCCGGCCTTTTCGAGGAGGTCGACGGGGTATTTCTTCTGGCGGGCCCAGTTGATGATGACGTCCCAGCCTTCCGGGGCGAAGCCTATCTGGAATTCCTCGACAGTTTCCGGGGAAAGATCGCGCTTTACCAGGTACTGTTTTACAGCGGCAGAGGTTTTGCCCTCGAGCAGTTCGCGGTGGAAGAATCCGGCGACATCGGTGTGGAGCTGGTAGAGGGCGGCCTTGTCCGAACTGCCGGCGTCGCCTTCCTCCAGTTCGATGGCGATGCCGGCGCGGTGGGCCAGTATCTTGATGGCGCCGATGAAGTCCACGCCTTCGTGTTCCATGATGAACCTGAACACGTCTCCTCCCTTGCCGCACCCGAAGCAGTGAAATATCTGGCGCTGGGGGTTGACGTGGAACGACGGGGTTTTCTCCTTGTGGAAGGGGCAGGTGGCCTTGAAGGCGGAACCGGCCCGCTGGAGCTGGAAGTATGATCCGATCACGTCAACAATATCGTTGCGGAACCGTATATCTTCCAGGATACGTTTTGGAATTACTTTTGACATAAACTGAAACAACAAACATAAAGACAGAATTACTTAACCACTGATGGCACGGATATCACTGATATAATTATTTTGCTTTCTCCGAGACTTTCTCACGGACTTCTTCGACTTTCTCTTTAATGGGGAGTTTCTCGACCTGCCTGGCTGCCGCCGGCAGGTATCTTATGACAATACTTCCGATGAATGACTCCCCGCCGAAAACACGGTTCAGGTATTCCTGCGGCCAGAGGTTCATCGCTATGAACACGATGAGCACGAGGATGACCGACCTGATAAAGCCGGCAACGCAGCCCCAGGTCTTCTCCAGGCCGCCCTCGAATGAAATCTTCATGATGCTTCTCAGGACCAGGCGCACGACGAGCGTGATGACCAGTATGACTGTTACCGTTAATATGAAGGCCATGGTTCCTGCTGATTCTTCGCCAAGCCTTGTGTGCCCGGATATCCAGGCGCCGCACGGTTTGTAAAAGAAGAGGCCAAGCGAAAGGGCTATGATTGTCCCCAGGAAACGGGCGATCTCGCCGGACAGGCCGCGCTTGAAGCCGATGGCTGTGCCGATGATGATTACAACCATTGCTATGATATCAACAACGTTTGGTGTTGGAAGACTATCCATCTTTGAGAACCGTCATTTATGGAACTCAGCGTCCTGCCGGCTGGTTCTTGTCCATCTTGTCCAGGATATCCTGGACATTCTTTGCCACAGGATCATTCGGGACAAGTTTCAGAAATTTTATGAAATGTGATTTTGCGCCCGCTAGGTCATTTTCCGCCTGCAGGATATTGCCCGTCAGGAGGTGCGCCTTGGCGTAATCAGGGTCAACCCTCAGTATCCTGTTCAGCTGTTCGACGGCCTCTTTGTTCTCGTTAGACAGGCTGAGGACAACCGCCAGCATGTATCTCATCTTGGAAGAATTGGGATCCAGTTCCACAGCCTTGACGAAAGCCTGCTTTGCCTGGGCAAGATCGTTCTTCTCCTTGTAAATAAAGCCGAGGTTATAAGCGGCGTCGGACATTGTGCAGTCGAGTGCCAGCGCCTCATTATAGAAGGCAATGGCCTCGTCCCACTTCTTTTCGCTCTGGGATGCGCAGCCTTTCTGGAAAGCCTGTTGTGCGCCTGCCGTGTCCTTCGGTTTTGCCCTGGCCGGTACTGCGGCTGCAGTGCGTTTAACTTTCGGCTGTATTTCGGCGAGGCGTTTCTGTACTGCGGCGGTACGCGGATCGTTCGGGAACTGCTTGGCGAATCTGCTGTATGTGTCAACCGCTTTTCCGGGGTTGTCCGCGTACTTGTCGTACAGGACCGCCAGTTCGAGCACGGGAACCGGGTTGGCGGGATTCTTCCTGATGGCTTGTTTCAGCAGGTCCAGTCCGCGGTCGAACTCATTCTTTTCAATCGCCTTCTTTGCCTCGGCAACCAGCGGGTCGTCCGGCTGTCTTGATATCTTTGCCGGAACCGGCTGTGCGGCTGCTGCCGGCGGCACCCTGTTAAGGAACTGCGGCAGGTCCCTGACATGCGGGTCGCCTGCGGCTACCTTGAGATACCTGTTGAAGAAACTGACGGCGGCTTCGCGGTTATTAAGTTTGTCACGGTGCAGGACCGACATGTTGTAGAGCGCCGGGGCATACGTGGGGTCTGTCTCAAGCGCCTGCGTAAGCCGCGAAAGGGCCTGCGCATTGTTGCCGCTGTGGATTTCTACCAGCGCCATTGTTGTCAGGATCCTTGATGAAGCCGGCAGGCGCTTGTCGGCCTGGACGAGTGCGCTGCGCGCCTCGTTCCAGTTCTGCATGTCCATCATGACCCGTGCGAGGAATTCCATCGGGCGGGGATCGTCGGGGCACAGCTGTGCGGTTTTCCTGAAGTACGAGATGGCTTCCTTGTTGCGGCCGGTTTTCCAGCAGGTGATGCCCATGTTGCAGAGCGCGGCCGGGTTATCGGGTAGTTGATAAACCGCCCTTTCGAGATGTTTTCCGGCCGACTTGTAATTGTTCTCCCGCAGCCTGGCTATGCCGGTTTCAAGGTTGGATTCCCCTGAGCCGCAGCCCGAGACGAGCAGTGCCGCCGTTAAGACTGCGGGCAGGGCCGCAGCAGTATATTTGAACCGGTTAATGTTCATGCCTTTATTCCAGGCGGCAATATATAATACATCCTTTCGTATTCCAACAGCAAATACCCCGAAATTAACGCTTGCTTTCCACGGTGAGCGGTTGTAGTTTTCACGCCCGCTGAGAAGACATAAGGTAAGACGATGAAAAAAGAAATACATCCAAAATACGAAGAAGCAACCATTACCTGCGCCTGCGGGAACGTCATCAAGACGCGTTCCACGGTCAAGGAAATGCAGCTGAATACCTGTTCAATGTGCCATCCTTTCTTTACCGGACAGGCCACGCTTGTTGACGCGGAGGGCCGCGTTGAGCAGTTCAAGAAGCGTTACAGCCGCAGCAAGAAGTAGCTTTGCTTATCACGGACCGGGTAGAACTTGTTTGTTCCATCCGGTCCGTTCTGTTTTCCGGAAAGCGCTTTTAACCGCAGTTTCCAGGACCGGGCATATGGACTCGCAATGATTGACAGGGCATACATCGAAAAGAGGATGGGGCGGCTCTCAGAGATTGAAACAGAGCTAGGCAATCCGTCTGTTTCGGCCAACCAGAAGAAATTCCGCGAACTGCTCCGCGAGCATGCCGCACTGAAGAAAATCAAGGAGAAGGCCGACAAATTCATCCTCATGGAGAACGAAATGCTGGAGTACCGCGGGTTGACTGCGCCGGAAACAGCCGACGCGGAACTCAGGGAAATGGCAAAGGCGGAAATGGCCGACCTCGAGAAAGCGCTGCCTGTAGCGGAACGGGAGCTGCTGGTTACGCTCCTTCCCCCGGACCCGAGCGATACCCGTAACGCGATCATGGAAATCCGCGCAGGTACGGGCGGCGACGAGGCCGCGCTGTTTGCGGCCGACCTTTTCCGCATGTACAGCCACTTTGCCGAGAGAAAAGGGTGGAGAATCGGCATGATTGACGCCAGCACCAGTGAAATCGGGGGATACAAGGAAGTGGTTTTCTCCCTGGAGGGGCAGGATGTTTACCGCGCGCTGAAGTATGAAAGCGGAGGACACCGTGTCCAGCGCATACCGGAGACCGAAGGCTCGGGGCGCATCCACACTTCCGCCGCGACCGTCGCTGTTTTTCCTGAAGCCGACCAGGATGATGATATTGAAATAAAGCCTGAAGAAATCAGGATCGACCTGTTCTGTTCGTCGGGGCCGGGCGGACAGAGTGTGAATACAACGTACTCGGCGGTCAGGATAACGCATCTGCCCACGGGCCTGGTGGTCCAGAGCCAGGACGAAAGGTCGCAGAAACGCAACAAGGACAAGGCAATGGCCGTTATCAAGGCCAGGATCCTTGACTTGAAGCGCCGTGAAGAAGAGGAGAAGAGGGGCAACTTCCGCCGCATGCAGATCGGATCAGGCGACCGCAGTGAGCGCATCCGCACCTATAATTTTCCCCAGAACAGGCTGACCGATCATCGCATCAACTTTACGCTTTACAGCCTGGACAAGGTAATCGACGGCGATCTCGACGAGCTGCTGAGAACACTGATTGAACATGATGTTCAGCTGCGCCTCGAGGCCGAGATGAAGAGTATCGGCGTTGCCATCAAAGAGAAAGCCTGAGAGAAAGATCAGGTTACCACTGATTACACTGATGGAACGGATGAGAAAGAATTGAGCAGGCTCAGCATGAAAATAGCCTCCAAAACGGTGAAGGGTGTACTGGCGGCGGGCGCTGATTATCTTGCCGAACGAAATATCGAACAACCCCGTCTCATCTGCGAACTCCTTACCAGCCGGCTCATGAAGTGCAAGCGGCTTGAACTCTACCTGAAGTACGATACGGTGCTGAGCGACAAGGTGATAGAGGCCATGCGCAGGGGTGTGAAGCGCGTGGGGGACGGCGAACCTATCCAGTATGTTACCGGGCAGGCCGAGTTCATGGGCCATGTTTTCAAGGCGGACAAACGCGCGCTGATTCCCCGGCCCGAGACCGAAACGCTGGTGACACAGGTCCTGGAATGTGAACCGCTCTGGAAGTGCGGCAAGCCGGTGATCGTTGATGTTGGAACCGGCAGCGGCTGTATTGTTGTAAGCCTGGCGCTGTCAAAACCTGACGCACTGTATATAGGACTGGATATCAGCGAGCAGGCGATCACGCTTGCCCGTGAGAATGCCGTTGCGCTTGGCGTTGCGGAGAAGGTGGCATTTTCCTGCAGTGAGCTTGCTGATGCGGTAGAGCCGGGGACTTTATCAGCCATTGTTGCAAACCCTCCGTATATTTCCTCTGCCGATTGCGAGAAACTTCCGCTGAATGTGCGCGGTCACGAGCCCCGGCTGGCGCTGGACGGCGGGCCGGACGGCCTTGCTGTGATTGAGGCGGTTGTGCAGGACTCGGTGATAGCGCTCAAACCCGGGGGATTCCTGTTTCTTGAGATCGGCGAACCGGTGCAGGCGAAGACGGTCCCGGCGCTCCTGGGCGAAGCGGGGTTCCAGGATGTAAGGGTTGCGAGGGATCTTGCCGGGCGCGACAGGGTGATTGTTGGCAGGCTTGGATAAAAGAGAAAGCAAATGTCCAATGTTGCCACGTCGCCCCGAAGGGTCGGGGCAAGTCACGTCGCTGCGCAAGTGATGCATGGTCGCCGCGTCACTCGCTTGCGCAAGCAAGCGGCTGGCTTGTTCCGCTTTGCGGAACGACGCGAAATACTGAATATCGAATGCGGTTGGGGAGAAACATAAGAATACCAGAAGGCAAAGGGTCGAGAAGAACGCGAGGCTGGAATTGATTGACAGGTTTATAGGATGGATGGCAGGGAAAGGGTTCAGGAGGCAGCTTGTGTTTGCCGGGGGTGGGCGGCAGGAGTCTCCCGAGTTTCCTGCCAATAGTCCCTGCATGCTTTATGTCCATATTCCTTTCTGTGAGAAGCTGTGTCCTTACTGTTCCTTCAACCGGGTGGAATATGACGAGGCGCTGTGCCGGGAATATTTTGGCGCCCTGAAGAAGGAGCTCGGTCTTTACAGGGAGAGAGGCTTCGATTTCCAGGACATGTACGTGGGAGGAGGAACACCCACGATCATGATGGATGAACTGGCCGATCTGCTCGCCGCCGCAAAGGCAGGCTTTTCCATACGGAGAATCTCAGTTGAGACCAATCCCAACCACCTGACCGACGGGAACCTTGATATCCTCAGGAAAGCGGGGGTGAACCGTCTTTCCGTCGGTGTCCAGAGTTTTGATGATGGACTTCTCAAGGCCATGGACCGCTATGAAAAATACGGGAGCGGTCAGGCCATTGCGGCAAGGCTGAAGGAGATTGCCGGAGTGATGGATACGCTCAACGCCGACATGATATTCAATTTCCCCGGGCAGACAGCAGAGATGCTTGATCACGACATCGACGTTCTCCTCGGGACCGGGGTTGACCAGGTGACCTGTTATCCCCTGATGGCATGTTCCAGGGTCAGGCATCTCATGGAGGACAAGCTTGGGCCGGCCGGGGGCGGCCGCGAGAAGGAGTTCTACAGGAGAATCACGGACAGGCTGGTTCCTCCCTACCATTTCTCATCGGCGTGGTGCTTTTCCCGCAAGGAAGGAATGATAGATGAATACATCGTGGAATACGAGGATTACGCCGGGCTTGGGAGCGGTTCCATAGGTTATCTCTCCGGGACATGTTATGCAGGAACATTCAACATCCGGCAGTATATCGAGCGAGTAAACAGGGGCGAAATTCCGGTGACGGCATCGAGGGCCTTTTCGATGCTTGAGCAGGCTGATTATGGTTTTCTCATGAAATTATTCGGCCTTAAGCTGGACCCGGCCCGGATGCGCGGGAAATACGGCGCCGAGTTTGACCGGTTCATAAAGCCGGTTCTTTTTGCGTTCCAGCTGTGCGGCGCCGTCCGGTATGACAGGAAGGCCGGTCAATACATTCTTACTCCGAGGGGGCGTTACTACTGGGTGATAATGATGAGGGAATTCTTTACAGCAGTGAATAATTTCCGTGATTTCTGCCGGGAGAATGCCTGAACAGAAAGCTCAAACAGTTGCTTGATAATGCCGGTTCCTGAATGTAATTTAAGTTCTTTGCGTTGCAGAAGAACAACAATGGGAAAGGATAAAGCATGAGAAGGTTGATCAGCAGTGCAGTGGCGGTGATCCTGGCGGCGGGAATGTCTTATGCAGGTCCGACGCTGGAGATCGGCGGGGACTCAAATTGCTGGATACAGGTTGGCGGGGTTATCCAGCCGCATTTCCTTTATACTGACAATGGCACGGACAAAGAGGACTTTTTTCTCAGGCGCGGCAGGATAATGCTGACGGGCCAGGTCAAGGACGGCGTGAAGTGGTTCCTGGAAACTGATGCACCCAATGCCGGGAAGAACGGCGTTGCAACCTCCCATGTTGACATACAGGATGCGTTCCTGGATGTGCGTCTCCATAAGTGCGATCTCGGCGAACAGTGGTTCAAGGCCGGGTTTATTCTTCTTCCTTTCTCTTTTGAAAGCCGCGCCGGCGCGACAAGCCTGCTGGGCGTTGATTACAACACTGAAGTCATCAAGCTGGTAAACACTTTTGTATGGCGTGATTACGGCGCCGAACTGCACGGCAGGGTCACCGACAGGTTCTCCTATATTCTCGGCACATATGACGGTTATGATTCTGCCGAGGGTTCGAAGAATCCCGGCGCTGCACTGCGCCTGACCGGGCACATTGCTTTTAACCTTCTTGGCAAGGCGGAAGACGGCTGGTTCTTCAGCCAGGAACGTCTCGGGAAAGGTGCGCCATATATTTCGATTGGCGCCGGTGGTGACATGCAGGACAAGGCCACGCTGACATATAACACGGTTACGGGAACAACGAACAAGACGGCAGTTATAAAGGATTCCGAAGCCTGGGTTATCGACTTCCAGTCAGGGTTTGCAGTGAAAGAGGTGGCCGGGTTGGGCGATGTCAACATCACCCTCAATGGCGGTTACTATAACTGGGACAACGTTTCTTTCAAGGGTGACACAATGTGCGTTGAGGGCGGAGTGATGGCGAAAAGGACAATGGTTACGATGAAGTATTCCGTGCAGGAACCTGATGGCAGTGCCAACACGGAGGACTTCACGGCGGGCCTGCATTATTTCCTGAAAGGGCACAACGCGAGAGCAGGTGTGGAGTACCGGTGGGGTGACAGTCCAACGACAGTTCTGGCGGGATTCCAGTTCCTGCTGTAATTGAAATTTAATTCCAGCCGAATGCGAAGGGGCTCCGATTCCGGAGCCCCTTCTCTTTTTTGGGAAACACCGCCTTTCAACGTCAAGAGGCATGACGCCTTGCACGAAGAGTCTTCGGTCTGATCCCCGTAGAATTTGTTTGAACAACGATTATCAATCGTTCAACATCGGCCCATGACCAGACCAATCATAGGAATCACAATGGGCGATCCCGCCGGAATCGGTCCGGAGCTGTGTCTTCGAGTCCTGCGCGACAGGACCGTCCTCGCAAAATGCCGTCCCGTGATCTTTGCCGACGCCGGTGTCCTCCTCCGTGTGGCGCGCCGGTGCGGACTTCCATCACCCGGGAGAACTGTTACAGTCGAAGACTGGCTCGCCGGGAAGAGAACTGCCGCCAGCGCTCAGGTTGTAGACTGCCGTGCCATTGAATCCGGCTTGATTATGCCGGGCAGGATCAGCGCCGCCTGTGGCAGCGCCTCTTACAGGTATATTGAAGCCGCGGTCATTGCCGCCTTGGCGGGCCGTATTTCCGGAATCGCCACTGCTCCAATAAACAAAAAAGCCCTTAACCTCGCAGGAATAAAATATGCCGGCCATACGGAGATCCTCGCCTATCTCACGGGCGCAAAAAAGATCTGCATGATGATGGCATCTGACAGGATCAAGGTAAGCCTTGCAACCATCCACACCGCTGTAAAAAAAGTCCCGGCGATACTTTCAAGACAATGCATAACTGATGCCATCGAACTCACTGTCGCCGCGATGAAGCGGCTGGGGATAAAGAAGCCGCGCATCGCTGTTTGTGCGCTCAATCCCCACGGCGGTGAGAACGGCATGTTCGGAACGGAAGAAAGAAGGATTATAGAACCGGCAATCAGGGTGGCACAGAAAAAGGGGTTGAAAGTTACCGGCCCTGTTGTGCCGGACACGGCGTTTGTGCCGGAGAAACGCAGGGAAACTGACGCATATGTCGTCATGTATCACGATCAGGGGCTGATCCCGTTCAAGATGCTGGCATTTGACTGCGGCGTGAATATTAC
>Ga0172375_10003042_pt1 | contig 25714 bp, 27 predicted proteins | sample LakKiv1m_FD_114537 | JGI IMG/M metagenome (GOLD analysis project Ga0172375, IMG submission 114537) | Freshwater microbial communities from Kabuno Bay, South-Kivu, Congo - kab_092012_11.1m | ecosystem: Environmental > Aquatic > Freshwater > Lake | place: Democratic Republic of the Congo...
AATTCACTTTAAAAAGTTCAAACTGCTTATTTGCTCATACGATAATAAATGAATTAACTATAAAAAAGAAAATAACAAAAATTTGAAATTTCTCATCGATCTTTCAATTTAGAAAAATTTCAATCGAACACTTGACATTGCCGTAACGTTAAGGTGTATGATAACTGTCGAAAGGTATCTGAATGGCATTCAGCATTAAGAAAATAGCAGACCTGGCAGGTGTAACCACCCGGACGCTGCGTTATTATGATGAAATCGGATTGCTTATTCCCGCGGAGACTGGTGATAATGGCTACCGCTACTATGATCAGGGAAACCTGATGCGCCTGCAGCAGATCCTGTTCTTCCGCGAGTTGGACGTGCCGCTGGATGACATTTTGCTGATTATGAGCCAGCCGGATTTCAACCTGGTAGAAGCACTTGAAAAACACCGGAAAGCGCTTGAGAACCGGGCATCACGGCTGGAAAAATTGATCAATACTGTAGACCAAACAATAGACATTATTAAAGGAGAAAATTCAATGAAAGAGAAGGAATTGTTTGAAGGTTTTAATGAAACCAAATATGAAAAAGAAGCCAAAGAGCGTTGGGGAAATACGCCCCAATATGCGGAATCTACAAGAAAATGGGCAAGCTATTCCAAAGAACAGAAACAAGCGATCAAAGAAGAAGGCGGACAGTTTGCTTTAAGAATGGTGACCACAAACCCAAATGCGAAACCGGATGATCCTGAAGTGCAGACAGCGATCGGAGATTATCTTGCATATTTTAATAAATACTTTTATACCTGTGACGCTGAATTCCTGCGAAATCTTTCGGATATGTGGGTTGCGGATGAGCGATTTGCTATAAATTACGATCGCATCCGTGAGGGAGGTGCGAAATTTCTGAGGGATGCTGTTTACATTTTCGCTGACATAACGAAGGAAAAAAAATAAAATATAAATCCGGCGACGTCAAAACCGCCGAATCTTTGTTAAATATGCAATGCTTTGATCATGCGCGTGTTCAAAATTAAAAATTGATACCAGGTATAAGCATAGCGACAATTTGCAATGACTATGAATGAGTTAATATTCCGCTTGCCATCTCCTGAAAAGCAAATCAAATGATTTGTTAAAGGGAGGGGCTTTCCGAAAAAATGAATAATTCTCAAGCCTGAGAAGACTTAGTATTTCGTCCGGAAATATACAAGCCAAACAAGATCAGCAATACACCCAGCAATGCTACTAAGGTGATTTTTTCTTTAAGAACTAAAGCTGAAAAGATGATTGTAATGATCGGGATTAAATAAATGTATACACTTGTATTTACAGCCCCTAATACGCTCACCGCATAATTCCAGGTAACTAAACATAAAGCAGAAGCGAAAAAACCCAAAAAAATAATATTCAGTAAATTGGGTAAGGTAGAAAATCCTGACAGATCTAAATGAAATCCAAAAATTTTTAGAAATGGCAAGAGCAGCAACAGCCCATAAAAAAATATTTTCCGTGTGAATTGAATAGTGCTTAAATTTAAGGAGCTGATCTTTTTCATAATCAGTGTATAAACCGCCCAAACAAAAGCTGAAAGAATTGCTAAAATATCCCCGAGTGGGTTGAGCTTTAGTACAAAATTGCCGTTAAATCCAATCAGAAATATCCCAACGATAGATATTCCGAAACCATAAAAAAAACTGGACTGAAACCGGTCTTCCTTTGCGAAGAATTTGGACAATATCGCAATGAAGAATGGCGAAATGGAAATGAGAACGCTGACATTTGATGCCTGGGTCAAGTTAAGCGCAGAGTTCTGGAAAATAAAATACAGGGTTACACCGCAAAACCCAGCGACCATGAAGAGGAGTTCTTCCTTTAAATTATTGACCTTGATGAAATGAGGGCTGGCTGCCAACAAGACAAAGTACGCCAAAATAAGCCGGAAAAGCAATATCTCAATCGGCGTAAAATCCTTTAATAGCACCTTGATCGAAATAAAAGCAATAGCCCAGACAAAGATCGTGAAAAAAGCGCTTAAATGACCTTTAATAATTTTTTGTTCACTCATCCCAGAGATCCTTTAGAGAAAATAATGTTTTGTGCGCTGATTAATTTTGCCATTTATAGCACAGGTTTACATAGACAGTTGCCAAAAACGCAGAACTGTTTAAAATAAGCCAATGCAAACTTTTCAATCCCTTCTCGAATTATTCGGCGGTCTGGCAATATTCATCTACGGTGTTCATCTATTAAGTGAAGGCCTTGAGAAAGTCGCAGGATCCAAACTACTTTCTTTTCTGGATAGGTCATTAAAGAATCCGATCAGACAAGGTTTGTTCGGCATGGTCGCAACTGCGTTAATGCAAAGCAGCGGTTTATTGATGGTAACGATGATCGGATTGATCAATGCGAACCTTGTCACCTTGCAGCAAGCCATTGGGATCATGCTTGGGCAGGAGATCGGTACAACAATTACCGGCCAACTCGTTTCATTCAAGATCGGCAGTTTTAACCTGATCTTTTTGATCATTGGCTTTTTCCTCATGTTTTTCTCCACTAAACCAAAACTCCGAGCGGTTGGTCAGCCGCTTTTTGGTTTTGGCATCGTCTTTCTGGGAATGAACCTCATGTCCAAAGCCGGTGGAACGATCAGCCAGATGCCTTTTTTTCAGGAGTCGATCCTGCTGCTGAGCAAGCAAGTTCTGTTGGGTGTGTTGGTTGGCGCGGTATTTACCGCTGCCATCCAAAGCAGCACAGCAATGACCGGCCTGGTGATCGCCATGGGCCACAGCAATGGGATCACACTTCCTGTAGCCATCGCCATAATCCTTGGAGCAAATATCGGCTCCTGCATCATGGGTTGGTTGGCAGCGTTTCAATCAGGCTCCAGCGCAAAACGTGCATCATATTCGCAAATATTTATAAATATTGTCGGTGTATTGATCTTCCTTCCCTTTATCTACCCATTTACGAATCTTGTTCTAAGGACCTCCCCTGAACTTCCGCGGCAGATCGCCAATGCACATACAATATTTAATGTTGTGGTCAGCGGGTTAATGCTGCCTTTTGTAAAACCGCTGGCAAAATTCATTGAAAAGGCAATACCTGATAAGGAAGAAGATAAGGAGAAACGCAAAACCCGCTTTATAGATCAACGGCTTTTAAATATGCCGGTGATGGCTGTTCAAATGGCAAAAGAAGAAGTGCTGCGAATGGGATGGATCACCCATGAAATGGTTGACAAAGCAACGGATGCCATTGTGAATGGAAGCAGTGATGGAATTAAATGGGTATTCAAACATGAAAAAGATGTTGACCAGATCTGCCATACGATGGAATCTTTCTTGGAATGCATCCCGGGGGAAAAACTTGGCCAAAAAGAACAGGAAATGTTAGAAGATCTAAAGCATCTCATAACAGATATTGAGAGAGTTGGCGATCATGCCAACAACCTGGCAGAATTTGCAAAGGAAATTGAATCAAAAAAGCATGGCATGACCAAATATGGTCACAAGGAATTAAAATCGATCTCAACCAAAGTGCTTAAAACCTACGGGCTTGCCTTAAAGGCGTTAAAAACCGATGACAAGAAATATGTTGACCAGGTCATAAAAGGTGAAGAAGAGATCGATGATCTTGAAAAGACCTTTAAGAACAATCACATTGAAAGGCTCAAAAAGAAAATTTGCAATCCGGAACTGGACACAATTTTTCTGGAGTGTTTACGCAACCTGGAGCGCATCAGTGACCATTCTTACAACATTGCCTTAAGCCTGATCTATTAACGTACTGCCTATAGGTTGGATTATAATTTGCTCAACTTATAATAACCTGTTATGACAACTATTGAAAGGAATAACCAGTAATGAAGCTGACTGTTTCTGATATCGCCAAAATGATCGATCACTCCCTCCTCAGGCCGAATCTCACCGATGCGGAATTTATTGAGGGAGTTGAATTATCAAAACAATATCAGGTCGCAACCTGCAGTGTTGTACCTTTTGATGTTGCTCGGGCAGCAAAATTGCTAAAGGGCAGCGGCGTGCCCGTAAGTACAGTTGTTGCCTTTCCGCATGGCACGGTACCAACCGAAGTGAAAGTATTTGAAGGAAAGCACTCACTGGAAGACGGGGCGGTCGAACTGGATATGGTCATGGCTATCAGCCGCATGCTCTCAGGTGATTATGCGTACGTTGAAGATGACATCCGGGCAATGGCAGAATTGGCGCATGACAACGGGGCTGAATTAAAGGTCATTTTTGAGAACTGTTTCCTTACAAAGGATATGATTGTGAAAGCCTGCCAGATAAGCGAAAAGGCCGGGGCTGATTTTGTTAAGACTTCTACAGGATATGGATCGGGCGGCGCAACTATGGATGATATAAAACTAATGAGGGCCAGTGTTTCTGCAAAAATGAAGGTCAAAGCCGCTGGCGGTATCCGAACCCTGGACGAATTCCTTCAGTATCGTGCTGCCGGCACCAACCGGATCGCAACGCGCGGGAGCCAAGCGATCCTTGAAGAGGCTGCCAAGCGTGAAGCTGCAGGAACCCTGATTGAACTGGAATAAGGATTTTTCGAGGGGAAGATCCATTAATACTATTTATTTTTAAATATAACCTTTTACCGTATCTATATTCGAGACTCAAATTCTTGTTATTTAAACCTGGAGAAAGTCTTATGTCAAATCAAACCTGGCAGGATCGAGATAAAGAAACCGTAGCGGAAATGTGCCGCCGCTATACATTTACCAATTACCGCAGCCAAGGCGGGTGGAATCCACGCGGCGTGATCGTGGATGGGGAAGGGTCTTATATCGTTGATGCTGACGGAAAACGGTTTTTGGATTTCTCATCCCAGTATATGTGCGTCAATACCGGTCATAACCACCCCAAGGTTGTTGAAGCAATCTGTGACCAGGCAAAACGTGTTTGTTTCGTAGACCCAAGGTATGCCACACACCCAAGAGCAGAATTAGGCAGGCTTTTAGAGGAAGTCACCCCAAAGAACATTAAGAAATCGATCATTTGCCTGAGCGGTTCAGACGCCAACGATCACGCGCACCAGATTGCGCGCCAATTCACGGGAAAAAATAAATTTATCACAGCCTATCGATCCTTTCATGGCTCATCAACATCAACCAGCATCCTCACAGGTGAATCCCGCCGCTGGTCCATGGAACCAGGCATTTCTGGCGTTGTGCATGTTCCAGCGCCGTACTGCTATCGCTGTGACTTTGGACTTGACCCCCAAAACTGCAACGCCCATTGCGCCAGGCACATCGGCCAAGTCATTGAATATGAGGGCGCTGAAAATGTTGCTGCAGTTATGGTAGAAGGCGTCATAGGGGCAAATGGTATTCTTTTCCCGCACCGCAGCGATTACCTGACCACCATCAGAGAAATCTGCGACAAGTATGGTGTTTTGATGATCGTGGATGAGGTCATGTCTGGCTTCGGGCGCACTGGAGCATGGTTCGCAGTGGACCATTGGAAGGTCCAACCGGATATCATCACCATGGCAAAAGGCTTAACCAGCAGCCATCTGCCGTTAGGTGCTGTTGGCGTATCGCAGGCAATCGCCAATTATTTTGACGACCATGTCTTGTGGTCGGGCGGTACATTTACCAACCATCCGGTTTCGTGTGCGGCAGCAATTGCCACCATCAATGTTTATAAAGATGAGAAACTGATCGAAAACTCAAAAACACAGGGTGAGTATATTTCCACGCGCCTGAAGGATATGCAAAAAAACCATGCTTCAATCGGTGATATTCGCGGACTGGGATTATTCCAGTTCATTGAACTTGTATTGAACCGGGAAACCAGGCTCAGCTTTTCAAAGAACAACGGCGCAACCAACGACAGCGGCAAGCTCGGTTCACTCGACAATGAATTTCTAAAAAGAGGGATCAATGTGAAGATGCATCCCTTGGGAATATTCATTGTTCCGCCGTTATGTATAACCAGAGAAGAAGTTGATCTGGCATTGGACGCCATTGAAGAGGTGTTATCTCTGACTGCAGATCAATGGATGCAAAGCTAAATAATTGACAGGAAATCATGGATCAAAATTTTATTAATTTATTCGACGAAAGAATGATGCGGGTGGGTGCACATGCGGCCAGCACCGAGGAAGCGATAAAACTTCTTGGCGGGATCATGGCTGAGGCAGGCTTTGTGGAAGAGGTGTATTGGGAAGATGTTTACAAGCGTGAACAGACTTTCCCGACTGGCCTGCCCACACTGCCTGTGGCAATAGCCATCCCGCATGCCGATCCGGACCGAGTGATCAAGAGCGGAATCGCTGTGGCAGTTTTTGACCAGCCAGTGAAATTCAGGATCATGGGATCCAATGATCCGGACGAACTTGAAGTTCCGGTGATCTTCATGCTGGCACTCAAAGATTTTAAACAGCAAACTGCCGTCATTCGCGACCTGCTGACACTCATCCAATCAAAAACAATAATCTCGGATATTCATTCGGCAAAAACCACAAAAGAAATATTTAATGTGATAAAGAAAGGTACTAAATAACCCCCTTTTATATCCTTAAAATCCTATTAGAATTTAAACACAAATCCCAAATCTGAGTTATACTATATAGACCTTATTTATATGATTTGTAAAATAAACCTGTTGGGTATGATACCCAATGCTGATTCATTTTTTTTTTGATAATTAGGTCGAGAGATGTCAATTAAACATTGGTTTAGTCAATTCTTAATAATCTCCATACTCATTGGGTTATGCCTGGGTTCTTTCAGCCCTTCGGTGAATGCCCAGGATATTTCAACGAGTCAGCCTACCGATACGCCTGAGATCCAGTCAACTGAAACACCAACAAATGAACCACCAACCGCTGAACCACCACCAACTGAGACCTCAGTTCCCGCAGATACGCCCACCGAGACTGCAACAGTTTCACCACCCGCGACTGAAACACCAACACCAGAAAACTCGCCAACATCAGATCTGACACCCTCCGAAATCCAAACTGAAACTGCTACCGCTGACCTGACAACCACGGTCACACCGACTGAAACTGAAACTCCAACCCTAACACCGACAATAACTCCCACAGAAACCGCGGCAGAAGAAAACTGGCGCGTGGAATACGACTTGAATTACTCTTCCGCAGGATTGAGAGATCTTTTGTCATTGCTCGACGACGAGCAGGAGGTGACATACAACCTCGATAGTGATACCGAAGGTGGGGGGAGCCTCATAAAGTTGGCAGTGGAAGGAAATGGCGGAGTTGAACAATTCCGGCATATTTATCTGGATATTCTCGCACCCGCATTTGGAACGATCAGCGGTGTCTCCCAGATATGGATCGCCAGCAGCGGGAATTCAATATCTGAATGGCAGTTGGCATTGGATTCCAACATTACCACTGGATACAGTTGGCAGCTTGTTGAAGCATCAGGAATCGCGGTATCCTCTGAAAGTTTCCTAGATAGCGCAAGCGGTGGAATTGGGGGAGTCGGACGCCAGTATTTCTATTTGGAAAACGACGGGTCAGGGTCAAACTCGATCTCATTTAAATATTCAAGTCCTCGGAATGCAAGCGCTTCACCTGCGCATCGGATATATTTAAATATTTCAATTCCATAAGAGATCAGTCTAGCCAGCCCTGAGGTTATCTCATTTGCTGCTTTGTCGGCACCTGCATTTGAGGAACTTTCAATGCTCCAATCCAGCCCCGATATGGATTTGCTTGGCTCGCCACCCGCAAATTTTGACTGGCGCGACAACGGCGATGTGCCACTCATTCGAGACCAGGGGAGCTGCGGAAGCTGTTATGCTTTTGCGACAGTAGGGGTCATGGAATCGGCTATGCTGATCAACGGCATATCCACTGACCTTTCAGAACAATTCCTGGTTTCTTGCACAGAGGGATCAGGTTATATCAATAACGGCTGCGGTGGCGGACGCCCCGACAGCCACATGTATCACTTGGGTACGCTGGCAAAAAATCAGAGTGCCCTGGTGCAGTACTTGAAACATCCATGCCCTATACCGCTTCTGAATCGGCTTGTTATGCTGTTGCACATCCTTACCGATTGATGAGCTGGCATACGATTGATCCGACCTGGAATACTGTACCGGACACAGATGCTATCAAAAGTATCATTTTTAACAAAGGGCCAGTCGCTACTTCGATCTGCAGCCTTTCCGCGTTTAACAACTATAAAGGAGGCATCTTTACAACCAATGAGACATGCGGCGGATCGCGTACAAATCACGCTGTTATCCTTACCGGCTGGATCACCGACCCAACATACGGCACAGTCTGGATCCTGAGAAACTCGTGGGGAACCTGGTGGGGAGATGAAGGGTATATGTACGTTAAGGCAGGAACTTCCAGCGTTGGCTGGAACGCCACATACGTCGAATTTGAAATGCTGGAAGACAAGACACCACCCAAGGTGATCAAACTGGACTCAGTTGACCATACAAGCGGCAATGTTATTGTGGATAATGAAGAGATTTCGGTTGGTCTAACACAACTGTTGGTTTCATTTAGTGAAGCCATGTATTATGAAAATGGCGTGAACGATGTTCTTACTCTGACCAATTACACTTTGACAAGTCTTGGCGCAGATGGCCAGGTTGGCGGTGGGGATGATGACGATGACACCACAACGACAACGGTTGTAACTGTTGTCATACCGGTCACTGCTGCTGGTGGACCGACTGACCCGCTTATTATCCCGGTAACCGGTGTGGATTACCTGCCCTTTGCCGGCCTGCAGACCTTGTCAATGAATCTTGGCCTGATGCTCTTCGGCGTGACGATGGTGCTGGAAGGCATTGATAGAAAACGAAGCAAATAACTCAATTTTGATCACCCCGCTTATGACCAGCTCGCCGCAAGGCGAGCTGGTTCTATTAAATGACTCAATCAGGGCAGCGAAATCGTCTGTCATCCCGCCGGCAAGGCGCAATTCGTGTGAAAGAAGTGAGAAAGAATCTTACACGAATAGAAAAATATTTTGATAATGTCACAGATTGCTTACCCTGCGGGTACGGTTCCCAGTCACCCTGCATCGCAGGGTTCGCAATGACATCACAATGAACGATGCTTACCCAAAGGGTATCCTGCCAGGAGGCTGCGCACCGGTTCCCAGTCGCAAAAAGAAGGCTCACACGAAGTGTGTCCTTCGACAAGCTCTGGGCAAGCCCTTCGAGCAGCATGACAGCCATTTGGGGAATAACCGGGATGCTTCGCCTGACGGCTCAGTGTGACAAAAGATTTCGTTTGTAAGACGATTGTTAATTCCCGGAAAAGTGCTTGACATGATAAACATGATAATTATAATAATAATTATCAGATTACAAACTATCTGACTCTCTCCTTAGGAAAAGCCCGGAAACGGGCTTTTTTCCTTTAAATCGAACAGCCCGTTGATAAGGCGGACTGTTCTGATGAAAAGGAGGTTGTCCGGGAAAATACGGTTTAGATCCAGCCGCGCAGCTGCATGGCTTTTACAACTCTGGCGATGGCCACCATATAGGCTGCGTCACGCATATAGACTTTTTCATTGAGCGACATTTCGAGCACCGCGTGGAAAGCGCTGGTGAGGATATTGTCCTCTTTCTGCAGTACTTCCTGCCGGGTCCAGTAGTAGTTCATATCGTTCTGCACGGATTCAAAATAGGATACGGTCACGCCGCCGCTGTTGCACAGGAAGTCGGGGATCATAAAGATGCTTTTGGACTTGATGACCTCATCCGCTTCAGGCGTGGTGGGTCCGTTGGCACCCTCGGCAATCATCTTCACCCGGCTGCTGATGGACTGGACAGTTTCGATATTGATCTGGCCTTCGAGCGCAGCAGGGATAAGCACATCCACATCCTTGCTGATCCAGGCGCCGGCATCCTCAATCACATAACCTGCATCCAGCGCTTTTTGCTTGTTAATAGCACCATACTGGTCAGTGATGCTTTTGAGAAATTCCGGGTCAAAGCCTTTCTCTTTGCTGACGGTATAAGACTTGCGGTCATCGCGGTCCCAGTAAGAAACGCACACCACCTCGCCGCCCAGCATTTCTTTGAAGGCGAGGGCGGAATACTGTGCCACATTGCCAAAGCCCTGCAGCGACGCGCGCGCTTTTTTGCTGTCCATACCCAGGTGCCGCATCGCTTCGCGGACGCAGTAGATGACGCCATACCCCGTGGCTTCAGTGCGCCCGAGCGAACCGCCGCCGCCGACCGGCTTGCCGGTGATCACGCCGGGAGTATATTCGCCGGCCAGTTTGGAATATTCATCCATCATCCAGCCCATCATCTGCGGGGTGGTGCCCACATCCGGGGCGGGCACATCCAAACGAGGGCCGATGTTCTTCCACATCTGCTGCACCCAGCCGCGCACCAGGCGTTCTTTTTCACCATTGGAGAGCGTAGAAGGATCAACGATCACGCCGCCCTTACCGCCGCCCAGTGGAATATCTACTACCGCGCATTTCCAGGTCATCCAGGTGGCCAGCGCACGGACAGAATCGACAGTCTCGGAAGGGTGGAAGCGCAGACCGCCCTTGCAGGGACCGCGCGAATCATTGTGCTGGACGCGATAACCCTGAAAATTCTTCAGGCTGCCGTCATCCATGCGGACCGGGATACGGAAGTGAAACTCGCGCATTGGCCAGCGCAGATATTCCCTGACGGAAGGATCGAGGTTCAGTTGATCGGCAACCTTGTCAAACTGAGACTGTGCCATATCAAAAGGATTGATGGTTACTGACATAAAACGCCTCCAAGTTTAGGATGATCTTTATCTTTATTCTTTAAAATTATTCCTTACCAAAGTGCAAAGCTCGGCAGCTGCTTCTTTTTCATCCACGCCGCTGATGCGCAGCTGAACCTGGTAGCCATGGTACACACCCAACGCAAGAATTTTAAGAATGCTTTTTGCACTGACAAAATCGGAGCGGTTGGTTAAATTGCAGACCTGAATATCGCTTTTATATTTGTTGGCCGCGCGCATAAATAGGTGGGCGGGGCGTGCGTGCAGCCCCTGTTCACTTTTCACCGTCAGTTCCGCTTCGATCAAAGGTCCCTCCCCAAGCCTGAAATCCGAGTCTGTTTCAGCAAACCGCAGCAGGTGTAAACATTACAATCATTATAGAATATGCCGGTTGAAAGTGTTTGTGTTTGTTTTGTACCAGGTATTAGTGACAAAAATATACTAAAGGGTATTTATTTGCATGAAATTCGGGAAAATGACCAAAAACCTGATGGTTTTAAGCGGTTTCGGGTAGTTTTGGCAGCCACTGCCAGAGTGTATTGATGACATCGGTCGGCCGGTTGGACTGGCGGATGCTTTCCATGAACAGCGGGAACTGGATGAGTTCATTGAGCTGGAAAAGAGCAGTGAGGTGAGAATTATCGTCTGTCGCACCCAACACAAAGATCAGGTCGATATCTGGAATGCGCTGATCTTCAAAATGGTAGGGGGTACCGACTTTCAGCAGACTGATGCAAAGTTCATTCACTCCGTCGGTGGGCTTGGCATGCAGCAGAAGGACGCCGGAGCCCATATACATATAAAATCCGTGGTTCTCGATCAGGTCCATCATGGCATCAATGTAGCGGGGCTGGATACAGCCGCTTTTGATCAGCGGCTGGCTGGCAGCAGTGACGATATCCTGCCAGCTGCCGGCAGCATCCAGAAAAACCACATGCGGCAGGACGACCAGATCTACCAGGGAATTCTGCTGATTGAGGTCGTGAAGTTTGCGGCGGTTGCGGGAATTGCTTTTTTCAGCGATCCAGCGCTGGATGGATTTAATATCTTCCACTTCAAGGAAGGGACTGACCTGAATGACCGGCAGGGGGGCATGATCCACCGGCACTGTACTGATGATCATCTCGGCATTGACCTTGCCTTCCGGGATCCCGTGAAAGGTATTAATGACCTGGGTGATATTGAGGTTGGGAAATTCAAATTCAAGGCGGGACTTGAGCAATGAACTTTTGGAGCGCACGCCATCGTTGACAATGACTACTGTCAGGCGGGAATCCTCTTCCGTGCGCAGCCGTTCAAGGGCGGAGAGCAGATACATGGTGATATACCCGATCTCTTCAGCGGGAATGGGTTGGCGAACCACTTTTTCAAGCAGAAAAACGCAGCTCTCGGCTACGCGGAAGACCTGGGCATAGCGATCCTGCAGGATCCGAAGGAACGGGTTGCGAATCGGAATGTGGTGGTTAAGCCGAAAGATCGCGTAATCCAGATGGTTTGAAAGCTCATTGATCAGCAATTCATCGATCTTGATCATCGGATGCAGTCGCATGGAGCAGAAATTGATCAATTCCTGCGCCAATTTGATGCTGGATTTTGACGCTTCATAGAATTTGATCAAGTCCTGCGACACCGGTACATCCGGCGGGTCCAACTTGCTGCTCTTGATCAATGCCGCAATGACCTCTTTTTCCTTGTCGGTCAGCGTCAAGTGGAAACGCCTTTCAATACGGTAGGCGATGGTCTGGGCGGCAGCATATTCAATGCTTGTCAGCATTTCCTCATCCACTTCACCCGCGAGCTTATACCCTGTCCGCGCCTTGCGGATGGTCAGTGCCAGATAGACCATAATCTCAACCTGCGAAACAACTGCCAGCCTGACGCCCAGATTCTCTTCGATATAGCGAATGAGGGTGCGAGAGTAATTAAGGTCGAGCGATTCAATGAAATGTGCAAAACGTGCCGAGACCGAGAAGCCGGAAAAATTTTCGTGTTCCAAAAAATAGCGGGATAACAGATACCATCCCTCATCGCCCAGTTCCTCATGCAGCAGGCGCGCCAGGGCGAAGCGGCGGGATTCATCCGATCCCTCGATCCACATTCCCTTGGACGACTGCCGCAGCAGCATAAGGTTGTACCTTTTTAACCAGTTCTCCATTTCGCGGAGGTCTTTGAATAAGGTCGAGCGGGAGAATTCTTCCACCTCGGCGATATGCCCGGCTGTCAATGGCGAATCGGTTGTCAGAAGATTCAGGAGAATAATGCGTACACGCTGTTTTCTGGAGAGAACAATATCTCCCCCTTCCATGGCGTTGATCGCTTCCAACAGGTCGCTTTTAATTTGCTGAGATGCAACAACCTCGATACCATAACCCGGGCGGTTGATGAATTCAACCTTATAGCACTGCAGCCAGGAGCGGACGACATCCATGTTGTAGCGGATAATGCGCGGGCTGAGGGAGGTCTTTTCTGCAAGGTCATTCAAAGTACTTTTACCTTGCGCACTGAGCAACGCACGGATGATATTCTGCTGGCGGATATTGATCTCAGGTGTGCGGGGAGCCATTGGATAATTCTATCATCAACAGTATATAATTGTCACAACCAATTAAGGCAGAACTCGCACAACCCTTTTAAAGAACGGACTTGTATAATCGAGTCTGTAAATGCAGAAAAGCGCTTCCGCGATAAAGCAATTTTTTAAGTCATATTTATTATTACGCGCAATTTTATTAATGAGGGCAAAAAACCGTGGCAGCTGATATCCTTGATAATCTCATTGTTCTGAAAGTAAACAAAGCAACCTGTTCTGAAGTTCTGGAAGAGTTATCCAATGCCGCGATAAATGCCGGTTATGCCAAACCCGGCTATCACAAAGCGATCCTGGAGCGCGAAGCCAAATACCCAACCGGGCTCCATATCCCGTTGATCGAAGTGGCTATCCCGCACGCAGACGCAGAATGGGCGATCAAGCCTTCATTAACGATCGGAATTCTCGATGCCCCCGTTGCTTTTGGTTCCATGGATGGCTCGGGGGGGGATGTGATGGCAGGCCTTGTTTTCATGCTGACGATCGAAGAACCCAAGGACCATATCAATTTCCTGCGGGCTTTCTCAAATGTGATGGGTCAGCCGGAGATCCTTGTGGAATTTGCGCGCACAGCCAACCCGGCTTTGATCCTTGAGAAGATCAAGGCGAATTATCCCAAAAAGACCCGGGCGGCCGCTTAAGCCAGAGAAAAATACCTTAAAATTATGGTGAAGTGATTCACCATTTCAAATCGAAAATTGAAAAGGAGTAAGTTGATATGGGAAGACCTGCAGTAATTTTAATCATGTGCGGCTCTTCGGTTGCCACCACCAACCTGGCGGCAGTCAAACTGGAGAATGAGGCCAAGCGCCGAAAGGTGAAGATCGCCACCAAGAAAGGCAAGATCGCCGATTTCGATATGCTGGTCAATATGCACAAACCTGACCTGGTAGTTGCCACCGCGCAAACACACGAACGCCCGCATATCAAGGTTTTCAGCGGCGTGCCGCTGATCAGCACCATCGGCCAGGATAAACTGTACGATGATATCTTTGCTTATATCAAGGAACAAGGCTTGGGAGATTAAACCGCGTTTGGTGATTTATTAGCGTATTTTAAAAATTATTTTAGAAGGAGGTGGAAAGTATCGGAATTTTTTTTGTATTTGCAGTACTCATAATCTAAAACAAAAAAGGAGAGTTTTATAATGAATATGGAATTTCTAAGCTCAATTCTTGCTCCGATCATAGGCGCGGGACCATTGTTCATGATCCTGTTCGTCTTCATTATCATCGGATTGGCTCTGCGCATGGGCGTTCTTAATGCTATTAAGAACGGCATGCTTATCGCGGCTGGATTCGGCGGCGTTTATATCGTCGTTGATTACTTCCTCGCGAAAGTCGGCCCCGCAGCGCAAGCACTGGCCGAAAGGTTCGGCGGTGTATTTTCCTACACTGATATCGGCTGGGCAGCCACTGCAGCTTATGCATGGGCGTCCCCCTGGGCGTATGCAGTCATCGTGATCATGCTGGGCGTCAACCTGCTCATGATCTTCACCAAAATGACCGACACCCTCAACCTGAACATCTGGGACTTCTGGGAACCCATCTTTGCCTGCCTGGTCCTGAATGTACTGACCGGCAATCCAGTTCTGTCCCTGATCTTTGCAGCGGCACTGGCATGGTGGATCCTTATGATCACCGACTTCAATGCCCAGCGCGGCTACTGCGCGGACCTTGGTTTCGACAGCCTGTCCTTCTATCAGGGCGGTACCGCCATCTGGGGTCCTGTTGCGCACTATATCGCCAAGGTCCTGGATAAGACCGGCCTCAAAGAAGCCAAATTCACACCTGAATACATCCAGGAAAAATTCGGCGTTATCGGCGAACCCGCAGTCTTGGGCAGCATCATCGGCTTGCTTATGGGTATTGGCGCAGGATTCTATTGGATCGACATTGTCATGCTCATGATCGCCCTGGCAACCTCACTGGTCCTCATCCCCATGATGTCAGGTATCGTTATGCAGGCGCTGGTGCCGGTTTCTGAAGCAGCCGCTGGTTTCATGAAGAAATCAGCTGGCGGACGCCAATTGTATATCGGCGTTGATCCCGCCATCGCGGTTGGCAACACCACCGTTCTGGCAACCACCGTCCTCATGGTCCCGATCATGCTGGCTTTAGCTTTCATTCTCCCCGGCGCTCTGCTTGTTCCGCTGGCGGACCTGCCCTCACTGCTCTTCATCTGGGTCTATGTGGTTGCTCCGAACAAATTCGACCTGATCCGCACGGTCATTGCCACGACCATTATTGGCGGTTTGCTCATCCTGTTGGGCAGCCATACCGCGCCCTTCGCGACCATGGTCGCCAAGGCGCAGGGTCTGGAAGTTGCCGAAGGAACCGGCATCATTTCAATGCTGGTTGCCGGATCACCTGAAGTCAACCTGGCCGCATTACTTGGCCAAGGCTTTGAAAAGATCGGATTTGCCGGATTCGTTGCAGTCCTGGTGGTTGGTATCGCGATCACCATCCCGTTCCGCATGCGCTATCTGAAGAACAAAAAAGCTTCAGCGGCTGCTTAGTACCAAAAATAATAATGAGCCTGTTCGAAAGAACAGGCTCAAAAAAGCAATCATTCTTTTTTATCTTATATCTTCAGCACGACAAATTTCTCGAGGTGAAAAAATGAAACTGATCGACAAAGTAAGCCAGGCTGTCAAGAACAGCAAATTCTATGACCTGGGGCATTTCCATGAAGCATGGGAAAACCCTTCTTTACGGCGCCTGATGGGCAATGAACTGCTTTATCCGCCCTCACCGCAGGTGATCGAAGCAGTACAGGCCATGATCCCCTATACCAATTATTATCCGGAAGATGCCATTTCAAATGTGCGCCTGCTGAAAGCGCTGGCGGAGTATGTGGGGCTACCTGGCGGCGATGAAAAATGGGTGGCGCTGGGCAATGGATCCATGGAGATCATTGACATGCTGCCGCACACTTTTATCAATGAAGGCGACGAGATCCTGCTGCCTTCCCCGGAATATACTCCCTACGCGCGCAGACCGTTGATCTTCGGCGCAAAGGTGATCGATATTATCCCGGACAAGAATTTTGATTACAAGCTGGAAGACTTTACCAGAAAGATCACTCCCAAAACCAAAATGATCATCATGAGCCGGCCGAATGCCCCCATCGGCAATATGGTCACCCGCGAACTTGTTGAAGGGCTCTGCAAGACAGACTGCATTGTTGTTGTGGATGAAGCCTATACTGAATTTTCGGGGCAGACTGTAAGTGATCTGGTGCCCAAGTATCCGAACCTGATCATCAGCCGCACCTTCTCCAAAGCCATGGGCCTGGGCGGGATCCGACTCGGTTTCATCATCGCTCAGCCAGAGATCATTGATTACGTCAACCGCATCCGTGTTCCAGAGAATATCAGCGTGCTGACCCAGGCCGCAGCTCTGGCTGCCCTGGAAGATGCCGCTTATATCCGCACCAATACCCAGCTGGTGATCAAATCCCGCGACTGGTTCCAGGATGAAGTTGCCAAAGTGCATGGTATCGTTGTTTATAAATCCGAGGGCAACTCTGTTCTCATGAACGTGGACGGCACAGGTAAGACAGCTGAAGATTATGTGCAAGAACTTTATAAAAAAGGTTTCATCGTGCGCAATCTCTCCGGCGGACGCAACATGGCTGGCAAGGGCTATTTCCGTGTGACCGTTGGCACCCAGCAGGATATGGAACAGGTGGCAAAGATCATCAAAGACTTTACCCAGGCATAAATTGAGCATTCTCAAAGGGAACAGCCATTGATCGCTGTTCCCTTTGAATATTTTTCTAATACTTTATTTTGGGCAACCGCCTTCAAATGAACTTGCTCGATAATTAACTTGCAACAGGTGAAAATATGGCAAATAAAATCGTTCCCATCATCATCGGCGCAGACCATCTAGGCTTGCCGTTAAAGAATGCCCTGCGTGATTATCTGAAAGAATTGGGGTATGAGGTCACGGATATCGGCGTCAATTCCGAAGATCCTGTGAATTACCCCGATGTGGCAGTTGAACTATCCGAACAGATCCGCAATGGAAAGTTCACGCGCGGCATCCTGGTGTGCGGCACCGGCATCGGTATGGCTATCACGGCCAATAAAGTGCCCGGCGTGCGCGCTGCTGTGATCCATGACGCTTATTCCGCTGAACGTGCCCGAGCGAGCAATGATGCGCAGGTGGCCACCTTTGGCTCCCTGGTGATCGGCGTCAGCGCCGCCAAGAAAATGCTGGACGTATGGCTTGAAAATGAATTCACCGTTGGCGGCAGGTCGCAGCCAAAAGTGGACCTGATCAACGCTCTGGACAAGAAACGCTAAAAAATATTAAATCCGCTGAACAGGCGGATTTTATTTAAGGAGATACTATGCTCAAAGCTGATATTGATGCTTTTTACGCAGATCAAACAAGTCTTGATCCGCAAAAATACCTGGTCCTGAAATACTATTTTGAAGCTCTGATCGACCCCAGAGAAGCAGCTGCACACCTGTGCCAGGAAATGTCTACTGCGCAGTGGAGCCGGGTGGGGGTAGATGAAGACTACCGCCCGGAATTTGGCGCCAAAGTGGTGGATCTGAAAGTTTTGGATGAACCCATCCAGCCTTCCAGCCCCTTTCTGGCGTCGTTGATCAACAAACCTTACGATCGCATCTACGCGGCCAATGTCTCGATCTGCTATCCCTTTGGTAATTTTGGCACCAAGATCCCCAACCTGCTGACCGCAGTCTGCGGCGAGGGCGTTTTCCACGCACCCGATATCTGCGCCATCCGGCTGCTGGACATTGATTTCCCCGACAGTTTTCTGGATGATTTCCAGGGACCGCAATTCGGCGTACAGGGCCTGCGCGATCTGTTAGGCGTCTATGACCGACCATTGCTGTTGGGAGTGATAAAACCCAATGTCGGCCTGCCCCCCGAACCTTTTGCGGAGATCGGCTACCAGGCCTGGTTGGGCGGGTTGGATATTGCCAAGGATGATGAACAATTGGGCGACGTTAGCTGGTCAAGCGTCCGCGAGCGTTCGCAGCGCCTGGGAAAACTGAGAAAAGAAGCTGAAGCAAAAACCGGTGAAAAGAAGATCTACCTGACCAACATCACCGATGAAGTAGACAAACTGATCGAGCTGCACGATATTGCAGTGGCCAATGGCGCCAACGCAGTCATGGTCAATGGCATGACAACGGGCTTCAGCGCGGTGCGCATGCTGCGCAAGCACGCCAAGGTGCCGATATTTTCACACCTGGATTTTATGGCTGCATATATTCAGCTGCCCTGGTTTGGTGTGAAAGACCAGGTTTTTTCCAAAATCCAGCGCATGGCCGGATATGATGGTTTGATCTATGCGGGCAATGATACTCGCATGAAAGCCAGCAAGGAAGATGTGATCGCTAACGCAGAAGCCTGCCTGAAACCGATGGGCAAGCTGAAACCGATGCTTCCGATCCCCGCCGGCAGCCAATGGGCCGGCTCGCTTAAGGAACTGTATGAAATGCTGGGTACCAAGGATTTTGGCATCGTTCCTGGCAGAGCCGTTTTCGGCCATCCGCAGGGTCCGCACGGTGGTGCGGCCAGCCTGCGCCAGGGTTGGGAAGCCGTCAGCCGCGGCATGACGCTTGAGGAATATGCGCGCGACCATGAAGAACTGCGCCTGGCGATCCAGATGCATACCCATTAAATAAGTTATAGTTGATGTCAAAATTGATCTTCCAGGAGAAACCCGATGCGATTTGTCAGAAATGAAATTCAAACACCCAAAAAGCTGGTGACACCGGAAGATCGAAAACTACCAGTTTTCAAAGCATTGATGGCAGGACTGGGTGTACTTGTTCTGGGAGCTGCCATGTTCTTTCTGGCATACGTTATGCGCAACTATATTAAAGAAAACTGGACTGTTTCTTTTAGAACGCTTCAAACGTATGGTCTGATCGTTTCATTTGTTGGGGTAGTCATTTACCTGTTTGCCGCAAAGGCATTAAACGTCCCATACAGAAACACAACTTTCTATAAACTGACAACCATTGTAAAGGATGAACTTTATGAACCGCAGCGCAAAGGCGATTACACCAAGGCCATCGCCGCACGGCTGGGTGAATTGGATGACAAATGGAGCATCATCACGCAGGTCAGCATCCCCGGCACAGAAAATGCCATCATTCCGCAGGTGGTTGTTGGTCCGGGCGGCGTTTTCGCCTTTTGGCCGCTCAGCGAGCATCCCGATCGCAAGGCATTCAAGAATCCCGGTCCAGCATTTGAAAAAGCCAGCAAGATGCTGGGCGACGCGCTGGGTGTGGTTGTGACGCCGATCATGATCTTTTCGACCAGCAAGATCCTGCAGATGTATAAAAAGAAATGCGACCCCGTCACGCGCGTGTTGACCATCATGGACCTTGAAGATTATTTTGAAAAGCGCAAGAAAAAGCTTTCAGATGCCAGGGTCGCTGAACTGGAAGCCAGGGTCTTTGAGATGATCAAAGGCACCTCGCCGGGCGAGAAGTTCTGGGAATAATTATCGAAGACGCCAAAAGGCGTCTTTTTGAACCACGGCATCCCCTTAGGGGAACTTCAGTAAAAACAGATAAAAAGAGTTGATTGAAGATCTAAAAAAAGAGAATTTGTACTTAAGAAATCACTCTTCATGACCATTATTGATATTGGCATAATTCAACTAAATTGCCGTCAGGATCCCTAAGATAAACCGAGTCGATTGATCCAAAAGCTCCTGTGCGTGGAGACTTTTCAAGTTCGATATTTACCGATTTTGACTTTATCTCTTTTACAACATCATCTAAATTACCTTCAATTTCAAAACATAGATCAGCACTACCTGGTGTAATCCTACCTGCGTGAGGGTGCAATTCATTTCCCTTAATATGCACGTTTATTTTAAAATCCTCAGAATGCAATTCAATCCTTCCATTAGAGAATCTTGGAGTGAATCCGAGTATTGAATAGAACCTGGTGCAATCTTCGGGATATTCTGTTGTGATTACTATATGGTCAATGCGTTTGATCTTCATGGATGAATTGTATATCAATAATTTTTCAAATTAAATTGTTAAAAGCATCAAAGCATACCTTTAAAACACTTGAATATTATTGATGTAAACAGTATTTATCAGCTGAAATACCAAAAACTTCATTCATCAGATTTAAGCTTGCAGAAATATTTTGAGAAGCAGATGCTTCTTGGTTATAATCACAACAAAATTAAGCTGAGAGGATTAGAAAAATCAAATATGCTCATTCAAATTTATGCCTTCTCCGATCCTGAAACTGCCGCCGCTGCCGTGAACATGGGGGTGGACAATATTGGTTTCATCGCCGGAAAATACGGCCAGGTTTATGCCGAACTATCCTTCGCGGAATGCCGCGCGATCGTAGAGGCGCTGCCCAAAAAGGGCACATCCACCGCGATCACCATGTCGGTAGATGTGGATGAGATCCTGCGCATGGCGGCAGAAGTACGACCGGACATCGTGCATATCTCTTCAGAAATGGATGAAGTGGACCTTGACATGATGCGCGAGTTGCGTTCCAAGATGGACAAGAATATCCAGTTGATGAAGGCGATCTCTGTTGATGACGAAGAAAGCATTAAGGCTGCCCAGAAGTATGCAAAAACAAGCGACCTGCTTTTGCTGGATACCAAGGTAAAAGGTTTTCCGGGTGTGGGCGCCACTGGCGCCACGCATGACTGGAATATCAGCCGGCAGATCATTGAAACTGCCGGGATCCCTGTGATCCTTGCCGGCGGATTGTCTGCGGAGAATGTTGCCGCTGCCATCCGCGCGACACGCCCGTGGGGTGTGGACAGCAATACCTCGACCAATGTTCCCGGCAGCCGGGTGGATAAGGACCTGGCGCGCATTGCGGACTTCGTTAAAGCGGTTAAGAATCTTGAAACTGCTGAAAAGGAAGCTGTGAAGTAGCCATGCAAAACGGAGAAATTCTCCTGTTTGGCGACATCAATATTGATACCGTCTGGCCGGTTTCAGAGTTCCCGACACCCGGCCGGGATGCCTATGCAAAATCGGTATCGGTCGGGATCGGGGGCGCAGTGGTGAACACAGCCATCGTACTGGATAAGCTGGGACAGCAGACAGGGCTGCTGGCCTGTATCGGTAAGGATATTTGGGCGGAAAAAGCCGCGGAAACCCTCAATGCGACCAGGATCAATCAGGCATACATTAAAGTCAAACCTGAAATCACGACCGGCCTTATTTTTCTGATCGTCACTCCGGATGGAGAACGCACCATGTATTCCTGCCGGGGAGCGAATGTGCAGTATGACGCTTCTGATGTGGATGAAGAAGTGATCAAGAACGCCGCCATGCTGCATATTTCAGGTTACGCCCTGGTTGAATCGCCGCAAAAGAATGCTGCCTGGCGGGCTGTTGAGCTGGCAAAGAAATACAAAGTCCCGATCAGCCTGGATACCGGGCTCGACCCCGCCATTCACAATCCGCAGGATCTATGCCGGTTGATCCCGGAATTGACCATCTGCGTGACCGGATTAAAAGAGACTGCTGAATTATTTGGTATTTCCAATCCGGAAGAAGCAGCCACACATTTACTGGGTCTGGGAGTAAAGACCGCCGCGATCAAGCTGGGTGAAAAAGGCAGCTATATTGCCACCAACAATGAAAGTTTCCACTGCCCGGCCTTCGTTGTTGATGCGGTTGACACCACAGGAGCGGGAGATTCTTTTACTGCGGGTTTGATCTACGGCTGGTCGAAGGAGATGAGCCTAAAAGCAACCGCCCTCACAGGCAGTCTGCTTGGCGCACTGGCGGCTGCGGTTTATGGCGCGGGATTGGTTTTGCCGGGGACACATGAGGCTATAAAGTTTTTGAGAGACTTACCCCGGGAAAAAACTGGTGGTTTTGAACAAGAAATTGAAGAGATCCTTTCTGTACTTGAAAAGTAATTCAGATATGGGTTTGCCTATCGATACTTTGAAGAAGAAATATGAAATGGACGTTTAGAAGCGGGATAGTTTTGCAAACCAGCATTTTTTTCCAAAACGAAATTAAGGGCGTGCCAAAATTATTAAAATCATATTAAAAAGGAATAATTTCTCCTGCTTCAATATTTGGATATGCTATAGTTAAGTTCATTCAAAGGAAAGAGGATAAAAAAATGGCAGAAGAGAAAAAACCACTATTTGGAAATATTTTTAAAAGGCAGTTGAACCAAAAAAAGAAGAAGTGATCGTTGGAAAGGCTACAGCGGGAGCAAAGAAAGTAGAAACCGGCTCAGAAACCTTTACTTCAGCAAAAGTTGCTGCAGGCGTAAGGGGCGCCCAGAGCAAAGTTGATGATCTGAAAGCAATGCAGGAAAAACAGGCTGCGGTTCTGAAAACCAAGACACACCAAGACCTGATCAACGCCGCCTACAAAGCAGGAGAAGAATTGAAGATCTCTCCGTTTGCTATCCTTAAAGAGGAGTGGAGCAACTTCACCAACACGCGCGGAAATCTGTACAAAGGCCCGATCATTGATGACCTGAAACATCTGGATGACAAACAGAAAGCCGCTTTGAAAAAAGCCCTCGGGTTATAAAAACATACAAAACGAGGCGGATGAATCCGCCTCGTTTTTTTACTTTAATCGAGAGTGAGCGCGAAGGGGCTCGAACCCTTAACCAATGGCTTAAAAGGCCACTGCTCTACCATTGAGCTACGCGCCCTCGAAGAGTGCAATTTTATCATGCCCCTATTTTAACGTCAACGCGGATTTCATTTGAAATCCGCGGATATCGCTTTCGGCTATTTACTGGTGATAGGACGGGATCCGGGAGGTGCCGCTTTGCCTTTGGAGGCAATGCGTGTGGCACGTTTGGTCGGAAGATTGGCATCCTGGGGGCAAAGCAATAGTGCGAGATTATCCAGGGCATCCAGATCGTACTCGCATTTGCCGCACATGTCGCAGATCCAGGCTGGAAAATCCGGAACGGTTATCATGCGGCCGCCCAGAAAGGTGAAGTAGGTCACCGCAGTCTGGTGCATCTGGCCGATGCTGCAGTCGCTGCACGGGATCTTGCTAAGCGGATTGTGAAAATGCCTCAAGTAATTTGTACCTTCTTATTAATGGAATTTATTATAACCGGATATTATCAGTGATCATCCGTTCAGCAATTTGAAAAACAATTAATAAATGGAAAAAAATTAAGCGATACTAACCGAATCCACAATACCGACAATCACCGAAATGACACAGGCATCCTTGTTATTCAATACCTGCCGGGCGCCGCTGCCTTCACGCAAGACCAAAACCGTATCACCAATGCCCGCCTGGCTGTTATCCAGAGCGACAAAATCCCCGCTGGTGTCGCCTTCCTCCAAACTAAAGGGCTGAACCACCAACAGACGATGGTGTTTGAAGTGTGCGTGGCTGATGGTAGTGACGATGGTCCCTACGACTTTTCCGATGATCATAATTAAGCCCTTAGGTGAATTGGTTCAGACCTTTCTTAAGCGTATAGTTGAATTCACCGTCTGGATGCACATTCAGTTCATCCACGATCCCAACCAGGGTCAGGTCTACAGGCACGAATTTAATATCCGGCAGCGCAAGGGCGGCCTCACGCGAGCGAACCATGACGCACAGATCTCCCGGCCCCGCCTGAACTACGTCGGCTGCAACCTGCAGGCCGCCTAACGGCTTGAGATGCTTATCTACGGGCTGTACAAGCAGCAGCTTCAAGCCGTCGGTTCCCGGGTACTTTTGGGTGCAAACTGCGGTGCCTTTTACCTGTCCGAAAAGCATTGTTACCTCAATCCCAGGTCAGCGGCAACCCGTTCAATGATGCGATCGAGGACCGAATCATCCACCTGATTACCAAGCCGGTCCTTGACAGCGCTTTTCACGCGCAGCTTGATCGCTTCAACCCTTGCTGACGCGGGCAACGCAGCGGGTGCAGCTGAAAAGGCCGAATCAGATCTATTGAAATATGGGCGGATCGGCGCACCGGGTGGCGTGTCATGCTGCTGAACCAGTTCGACATTCAGCTTGCGCGCGCTTTCATAAGCCAGATCAGTGAGCACAACATCATCATTGATTACTAGTCTGCGTTCACCGCGACTGGCCATATCCTCAATATCACGTTCGGTATAAAAGATCTTTGCCATAAGTTTCTCCCGGCTGAATTAATGGGTCTCCGCCATTGCTTTACGGACTGCTTCGCGCACAACGCGCTCCAGGTCTGCTTCATCCACTTGGGCTGTTGAGGGCTGGGCTGCATCATCTTCACATTCCTGCGAGTGGCAGTAACCCGAATAAACACTGGATTCCATTTCCACGATCTTTTTGTGAGATTGATGCAGTTTTTCAAGGCTGTCCGCGCTCAGGGGCTTTTCAATGCCAAGCTGGCGGGCATAATAGATGACCCGAGCGGCGGCTTCAGCGTGTTCTACTTTAATTGCCGCCTGGTAAATATCACGACCGACTGCCAGTAATCCGTGATGATCCAGCAGGACTGCACTGTTAGCACGGTCGCGCATGCTTTCGCGAATGGAATCAGCCAAAGCCGGGCTGCCAGGGGTGGCATAAGGCGCAAGCGGCATCCGTCCGCCGAACATAAGCTCGATCTCGGGCAGAATGCTGGAGGGCAGGTCAAGCCCTGCCACGGTAAAGGCAACCAGAATCGGTGGATGGCAATGAGCCACAGCGCAAATGTCAGGGCGTTCCTGGTAAGCTGCCAGATGCATGGCAACTTCAACAGTCGGGGGCAGGTCGCCTTCGAGTTGGTTACCCTGCTTGTCAATCTTTACGATCTGAGATGGCCTGAGAAAACCCTTGCATAAGCGGGAAGGTGTTATTAAAACCTCGTTGCTGCTCAGGATCGTTGAAAGGTTGCCGTCACTGCCCGTCATAAATCCTACGGTGTACAACCGGCGGGCTACCTCGCAAATATCGCTTCGCAGCGTCCACTCTAGTTCATTCATGATATCTCCATGCTGCAGAGTTTATTCCGGTATCCCTTCCAAACCCTCCAACGCCCTGGTCGCCGCATCGCGGGCAGAAACGATCTCTGCTTCGCTGCCCGAAAGCCACATGCGTCCAAAGCGGCCGACACTGGAAACGTGGATGATCTTGATTGAGGCCTTCTTTTCGGCTTCATTGCAGGCATAATTGATATAAGCAGCCGGGGCGCATTCCATTACCAGCATGGTTTCGCCTGGAACCAGCATGGATCCCTTGCGGAAACGGTTGAGAAGCTGAGCCTGATAGGAATCCACTCGCGTGATCACCTGTGTTGATGCGATCATGGGTTTGATGCGGTCCTGCACTTTTAATCCAAGGCGGCTGAGAACAACATCGCCAGCCTCGATCACCGCCGCTTGATTGAGGGAATGAACCTCGAACATGCCAAATTCCCGCTCAACGATCTGGGCACCGGGCTTG
>Ga0172375_10003044_pt1 | contig 25709 bp, 24 predicted proteins | sample LakKiv1m_FD_114537 | JGI IMG/M metagenome (GOLD analysis project Ga0172375, IMG submission 114537) | Freshwater microbial communities from Kabuno Bay, South-Kivu, Congo - kab_092012_11.1m | ecosystem: Environmental > Aquatic > Freshwater > Lake | place: Democratic Republic of the Congo...
ATCCCATGAAAAAAGGGGGATAATGATCGATGTGGTCAAAAGGGTGGCCAATGAGGTCTTCATCCCGTTCACCGTGGGCGGAGGGATAAACGGCATCGACGATATCAGGGAAATACTGTCGTCGGGAGCGGACAAGGTCTCAATAAATACTGCTGCGGTGAGCGACCCCGATCTCATCTCAAAAGGGGCAAAGAAGTTCGGCTGCCAGTGCATTGTGGTGGCTATCGATGCTAAAAGGGACCAGGGACCGGGGACTAGGGACCGGAATCAATGGGAAGTATATACCCATGGCGGAAGGAAAGCGACAGGGATCGATGCTATAGAGTGGGCAAAAAAAGCAGAAAAGCTCGGCGCCGGAGAGATACTGCTGACCAGCATGGACAGGGACGGGACAAAGGCAGGATATGATATAGAACTGACAAAAGCCGTATGCGAAAGCGTGAATATCCCCGTTATCGCATCAGGCGGCGCCGGCACCGCGGAACATATTCATGAGGCTCTGACCAAGGCAAATGCCGACGCAGCCCTTCTTGCCTCCCTGCTGCATTACGGAGAGCTGAGCATAAAGGACATCAAAAAATTCCTCGAAAATAAGGGGACAGCCGTAAGATGACCGAATATTCCTTTGACATCGCCGCCTATATGGACGACAAAAAGCTTATCATCGATAAACGGCTTGAGCTGCTGCTTCCGTCCGATAATTCGGTGCTTTCTCAGGCGATGAGATATTCAGTTCTTTCATCCGGAAAACGCTTCAGGCCTGTACTGGTCCTGGCAAGCGCCGCTGCGGCCGGAGGGAAAGAGGAACAGGTCCTGTCAGCCGCCGCCGCAATAGAAATGGTCCATGCCTTTTCCCTTATACACGACGATCTTCCCGCGATGGACAATGACGACCTGAGAAGGGGAAAGCCGACCTGCCACAAAAAATTCGGGGAAGCAGCCGCGATACTTGCCGGGGATGCGCTTCTCATTCTTGCGTTCGAGGTCCTATCAAAGGTCCTTTGCGACGTTCCTCTTTCCGCAAAACAGCTTTCAGAGATCATTGAGACCGTTTCAAGGGCTTCAGGCCACAAGGGAATGACGGGCGGACAGGCGCTGGATATTGAAAGCGAAGGAAAATCCCCAGATGCCGAAATTCTTCTCGAAATACACAAAAAAAAGACGGCGGAGCTCATTATGGCTAGCTGTTATCTGGGTGCAAAGCTCTCCGGAGCAAAAAAACGCGCCCTTGACGACCTGATGAAATACGGCTATCACCTTGGAATGGCATTCCAGATAAAAGATGATATACTTGATGTTGTCGGAAAAACGGAAGAAACCGGAAAAGCCGTCCTATCCGATGAAAAATGCGAAAAGACCACTTTTCCCGTTGTTTTCGGCCTTGAAAGTTCCGAAAAACTGCTTTTAAAAGAGAGCGGACTCGCGTTGAAAGCACTGAAAAAGTTCGGTCAGACAGCCGACCCGCTGAGAGAGCTTATAAAATTCGTGTCTGAAAGGAAAAAATAATAAATGAAGATCATTCTGGAAATACTGAGGAATTATCCTTTGATGACCTCGATCCTGGCGATGTTCCTGGGACAGGCCTTCAAGATAGTCTACTATTATATGATCGACAGAAAACTGGACTGGCGCCATTTTTTTGAGTCCGGCGGCATGCCGAGCGCGCATTCAGCGATGGCGGCCTCTCTTGCCGTGTCGGTGGGCATCTGGAACGGCTGGGTCTCATCTCAATTCGCCATTTCCGTGGCCTTTGCGTGCATCGTGATGTATGATGCGGTCGGAGTGCGCAGGGCAACGGGAACGCAGTCCTCCATATTGAACAGGATACTCGAAGACCTGTATAAATCAGGAAGGATCAGCGGAGAAAAACTGCACGAGTTCATGGGGCACACTCCGCTCGAAGTTGCCGCCGGCATAACATTCGGAATATTGATCTCTCTTTTAATGTATTTCGGAGTATATTCTTTTGTCTCTTGACAAGCTAAAACTTCCGGAGGACCTGAAAAAACTTTCCGGCCCCGAGCTGGACGAGCTTGCAGCGGAAATAAGGGGCTTGATCATAAGGTCGGTTTCAAAGAACGGAGGGCATCTTTCCTCCAACCTCGGCTCTGTAGAGCTTTCGATCGCTCTTCACACGATATTCAATTCCCCTAAAGACAGGATAATCTGGGATGTCGGCCACCAGGCATATGCGCATAAGATTCTTACGGGAAGGGCGGACAGGTTTTCAACCCTGCGGCAGTACAACGGCATCAGCGGCTATCCATCGACAGAGGAAAGTCCCCACGATCAGTTCACCACGGGCCATGCCAGCACAGCTATATCGGCCGCAACAGGCTTGGCAAAAGCAAGGGACCTTAAGGGGGAAAAACACAAGGTCGTCGCGGTGATAGGCGACGGCTCGCTCACCGGAGGGACCTCGCTTGAGGCCATCAACAACGCCATGAGGCTGAAAAGCAATCTTGTTATAGTCCTGAACGATAACGAGATGTCCATTTCAAAGAACGTCGGCGCGCTGGCAGAATATTTCACAAAGGTCAGGATGAACCCGATCTACACAAAAACAAAAAGGCGCGTGGAAAATATGGTAAAAAAGATCCCCAAGTACGGCATGCCGCTTTTTCATCTTGCGGAAAAGCTGAAGAACAGGATGAAGAACTTCATCATAAACTTCCAGACGGAGGTCATCGTTGAGGAGTTTGGAATTCAGTACCTCGGACCGATCGACGGGCATAACATAACACTTCTGATGAGCGCGCTCTCCTTTGCGGGAGAGATCAACAGGCCCATACTGCTGCACATACTCACAAAAAAGGGGAAAGGTTATGCTCCTGCGGAAAAGGACCCCACCAGATATCACGGAGCCGCTCCTTTTGACATAAGGACGGGAGAGCCGCTGAACAAAGTCTTTGACCTGACCTATACCGAGGTTTTCGGAAGGACCGTGATGGGCCTTGCCGAAGAACGGCCGGAGATCATCGCCGTAACGGCTGCAATGGTGGAAGGTACCGGCCTGGATGATTTTTCAAAAAAGTATCCGCCAAGGTTCTATGACACGGGCATCGCCGAGGAGCACGCCATTATTTTTGCCGCGGGGCTTGCAAAGGGAGGCATGGTCCCGGTTTGCGCGATCTATTCGACCTTTCTTCAGCGCTCCTACGACCAGATATTCCATGATGTATGCCTCCAAAACCTTCACGTGGTCTTCTGCATGGACAGGGCGGGCATAGTAGGGGACGACGGACCTTCTCACAACGGGGTCTTTGACATGGCATATCTCAGGCACCTGCCTAATATGACGGTTATGGCGCCCAAGGACGAGAATGAACTGCAGCACATGATATTCACGGCAGTCGATCATAATGGACCGGTCTCGATAAGATATCCGAAGACTAAGGTTGTTGGAGTTAATATGGATGACGAGTTGAAGCGGATTGAGATCGGGAAGGGGGAAACGGTTTATAAATCCGAAATACGAAATCCGAAATACGAAACAAATTCAAATACCAAAAACCAAAATGCACAAATACTGTTTATTGCCATCGGCTCGATGGTTCATCCTTCAATAGAGGCGGCGAAGGAGCTTGAGAAGGAAGGTCTCATCATAACTGTAATAAATTCACGCTTTGTTAAACCGCTTGACAGGGATCTTATCGTGAAAGAAGCAAAAGAAGCGGATCTGGTTGTCACGGTCGAAGAGGGCTGCCTGCAGGGAGGGTTCGGTTCAGCGGTCATGGAACTGCTTGAAGAAGAAAAGATCGTAAAACCGGTGAAGCGCATCGGCCTGCCGGACAGATTCATAGAGGCAGGGAAGAGGGACTTTATGCTTGAAAAATACGGACTAACCTCTCATAATTTAGCAGAAAAGATCAGAGAAGCGATCTCTTAATCCGGCCATCTTTCTCTTTCCGGATGTGATGCCATGTAGGCCCAAAATTTACCGGCAATGACGTTTGCGGAGAAATTAGCTTCGATCCAGGACCTTGTTGCCCTGTCAGGGGCAAAGCGCCACATCCACTCCTCGTGCCTTGCAAAATGGGCCGCTTTGTTGTCAACAAACACTGTGACACGGCCGTAAAAGTTTGCGGCTGAGGCGGGATTAGCTTCACTTGCCGGAAGCTCAAAACAATTATGGAACGCGGGGGCTTTTTGTCCGCCCGAAACGATAAAGCCGTGGATATCGGCGCTCAAGCCTGCCTCTCCGCCGGACCTCAGGTCTTTCAGCCCCTGTGAGATCACAACGTCAGGCATGAGACCGGTCACCCGGAGCGCGGTCTCTTTATGCTGTTCAAGGCCGTCTAAAAAGGCTGTAAATTCATCACCGACAAAATAAGACAGTTCATCAGGCGCCTTTCCAGTCGCGGCAAACAGTGCTTTCAGCTCGTCGGCCTTTTGAAACACGGCATCGATCGAGGACAGTCCGAACGCAGCGGCAATATTCCTGAATATTAATGACATTTCACTCTGTCCCGGAGCGACTATATCGTTGCCGTTCTGGAGCTTTGTGCCGCCGGCTATTTCCATAAGTCCGGTAGGCGTCTCAAACCCGGAGAAATCATTGAAACCGTCGTGATGAGGATATGAGCCGACGCCGTGCGCGGCAAAGACAGCGGGATACATCCTGCTCGCGAGTGCCACTCTCCATTTTTCGCCTTCAGAATATCCCGAACCTGTGAATCCTACCGGAGGAAAAAGATAATCATCCTCGCCAAATCCGGCGTAGTTCAGGGAAAGCCTGTGAATGTCGCCGTAAAGAAAAGGCAGTTTTTTCCCCTTCAAAAAAGCCGTGCGTCCGCCGGTCAATGAATTCAACTCGTCAAGCCGGCTCTTCGGGTAACCGTACTCATCGAGGCAGGTGAAGGAAAGACCCCTGTCGAGCGGGAGCCTCATTCCCAGAAGCCTGTGAGATAGCTCGGGATTGCCGAAGAGGAACCTTGCCGGCTCCCATGAACCGCCTGTCGCCAGGATAACGGTATTATTTTTTCCTTTGACAGGCCTGAACGTATTTAAGGTCTTCAGCATCACGAACGTCTGAAGGTACGTGGCCTCTGCAAGGTCTTTTACGCGGACGACCTTGATCCCTGGCTGTGTGGCAAGTTCAAAGATCTGCTCCGCAGAAGTTACGGAGGCATCCCTCTTGTTCATCGGCAGTGTCCTCGGCTGATATTGATATGTCCTGCCCCTTAATCTGAGCTCCAGCCCGAACGGATATGCTGAATAGGACTTTAATCGAGTTGGGGCAGCGGGGACCCTTTGATATGTTGAGTAAGCAGGCATTTTGCTAATTTTAGTCCTCCCAATAGAAAATTGATCTCTATATCTATATCGCAAAAGATCCTCCAAGATTTCACTTTTCCGGCCTTTTCATGATAAAATCTCATCAACATGGCATCTGACATCGAGATAGCCCAGAAATGCGCTTTACAGCCGATCGAAAAGATCGCATCTTCTGTCGGCCTGAAGAAGGACGAAATTGAGCTCTACGGCCGCCACACCGCAAAAGTTGACCTTTCCGCTTATGAGAAAAGAAAAGATAAAAAGGACGGCAGATTAATCCTTGTTACCACCATGTCCCCCACACCGTTCGGCGAGGGAAAAACGACTGTTACGATCGGGCTTGCGCAGGCGTTGAAAAAGCTCGGTAAAAAGGTGATCGCCTGCATAAGGGAGCCGTCGCTCGGCCCCACGATGGGGGTGAAGGGCGGGGCTGCCGGCGGCGGCTATTCACAGGTCCTTCCCATGGAAGACATTAACCTGCATTTCACCGGAGACATGTACATGGTCGGTGCCACGCATAACCTTCTTGCCGCGATGGTCGATAATCACATTTATTTCGGCAATGAACTGAACATAGACAAGGATTCCATTTGCTGGCCCAGGGTCGTTGATATGAACGACAGGGCGCTCAGGAACATAACCCTGAAATATAAAGATACCGAAAGGAAAGCTTCGTTCGATATAACCGCCGCCTCGGAGGTCATGGCTGTGCTGTGCCTGTCAATGAACCTTGACCAGCTGAGAGAAAAACTAAGCCGGATCATTATAGGGTTTTCAAAAGACGGAGTCCCTGTTACGGCAAAAGACCTGAAAGCAAGCGGTGCAATGGCGCTTCTCCTCAAAGAAGCGATAAAACCCAACCTTGCGCAGACCATTGAAGGCGTGCCCGCTTTTGTGCATGGAGGGCCGTTCGCCAATATCGCTCACGGCTGCAACAGTTTGGTATCAACTAAACTCGCTTTGAAACTGGCGGACTATGTTGTTACCGAGGCGGGGTTCGGGTCAGATCTCGGGGCCGAAAAGTTCTTTGATATAAAATGCAGGGCAGGCGAGCTTATGCCCGGCGCCGCGGTTGTCGTTGTAACGACCAAAGCCCTTAAATGGCAGGGAGGAAGCTCCCGGGACGAGTGGAACAGGCCTGACGAAGCGGCCTTAAGGAAAGGCCTGGCCAACCTTGAAAGGCATATCAGCGGCCTCAACAATTACCGGATACCTGTCGTCTGCGCGGTCAACAAATATTCCTTTGATGATGAAAAGGAGATCAATATGATCCTTGAAGCGTGCGCAGGTATGGACATTCCCGCCTCCGTCGCTGAGGTCTGGGAAAAGGGCGGCAGCGGAGGCAGGGAAGCGGCAAAGCAGGTCCTTTCTTCTCTGAAAAAAGCGACTGAATTTGCTCCGCTTTATTTAAGTGATATTCCCGTCGCGGACAAGCTGGATGCCGTGGCAAGAAAGATCTACGGCGCGGACGGCATCGAACTTTCGGAAAATGCTTCCCAAAAGCTCGGCCTTATAAAAAGAGCTAACCTCGAGCACCTGCCTGTCTGCATCGCAAAGACCCAGTTCTCGTTCACCGATGACCCTAAACAGCTCGGCGCTCCGGTCAATTTCAGTATCCATGTCAAAGACCTGAAGATAGCCGCAGGAGCGGGTTATATCGTGGCCTATACCGGTGATATAATGACAATGCCCGGGCTTCCCAAGCATCCTGCGGCTGAGAAAATGGACATTGATGCCGACGGAAGGATAAAAGGCATATTTTAATGATCAATCAGAAAAAGATAGAAAAGGCGGTCAAAGAGATCCTGATCGCCATCGGAGAAGACCCTAAACGCGAGGGGATAAAAGGGACCCCGGCAAGGGTCGCGCGGATGTATGCGGATATTTTCGGCGGCCTCCATAAGGACCCCGCTAAAGAGATATCCATCTTCTATAACGAAGAGCACGAAGAGATGGTGATGGTCCGCGATATCCCGTTCTATTCCATGTGCGAGCACCATCTGGTGCCTTTCATAGGAAAAGCGCATATCGTCTATATTCCCAAAAAAGGCAGGATAACGGGACTTTCCAAGCTTGTACGGGTGCTTGAGGTCTTTACAAAAAGGCCGCAGGTCCAGGAGAGGCTGACCTCGCAGGTCGCCGATCTTCTAATGGAAAAATTGAAGCCGCAGGGTGTGTTCCTGATCATCGAGGCCGAGCATCTGTGCATGTCGATGCGGGGGGTCAAAAAGCCCGGTTCTATCACAACAACCTCCGCGGTGCGCGGCATCTTCCGCAAAAACGCCGCTACCCGGGCTGAGGCCCTTTCCCTGATCAAGAGCAAATGAGACCATCCACGTCCGTTCGCATCCTCCTTGTCCTGGTCCTTGTTCTCGTACTTGAAGTGTGGCATGCAAATTGCTCATATGCCTATGTGAAAGCCATGTGGGTAACGCGTTTTCAGATGGATTCAAGCCAAAAGATCGATAATTTCGTGAAAATCGCCAAAAAAAACGGTTTTAACACCCTTTTTGTGCAGGTTTGCGGCAGGGGGATAGCTTATTACGACTCAAATATCCTTCCGAGAAAGGACCCGGACTTTGACGGCCTGGCCTATACTGTTGAAAAATCCCACAGTGCCGGCCTGAAAGTGCATGCTTGGATCAACGCTTTCTATGTCTGGTCGTCCAGCGAGGCGCCGGAGGACAGCTACCATGTTGTCAATCTCAGGCCTGACTGGCTCCTTTCGCCCAAAAAAATGCTGTTTTTGGACCCTTCGATCCGGGAAGTGAGGGACCATGTCAGGGATGTTTATCTTGAAGTGGCCGAAAAGTACGATGTCGACGGCCTCCATATGGACTATATCAGGTATCCCGGACCCGGGCCTGCCGATGAGATCGAAGCAAGATGTGAAAATGTGACCTCGCTCGTGTCGGAAATAAGGTCAGGGCTTGACCGGCTGGACAAAGGGATAAAATTGTCCGCTGCGGTATATCCAAACATCGTTGAAGCGCGAAGGGATATAGGGCAAGACTGGCTATTGTGGATCAAAAGTGGGCTTATCGACTTCATAGTACCGATGATATATACAACAAATGTCGACAAAGTAAAGGACAGGGTACTGCTGGATGCCTCCTTATCCAGGAAAAAGGACACGGTCCTGGCCGGCCTGGGCGCGTATATGGTGACCGCGGAGGACCTCATCAAACAGATCAAGGTAGTGAACCATTACAAAAAATATTACGGGTCCCTGTCAGGCGTCTGCCTGTTTTCCTACGATGCCGTCTCTTCCGAAGCCTTTTATCTGGAGAAGATCAGAAAGTATGCCTTCTGAAAAACAGTACCTGATCGCGCTTTCAAGCATTCCCGAGCTTGGCCCCGCCAGGATAAAAAAACTTCTGGAGCATTTCGGGTCAGCGGAAAAGATATGGCATTCAAGTAAAAAGGAAATGTCCATGGTCGACGGAATAGGAGAAAGGATAGAGTTAAAGGTATCCGAACAACGGCAGACAGACCCTTCGGACATCCCGCTGGAGTTCAATGACGGGGCAAAGGTCATTTCTCTATTTGACCGGGACTATCCGAAAAAACTTCTGAATATCTATGATCCTCCTCCGGTTCTTTACGTAAAAGGATGCATTCTGCCGGAAGACGGGACAGCTGTTGCGGTCGTCGGAACGCGCAGGCCCACAAGGTACGGCATTGAGATGACAAAGGACCTTGTTAAAGGGCTTGTCGAAGCCGGCATAACGATCGTCTCGGGACTTGCGATGGGGATCGATGCCGCCGCACATGAGGCGGCCCTTGAGGAGGGAGGAAGGACGATAGCCGTTCTTGGAACGGGAGTGAAAAAGATATATCCCTGCTGCAACAGGAACCTGGCTGACAGGATAAAGGAAAGCGGAGCCTTATTGTCAGAATACTATGAAGTGAAGGAGATAGAAAAATGGACTTTCCCAAGAAGGAACAGGATAATCTCCGGGCTTTCCCTGGGAACGCTTGTCATTGAAGGAACATCCGACAGCGGCTCTCTCATCACCGCGGGGTTTGCCCTTGAACAGAACAGGGATGTGTTCGCGGTCCCCGGGCAGATAGACAGGGAACTGAGCAAAGCGCCAAATTCGCTTATTAAACAGGGAGCAAAGCTGGTAGAAAAGGCGGAAGATATTCTAGAAGAGTTGAACATAGCCCGTTTGAAACGTTCAAAAAGGACCGCCGGAGCCGTCCAACCTGATCTGTCGCCTGTTGAGAATAGAATAATAAACTGCGTCTGTGACGCTCCGAAGAACATCGACAATATCTGCGCGGAACTGAATATCGGCACCAGAGACCTGTCTCCCATCATCACCGGGCTGCTGATGAAGGGCAGGCTGTCGGAGACGCCCGGAAGATGTTTTTATCAAAAAAGTTGATCCGCGCGGCATGTTATAATTCAAAATAAGGCAGGAGGATCATTTATGATATATTTCACCGAAATGTACGCTTCAGAAATAATCGGCCAGGCGGTCATCGACAGGGCCGAGGAAAAGATCGGCAGCGTCGTCGACGTTGTAATAGAGGCAGGGGACCAGTTCCCAAGGGTGATAGGGCTCCTTCTCCGCTTCGGAAGGGCAAAAAAAGACAAGATACTCCTTCTTTCAGAGATAAACCACATCGGCAGGCGGCTTATTTCCGCCAACTCGGCAAAAGACAACATAGCTTTCGCGTCCGTCAGGGACAATGAAGCCCTTCTGCAGAGGGACATAATGGACAAGCAGATAGTCGATATCCACGGCTCAAAAGTGGTCCGCGTCAACGACCTGAAGCTTGCAAAAATAGGGGAGGACATCAGGCTTATAGCGGCCGAGGTCGGCATGAAAGGGATAATCAGAAGGCTCCGTCTGGACAAGGTCCTTCTTCCGTTACTTGCGGTTTTTAATATACATCTAAGGGACGATCTCATAGGATGGAATTTTGTCGAGCCTCTTCAGACCGACACGGCGCGCCTTAAGCTGGTCGTTCCTTACCAGGGGGTCTCCAGGCTTCATCCCGCCGATATCGCGAACATTATCAGCCAGGTCCATATCGATGAAAAGACCGCGATCTTTGAATCACTTTCCACCGAGACCGCGGCAGAGGCGCTCCATGAGCTGGAGCCGCGCATACAGGCCTTTTTGATCGGCACCCTGGATTCAAAGAAAGCCCTGTCCATCATCGAAAAGATGCCGAGCGACGAGGCAGCTGACGTGCTCGGCGACCTTCCCGAAGAAAAAGCTTCGGAGCTTCTCAGGCTTATGAAGCACAAAAAGGCCGAAGAGATCCACGAGCTGCTGAAGCACGGGGAAGAGACCGCAGGCGGTCTTATGACCACCGAGTTCATAACGATACCAAAAGATTTCACCGCCGGACAGGCGATAGAAAAACTGAGGGAGATAGCGCCTTCGGCGGAAACGGTCTATTATCTTTACGTTGTTGACGAGGCCGAACATCTGGTAGGGGTCCTGTCTCTGCGCAGCCTCATCATCGCAAAGCTTGATACGCCGGTGGCAGGCATAATGAAATCAAAGATCATCACCATAAGCCCGGAACTGGGCCAGAGGAGCGTCGCTGAAGTGATCTCAAAATACAACCTTCTCGCTGTCCCCGTGGTAGACAAGCTGAACAGGCTGCTCGGGATCATCACGGTGGACGATGTCATCGATTTCATCCTCCCGCCGCTGGCAAGACGAAAAAGAATGTCGGTCGGATAGCTGCAAAGGACCCAGTATCATGCCCGGAAGAAAAAAGAACCGCAACTGGAGCTACTGGAAGATCAGGCTCCTTATATTCCTTTCCGTCATCGGGCCCGGCATCATCACCGGAACGGCCGACAACGACGCGGGAGGGATAGCGACTTATTCGGTGGCAGGCGCGCATTTCGGCTATTCGATGCTCTGGATACTCATCCTTATAACCTTCATGCTTTATGTAACGCAGGAAATGGGTGCCAGGCTGGGGATAGTTACGGGAAAAGGGCTTGGCGACCTTGTAAGGGAAAAGATCGGGCTGCACACGGCGGTGCTGATCCTCTGCCTTGTTTTCATCTCCAATTTTTCCAACATCCTGGCCGACGTGGCAGGGATAGCGTCAGTCGCCGATATCTATCATATTCCGAGGATGATCTTTGTCCCGATATTTGTTTTCTTTATCTGGTACGTGATAGTGCGCGGAAGCTTCAACTTTGTGCAAAATGTCTTTTTGACCAGCTGCATACTTTTTTTCTGCTATATCATCAACGGAATTATCGCAAAGCCGGACCTGCCTGCGATGGCCGTCGGAAGCCTGGTCCCGGCCATCACGATAAGCAGGGAATATATCTTCACCGCCACAGCGCTGATCGGAACCACTCTGACAGTGTGGGGCCAGTTCTTCGTCCAGTCGTATTTTGTTGACAAGGGGATCGATAAAAAACATCTTAGGACTGCGAGGATGGACGTTCTCTTCGGGGCGTTCTGGACGGACTTTGTGGCGTACTTCATAATCATATCCGCTGCGGCCACGCTGTTCGCCAAGAACATCAGGATCGAATCCGCATCCGATGCGGCGCTGGCGCTCGAGCCGTTGCTCGGGCCCATGGCAAAGCATCTTTTCGCCTGGGGACTGCTGAACGCCTCTCTTCTCGGTGTCAGCGTTATCTCGATGGCCACCGCGTATGCGATAACGGAAATGCTCGGCACCGAAAGAAAGGTCAACTCGTCGTTCACCGAGGCGCCCTTATTCTATCTTATTATCGGCTTCTGCCTGTTCATCAGCACGCTTCTTGTCTTTATCCCAAACTTCCCGATGATCTTTGTCCTTACCGCATCTCAGGCGCTCAACACCGTGCTTCTGCCTTTCATTTTCTTTGTGATATTGAAGCTGATAAACGACAAAAAGCTTATGGGGCCTTACGCCAACAACAGGATACATAACGCCATCGCCTGGATAACCATAATTTCATTCACCGTGATAGCTTCGATGATGCTTTACCTGAACGTCTTCTAAAATAGAAAAAACCCCTGCCTAGGGACCAGGGGTTTTTAAATTAAATGGGGTCCGGGATTGTTACGCCACTTTCTTCATCAATTTTTTTCTCTTGATGATGCTCCAGATGATCTTTGTCATAGAAGTGACCGGTATCGGCTTCTTTCCGAACACATCTTCGAGCGTGTCGGTCTGGCCTTTGAAATCCACTCTCATTTTTGAAAGTCCGCCTCTTGGCATTTAACTCACCTCCCTTGACCTGTTTATCGACCACTCTTAAAATGGGCGATTTATGTTATAATTATAGAGCATATTTCAGTCATGTCAACCGCTTTTTAGAGTAAGGAGAGGAATTTGTTCAACAAGATATTGATCGCCAACAGGGGCGAGATCGCAGTCAGGATCATCCGCGCCTCAAGGGAACTCGGCATCAAATCGGTCGCGGTCTTCAGCGAAGCGGACAAAGACTCTCTTCACGTCAGGCTGGCGGATGAATCATACTGCATAGGTCCCGCCTCTCCGGCGCAAAGCTATCTTGTAATACCCAGGATCATTTCGACCGCGGAAGTTTGCGGCGCGCAGGCGATTCATCCGGGCTACGGCTTTCTGGCCGAGAACGCCAAGTTCGCAGAGATCTGCGCAGCGCATAATATCGTTTTCATAGGGCCTTCTCCCTCATCGATCGAGGCAATGGGCGACAAGGCGACAGCCAAGCAGTGCGCCGTAAGGGCCGGAGTTCCGACCGTTCCGGGCTCTGAAGGGATAGTCAAAGACCCGGGTGAGGCTTTAAGGATCGCAAAAAAGATCGGCTTTCCCGTTCTGATCAAAGCTACAGCCGGAGGAGGCGGCAAGGGGATGCGCGTTGCCGGCAGAGAAGAGGATTTTCTCAATCTCATGAAAATGGCGCAGACCGAAGCCGGAGCGGCTTTCGGAAATTCCGACGTCTATGTGGAAAAGTTCATCGAAAAGCCGAAGCACGTCGAGATACAACTTCTTGCCGATGCCTTCGGAAATGTTGTCTATCTGGGTGAGAGGGACTGTTCGGTCCAGAGAAGGCACCAAAAGCTGATCGAAGAGGCTCCGTGCGCCGTTCTCAACGAAAAGACAAGAAAAAAGATGGGGGAGGCAGCCGTAAAGCTGGCCAAAGCCGTCAAGTACTCCAGCGCGGGAACGGTGGAGTTCCTTCTTGACAGCCAGGGACGTTTTTATTTCATGGAAATGAACACCAGGGTGCAGGTGGAGCATCCCGTGACTGAGGTCATCACCTCCACGGATATCCTCAAGGAACAGATCTCTATAGCCGCCCTGGAAAAGCTTCAAATGAGGCAGTCCGATATAAAAATAAGGGGCCATGCCATCGAACTGAGGATAAATGCCGAGGATCCTGACAGGAATTTCATGCCCTCGCCGGGACAGCTAAAGGAATACGTGGTCCCGGGAGGCCCGGGGGTCAGAGTGGACAGCCTGGCATATGCCGGATACAAGATCCTGCCGTATTACGATTCTCTTATAGCAAAGCTCATTGTCTGGGCTCCCACAAGGGATGAGGCGATCAGCCGCGCCAGAAGGTGTCTCGACGAGTTCATCATCATCGGTGTCAAGACCACCATCCCGTTCCACAAAAAGGTCCTCGACCACGCCGCTTTCAGAAGAGGAGAGGTCTTTACCGATTTCATCGCAACAAATCTGTCAGCGTAAGCCGTCCCATGGGAAAAAGAACCACATCAAGAAGGCTGGCCATGCAGGCGCTCTATCAGGCGGATATCCGCAGCAGCGGGGCTCCCGAGGCCCTTGAAGGCCTCTTTGCCGAGAACCTGTCATCCGAAGCCGCGGAATTCTCCCGCCTTCTTGTAAACGGCGTGTCGGCAAACATCGAAAAGATAGATCCCGAGATATCAAAATACAGCGGGGACTGGCCCTTATCAAGGATGAGCGTTCTCGACAGGAACATCCTGCGGCTTGCTTTTTATGAGATAATGTTCGAAAAAAACACTCCTCACTCCGTTGCCGCCAGCGAGGCCGTGAATCTGGCAAAGGCCTACGGCGGTCCGGACTCCTCAAAGTTCATAAACGGCATTCTCGGCTCTCTTATCAAAGATGTAAAAGAGAGCGGAAAATGATAAAATTGGTGCAATAAAGATGTTCACCGGCATCATCGAAGAAACTGGAAAGATAAAAGACGTCAGGTCAAAAGGCGGGCTTAAGGTGTTCGAGATCGCAGCAAAGACCGTAATGCCTGACCTCAGGACAGGGGACAGCCTCTGCGTGGACGGGGCCTGCCTGACAGTGGTGGAAATATCCCGCAGCGCCTTCAAGGTCGAAGCTTTAAGCGGGACCCTTTCACAAACAACGCTCGGAAGACTCAAGAGGGGAGACCCAGTGAATCTGGAAAGGGCTGTAAAGGCTTCCGGAAGGCTTGGCGGACATATCGTATCCGGCCATGTGGACGGGATTGCATTTGTAAAGGACATAAAGCGCTCGCCGTCCTCATTAAAAATAGTTCTCAGTGCGGAGAAGAGCATAACGGGCGATATTGTCAGCAAAGGCTCTGTTGCGGTCAACGGGGTAAGCCTTACGGTGGCGGAACTTTTGAACGATGCTTTTTCGGTGGCGATAATACCCCACACCCTCAGGAATACTGCGCTGAACGCCTTAAAACAGGGCGACAGGGTCAACATCGAGACCGATATGATCGGCAAATACGTCAGAAAGGCCCTTCAGGAATGCAGATGAAGTTCAATACCATAGAGCAGGCGATTTCCTCTTTCAAAAAAGGCGGAATGATAATTATCGTTGACGATAAGGACAGGGAGAACGAGGGCGATCTTGTTATTGCCGCCGAAAAAGCTACCCCGGAGTCAATCAACTTCATGATCTCCCGCGGCAAAGGACTTGTCTGCGTCCCGATGACGGAGCAGAGACTTGCGGACCTCAACATCGATCTGATGACAAATGACAATTCCGAATCGATGAAGACCGCGTTCACTGTTTCGGTCGACGCGGCAAAAAGGTTCGGAGTGACAACCGGGATCTCGCCCGCGGACAGGCACAGAACTGTCCGGGTGCTGATAGACCCGGCATCCTGTCCGTCGGACCTAGTCAGACCGGGCCATGTGTTCCCTTTGATCGCAAAGAGCGGCGGGGTGCTCAAGAGAGCCGGCCACACCGAGGCGGGGGTCGATATGGCAAGGCTTTCCGGCCTGACAGAGGCGGCCGTGATATGCGAGATCATAAGGCCCGACGGCATGATGGCAAGGGGAAGCGATCTTTTCAGGCTGGCGGACGAGCACGGCCTTAAAATAATAACCATCGCCGACCTGATAAGGCACAGGCTAAGGACCGAGAACCTCGTAAAAAAAGTGAGCACGGCAAAGCTGCCCACAAGATACGGGGATTTTCTGGTCATGGGCTATGAAAATACTCTGAACGGTGAGTACCACGTCGCGCTTGTAAAAGACAGGGTTAAGGGCAAAAAGAACGTGCTCGTCAGAGTGCATTCGGAGTGCCTTACCGGGGACGTATTTAAAAGCTGCAGGTGCGACTGCGGCCAACAGCTTGAGAGATCCCTTGAGATGGTCGAAAGACAGGGCTTTGGCGTGATATTATATATGAAACAGGAGGGCAGGGGCATAGGCCTTAAGAACAAGCTTATAGCCTACAGCCTTCAGGATAAGGGGCACGATACGGTCGAGGCGAACAGGGTCCTCGGATTTGAGGCTGACCTGAGGGATTACGGGATAGGCGCCCAGATACTAAGGGACCTGGGTCTTTCGACGATAAGGCTCCTTACCAATAATCCCAAAAAGATAGTGGGGATCGACGGCTACGGATTAAAGGTCGTCGAAAGGGTCCCGATAGTTGTCAAGCCGAACAGGTATAATAAGAGATACCTTATGACAAAGTCAAAAAAGCTCGGCCATATGCTGAGCCTGACTGACCAATGAAAGGAGGAACGGGTATGAAAGTGAAGGAAGGTGTTCTGGACGCAAAAGGCCTGAAGTTCGTGCTTGTGGTGAGCCGGTTCAACGATCTGGTATCAAAAGGACTGCTTGACGGAGCTCTTGACTGCCTCAAAAGGCACGGCGCAGGCGATGCCTCGATAGAGGTCATCTGGGTGCCGGGCGCTTTTGAAATGCCTTTGATCGCAAAAAAGGCGGCCGAAAAGTCAAAGCCGTCAGCCGTGATCTGCCTCGGCGCGGTCATAAGGGGCGGGACACCGCATTTTGATTATGTGGCGTCCGAGGTCTCAAAAGGGATCGCAAAAGTATCTCTTGACACCGGAGTTCCCGTGATTTTCGGCGTCCTGACCACCGACAATCTTGAACAGGCGCTTGAAAGGGCGGGGGCAAAGCCAGGGAACAAGGGCTGGGCCGCGGCTCTGTCGGCCATCGAATCCGCGAACCTTCTGAAGCAGATATAGAAATTGTAAGGGCGGGTTTCAAACCCGCCCCAACTAGATAGGAGAAAATAGTGGCAAGGGTATTCTATGAGAACGTGACAAAAAAGTTCGATGATTTTGTGGCGGTGAAGAACGTGACCCTTGAAGTGAGGGACCGCGAGTTCCTGGTCCTGGTGGGGCCGTCCGGCTGCGGAAAGACGACAGCCCTCAGGATGGCGGCCGGCCTGGAAGAGGTCTCCGAAGGAAAGATCTATATCGGGGACGAGGTTGTGAACGATGTACCTCCCAAGGACAGGAACATAGCCATGATCTTCCAGAACTACGCTTTATATCCTCATATGAACGTCTATGACAACATGGCTTTCGGCCTAAAGCTGAGAAAGATACCCAAAAAAGAGATCGACAGGCGCGTAAAAGAAGCGGCTAATATCCTTGACCTTGAAACGATGCTTGACAGGCTGCCGAAGCAGCTTTCAGGCGGTCAGAGGCAGAGGGTCGCGGTGGGCAGGGCGATCGTCAGGGAACCGGCCGTTTTTTTGATGGACGAGCCCTTGAGCAACCTCGATGCCAAGCTCAGGGTGCAGATGAGGGCCTCGCTCCAGAACATCTACAACAGGCTGAAGGCCACGATAATTTATGTCACGCATGACCAGGTTGAGGCAATGACCCTCGGAACAAGGATCGCGGTCATCCTGAACGGCCAGCTGCAGCAGGTGGATTCCCCCCTCAAAGTGTACGGCAGCCCGATCAATAAATTTGTTGCCGGCTTCATCGGGAGCCCTTCGATGAATTTCATAAAGGGAAAACTGGACCAGGCCGGAGAGCACATCTTTTTTGACTCCGAGGACCTCAAGATCATAATCCCGCCCGACTTTAACGAACTCTTAAGGAGCAGAATAGGCCAGGAAGTGAGCTTCGGCATCAGGCCCGAGGACATCCTCAGCCATTCGCTCACCGACACAAAATATCAGTGCCAGCTTGACGCTAAAGTCGACTTCAGGGAGCTGATGGGGTCAGAAACGTATCTTTACCTGAAGGTCGGCAAAACGCCTCTGACCGTCAGGGTCGATGCCCTTACGGACACAAAGCCCGGAAGCACGTACTGCGTTTATTTCAACCTGAAAAAAATGCACCTCTTCGACAGCGACAATCAAAAAGCCATCATCTGATGCGAAGCGAACCGCTGATATACGAGATCAGCTCCGAAGGAAGGCACTCGCAGATCCTTCCGGGAACAGGCGAAGAAAAAACTCCGGCAGGCGGGCCGTTCCTTCCTGAGGTCAGCGAGATCGATCTTGTAAGGCATTTCATAAATCTCTCGAGGAACAACTTCGGTGTGGACACGGGATTTTACCCTCTGGGCTCATGCACGATGAAATACAATCCAAAGATAAACGAAGAGACCGCATCTCTTGCAGGCTTTACCGGTGTTCATCCGCTTGAGCCGGACGGCCTCACACAGGGAACACTTGAACTTTTATTTGACCTTGAAAGGTATCTTTGCGCCATCTTCGGCTTTGATTCTTTTACTCTTTCTCCGTCAGCGGGCGCGCACGGCGAGCTGACCGCGGCCCTCATGATAAAAAAATATTTTGCTTCAAGGAACGAGCCTCAAAGAAAAAAGATACTGATACCGGATTCTGCGCACGGGACCAACCCTTCAAGCGCTGTACTTGCCGGGTTTGAGATCGTCAGTATCAGATCGAATAAGAACGGAGAGGTTGACCTGGACGACCTGAAAAGGCTGACCGGAAATGATACGGCCCTTCTTATGCTGACCAATCCGAACACGCTCGGGCTGTTCGACAGGAACATTCTTGATATTGCAAATATCGTCCACTCCGCGGGAGCCAAGTTCTATATGGACGGTGCAAATGCCAACGCTCTTCTATGCAAGGTCAGGCCTTCGGACCTGGGCTTTGACATCGCGCACCTTAACCTGCACAAGACCTTTGCGACGCCTCACGGCGGCGGAGGCCCGGGCTCCGGGCCTGTGGGCGTCACGAAAGAGCTGGAGCCTTATCTGCCGGGGCCCAGAATTACCCGCGAGAGGGGGCGCTGCGCCCTTAAAGAAGGATCATCCGGCAGGTCCATCGGAAAAGTTTCAGCTTTTCACGGCAATATCGGCGTTCTCATAAAGGCTTACGCGTACATCAGATCCTTGGGAGCGGCGGGATTAAAGAGAGTTTCCGAAAATGCGGTCCTCAATGCCAATTATGTAATGAGCAGGCTGAAGGGATATTATGATATTCCGTTCGATCGGACCTGCCAGCATGAGTTCGTCATTTCCGCAAAACGCCAGAAACAGAAGAACGGGGTCAGGGCCCTGGACATAGCAAAAAGGCTTATCGATTACGGGTTTCATCCTCCAACGATATATTTTCCTCTTATCGTTGACGAAGCGCTCATGATAGAGCCGACAGAGACAGAGAGCAAAGAAACTCTTGACAGGTTCGCTGACGCGATGATCGCAATTGCGCGGGAATGCGAAAAAGACCCTGAGCTGGTCAAGAGCGCCCCTCACACAACCCCTGTCGGAAGGCTTGATGAAGTCAGGGCCGTAAAAGACCTCAATGTCTGCTACAAAGGCTAAGGCCTGGAAGGTCATCCTCGACAAGGCCGGGACAGCCGCAGAGAACATGGACATAGATCTTGGCCTTTACAAAAACTGTTCCGGTCCGGTCTTAAGGGTCTTTGGCTGGAGCGGCCCGTCAGTTACCGCGGGATATTTCACCGACATTGAAAAAGAGCTTGATACGGAACGGGCTTTGTCTTTGGGCATCGGGATCGCAAAAAGGCCGACCGGAGGAGGGATAGCTTTCCACATGCCGGGAGACATCTCTTATTCCGTCACCGCGCCTGCCGCTCTAATGGGCTCAGGCCTGACTGAAGCTTATCTCAATATCTCCCGCAGGATAGCCGCGGCGCTCAATAAGCTGGGCATTAACGCCGAGATCTCGTCTTTTGTCCGCGGCAGAGGAAGATCAGGCATCTGTTTTTCTGAAGCGCTCGACCATGAAATAACGGTCGGCGGCAAAAAACTTGTGGGAAGCGCCATAAAAAAGGGCAGGAATGCCGTTATTCAGCAGGGAACGATAACCGTTCACAGGCCCAAAGAACTTCTGTCCCTCATCAAAGGTCCTTTCGATCAAGATGAATATTTCAGGAACAGCGCCGCTCTGGACGAGCTTGCCATCCCTTCAAGAACGGTCCAAGAGCTCCCTTCTCTTATCTGCGGTGAAATGATAGAATCACAATTATGAAAGAAGCTCTGTTCTACAATAAACTGAAGGATAGCTGGGTCAAATGCGGCCTCTGCCCGCATTACTGCGTAATCCCCGACGGTAAGGCAGGTTTTTGCGGTGTCAGAGTTAACCGAGGCGGGACGCTTGAGTCTTTCATATACGATAAGGTCTCATCGATGGCGGTCGATCCCATCGAAAAAAAACCTCTGTTCAATTTCAATCCGGGGACGCTGGTCTTTTCTCTGGGCACGCTTGGCTGCAACATGCAGTGCGGACACTGCCAGAACTGGGAAATATCGCACGTCATCCTGGCCGAAAGCTTTGACGGAAGAAAGATATACGAAATCGCCAAAGAAAGGGAGACGGAGCTCGTTACGGCCGAAAGGTCCGTGGAGCTGGCGATAAAGAACGACTGCGACGGTATTGCCTGGACCTATAACGAGCCCACTATCTGGTTCGAATATACCCTTGAGGGTGCAAAACTCGCTAAAAAAGAGGGGTTGTATACCGTGTATGTCACGAACGGCTATATTACTCCTGAGCCTCTTGAAATGATCTCTCCATACCTTGACGCTTTCCGTGTTGACATCAAAGCGTTCAACAACGACTTCTATAATAAGGTCGCAAAGATACCGGACATGAAGCCCATCCTTGAAGCGGCCGTCCTGGCTAAGAATAAATTCAAGATGCATGTTGAGGTCGTGACCAACGTCATCCCCGGCCTGAATGACGACGATCCTCAGCTTAAGGCGATCGCGTCGTGGATAGCGGACAGGCTGGGAAAGGACACCCCCTGGCACATCACCCGTTTTTATCCCCATCTGGAATACAGCGGCCTGCTGGCGACCCCTATCCCGACACTTGAAAAGGCAAGGAGCATAGGCCTTGATGCGGGGCTGGAATACGTGTACCTGGGGAACACGCCGAAACACGAGGGGGAGAACACCTACTGCCCCGAATGTTCTTCGCTCCTTATCCAGCGGGAAGGGTACAGCATCATCTCATATGATATCGATCAGAACAGAAAATGCGTTAATTGCGGCAGGGAAATAAATATCAGATTAACGGCCTGAGCGCTAGCCCTTTTTTTTGATCAGCATTTTAAGCATGAACGGAGTGACAAAGGTCGTCGCCATTATGACCGCCACCGCGGCGGAATAGACCGACTGGCTTATTATCTGATTGGCCAGGCCCATGCCCGCAAAGATGAGCCCGACCTCACCCCTGGGCACCATTCCCACTCCTATAAGAAGTTTATTAATGTTCTTATCAACCACTGCATAACCGGATATTATCTTTCCGATCAGCGCCGCAAGGAAAAGCCAGAATGCCATCTGCAGGATAAGGACGTTAGACTGCACGAAAGGATTGAACACCTTAAGGTCCACAAGAGAGCCCATGAGAACAAAGAAAACAGGGACAAATATATCCGAAACCGGCTTGATCTGGGCCTCGATAAACTCCTTTTCCTTTGTGATGGAAAGTATTATCCCGGCCATAAAAGCCCCGACTATCGGAGCAAGCCCTATCCTTAAAGTCCCTATAACTGGCAGGGCCATTTCGGCGGAAGCGATGTAGGAAAGCAGAAGGCAGAAGCAGAAGGCGCCTACGAATACGGATCCCCTGATATGCATTTTTTTTAAGAAGGTGAACAGCGGCGGGGCGATCATCACGCCGATCAGAAGAGATCCCGCAAGAAAGGCCGCGGCGATGAAGGTGATCTTGGCGATCGAGACAAATGAAACGGCTCCGTTGAGCACCAGTTTTGTGACCACTGCAAGAATAGCAAGGCCGATGACATCGTCGATCACCGCCGCACCTAGGACTATCCTGGCTTCCTTGGAAGCAAGTTTACCCAGGTCGGAAAAGACCCTGGCCGTGATACCGACCGAAGTGGCCGTCAGGATCGCGCCGAGAAAAATAGAGTGCACCGTGTCAAGCCCGAAATACAATGCTATGTAATAGCCGAAAATGAACGGGAAGAACACGCCGACCATTGCGACAAGGAACCCCCAGCCGCCAACCTTCAAAAAATCATATAAGTTGGTCTGTACCCCTATCTCAAAAAGAAGAAGGATGGCGCCTATCTCCGCAAGGTCCCTTATAACGGCAGTGTCCTGCACAAGCCCGAGCACGCTTCCGCCCACGATCACTCCTCCTATAAGCTCGCCTATGACCGGGCTGTGGCCGGCCCTCTGAGCGATCTCCCCGAACAGCTTTGCGGTTATCAGGATCACTATAAGGGTAATGATCAGATTTGAAAAATCCATCATTTCAGCATATCCTTTCTTTTGGCTGAAGTACCCCCGCCGAAACGATGAGCTTAAGAGCTTCTTCGGTCTTTATGTCAAGCATTATCACGTCCTCTGCCGGGACGATCACAAGAAAACCCGTCGCCGGGGTCGGAGTGTTGGGGATAAAGACGTTCACCATGCCGCTTTTCCCCGTGTTCCTGAGTATTTCGCGGGAGGTTTGCGCGGTCAAAAAGCCTACTGAATAGACCCCCTGTCTGGGATATTCAACAAGACAGGCCTTTGTGAGGCCTTTTGATCCGCCGGCCTGGAACAGGGAATCGTTTATCTGTTTAGCCGAAGAATAGACCGTCTTGACTATCGGGACCTTGATCAGGAGATTGTCAATGAGCATGAACAGCTTTTCGCCGATAAAATAGTTCGCAAGGTATCCCGCAAGTATTATTATGGTTATCGTTATGATGAAGCCGAGGCCGGGCATCGGATGTCCGAACGTCAATGATAGTATCCCTCCGAGTATCCCGTCCATGAACGAGAACATGAACCAGAGCAGCCAGACGGTCACAAAAAGTGGCAGGAGCACTATCAGGCCCCTGAAAAAATGATTGCTTAGCTTTGTCCACATATATTTCTGTAAAAAATCATAACATCAAATATGAACGTTTGCAATTATGATATAATAATCAAAATAATTTCCCGAGGAGAAAAACATGACACAGGCCTACATCCTGATCGAATGCCGTCCCGGAAAAGGACAGGACCTTGCCAAGGTGCTGGAACGTCTTCCCTATGTAAAGCAGGCACACTTTGTTACCGGTCCTTATGATGTTATCGCTTTTGTAGAGGTGCCCGACCTGAAGAACCTGGGAGACATCCTTGTAAAGGACGTTCAATCCACCGGGAATGTTGCAAGGACGCTCACCTGCATCACCGTCGACTAGAGGTCCGGGAAGCTATTTTTCTGCGGCCATCTTGTTTATTGCGTTTATGTAGGCTTTTGCGCTGGCAATAATGATATCGGTATCCGATCCGTGCCCGGTAAAGATGCAGTCCTTTTCCTTTATCCTTACCATCACCTCGCCCAGAGCGTCGGTGCCGCCTGTTATCGCCTGGATCACGTAATCGACCAGTTTTACGGGTCTCTTTATTATCTTATCTATGACCTTATAGACCGCGTCCACCGGGCCGTCGCCTCTGCCTTTGGCTTTGTGCACTTTATTATTGAATTTCAGGGCGACCTCTGCGACCGGCTTCAGCTTTGTGCCGGATGATACTTTCAGGAACTCGAGCTTATAGGCCTCTGGCGCCACAAAGATCTCGTCGCTTATCAAAGATTCTATGTCCTTGTCGGCGATCTCTTTTTTCTTGTCGGCGAGGACCTTGAAGGCCTGAAAAGCTTTTTCAATGTCTTCATCCTTAAGGTCAAAGCCCATCTCCCTCAGTTTTTTCAGAAAAGCGTTCCTTCCGGAATGCTTTCCCAGAACGAGCTTGCTTTCACCTATCCCAAGCTCCTGCGGGTCCATTATTTCATAGGTCTCCCTTGCGCGCAGCACGCCGGCCTGGTGTATGCCCGCCTCGTGAGCAAAGGCGTTCGCACCGACTATCGCTTTGTTAGCCTGAACTATCATCCCCGTGAGATTGCTGACAAGGCGGCTGGTCCTGAAGATCTCTTTTGTATTGACGTCCGTTTCGCAGCCGAGATAGTCTTTTCTTGTCTTGATCGCCATCACGATCTCTTCAAGCGACGCATTTCCCGCGCGCTCACCAAGGCCGTTGATCGCGCATTCCACCTGGCCGGCGCCGTTCTGCACGGCAGAAATCGAATTTGAAACAGAAAGCCCCAGATCATTGTGGCAATGAACACTTATGATCGCTTTATCGATATTAGGCACGTTCTTTTTTATATTTGCTATCAGCGCTCCGAACTCGCTGGGTATGGTATATCCGACCGTGTCCGGAATGTTGACCGTTGAGGCGCCGGCGGCTATGACGGCCTCAATGATCCTGTAAAGAAAGTCCAGCTCCGACCTTCCCGCGTCCTCGCATGAGAACTCCACGTCCTGGCATAAAGACTTTGCGTACTTCACCATTTCGACAGCCGTTGAAAGGACCTCTTCAGAAGACATTCTCAGTTTCTTTTCCATATGGATGGGGGAGGTGCCGATAAAAGTGTGTATGCGGTGCCTTGGAGAGGCCTTGATCGCGTCATAGGCCGCTTTAATGTCCTCTTTTTTGGCCCGTGCCAGCGAAGCGATGACCGGGCCTCTTACGGTTCCGGCTATCTTTGATACGGCCTCAAAATCTCCGGGAGAGGAAATAGCAAATCCCGCCTCTATTATATCGACGTTCAGTTTTGCCAGCTGTTTTGCGATCTCCAGCTTTTCCTCGGTGTTCAGGCTGCAGCCCGGGGCCTGCTCGCCGTCCCTTAAAGTCGTGTCGAATATATATATCTTTCGTGCCATGGCAATATTATATCATTTTCCCGAAATATCCATCGAGCCGATCAAAAGGGAAGGGGAGCCGCAGTTGCCTGCCTGTTCATAGAACTCAAGATCGTCTGAGAGCTCTTCCACAGAAGAAAGAAAGTCAATTATGTTCCCCGAGACAGTTATTCCCCTTACCGGAAAGGTCGTTTTTCCCTTTTCGATCATAAGCCCCGAGGCTCCGAGAGAAAAGTCGCCCGAGACATGGTTGACCGTGTGGAGCGCCATCAGATTGAGTATCAGTATTCCTCTGTCAACCGAAGAGATGAGCTCTTCTTTTGTTTTTTTACCTGGCTTGATGTAAAGATTGCTGTGCGCGATCGAAGGAGGGAATCTAAACGACGGCCTTCCGGCGCTGCACGAAGAACTTTTCCCTTCTTTTGACGCGGTATACGCGTTGTGAAGATATTCCTCGAGCATCCCGCCCCTGACAAGGACCATCTTTCTGCGCGCCGACCCTTCATCGTCAAAAGGGGAAGAGCCTATCCCGCCTTTCATTACTCCGTCATCGATAATATTAACTTTGCCGGACGCGACCCGCATCCCTTTTTTCCCTGAAAAGACGGACCTTGACTTTTGGATCGCATCCGCTGAAAGCATTCCGCTCACTGCCTCAAGGAGCTGCGCGGCTGCTTCTCCTGACAGAACGACGGGCATCGCTCCCGACCCTATGGACCTGCCGTTCACAAGCTGCACCGCTTTTGAAGCGGCGGCTCTTCCGATCTTTTCGGGATCAAGGTCTTTGTACTGCTTTGAAAATGAGCTGGAATAGCCTTCTTCTTCCTCTCCTTTGGAAGAACAGATGACCATCGCATATCCGGCGCAGTGGTTAGCCCTGTAGAAAGCGTCGATCCCGTTCGTATTTCTGATGTGGACTTCCGTCTCCGTCTCCCTATAGCCCGCGCTCTCGGTCTTTTTGATCCTTTCATCGGCTTCATAGGCGGCTTTTTCTATCCTGTGGGAAAACCGGACCTTTTCCTCAAGAGAGGTCTTGTCCGTGCCCGGGTCATAGAGTTCAAGCTCGGCGTATTTCCCGGGAAAGGGAAGCACATTGTTTTCATCGGAAGGAGAAAGGCCGGACAACACGCCGCAG
>Ga0172375_10003045_pt1 | contig 25708 bp, 17 predicted proteins | sample LakKiv1m_FD_114537 | JGI IMG/M metagenome (GOLD analysis project Ga0172375, IMG submission 114537) | Freshwater microbial communities from Kabuno Bay, South-Kivu, Congo - kab_092012_11.1m | ecosystem: Environmental > Aquatic > Freshwater > Lake | place: Democratic Republic of the Congo...
GTGTGACCGCGGACATTGTGAAGAAATACATCCAGCGACACGAGGAGGAGGCAACCAACCAGCCTGAGCTTTTCTAGCGAAAGGCTGGCGAAGCCCCGCCTTTCAAGGCGGGGAGGATCACTTTTGCCGCCGCCGATCCCGATGGCGACATACATGCCGGAGAGGGGGAGGAAGACTCCCCGAGCGAGAAACAGAAGCAGGGATGTCCCCGTGCAGGCGAGTGCCAGCGCGCCCAGCAACAGCACCTTCTTGATTACGCCCGGGATCCGAATGCAGATGAGAAGGACGACGCCGGCGACCAGAAGTGTGATGAGCATGTTGCCGCCGACGGGTATTTCACTGAGGAAGTCATTCGACAGCAGGGAGGCGAGTTGATTGGCATGAATTTCCGGCCCGGGCATGTCGCCAATCGAGGTTAGATGAACGTCCTTGAATTGGATTCCCGCATAGGGACCCACGATGACAATCTTGTTACGGAAGTACTCGCCGCCGTGGAGTGGAGCTTGGTTCCATGTATCGCGAAGGAAGAGGTTCTCGATAGGAATCATCTCATAAGTCCCCGCCGGGCCCGCGAAGTTGATCAGGTCGCCTCGTCCCGGGGTGGGGAAGACCGTTCCCGGAGCGAGGCGGGTGGCCGCCAAAGCGGTGAGCGTGTAGAGCGGGGAATCGGATGCGTTCGGACGGACCACCTTGTCCCGGTAGTAGTAACGTCGGACGCGCCCGTCTTCCTTCATGACGTTGGCGAAAGCCACGATGTCCGGCGTTGCGGCGATATCGCCGGCGGCTGTGAACAGGTCGCGGGGCCCGTAGTAGACATCGTCGGGCTTTTCCGGACGAAGGACACAGGCGAGAATGATCTTATCCCGGTGCTTGGCGATCATGTCGGCGAGTTCCTCGTCGCCGGGAAGCTGGGAATGGAGGACGAAATCGACGATGATCATCCGCGCCTTGGCATCGATGAGTTTCTGGATCAGTCCGGCAAAGACCCGCCGATCCCAGGGCCAGCGAGGGCCCATGTACTGGAGTTCCGGGTCGCCGAGCGCCGGGGTCGATTCCGGGGGGATCTCGCTGCGGGCCAGGCTGGAGTCGGCCACGCCGATGGTGGCCACGTCGGGGAGCGGCGCACGGGCACCGCGAGTACGGAAGAAAGCCTCCAGGATGGGACCATCAAGCTTGGTCGTGGCGGATCCGGTGATCACGGGCTGGATGTAGAAGAGGCCGACCAGCGCCAACGTGATGCCCGTGAGGATCGACCGTCGCTTCTTCTGCATTGTTTTGAAGAGATTACTCACAGGTCGGCCCTATGGCTTTCAGATAGTCTTGATTCATGCCACCGAATGTGTTGAACTAATAATACCTAAGGAGCAACGATTATGCAAAGAAACATCCATTCGATCCTCGTCGTGGTCCTTCTGTTCGTCGCCATGGTCGCTATGAGCGGCTGCATGACTGGCAAGAGCAAGAGTTCCTATGGAGGCGCTGTCGGCGCCGCCGAGAGGCCCTGTTGCGAGAAAGCTCTGTAGACGCCAAAGCGAGCGATGCGAGATGTGAATCATGGGATGGTATGGGAAGCATAATTCCTCTTCTTCCCATCTTCTCGCATCGCACCCTCAGTAGCAGCTATCTCTGATAGATGGGCAACTGCCGGTAGGTAACGCTCAGGGCCAAGATGGCCATGGACGTGCGATAGCAGGGACCGGGGCCGTTCTCGTCGCTGGCGCCGCCCATGTTCTGCCAGGAGCCGTCCGGCGTTTGCTGTTTGAGGATGGTCTCGTAGAGCTGCGGCGCGAATTCCTGCCATTCCTTATCGCCCAGCTGGAACATGCCCTGGGCGCAGTAGTACATGCCGTAGTAGAACCATTCGCCGCCCCAGTTCTGCTGCTTGAACCGGTTCGCAATATACAGCCCCGTCTTGAGGTTGTCCTCCGTGCGATGATTGCCGCTGAGTTCCAGGCAGAGCAGCGCGGCGCCGGATCGCGCCAGCCCGCCGCCTCCGCCGCCCTGGTATCCAAAACTGCCGTCCTGAGCACCGCACTTCTTGATGTATTTCACGGCGTCGTCAATGGCTTCCTTCGGCACCGGCGTGCCGTTGTTGCGCGCGGACCGCAACGCCATCGTGGCCCAGCCGGAGTGCGACATGTCGCTGTCGTTGCTGTTCGGGTTGTACCGCCAGCCGCCCTTGTTGTTGTCGTCCTTGTTCACCTTCTGCGCGGCCAGGATCACCTGCAGCGCTTTCGGAAGCACTTCGTCAATCCGCTTCTGCCGCTCTGGGTCGACCATGCCGGAGACCTCCGACAACATCAGCGTGGAAATGTTGTGGCTGTACATCTGGCCGCCACCCGGCCCGATCAGCGTTCCGTCGGGCTGCTGGGAATTCAGGACCGAATCGATGCCGCGGTTGATCGTATCGCCATAGGGCTCCAGCCCCGGGCTGTACCCGTGGGCGAGGAACGCCATGATGGCCAGCGACGTCACCGCATTGCACTTCGGCATGCCCGGGAACGATCCATCCGCCATCTGGTTCTTGGCCAGGTACTCCAGTCCGCTCTCCACGGCCGTATCAATCGCCTTCTCGTACTTGTTGTCTTCCCCCTTCGCCGTATCCGCCCAACCGCGTAACGGCGTGCATGCCAGCACCAGCCCGACGATCAGCAAGGTCGTCATCATTTGAACGTTGAACGTTGAATGTTGAGCGTTGAGCGTTCTTCCTGATCTCGCCTTCATGGCTCGTTCCCTCCGCGTCTCGACACTTCATTGAAGTAGCTCTTGATGAGGCCCCGGTATTCCTCCGGGCCGTCGTCGGGCGATGCCTGCAGCACTTCGTCCTTCAGCTCGCCCTTCATGTGGAGCCAGTTCCGCAGCTTCATGCCCACCTTGAACCCCCACGTCGGCGTCTCGCCCTCGACGGCCTTGTTCGGATCCATGCCGCGGCCTGATGAGGCCATCAGCTTCTGGCTGTCCGGTTTGGGATTGGCGCCCATCGCCTGCGCCTGCTGGGCGGCCTGTGCCGCCGCCTGCTCGAGGCTCGCGGCCGCCTGCATGGAGTCGAGCGGCGTCTGCGTTTCCGCCGCCTCCCGCGCCTGCTCGTAGGCGTTGGGCAACGACGGATTCTGGCTCGGCGGCTGCGCCGTGGGGGGCGGCTGAATCTGCGCCAGCGTCTTGTTGACCTCGTCCAGCGCCTTGGCCGCATTCGCCAGGGCCTGGGAAGCGTTGGCCTGCGCCTGCTGAATGGCTTGCTGCGAAGCAGGCGGAATCGGGGCCGGCGGCGTGTCCGTCTGCGGCGGCCGGTTCAGGTCCTGCAGCATCTTGGCCGCCTGGGCGGACTCCTGTAGCGCGCGGCTCGCGTTTTCGGCGCCCTGGTTGGCCTGCATGAGCGCCTGGGGCGGCAGGCCCATGTCGTGGGCCTGTTCCTTGAGCACGTAAGCCAGGTGCGAGAAGTCCTCCGCCTGTTCGCGGAGCCCTTGCTGTTTCTCCATCAGTTCGGTTACCGGCTTATCGGTCGCCAGCGCGCGTATTTCGTGAACCACCTGCTTCTGCTCGTCGGCAAGATCGTCCGCCCGCTCCGCCAGTGCCATGAGCTTTTCGGCGGGCGACTCGAGGGCGGGGGACCGTGTATCCGGCGGCGCTTTGTTCAATTCGGCCTCGGCCGCATCCTGGAGCCGATCGGCGAGACGGCCGAGTTCGGCGCCGGCCCTGATGGCGCTGCGGTTGGCGTCGGCCAGGCTCTTGTCTCCCAGCTGGGTTGCCGCTTCCTGTGCCGACTTGGCCGCGTCGGTTTCGATCTTGTCGTCCTGCGGTCGCGTCTCCCGCACATCCTTGGCCAGTTCGGCGGCGGCCTTGGCTACGTCAGCCTGCTGAGCCTGGAGCTGGGCAACCTGCTCGTCCTTCTGGGCCGAGTAGATGCCGGCGTCGCGCGCGGCGAAGTCGGCCAGTTTCTGGCGAAGCGCCTGCTGTCGATCCAGGAGGTCCTCGGTCTTCTGCGCCTGCTGGTGCTGCTGGGGCGAGGGCTGCGGATTGGACATCTGCTGAGCGGCATCCGCAAGTCCCTTTTCCGCCGCTACCTGGGCCGCCGCAGTCTGGCCCCGCTGGCCGGCGAGCATGGCATCCGCTGCCTGCTTCATGGACTCGGCCGCACGTTTCAAGGGTTCGGACTGCGGCGCGGCCGCGGCATCGGCTTTGGCTTCGGTGGCGAGCTTCTGCTGCTCGGCCGCGAGCTTCTGCATATCCTGCTTCTGCTCCGCGAGCGCGTTAGCGACCTCCTTCTTCAGATCGGCTTGTTCCTTGGACAGCTCGAGTGCCTCTTGCGCCTGCTGCTTCTGGGCGGTCGTCGCATTCGGGTTCTGTTTGACCTCCGCCGCCTTGGCGGCCATGGCCTTCTCGGCCGCTTCCTGCTGGGCAAGCGCCTGGGCCGGCTGGGCACTCTTCAGCGCGTCGGCCGCACGTTTCATCGAGTCCGCCTGTGATGCCGTCAGCGGGTCGGCCTTGGCTTTGAACGCGAGATTCTCCTGCTGCTTGGCCAGGTCGTTCAGCGTTCGGGTGGCGTCCTCAGAGGCCTTCGCAGCGTTCTGGCGCAGCTCGGCCTGCTCCTTGGCGATATCCTCGATCCGGTCAGCCTTCTTTTCCTGTTCCGACGTGGGCTTCGGATGCTCGAGCGTCTGCAGGGCCTCGGTCAACGCCTTCTCGGCGGCCATTTGCGCCGGGATCGCCGTCTCCGGCCGGCCTGCCTTGATGGCCTCGGCTGCCTTGGCCATTTTCTCGGCCTCGTCAACCGTCGACGGGTTGGACTTGGCCTCGGTGGCCAGCTTGGCCTGCTCCGTCGCCATGTTCTGGAGTTCCTTCTTTTCCTGTGCGGCCAGCTCGGCCACCTTCTTGTTCACGTCCTCCTGCTTCTGGGCCAGGTCATTGATGGCCTGCGCCAATTGCTGTTGCTGGGGCGTGGGCTGGGCGCTCTGCTTCAACTGGGCCACGGTGTCGTCCAGCCCCTTTTGGATCGCGTCCTGCTGGGGCATGGCTTGGCGCGGCTGGTCGGTCTTGATGGCATCGGCGGCGCGCATCATGGGATCGGCCTGCGGCGCCGTACGCGGATCGGCCTTGGCCTGAGCGGCCAGCTTCTCCTGCTCGGCCGCGAGCTTCTGGAATTCCTGTTCCCGTTTCTCCGCCACGGCCTGTACCTTGTCCTGGAGCGCCGCCTGCTTCTTCTCGATCGCGGCCAGCTTCTGCGCCTCCTGCTGCTGCTGGGCGGTCGGCTGCGGCTTCAGGAGGGGCTCTTCCGCCTTCTTGAGGGCGTTCAGCGCGGCATCCTGTTTGGCCATGGCGGTTCGCGGCTGGTCGGCCTTGATCGCCTCGGCCGCCTTGGCCATTGGCTCGGCCTGCGCGGCGGTTGCCGGATTCGCCTTGGCGTCGGCGGCCAGCTTCTCCTGCGCGCCGGCGAGCTCCTGCATGGCCTTGTTCCGCTGTTCGGTCAGGTCGGTGACCTTCTTCTGCAGGTCATCCTGGTGCTTCGCCATGTCGGCCAGCTTCTGGGCTTCCTGCTGCTGTTCCGCCGTTGCGTTGGGCGTCTGCTTCAGTTTGTCGGCGGCCGCGGTCAGAGCCTTGGACGCGGCCTGCTGATCCTCCGTGGCCTTGCGCGGCTGGTCCGTCTTGATCTCTTCCGCCGCGCGGCTCATGGTCTTGGCCTGGGTGGCGGCCGCCGGATCGGCCTTCGCCTCCGTCGCCAGCTTCTCCTGCTCGCCGGCCAGCTCCTGCAGGGCCTTGTTCCTCTGCTCCGTCAGATCGCCGACCTTCTTCTTCAGGTCGTCCTGCTTCTTCACCACGTCGTCGATCTTCTGCAGATCCTGTTGTTGCTGCGGGGTGAGCTGCGGCTTCAGTGCCTGGGCCCGCGCCTCGGCGAGCGCCTTTTCAATGGCCTCCTGTTGCGCCATGGCCTGCCGCGGCTGTTCCGCCTTCAGCGCCTCGGCAGCACGGGCCATGGAATCGGCCTGCGCCGCCGCCTGCGGATTGCCGCGCGCCTCCGTTGCCAGCTTCGCCTGTTCGGTCGCGATCTGTTCAAGAGCCTTGTCCCGCTGATCCACCTGGTCCGCCACCTTCTTGCGCAGGTCCTCCTGCTGTTTCTCCAGGCCCGCCACCTTCTGCGCCTCCTTCTGCTGTTCCTCGGGGAGCAGGGGATGACTCAGCTGATCGGCCTTGTCGCGCAGCGCGGCGGCGACTGCCTTCTGCTCCGGCATGGCCTTGTCGAGATCGTTGGCGCTGATCGCCTCGGCGATGCGCTTCATGGGGTCGAACTGGTCGGCGACGACCGCGTTCGTACGAAGCTGCGCGGCGAGAAGCGCCTGTTCCTTGGCGAGATCCTGCAGAACCTTGTCGGCCAGCTGGAGCGCGGCCAGGCGCTGCATTTCCTCCGAAATATCCTTTTGTTCGTTCGCCAACCGGGCGCCTTCATCGGCGGCGGCGGCAGCCTGCTCCTGGATGGCATCGAGCACGTCGTTGGTCGCCCCCGGCGTGGACTTGAGCAACTGGGCCAGTTCGTCGGCGATCTTGTCCTGCGCCTTCTGCCACTCCTCGGGCGGCAGCGCCGCGGCGTTGGTGCCCTGCTGTTCCATGGCCGTCTTGGCATCCGCCAGCCTGTCCTGCTTCTCCGACAGGTTGGCGAGCTCGACTGCCCGGCGGACGGCCGGCGTGACCTTGTCGAGGTCCTGGAGCGCCTCCTGGACCGCCTCCAGCGACGCATCGATCTCCTTGGCCGCCTCCTTGGCTTTTGTCTCGCGCTCCTTCGGTTCGTCGGTGAGCCGCACCGCCTCCGCAAGGTCGGCGGCCTTGGTGATGTGCGACTCGGCCATCTCCTCGAGCTTCCGGCTCATGTCGCCATAGAAGCCGTCCTGGATATCCTCGGCCACTTTCCGGACGGCGTTGTCGGCAGTCGCCACGCGATTCGCGACCTCGTCGACCTTCTTGCCCGCCTCGGGCGACAGCGTCTTGTCTTCCTTCGCAATCGCCTCGGCGAGCGGCTTGACGATGTCCCGCGCCGCCGACAACTCCTGTTGCGCCTTCTTCAGTTCCTGCCGCAGCTGTTGTTCCTCGGTGTTCAGCACCTGTTCGTCGAAGGACGCCACGTTGGAGTCGAGAACGATGGTGAAGGCTCCGGAGACGCCGGACTGGGGCCCCCGCGCCGTCATCGGCAGGTTGTCCAGCGCCCGTACCTGGAAGGTGACGCGCTGGGCGCCCTTGAACCGCGGCTCCGACAGGTCGATCGCCGCCTGTTGCTCGACCTTCTTCTCCGGCGCGGCGCCGGCCGCCGCGATGGCAAGACGCTCCTCGCTCTTCTTTCCATCGACATCCAGCAACAGATCGGCCTGCAGCACACCGTAGTCGTCTTCCGCGCTGAAGAAGACCGGCAGGATTTCCGTGGGATTGAGCCTCAGCTCCTTCTGCTCGAGATGGAGAACCTTCACGAGCGGCGCCAGGTCCGGGATCGCCTGGATGGTTCGCTCGAACTTCGAATTCGACAGGCCGAACTCGTCCGTCAGCTGAATGGACCACAGCCCCGTCAGGCCGGGCGGCAGGTCCAGCTTGAAGCGGCAGGCGAGCTTGCCATCGTCGGTACGGGTCATGACGCCCGGCACGTTGGTGGTGGACGAGGTCGTGGTGATGACCACCTGGGCCTTCCGCATCTCCTTGTTGACCCGCGCGATGACGTCAACCTTGGTTCCGGCGAGCGCGCGGATGGTGCCGCCGCTGTCGGTTTCCGTCCGGGGCGCAATCCCGGAATACGCCGGATACTGGAGCGCCAGGTCAACGCCCGCGATGGACGGCGGCGGGACGACCCTGACGGTGTAGTAGCGGCTCAGCGCGTCGCCGGCGTGGACGCGATAGCGGAACGTCTCCTTGACCGCGGGGAAGGTGATGGCGAACGTGCGATCCTGGCCGGGCGCGGTGGCGGTGAGGGCCATCTCCTCGGTCCGCTCGACGCCGTCGAGGCCGGAGCGGCGGAGCCGCGACGAGAGGACGCGCCGGTTGGTGACGTTGACCAGCACCTGGACGGTGGTGCCTTCGCCGACGACCACGTCCCCGGGCTTGACCTTCATATCGGTGGCGAACACGTTGGGCAGGTTGGCGAACGGCACGGCGGCGCGGGCCAGCAGGAAGGCCGTCTGGCGCGGCATGAACGTGAACAAGCCGCCGAAGATGACCGCCAGAACAGCGGCCGTCGACACGAACGGTGTCAGCCGCCGCATGGAGACCTCCTGCCGCGGTTTGACAATCAGGGCCTCATGGATGGCTTCCTTCGTCAGGGCTTCGATCAGCGCTTCGGATCCCCGGAGCTCGGGCTTGTCCTGGCTGGTCAGCAACTCCACCACGGAGCTGATGCGCTCCTGCATCTCGGGGTGGCGCTGCTCGATGATCCGCGCCATGCCCGTCAGCGTGTAGCTCCGGGCCAGGGGCCGCACGATGAACCACAGCGCGGCGATCAGCGTGGCCCCGTAGACGATGCTGCTCAAGGCCCAGCGGGCCGCGGGCGAGAACAGCGTGATGCACGCATCCAGGCCCATCACGACCAGGATGGAACCGAGGGCAACCGCGCCAACGATGGAGAGACCCCGGACCACGAGAGCGGTCCGAGCCCGGCGGATCAGGTGGCGCAGCGCCCGGACGATTTCCTGCGGCAGCTGGGCGGACCCAGTGAATATCGCTTCCTGCATCATGGGAGACTCACCTTCTTTCTTACGACCCATTCGGTGCCGGCCAGGGCGACCAGCAGGAACAGGAACCACCACGCGTTCCACAAATCGTATTGCCGCCGCTCGCGAACCGTGACGGACGGCGGGCCAAACTCGTCGGTCATCTGGGTGATCTGCGCCGGGTCCACCACCTTGCCGCCCGTGAGGCTGGCGATGCGACTCAGCAGGCCGCGGTCGGCGGCCAGCTCGGCCAGCTCGAACGGGAAGGCGGCGGTCACGGAGAACCAGCTCGTCACCGTCTTGAGGCCCTCCGCCGCGAGGATGTCTTCGGCGTCGTTGGAGTCGAGCTCCATGCGGTAGTCGCCGACGGGCAGGATGCCGAGGTCGGTGCCGTAGACGCCGGCGGAGTCGGGCACATACTGCAGCGCCTTGCGCAGGACGCGCTGTTCGCCGTTGAATACGTTGACCGCCACTTTGGCGTCGTTGACCGGGGCGTAGTCCCGCTTCATCAGGCGGGCGCGGACCTTGACGCCGGCATCGCTCAGGGTGCGCGAGCGCTCGGCCCCGAGGCGCACGAACGGGGTGCCGTACGGCAGCTTGTCGCCCGTGCCCCAGCGCAGCACCTGCCCCCAGAACTTGTGGTGATAGGTGTCGCCGACGCGGTAGCGCAGCCGCCAAGTGTGGTCGAAGGCCAGGAACATCACGCGCCCCAGCGCCGTGTGCTGGATGACAATCAGCGGGTTGTCGCGCTGGTACTGGAGACGCAGCCGCTGGGTCTCCTCGTCGGGGACCTCGTCGACCGTCTTCTGCTGCATGAAGTCGGGTGGCGTGGCGGGGAGGGCGTAGGCCAGCACGGTGGCGCCTTCCTTGGTACTCTTAACCGTGTGGCGCCAGAACACGTCCGGGACGCCGCTCCAGGCCTTCTCGTTTTCGACGGGATCCACCGCCAGGCGCATGATGGCGTTGTCGCGCCCCTCGGCCGTGAGCTTCACCGTGTAGCGGGGTTCGGGGCCCGCCATCACCGGCCGTTCATCGGCGGTAAAGTTCACGGGCAGGAGCTCCGCCAGCGGCGTGTTGCCGAACGCGTGCGGCATGGCCAGGGGCCCCGACACGACCACGAGCGTGCCGCCGCGGTCGGCGACAAACTTGCGGATCGCCTTCAGGCCTTCCTCGCCGAGTTCCGCCGGCGTCACGTCGCCCAGGAGGATGACGTCGAACTTCATCCACTCCTCCAGGTTCTCGGGGAGGTCGGTGGCCTCGCACTCGGCGGCCGGGCGGGCGGCGGACGCGTGAATCTTCTCGTGGGGCGGCATGCCGGCGATCTCGTCGGGGTGGAAAAGAACGTGCTGGAGCGTGACGGACGAATCGCGCCCGGTGAACAGGTTCTTGAGGTAGCGGAATTCCCAGCGGGGCCGCCCCTCGATGATCAGCAGCCGCGTGCGGTCGTCCATGACGGTCACCGGCACCGAGTAGGTGTTGTTCGAGAAGGTGACCTCGTTGGTCATCTCCTGGATCGCGATCCGGTAGAGATGCAGGCCGTTCGTTTTGGGATCGTCGGCCAGCTGGACGCGCTTTCGGAAGGACTCGCCGACGGCGGCGACCCTCGTGGTCGCCACGACGGAGTCGCCGCTGTACAAGCTCACCAGCACGTTCGTGCCGGGCATGCCGTCCAGCTTGATGTCGGCCGAGATGTAGACGCGGTCGTTGGTGTAGACGGTGTCCGGCGCCTCGGCAAAGACGATGCCGGCGTCGATCGGCGGGCGTTGGCCGCCGCCGAAAACGACGGAGTGGATCGGCACCTGCTTGAGACCCAGGGTGCGCGCCAGCGGTTCGACCTGTCCGGAGCCGTTGTGGCGGCCGTCGGTCAGCAGCAGGATGCCGGCGAGCTGGTCGGCCGGGGTTTCCCTGGCGACCCGTTCGATGGCGCCGGCGATGTCGGTGCGCTGCGCGGGGCCGGCCGCCGTGAGGTTGGTTTCGGAACCCACGTAGGAGTCGGCCAGCGCCTTGACGTCCGTCTGGGCAGCCTCGGCGTTGAAGGTGTAGAGCTTGACGCCGTACTTGTCCTGCAGGCGCTCGAGCACATTGGGTTCCGTGGAATCCTTTTCGAAATTGGTGACCCGGTGGTGGAGCAGGAGATCGCGCGCGAGATCGCACCGGATGCGCAGGGCCGAATCGTCGATCGTTTTGCGCTCCTTCATGGATAGGGATTCGTAGAACGCGTCGTCCAGCGCGTCGGCGGCCTGGGTCAGTTTGGGCTCGAGTTCCACGAGCGCGGCGGAAGCCTTCCGGACTGCGTCGAGGATCTTCTCCGGTCCGTTCTTCGGCGTCTCCACGGGCTTGTCCTTGTCCTTCGGCTTCTCGTACATTTTGTCGATGACCTGGAGCGCGTCGCCGAGCCGGTTGTAGACATCGGTTGTGACGCGGTTGTCGATCTCCGTCAGCAGGGCGCGGGTCGGGCTGTCGGCCTTCAGGAATGGCGCGGAGAGGGCGGCCGCGACGGCGTTGGTCTGCTCCGTCAGGCTCTTCCGCGCGTCGCGGAGCGAATCCCGGATGGTCCGGATCCGCTTGTTCATCTTGTTGAACCGGCTGACCGGCTCGGCGGGGGTCTGCCCGATGGAGACCAGCCAGTCGCCATGGCCGGCGAGTTGCTGCTGGATGCGCTTGAACCGGAGCGCGACGACATCGAGGTGGTGGGCGCGCGCCGCTTCCTTGACCGACAGCATTTCGGCCAGGCGGACCTTCTCGCCGGAGGTCATACCGCTTTCCTTGATCCGCATCGAGGCGCTGTCGTCCAGCAGGATCGCCACGTTCCGCTCGACCTTCTTCGAGAACTCGAACACGCGGATGGGCTGGCACAGCATGATGGTGAGGAGCAGCACCATGGCTACGCGGATGCCGGCGAGCGTTTGGCCCACGCGGGGCGCCACCAGGGTGCGTTCGAGCTTGTAGAAGGCGAGGACGGCTTCGACGCCGATGGCGCCGAGCAGCAGGAGCGGCGCTATCGGCCAGTTGGTGGCGAGCACGAGGTGGCGCTGGGCGGTATCGGCCACGACGATCATGGCCATCCAGCCAACAAAGGCCCGGAGCGCGAAGTGCAGGGCCTGGCCGCGCAGCGTGGCGGGACGGCGCAGATGATGGATGCCCACCCACGCGGCGAGTCCGACGAGCGACAACAGGACCAGCAGAATCGTCGGCAGTTCCGCCGGCAGCACGAGGGGAGTGGAAAGGGGCGCGTTCATCGGCTCCTCCCGCCGCCGGTCCGGGCTGTAAAGAGGTTTCGAATCTCGCCCCGGGCTTCCAGGATGGCCTCGATCGGGGAACGGAGGGTGACCACCTCGGCGTCGCTGAACTTCCGCTGGATCGCGATCCAGCGCGTGAGGGCGATTTCGGCGATCAGGAACAGGAGCGCGCAGAGGGCGAGATACTTCCAGACTTCGCGGCCGGGCACATCGCCGCCGAATGCCGTGACCATGTCCTGCCTCGAGTTCGCGACGAACATGCCGACCCGCGTCTTGACCTGGGCCAGGTCGCTTTCCGTCAGCGGGTTCAGGGTGGACTCCTGGCCCTGGCCGACGACCGAGAAGGGCAGCTCAACCCCTTCGGCGGCGTTGGTCGACGCGGTGGTCCGCGTGGCCACGGCGGAGGGGATCAGCATGCGGTACAGTCCGGGCTCCTGCGTGGCCTCGAACCGGATCACGAGATTGTCGCCGACGGGCTTGGCGACGGCCGCCAGCCGGTTCGTCGACGGGGTGATGACCTCGATCGTCGGATTCTGCGCGGCCCTGTAAGCCGCGAAGGCGCCGGTATTGACCTTGAGCCCGGGGCTGGCGGCGTTCAGCTCGGCGACGATTTCGACGCCCGGCCGGACGTTGACCTCGGCGACCATCGGCGCGGCGAGGTAGTAAACGAGTTCGTGGATGAAGGGCAGGAAGCACTTGAGCGACGGCAGGTTGCTGTCGCGGCGATCCATGGCGAACGACGTCATCAGGATGTAGCCCTTGCCCAGCTTGCGTTCGACGAGCAGGGGCTCGCCGCTCTCCAACTGGCCGCCCACGCGGACGTCCGGATCGGTGGCGTCGGCGTTCAGCTTCCAGAACGTCCTTACGAGGGCCAGGCCGGCGTCCGAGTGCTCGGAATCGGCGATGAGGAGAAGGCCGGGATGCGTCAGGCTCTTCAGCTCAAAATGAACCGGGTTCTCCTTGGGGGTAATGCGCTCGGTGAGCGTCGCCGGCAGGAGCGGCTGGCCGGCGGCCGTGCGCCAGCGGTTGTAGAACTCCGCTTCGGCGTGCCGGCCCGGGGCGATCAGCAGGCCGCCGCCGTTTCGCACGAACTCCACCAGGCGGTCGGTGACGCGGCCGGGCAGGCGTGCGACGTTGGCCAGGATGATCACGCGGAAGGCGCTCAGGTCGGCGGTGTTCTCCAGGTCCGTGGCCTTCGACCTTCGGCTCAACGAGGAACGGGGAGAAGGCCGGGGAGGGGGCGTTGTCCGGCTTCGCGTCGGGCGCGGGATCCTCGCGCGGGGTCAGGGCCACGCGCATAAAGGCGGCGGCGCCCTGGAAGAAGCGCTCGGCGGGGGCCCCATCGACGAGGAGGACGGGCAGCTTGTCCTCGACGTTCACGACGCGGTCGTTGGCGTTGTCGGCCACGAGGTCGTCCTCGCTGATGACGCGGGCCGTGACGATGTGCCGGCCGGGCGTTTCGAACCGGTATTCGAAGCGCAGGGTCTCGGCGGAGCCGGGTGGGATCTCCTTTACGAAATCCTCGCGCGTGACGCTGATGCCGTCCACGAGCAGCTCTGCGGCGGACGGCTGGAGCGGCAGGGTGCCGGAGTTGCTGATCTTGGCGTCGATCTTCACCGGGCGGTCCATGCCGATGACGGGGCGCGAGAAGGTGATGTCGGAGACCGCCACATTCCGGAACGCCTGGGGCAGGGGAAGCTTGCGGCAGATGAACTGCGGCGGCGAGGGGAGATTCTTGAAGCTGTCGGTGATGAACTTCCAGCGGCCTTCGCCCTGGACATCCCAGCCGGCCTCCTGGCCGTCGGTGATCAGCACGATGCGTTTCGCGGGGCTGTGCCCCTCGGCGAGGGAGGACGCGGCCGCGTTGAGCGCCTCGATCACGCCGAGGGAGCCGCCGACGGGCTTGAGCGAGGGATCGTCGAGCGCCTTGGCGATCTCCTGGCGGTCGGCGGTGGGCGCGCGAATGATGGCGCGGGGCACGGGGCCGGCCACATAGAGGGCGATGGAGTCGCCCGGCCGATTCATATCGGCGACGATCCGGGCTTCCTCGATGGCGAGCTCGAAGTTGGTCTTGTCTCCCGACTTGGCCATCATGGACGTGGACCCGTCGAGAAGGATGACGGTATCGCGGCTGTCGCCGCCGGTGAACCAGCGCCGGTGCTGGAGCCAGCGTTCGAGGAAGGAGGCCGTGACGGCGATGATCAGGAGGGCGGCGAGCGCGCGCAGGATCTTGCGGCGGGTGTCCTCCCGGTTCCAGAACGCGGCGGCAACGGCGGCCAGCACGGCGGCAATCAGGATGGCGGGCAGCACGAGCGCGGAAGGTACGATGGAACTGCTGGGCAGGAACGGGCGGGCCATGGCGACGACGATGAGGGCGATGGCCAGGCAGCGGACGATGAGGAGCAGGACCTCTTCGAGAATGAGGCGCCGGCGCCGGGCGACGACGGAGGCCAGCAGAAAACGCATGGCGCCCCAGTCCATCTGCCGGGCCTTGGCGCGGTTCAGCAGGTGAATGATCACCGGCACCGCCAGCGCGGCCAGGCCAAAGAGCATTATCCAATTCAAGAAGATCATAACGTTTCCGGATTGGCGCGGACAGAAATGTCCAATATCGAATGTTCAATAACCAATGTCCAAGGTCGTCGTTCGGTCACTTGGTTATTGGTCATTCGATATTCATTATTGGACATTGGTCTTCTCCTACTTCACCAAGAACCTCCGATGCGCCAGGTAACTGGTCAGGGCCACGTCGAACGGCCGCTTGGTCGAGACGGGGACATAGTCGATGGTCATCTGGCCGCAACCCTTTTCGATGGTGGCGATAAACTTGCGGATTTCGTCGAGATAGGCGGCGCGGAGGGCGCGGGGATCGAGTTCCAGCTTCTGTTCCTCGTCCTCCAGGTCGCGGAAGAGACTCCACTTGTCGAACGGGAAGGTGAGTTCCTCTTCCGCCATGAGATGGAAGACGATGATTTCGTGTTTGCGGAACCGGAAATGATGGAGCGCCTTGAGCAGCGCCTGGGGATCGTCGAACAGGTCGGAGATGATGATGATCAGGCCGCGGCGGTGCACGCGCTCGGCGATGTCGTGGAAAATGGGGGCGAGGCTGGTCTCGTCGCCGGGCGCGGTGACGTTGATTTCCTCGAGCAGCGTACGCAGGTAGTTGGTGCGGCTGCGGGCCGGGAGGTAGCGCCGGATCTGGGTATCGAACGTGACGAGTCCGACGGCATCCTGCTGATTGATCAGGAGATGGGCGAGGGAGGCCGCGAGGTACTGGGCGTACTCGAACTTGCTCAGGCGGCGACGGTTGTGGACGGCGGACTCCTCGCCCGTGTACTTCATCGAGCCTGACGCGTCGAGCAGGATGGTGCTGCGGAGGTTGGTCTCCTCCATGTACTGCTTGATAAAGTACCGGTCGGTCTTGCCGTAGACGCACCAGTCGAGGTCGCGGGTGTCGTCGCCGGGCACGTATTCCCGGTGCTCGGCGAACTCGATCGAGAACCCGCGGTAGGGACTGCGGTGTCGGCCGGAGATGAAGCCGGCGACGACCCCGCGCGCCACCAGCTCGAGCCGGTGGATCTTGGCGAGCGCCTCGGGATCGAGGAGCTGCATGTACGCGGGCAATGTCGACGGGTCGGTCATGAGTGGGGTCCCAAGCGAATAGATGAGAAGGGTTGTGCATTTCGGCGCAAGTCTTTCGCGTGATATTGCCTTCCCGGCGGCGTTGTCGCGGGCATGCCAGACGGGAGTCTAGCCATGCCCGCTCCGCCTTGCCGGACGGAGTTCCCGGGAAACGTGGTTTCCCGGGAACTCCTGAAGGCAATCTGACGCGAAATACTTGCTCTTGCGAAATGCACAACACCGTTTGCCTCCCTCGCCGGCCCGAAACCTCGGGCCGGACGAGGGGTACTGGAGGAAGAACGGCGAGATCCTGGGAGCGATCCGGGGCCTGTTGCCTCATGCGTATCGTTCCTGATCAGGCGGGCCGTTGTTGTGTTGGTTGCCATGGCGGGACGCCGCGTCAGCCGACGGACTCCTCCACCTTGGGCCGGACTTCCTGCAGGAGGCGGGTGACGATCTCGTCGGTGGTGATGCCGGCGGCCTCGGCGTTGAACGTGGTGATGACGCGGTGCCGGAGGACCGGCAGGGCCATTTCGCGGACATCCTCGGTCGTGACGTGGTAGCGGCCGTGCAGGATGGCGCGGGCCTTGGCTCCCATCATGATGCAGATGCTGGCGCGGGGACCGGCACCCCACTGGATCTGCTCCTTGATGAACGCGGGGGCTTCCGCATAGGTCGGGCGCGTGGCGCGCACGAGATCGCGGGCATATTCGAACACGTGCTCGGCGGCCGGCACGCGGCGGACGATGCGCTGCAGGTTCAGGATGTCGTCGCCGGACAGCACCGGCTTGAGCGCGGCTTCGTAGGAGCCGCCGACGCGCTTCATGATGTCCAATTCCTCGCCCGGCGTGGGATAGTCCACCTTGACCATGAACATGAATCGATCGAGCTGGGCCTCGGGCAGGGGATAGGTGCCTTCCTGTTCGATGGGGTTCTGCGTGGCGAGCACGAAGAACGGGTCGGGCAGGGTGTAGTCCTTTTCGCCGACGCTGACGATGCGCTCCTGCATGGCCTCGAGCAGGGCGGCCTGGGTCTTGGGCGGGGTGCGGTTGATTTCGTCCGCGAGCAGCAGGTTCGTGAAGAGCGGGCCGTGGACAAAGCGGAACACGCGCTTCCCCGTAGTGCGATCCTCTTCGAGCACGTCGGTGCCGGTGATGTCGGACGGCATCAGGTCGGGCGTGAACTGGACGCGCTTGAACCCGAGGTGCAGGACGCGGGCCAGTGTGCTGACCAGCAGAGTCTTGGCCAGGCCGGGCACGCCGACGAGCATCGCATGGCCGCGGCAGAATACGGCGACCAGCACCTGTTCGATGACGCCTGTCTGACCGACGATGACTTGCGACACTTCTTCGGTCAGGTTCGTATAGGCGGTGTTGAGCGCCTTCACCGCCTGGATGTCATCCTCGTTCGTGATCTTGGGGATCACTCTCGGTATCATGGTTTCGTCCATAGTCGCTGTCCTTTCTATTTGCGGGATGTTGAATGCCCCTTCCTATGCTGGGAGGCGGGATGCAGGGACTGTGCCAAGGGTGAATGGGCTGAAGGGGTTTGTTCTATCGCGTTGGAATCGAATGCGTTATGTCTTTCGATATTTTGGCGACGCCGGACGCGTTGTATACCGCAGTATGCGTGACCAATTGGCCTTGCGTTCTGCTGTGCACACGACCGAGAACCAGTGTTCTTGATGTTCTCGTCGTGAGTGTGTTACTATACCCCGCAAGAAAGCACAAAAACAAGGAGACCGGTCATGGGACATCTGAAATCACGACTGCTGAAATGCGGGGTGGCGGTGGCGCTCACGATGATACTGATCGCCGGAACGGCATCGGCGAACAATGTGGCGGTGAGCAATGTGGTGTTGGAGGCACCGGGGGTGGGCGTGGTGTCGATCAATTTTGACATCGCGTGGGACAATTCCTGGCGCGACGGCGTGAATTGGGATGCGTGCTGGCTGTTCGCGAAGTACTCGATCGATGGCGGCACAACGTGGGGACACGCCGTGCTGTCCGGATCGGGAACGAACCCCGCCTCATTCTCGGTCGGCACAAACGTAAACCTGGAGCTCGTAGTCCCTGCGGATCGCGTAGGGGCTTTTCTACAGCGGACCGGGAACGGCACCGGCACGGTGGCCAGCACGGGGGTGTCGCTACAGTGGAATTTCGCGAGCAACGGTGTTTCACGGAACGCCATGGCCCGGGTCAACGTCTATGCCGTGGAAATGGTTTATGTCCCGACAGCCGCCTTCAGTCTGGGTTCCGGTGGATCGGAGGCAAATCACTTCTACCAGTACACGGACGGCAGCCAGAACACCAACACGTTCTCGGTGACGTCGGAGGCCGCCATCGTGATGAGCAGTTCGTCGAGCGGGGACCTGTGGGCGACCGGGAACATGCCTGGCTCGCCGAACACCCTGGGCGCTTCGTATCCGAAGGGCTATGGGGCATTCTACTGCATGAAATACGAGATTTCGCAACGGCAATACAGCGATTTCCTCAACACGCTCCCCGCCTTGTACCAGGGGTTCCGTAGCCAGTCCTTCCTGGGCAACGATTCGGTCAAGCGATCGTCGGCCAGCCCGTCCTTCTTTGGGAGCGACGCGAACGGTAATGCGGGGGGCAATACCAGTGCGGACACCAATAAACTAAATGAATCCAATGACGGCGAATGGGTTGGCGCCCGATGTCTGGGGTCCGACGATCTGTATTCCTATGCCGATTAGGCGGGGCTGCGGCCGATGACCGAACTGGAGTTCGAGAAGGTGTGTCGCGGACCGGTCGATGCCGTTCCCGACGAGTACATCTGGGGCACAACGGACGCCTCGCTCACCCCGGGGTCCAGGGTCAACGCGAACACGCGCACGGAAACGCTGAACCAGGGCTATGCCGCCTTCGGGGCGGCGATCTGGATCGCGCGGTGCGGATCGTGCGCTGGAGCGGGGACGACCCGGGTGCAGTCCGGCGGCTCGTACTACGGTGCGATGGACATGGGCGGAAACTGCTATGAGACGTCGATCCCGGTTCACGCCACGACGTTTTCGGGTTTGCACGGCGACGGTGTGCTGGACAGCAGTGGTCGGTGGGACGTCTCCGGGTGGACCACGGCGTACATTTTTCGAGGGGGATATTTCTTCAGTGGTCTGTCATCTCTCCGCACCTCGGATCGCGGCGCGAATGAAAATGGCGGCCCCGGGGGCAACGAAACGGGCATGGGCCGCTGTGTCCGCACCGCTCCGTAACATGACTTTCGGCGTTGGGGAGGGACCACGATGCGCATGTCGATAGGCACGTTTGGCCGAGTGGCCCTGTCGGCACTGTTCATTGGTCTGTCCCGGCTCCTTCCGGCCGCCGCCGCGGAGTATACCGGCGGAGCCGATGACGGCTGGAATGCGGCGGTCTCGTGCACCAACACGCTACTCGGTGGATCCCGCGTGGTTATGGCGTCGACCTCCACGACGTTCTGGCGGGGTGTGGCGACCGCCATCCCAACCATCAGCATCACGGACGATTCTACCCCGGGCATCACGGCGGCGAACGATCTCCGTATCACAATCCCTTCCGGGCTCAACATGACGTGGGAGACCAACGATACGACGGCGGCGCTGGGCGGCACGGGGGCGGGCAACGTCAGCGGGACGGTTAGTTACGAGGATGATGGCCGGACGCTGCTCCTCGATGTGATCGGGAACTTCGGGGCGGGCGACACGCTGACAATCGGTGGTCTCTCGTTCAGCAACGTGGTCAAGTCGAGCAGTGGGCGGTTGACGCTGGATTTCGACGACGATGGAATCATCGACAGCGAGGATACCGCGTTGCTGACCATCGACTCGTACGGCATGGTCGGCGGGGCGGACGACGGATGGAATGCGGCGGTTTCGTGCACCAACACGCTCCTGGGCGGGTTCCAGGTGACAATGGCATCGCTGGCGACGACGTATTGGCGCGGCGCAGGGAGTACGGTCATTCCGACAATCACGGTGACCATCGATTCCGCAAACGGCATCACGGCGGCGAGCGATCTTCGCATCAGGATTCCCGTTGGATTGTACATGACGTGGGACACGAACGACGTCGCGGCCTTGCTAGGCGGGACGGCGGCTGCGAAAGCTCTCGCGTCGGTCAGCTACGAAGACGGCGGACGGACGCTGGTGATCGACGTCGTGACGGATTTTGCCGCGGGCGACACCCTGACGATCAGCGGGCTGTCGTTTGCGAATATCCTCAAGTCCGGAACGGGGCGACTGACCTTGGACTTTGACCACGACGGAATCGTGGATATCGTGGATTCGGCCACGCTGACCATCGCCTCGAACGGCATGTTTGGTGGCGCGGACGACGGGTGCAGCGTTGCCACCACGCTGAAGGAGAAAAGCCTCAAACTTCCGGGCGTGGTCCTGACCATCCGCTAGAAGTCTCATCCCTCAACACTCGCCGTTTGTCTCTCTTCTTCCCTGCTTGCATTCCCGGCTGTTCAGGCGCTAAATCCTCCGCATCGACTCCGTGACTTTCGTGGCGTATTTGTAGTGAGGAGAAATGACCATGTATGTGACGCTCATGCAGACCTTGCGCGCCTTCTTTGGCGCGGACACCCTTCTGAGAATTTCCCTGATCATCGCGCTGGCCCTCATCGTCGTGGCCCTGGCGGCCTGGGTCACGTCGGCATTTCGCGCGGGCCTGGCGCGATGGCAGACGGCGGGCGGCTGGCGCGGGACCTTGGCCAGCACGGGTACAGGACTGTTCAAAGTGCTGGTGTTGTTTGTCTTTGCGCGGCTGATCATCACGGCGATGCATTTTCAGGCAACGAGTTTTGAACAGCAGTACGGACGGGTTACGGAGAAGAACCGCTCCGCCGTGCTGATGAAGTGGGGCTGCCCTCACGAGCAGTATGAGTTGTCGGTGAACCACACCCGCAAACGCGTCTGGGTGACACGCCAGATCAAGCCGGTTGCCGAGAAGAGCGATATTACGACGGAGTCCTTCTGGAAGGACGAGACGCCGCCCGTCCAGGCGATTGACGGAAAGCTGCCCCTCGTCATCAGTACACGGGAAGAGGTTCGCGATGTGGAAGTGCCGCAGAAGTCCATCGTGAGCGCGGATGTGAGCGTTCAGTTGCGCAACAATCCCCGGCAGTTGGGCAACGCGAACTATGCCGGCTACGACGACGCGTGGGCGCTGCGATATGTCGTGGCGAACCCGTCGGATTTGCAGACCACGGCGCGCCTGTTGTTCTCGCTCCCGGCCGAGGCGGGGCTTTTTGACGATTTCTACCTCCGCATGGACGGATCCAACTACCTGGACCGCACGAAATCCGCGGACAACGCGATCACGTGGGACATCGCGATGGCGCCGGGCGCCCAGAGCGTGGTCGAGATCGGCTATCGCTCGCGCGGCTTGGAACACCTGCGCTACATCCCCAAACGCATGAGCCAGACCGGTCACTATCGTGTATCCATCCAGGTGGACGGAATCCCGGCGGAGAAGCTGGATTATCCGATCGGATCGATGCCGCCGGCGGAGAAGCTGGGCGAACTGCGCGGCAATTCCTACCTGTTGACCTGGAAGCTGGACAACGCGCTGACGTCCTATGACATCGGCGTCAAGCTGCCGCTGGCGGAACAGCCTCGTTACTATTACGCCCGGCTCATGGGTGAGGCGCCGATCGCGCTGGTTCTGCTGCTGATCGTGCTGGTCCTGCCGCGCCTGATCCTGGGCGTGCCGGTGAACGTCGGGGTGGCGCTTGTGCTGGGAAGCGCCTATTTCCTGCTCTACACGTTCATGGGGCACCTGGCCGACGTGATGACGGGTTTCGTGTGGCCGTTTGCGATCTCGGCGTATCTCTTGACGATGATCGTCGCGTGGTTCCGGCTGAAGGCTGCGGGCAGCCTGCTGGAGCGCCTGCAGGATGTGATCGGATTCGCCGCATTTGCGGCGCTCTATCCGCTGGCCGTGATCGACCAGGACCGCACGGCCCTCTGGATGCAGGGGTTCTATCTGGTGATGCTGCTCTACGTGTGCGCCCTGATTCTGCGCTCCTGGATGTCGCGGGCTGCTCGGCCGTGAGGCGGGGCATAATCACGTACCGAGGCGGGAACGTCCGGCTCATCTCGGTGCGGCCGGCCAGACGAAAGGAGGTCGATCTCTATGACGGCAAAGGAATTTGACGCTAGGTTTGACAACGGAGACGACGTTTCCAGCGCTCTCGATCTCTCTGCGGCTCGGCGTCCCGGGCGAGAACCGAAGCGCGTGAACGTTGATTTCCCTGAATGGATGGTCGAGTCGCTGGACAAAGAGGCAAAACGCCTGGGCGTTACACGCCAGTCCATAATCAAAGTGTGGATCGCCCAGCGTCTGGAGAAAGCACCCGCCTAGCGGCACGCCGTACGGTTTCGGGCTCTTGTCTTCCTGATCCGTGCTATCCGTGTAATCCGTGGTGTCGCTACTATCTCCCCGCCTTCACGACCTTGACACCTTTGCGGCGGAGGGCGGCACAGAAGGCGGCGGGGGCTCCGGCGTCGGTGATGACGCAACTGACCTTCGACAGGGGCAGGACCGCGCGAAAGGCGACCTTGCCCAGCTTGGAGCTGTCGGCCAGCACGATGGTTGACTTGGCCTGCCGGGCCATCAGCGCTTTGATCCGCTCTTCGCTGAGGCTGTTGCTGGAAACACCACCCCGCGCGTCCACACCGATCGCTCCCAGGAAGGACTTGTTCGCGTGAAAAGCGCTGAGCGCCGTCTCGGTCATGGGACTGATGAACGCGTTGAGCCGCGGATCGAATTCACCGCCCAATACGATGAGGTGAAACCCCGGCCGATGGGCCAGCGCCGACACATTGTCCAGGGAATGGGTAATAACGGTGAGGTCGTGGTTGTCCGGCAGCGCCTCCGCGAGGAAACGGCAAGTGGAGCCGGCGTCGAGGAAGAGGTGCTCGCCGGGGCGGACGAGGCTGGCCGCAGCCCGTGCGATGGCGCGCTTCTCGTCCGTCGCGGCCCGCAGGCGACTGTTGACGTGCGTCACCGCCAGCGGCGAGTCGCAGGGAATGGCCCCGCCGTGGACCCGCTTGAGGTGCCCCGCTTTTTCTAGCCAGACCAGGTCGCGCCGGACGGTGATGGCGGCCACGCTGTGCTGGCGCGCCAGCTCCTCGGGGGGGACTATACGGAGGCGGCGCGCCCCGCGGACCTGATGAAAACCATGGTCGAGGCGGCCACGATCCTCGACACGAAACTGATCACTCTCAATGCCTGGGTGCCGCGTGGACTGAAAGCGGCGGAACGTTTCAGTTACTACCAGAAGACCTGGAGCGCCTTCGCCAAACTGGCGGAGGACAGTGGCACGCGTATCGCCATTGAGAACTGTCCGCACGGCGGGGCCAACATCGGGAATTGTCCGGACGCCTTCCGGCGCATGTTCGAGTTGGTGCCGTCGAAGGCGATCGGGCTGGAGTTCGATCCTTCGCACTTTATTTTCCAGTTCATGGACTATCTCTCCGCGATTCGGGAGTTCGGCGACCGGGTCTACGCCTTTCACGCGAAGGATACGCAGATCCTGCGCGACCGGCTGAACCGGACGGGGATCTATGGCGATCAGTGGTTCGACCAGAACTGGTGGCAGTTCCGCATGCCGGGGTACGGGGATGCGGATTGGAGGGCCATCTTTGTGGCGCTGTCGGACATCCGTTACGCCGGGGATATCATCATCGAGCATGAGGATCCGACGTACGAGGGCGAGGAAGGGCTGCGGCGGGGCAACAAGTTCCTGCGGCAGTTCATGCTGTAGGAGGATTGTCAGGACGAAGAGAAAAGAACTGCACGGCGCCAATGTGTTGTTGTCATTTCGAACGAAGTGAGGAATCTCCCACCCTGAGAGATCCTTCGCCCGGCAACCGGGCTCTGGATGACAATGCGGGTCAAACTGAGCGGCAGCGGTTTCGGGACACGCTGCTGATGTGGGGAACGGGCGAGGTTTCCGTCTGGTGCGGGAGGGATTACAAATGAAGTTTCGACCGATGTCGGAGTTGTTGGCGGATGCGCGGGCGAGGGGCTATGCCGTGCCATCGTTCTGTGCCTGGAACGCGGAGTCGATGGAGGCGGTCCTGGGCGCGGCCGAGGAACTGAGGGCACCGGTGATTGTCATGAACGGCCCCGGCGAGTTCCCCGTGCTGGAGCCGTCGCTCATGGGCGCCGTGGCCCATACGGTGGCGAAGCGCTTCTCCATCCCGGCGGCCCTGCACTTGGACCATGGCGATTCGCCGGAAGTGGTCACCGCCTGCCTCGATGCCGGGTACACCTCGGTGATGCTGGATTACTCAAGCCGCCCGTTTGCCGAGAACGCGGCGGCGTTGCGGGAGGTTGTGAAACAGGCGCGTCCGCGCGGCGTGACCGTGGAGGGCGAGCTGGGCCACGTGGGCAAGGCTGACACGATGACCGTGGAGGGGAGCGGCGACTCGACGTTGACGGAGCCCGGCGAGGCGGTCGCCTATGTCGAGCAGACCGGTGTTGACGCGCTGGCGGTTTCGATTGGCAATGCGCACGGTCAGTATACGAAACTACCGGTGTTCGATTTCAAACGGTTGGAGCAGATCCGCGCGGCGGTCGACGTGCCGCTGGTGCTACACGGCGGATCGGGCACGCCGGACGCCGATTTGCAGCGCGCCATCGCGCTGGGGATGGCGAAGATCAATGTGGCGACGGAGCTGACGTTGGCCTTGCGCGAGGGGTTGGCAGAGGAAATCGGCGCGGCAAAGAAACGCTGGTTCCCGATGTCGTTGGGCGACGCCGGCAAACGATTGGCGCCAGTGGCGGAGAAATGGATACGTCGGACCGGCGCGGCCGGGAAGGCATGAAGAAGAGGTCAGAGATCAGAAGTCAGAGGTCAGGAGGCAGGCAACGGACGGAGAACGGAACGCCGTCATTCCGAGTCCCGACGCTCCAGGAGGTCGGGACGAGGAATCTCCCGCGCTTCGGCAAACGTGGGAGATCCTTCTCCGCCTGCGGCGGATCAGGATGACCCTGCTTCGCTCAAGGAGCCACGCTGGGCAAGCAGGTTTTCAGGTGTTAGGAGGCGAGGGCAAACGAGGGAGAAAAGAATGACGAAGAAGCTGCGATATGGATTGATCGGATGCGGGGGATGCGGGGAGCACAAGCACCTGGCGTCGTACAAGCGGTATCCCAACGACGTGGAACTGGCGGCGGTGTTCGACGCGAACCCGGCCAAGGCCAAGTCGCTGGCGGAGCGGAACCAGATTCCCAAGGTCTTCTCAAGCTATCAGGAACTGCTGGCGGATCCGACGATCGATATCGTGTCGGTGGTGACGCCGAACGTCATGCATGCGCCGATCGCGATTGCCGCGCTGAAGGCCGGAAAGCACGTGCATATCGAGAAGCCCATTGCCATGAACGCCCGCGAGGCGCAGGCGATCGTCAACGCCAAGAACCGCGCGCGCCGGAAGGTGATGGTGGCGCTGAACAACCGATTTACGGAGACGTCGCGCTATGCGAAGCGGTATGTGGAGGAAGGGCGCCTCGGCGAGGTCTATCATGCGCGGTGCGGCTGGCGGCGACGGCTCGGCGGCAACATGTACGGCACCTGGTTCGCGGACAAGAAACAGTCGGGCGGCGGTCCCCTGATCGATCTGGGTGTCCATTTCTTCGACCTGACGCTGCACCTGCTGGGATTCCCCGCGCCGGTAGCGGTGAGCGGGGCCTGCTATGACAAGCTGGCCCATCCCTCCAAGGCCGACCGACGTGTCAAGAGCGTGATGATGGGGCGCGACAAGGCGGCGGGAAAGTATACCGTCGAGGATTTTGCGGCCGGTTTCGTAAAGCTCGAGACGGGCGTATCGGTGGCCTTTGAATTCAGCTGGGGTTCCTACGTGGAACGGGATATGACTTACATCGAGCTGCTGGGCTCGCGCGGCGGGTTGCGCATGTACGACGGAGGCCTTAAGATGTTTGCAGAGGCGGCGGGTGCGCTGGTAGATGTAGTGCCGCAGGTCCAGAATACGAGCGGCTGGGGCGAGAACGAGACGCGGCACTTTATCGATTGTATCCGGCAGAACAAGGAGCCGATGGCGCCGCCGGAAGAGGCGGTCAAGATGATGCAGATTATCGACGCCATCTATGCGTCGTCCAAGTCAGGCCGCGAAATCGCGATCCGGTGAGCGCCGGGCGGGAGGCAACA
>Ga0172375_10003046_pt1 | contig 25701 bp, 34 predicted proteins | sample LakKiv1m_FD_114537 | JGI IMG/M metagenome (GOLD analysis project Ga0172375, IMG submission 114537) | Freshwater microbial communities from Kabuno Bay, South-Kivu, Congo - kab_092012_11.1m | ecosystem: Environmental > Aquatic > Freshwater > Lake | place: Democratic Republic of the Congo...
AATTAAAACAAATAAATGGTTACAAAGAGTAAAAGACATTCTTGGAGAAAAGAAATTGTTAGAAGAAGTTAATGGTGATAAGTCTTTAATTGTATGATAGAAAAGCTAAATAAAGAAATTACAAATCTTGAAGATCGTATATGATTTAAATTCTGGAATGTTGACATCTGAACAATATCAATCAGGTTTAAATCAGTACTTTTATTTAAGTGATAAATTGCAAAAAATTGAAAATACTAAAATTAGAATCCTAAAATTAGAAAGAATTACAAAATGACAATACAAGAAATTGACAAAAAAATTAATTATTTGGATCAAAGAGTTCATCAAATAAAATTATATGTAAATACATGTTATCCTAAAAATTTTGACGAATTAATTAAGGAAAGATTATCTTATAAGAAAGAAATAGGCAAATTACTTAAACAAAAAGAAAGACAACAAAAATTAGAAAGAATATGTCTGAAATAATAAAAGGTGGAGAAACAATAAAATATGCAACTATGCAACTAGTACAACGATTATACTCGAATCTCCGAAAACGATTAAAAGAGAGAAAAGAAGAAAAAAATTGGAAAGAATCCTTATCTATAAAGATTCTAGAGAGTGATAAGTTATCTGCAATGTTTTTGGATAAAATAAAAATAGTTAAAATTCAAGACAATTGTTTAATTTATAAATGTAAATATTTATTACCTGTTGGTTCGTCTTATGAAAAACTAGAATCTATAGAAATAAGCCGATTTCCTAAAAATATTCAAGATGAAATAAAACAATTTTTAAGAGAAAGGAAACTTAAAAGGTTAATATATAAGTAATATGATATTTAATAATAAAAGATATATTGCAACTTATAATGAATATTTAAAAAACAATAAATTATTTGATGAATTCATTTCTGAAATAAAATATACTAAAATGAATACAGAATATGAATTACAGTATGAACATAATAGAATTTTTAAAGGAGAATATAATTATAATTTCATATTTAAATGTGATAGTGATACAAAATACATTTTACAATTTATTTATTTTAAAGATTTTGTAGGTCCTTTTAAGAACTCATCATTATATAATGTGTCTTTTACCACTTATGAACAATATTTAAAATATTTAACTGCTAAAACAGAAGAAGAACAGGAAAAAATTTATGAGGCACCAACATTAAAAGGAGAATATAGAGAATTAATACAAAGATTAATTTATATTTTTGAAGATTTTCACAATAATATAAACCCACACAAACAAATATATGTAATAAGTGAAACAGATGATATTTCAAAAATAGAATGGTATAGAAGTTTAATTAAGGATTCAATTCCAAATATAACAGAATTAAAAGGCGATAGTTCTATTAATAAAGGTAAACAGGTATATTATTTTTATTAAAACTTAAAAGATTAATCAAACTATAAAATTCAAAAGAAATAAAGCTGAAATGGATTTTATGCAAATGATTGATAGTATTTTTCAAAACAAGAAAAACTATCAAACAGCAACAGATGAAGATAAAATAAACAACTTCTTCATAATAAATAGAAAATTTTTATTAGGTAAAGCTCAGATTTCTGAGTTCTTTAACCACAAATTCATAGACAAAGCCAGTGCTATGGATTTGTGGTTTTTGTACTTTAGGCAGGTCAATAAAACACCTGGTTGGTATTGGACAAAGAACCCAAACAAAAAAGAAAATAAAGTAAAGGGTATTTCAAAATCAGACAAGGAAATGATAATGGAATATGATGGTTTGTCTGAACAAGATTTTGAATTTCTATGTGAAAACTTTAGAGATGAAATAGATTATAGAATAAAAATATTAAATAGATGTGAGTAATGTTTTTGTAGCTTGGGGAAATGCAAAAGATAATAGAAAGAATATTAGAAATTATTTAATGGTAAATTATATTCTATACATCTTCTATAATTAAAATAATCAAGAAATTTATATCCCCTTTTCCTATATAAATTCATATGTATAATATTTAATGATTCGATTGTTGAATCACTTTCACCTTTTTTCAATATTTCATTTAAATCATCAATAAGTATATTTTGTGGTTCTATTTTATTCTCATTCACAAAATTTTTAAAATATTCAACATATTTTTCAAACATAATTAATATCTATTTTTTGTTCCTTAATGAATATATCAAAAGTAATATTATATTTTTGATGATATAATAATATATCATATTTTGATTTATAATATGGTTCTAAACTGTCAAAATTTACAGACATAATATACAAATGCAAATTTCCTATATTTTTTAATATAATTTCTTCAAATTCATATTCTTTTTTTCTCTTTAAGTTTGATTTTGGATAAAATTCCATCTTAGAATGAATAAAATAATCATAAGATATTATCTGATATTTATTTCTTAATTTATTTTTGTCTAATTCTATTCTAGTGTCTGATTTTCTAAAATTTGTAAAAAATTTATTTCTGGTCAATGATACAAAATAATCCCTACTATCAAATAATGGATTTTTATAATATTCCATATTTAATATATCTGACCTCAAAATTTCATTTAAAACAAAAGATGTTGTAAAATGATACAACGGTGCATGATTTGATTTTAAATAACTTTCTAAATATTTTAGCCATTTTACAATCATATTAAGTATATATTAAAAAATTTAAACCTAGCCAATTAAATAACATATAATAAATGATGTTGTACTACCAAACAAATGACATAAAATTATATCTACAAGATAATTTAGAATTGTTACAGACATTACCAAATAATAGTCTAGATTTGATTTATTGTGATATATTATTTAATTCGAATCAAAAATTTGATGATTACGATGATAATTTAGGTGAACCAATGGACGCAGTCAAATGGTACAATCCAAGAATTAAAGAAATGTATCGTATTCTCAAACCAAGTGGTTCAATTTATATTCATTGTGATTGGCATTTAAATTCATATATGAGAGTTTTACTTGATAAAATTTTTGGTTGGAAACAATATAAAAATGAAATTGTCAGACAATGCACAAATGCTAAAAACAATTCAAATAACTGGGGTAAAATTTACGATAACATATTATATTATACTAAAGGAGATAAATATACATTCAATGCACCAACAGAGCCAAAGATAGAAGTAGATTTGGTTAATCAATATAACAAAGTAGATAGTAACGGTGAATATTATACAACAATACCTTTACATGGTAAAGGTGAAACTAAATTAGGAGAAACTGGTCAGCCTTGGAATTCTAAATCTCATGGTATAATCAATTTACCAAAAGGTAGACATTGGGCAATATCACATTCAGAATTAGAGAAATTAGATAAATTAGGACAAATAGAATGGTCAAAAAATGGCAATCCAAGAAAGATATTATATGCAAAAGATTATCAGGATAGACCAATACAAAACATTTGGAATTTAAAATCATTAGGTGTTTCACCTAATAAGGTGCAACAATATTCCACACAAAAACCAATAGAATTATTAGATAGAATTATTAAGACATCTTCAAATGAAGGTGATTTAATTGGTGATTTCTTTTTAGGTGGTGGAACAACCGCTGTTGTTTGTAAAATGAATGGGAGAAAATTTATAGGTTGTGATATTCAAACAAAAGCATTAGAATTAACTAAAAGTAAGTTGGAGAGTTTACAATAAAAAATATAATATGTCAAAAATAACATGTGAACAGGATTACCAAAAATTTCAGACAAATTAGAAAGAATTTTAGAAGAATGAAATTAACTAAAAAATCAGAATGGTTCGTTTTTGATTCACCAATTGGTGAACCATACATCAATTGGAAAGATGGTGATGAATATCACATAAAAAGAGTTGTTAGGGAGGATGGCGAAACAGTTTGGTTTGGTATAAGTATAAATTGGAAAAAGGAAAAAGGTGGTGTATGGACAGTATTATCATCAAACGAAATGGCAAAACCATTAGAAAAATATTTACCAAATATAGTTTATGGCGATGATAGAATATGTTGGAAACCTTGTGAGCCACCAATATATGAACAATTATATCAAAAATATTATTGTAGAAGAAAAAAAATTGAAAATATATGAATATATTGTTGTAAAGATAAAGAAATTTATCTTAAAATTTAATAGAATTATAAACGGACATACACGATCTAAGAAAAAATCAAAAAACTTCCGCTGGTTATATTTGGTTATATGAAAAAGATTATGAAAAAATGAATAAAAATGAGATTGATGAATATGTTAAATGGGCTACTACAAAAGAGTTTAGACCAAATATAACAACTTTTAAAGTTGGTGATAAAAAACCCAAAAGCAAAAGAAGTGCATCAATACAATTTGGTTACAGGAGATTATATCAAGACATGGAAAAGTTCTAGATATGCTTGTAAAATATTAAATTTCAACTGTCCACATAATATTAGAACTTGTGCTGTCGGTAAAAGACATCACGCATACAATTATTATTGGTCATTTGACAAAAAAGAAAATTATAAAATATGATTAAAGTCATTGTTTTAAATGGTTATGCTAAGTCTGGGAAAGACAAGTTTGTATGGTACACTAAGAAATATTGTAAACAAATGGGAATTAAAGTTTACAATTTTTCTACTGTTGATAAAGTAAAAAAAGTTGCCAAAAAATTGGGTTGGAATGGTTCAAAAACAGATGAATCGAGAAAATTCTTAGCAGATATGAAAAGAGTTTGGACTAATTATAATGACGGTCCTTTTCTTACAACTGTAAAAAGAATTGAAAAGAAATCAACAGATACTTCTATTTTCTTTATTCATTGTAGAGAACCAAAAGAGATTCAGAAATTCAAAAATCATTTCGGTGATTTAATGATTACACTTTATCTAGACAAACCAGGTCATATACCAGATAATACCTCAGATAAGAATGTTAAGAAATATAAGTATGATTACTATATTGACAGTAATATTTCTAATGAAGAATTAAAAGAAAGTACTGAAAATTGGGTTAATGTTTTGGATGAACAAGGCTTAATTAATAAATAAGGAATATGAGATATAATTTTATTAAAAACTGGTCAGATTTTATATTAAACGAAACATTAAAAACCAATGATATAGATTTGGTCATTGGTGATATTGAAAGTGAGTTAAGATTAACTGGAATCGATTGTGATTTAATAAAAAATATTAATAAAATAGAATTAATAATTTATGATTTTTATAAATTAGATATTATTGAAGATACATTTTTATATTTAGATAGTTTATTTATAGACAGAAATGGTTGGTTTCCATCAAGAATGAAACTAGTAAACATTCATGGTAAAGAAAACGAATTCAAATATGATGAAGATTATTTAATATCTAATCATAATATATTAACAAAAGTTATTATAATATATGAGCCAAAATTTGATAAAATAACAAATATACCATCAAAATTATATCATTTGAGTATTCAACACTATGCAAATAGTATATTAAAATTAGGTTTAATACCAAAATCTAAAAATAAAAAAACAATACAGCTTGATAGAATATATTTTTGTTCTGATCCAAATGATTGTTACAAACTAATTCCACAAATACAACTTGATTATAAAATAAGAAAAAATAGAAATAAATTGGACAATGTTGATTTAAAATGGATTATATATGAAATTAGTACAAAAAATATAGAAATATTATATAAAGATCCAAATTATATTGACAAAGGATTTTATATTGTAGATAATATTCCGCCTCAAGATATAATAATATATGATAAAGAATAAAAAAATTTTTAAAATTAAACATGACAATTAGTGAACGAATAGAGTTGTATGATAAGTACATGGATACTGTTAAAAGAGAAGGAAAAGAAAAATTTGTCAAATGGTTAAAAACAGAGACAGATTTTTTCACTGCGCCTGCATCTGGAAAATACCATTGTAATTGGGAAGGTGGTTTATTTGAACATTCTTTTAATGTTCTAAACTACGCTAGAAATCTATATGTTTTCTCAAAAAAGAATTATCCTGATTTTCCAGATATTTCTGGTGAAAGTATTATAATTTGTGCCTTGCATCATGATTTATGTAAAGTAAATTTTTATGGCAAACAAAAAGCCTGGGCAAAACACGAATATAATTGGATAGAATATGAAGAATTTAAAGCTGGTAAAGAAGATGATTTCCCATTTGGACACGGTGAAAAAAGTGTTCTTATGATGATGAAACAAGGCTTTGAATTGACAGATTTAGAAATGTTAGCAATTAGACATCATATGGGCAAATTTGGTGGTGGTGATTCTATGAATACAGAAATTGCTATGAAAAAATATCCATTAGTTAATTTAATTCATTTGTCAGATATGTGTTCTGTTATGGTAGAAAAAACAGTAGATTATAAAGAATTGGCTTTAAAAGAATATGTTAAAAAAATAACAGGAAATTAATGAGACAAAGAGTACATTATATAACTACAAATTTCAATGAGAAACAAATTAATACTTTGGCTATTGGTGATTCAATAAGTTGGATTGAAACAAATGGTCAATTAAAAGTATCACATACGGTAAAAAAATATTACCATAATAAAAAAGTATTATTAAGTTATGTAGGTGGTTATATTAATGGCTCTGGTTGTTCTTATGCTGTTTTTATAGATAATATGGTTGGAGATTTTTATAGAAATCGTTTTTATGAAGACCAAGAACAATACCTATTAAACATAGGTCTTGCAGATCATGTTTGTTATAAGTCACATATTATACGAGAAAAAATAAATGGAAATTATTACTACTATCAAATATGGTCTGATATAGTAACTAATGAACCAATATCAAGAACAATATCAACAAAAGAAAAATATGAAAAAGAAGTTAGACCAAAAAAATTAGAACGAATTATAGGTTAATAAGTTAGTCGGTTCAAAAAATGATTAAACAATTATGATTACAACAATTATTATTACAGCCTTAGTGAGCGTATTTATAACATTGATGATCGGTTATTTTATATGGCAGTTCATTATTGTGCGTAAGCTAAAAAGAAAGGTCGAGGATAATTCGATTGATATTAAAAGTCAATCAGAATGGATTAAAAATTTAGAAGACAATACCTATAAAAAGTTCGATGAAGTCTATGATAATCTAGGCAAATCAAGTGAAGAAACTCATAGCAAAATTGATGAAGTGAACAATAATTTACATCAAAAAATTGATAAGAACGATGAAGAAATTCATCGTGAATTAGACAAAAGATTTGATAAGATTTACAAACAGATGAATTTTACAAATTAAAAAATTAAAAAAATAACCGACTAACTTATAACCTATTTTGAAAAAGCCAGAATATCCACATAACAAAGAAGATGATGATGCCGAATATTTAGATATGATATTGCATAACTTTAATTATGCAATTCAAAATAATTTAGATTTGGTATATATAGGATTTCAATATGTTGATGATGAATATATGAAAGAATACTGGGTTCAGAAAAAAGATTGGGGAAAGACATTAGATATATTAATTGAAAATTCTGCTAGATTAGAAGAATATGAATTTGCAATTGAATTTAAGAAAATAAAAAGTACATTATGAATATAGATAGTAAAATTTATGTAGCTGGACATACTGGGTTGGTTGGTTCAGCATTGGTTAAAAAATTAAAAGAATTAGGTTATACCAACATAATAACAAAATCTTCAAAGGAATTAGATTTAACAAATCAATTACACACAAGAGTATTTTTCTCAACTCAAGAACCAGAATATGTTTTTGATTGTGCTGCAGTGGTTGGTGGTATTTATGATAACTCTATAAGAAGAGCAGATTTTATTGGTAAAAATTTAATGATTCAGACAAATATAATTGATGCTTGTCATGAATTTAAAGTAAAGAAATTATTATTTTTAGGTTCAAGTTGTATTTATCCAAGAAATTGTCCACAACCTATTAAAGAAGAATATTTATTAACTGGTGAACTTGAAAAAACAAATGAACCATATGCCATTGCAAAAATTGCTGGTATAAAAATGTGTGAATCATATAGAAAACAACATAACTGTAATTTTATTTCTGTAATGCCAACAAATATATATGGTTCCGAATTCGACAACTATGATTTAGAAAAATCTCATGTATTCGCTGCACTACTTCGTAAATTTCATGATGCTAAAACAAATGGTGATTCTGGTGTATTTTTATGGGGTAATGGCTCACCAATGAGAGAATTTTTATTCATCGATGATTTGGCAGATGCTCTAGTTTTTTTGATGCAGAATTATGATTCTGAAGAAATTTTGAACATTGGTACAGGAGTTGATATTACGATAGAGGATTTAGCCAATAAAATCAAAAATGTAGTTGGCTTCGATGGTGACATAAAATGGGATTTAGGAAAGCCAAATGGAACCCCTATAAAATTATTGGATGTTTCTAAATTGCATAAATTAGGATGGAAACATAAAACAGAACTCGATGAAGGTATAAAAATCACATATGACAGATTTCTAAATAACAAACCAAGAAAAATTTAAAAAGAAAAGCCACTTAATCAGTGGCTTTTTAATGATAACCTGTTATATCTTTTATTGCATCTGGTGAAATTGGATCAAATGTAATAATCATTTCTTTACCTTTCCAATGTCCGTGCATATTTGGATCATACCACCATTTGCTATTTATCTTTTTTGTATCAATTTCCCATATATTTCTTTCGGTATCATTAACTTGCCATAAAGGTTCTTCTAATGTTGCAAAAATCATTGGTGGATGATTCAATGAAGTAGAGCCAGCATAATTTTTATTCTCTTTTGGTATTAATCCATATTTTTCAATACTTTCTTTATTAGTCTTAGATGATGTGTGATAAACAAATTCGGTTGGTTTAACACGACCTATATGTAAATCTTTTATGTATAAATGATATGTTATGTACATAATACCATTTTCTTTTACTTTCAAATCCAATGAATCACCTTCAGGTAGTTCTAATTCTGGTGTTTCATGTTTACTATAAGAAATATATGTATCAGATTTTAATAATTCTCTTTGATAATGTTTTACAATTTTTTCAATATCATTCTTATATTTTGAATCACTTGTAAATTCTAATTCCCAATCATCACCACTTTGCAATTCTGACTTAAAACTAAAAACCTTTCTATCTAAATCTCTTACTTCGGTTAAAAGTTTACGCAAGAACCATTTTATGTTCTTTTCATTTCTAACAAGTTCTAATATGAAGGTATTGTAATTTTTCATAATTTAATCGTAATAATAATCCATCAGTTCATCATCATCTACATTTTCAGAAATCATTTTCATAAAATCATATGCATCGATAAAATCTATTATTTCAGAATTAGTTAATTCATCAAAATGTGGTCTCATCGATTGTTCTGAACCAGATATGTGTGTATCGAACCATTCGTCTAAAAAATCTCCCCAAACATCAGCATCTCTTAATACATTTATTAATTCTGATGATGTCATATTATTTTTTACATCTTCTTCATTATATTCTGAAGCTGGTATATTTTCTTCAATATAATCAATCATTGCATCAATTGCACTATCAAGTTCATTGGTTTCTAATAATTTATTATATAAATAATTTTCAAAAGAATCCCAAATTATAAATTCTGAATAATCATAATTATCTAAGAAATATTCAACATATCCCTCATTTAATTTAACCCATCTATCTCTTAAATCATCTAAATCGATTGATGGTAAATCATTTTGTGTTATAGGATGATTTGAAAAATAATCTATTAAGAAATCATTGTTTTCTACATGTTTTTTAAGATATTCCACAAAATTTTTTGGTCTATCAACATAGTAATTAAATACAGATTCATCATTATAATCCCAAACATGAATATTTCCATCTTTACACTTTTGTAAAGCCAAATCCTCTGATTCATCTAATTTATTAATAATAAATGTTAAACCACCATCAGGACAAAAATATTGTTTGAAATAATCTTTATCATAACAAACACACCAATTCTTGCCAACTTTAACATCATTGTGTCCATATTTTTCTGATACTTCAAAATCATATGGAGTAAATATTATCCATTCATAGTTATTTACCAATATATCTACTTTCCCCAATTTCTCCATTTCCTTTTTGGAATATGTATAGTCTTTGTCAAGTTCTAAAACATTATATAATTGTAAAATTCTTCTGTAATTATTAATATCAGCTGGTTCACCAGATAATTTTGGTTTCATTTTATTATATTTCTTAATGAAATTAATAAATGTTTTATATATTGGTGCTTTAAGTTGTTCAAGTATTTTCTTTTCAACATCGTCAAGATTGGAATAAGTTTTCAATAACCATTCAAAATAAGCATTGTTTGGTGTTGGATCTTCTTTATAGAAATATTCTATCACTTCATTTGGAATATGACCAGAATACTTATCTTTAAGTTGTTCAACTCTATTCTTCTCTAGTAATAAAAAATTAGCATAATTTTTCATATATCTATATATTAAAAAAACCTTCAAATTTATTGAAGGTCTTTACATCTACTATGCAGTTCTGCGATATATCTACCCGTATAATAAAAAAAGTAATAACATTAATTATTGAAAAATCTTTGTCATATTTTTTGTAAATTTCTTAATATGAATAAAACCTTTTTATTAATTAAATGTTATATGTTTTAATCATTTTTGGCAACCACTCTTCTGTTAATCCAAGATTAATATAAACATAATTACTTTCTTTATGCTTATAAATACTATTAATTGATGATGAATTTATTTGATATAATTTTTTATTTTTAAGATCCCATAAGAATAAAAATTTCCACATCAATTTACCATCTTTGAATTTATTATAATTTCTTATATCTAAATGTGTATCATCAATAACAATTTTATATTCTTTTTTGTCTTTGCTCCAAAACATTGATATATTAGTATCTATCATTGGATATTTTACTTGTGCTGGTATTTTTTCACCTTTGTTATTTACTAACCAAATATCAATACCATTCTTATCATCGAATCCTCCAGATTTTATAGCATCTGCGTAAATTTTATTTTTCTTAATAAAATCAATAGTATCATTTTCAGATTTGTTTGCTTTTTTTGTTAATTTCTTAACAAAATCCAACCAATCCAAAACATTAGCTTCAGTAAAAAGTGCATCTTTTTTATGTAAGATTAATCCTAATTCAATATAATTTTCAGAAATAGTTGTTAAACCATTTCCCGCAATTGGTTTAAACCATTTTTTCATAATTGTAATATTGGTTGGTATTTGTGAAAAAAACCTAAAATCTTCATCAAATACACCTTCTTTTAATTTCTTTTTTATCATTAATAATTCTTCAGCATTACCATTATATTTATATAACCAAGAAAACAATAATAATCTTACCAATGTATTATAATTTAATTCTATCCATTCTCTTTTACTTATATTTGTTATAGATTCTGGGAAATCTTTATATTTAACTCTAATTATAATCAATTTACCAGTTTTTTGATCAGTATTAATAAATGGTTGTTCTAATAACCATTTCTTAGCTTCGTTCAATCTGAACTCATCACTTTCTTTTATATAATTGTTATACTTTTTCATAATTATTTTTTTGTTTTATTTATAGTCAAGCAAATTTTTGTCTTCTGGTAATAAGTATTTCATATTACTATATATTCATTTTTAAATCTGTCGAACTCTCTGCGTTCTTTTTCAATTTCAATGGTTTTGCCTTTAAACCCTTGTGTCATTAATTCATTACCATCTACGACAAATCCATCATTACAATATTTTATAAATGATTCTGATAATTTAACATTTAATTCATATTCATCAACGAAATCTATTATTAATTGGTCGTTAATATGGAACCTTTCTTTTAATTTAGCTACTTTATAAACATCTTCTATCTGGTCACAGAAAATTCTATATGATTCTAAAAAATCTAATTGATTAACTAAATCAATAGTAAATTTCAAATCTCTAACCATCATTTTCTTTTTACCACTAACATCATCTTTATTAAGCAATCCATAAAATATTATGGCGTTATTTAAGTAGCCTACTTCGCCTGAAGTATCAATTATCATTCCAGGAAACATTTGTTTCCACATATCATATTCAGTTAATAAATCAATATAATCTTGCATCATTTGAGAACTTTTTGCAACCTGAGCATGTTCTAACATTTTATTCCATTCTTCGTGTATTCTCTCTTGTGATACATCATCTTTTGAGCCTATTCCTCTTAATCTATTATCAGATTTAATCGCATTAGAAGTTGTCTGGTCAATCTTACCACCAGTTCTTGCAGTGAAACGCAGACAACGAAGGATCCTTAATCTATCTTCATTAAATCTATCAATAGGTTTTCCTACAGTTCTAATAATATTATTTTTAATATCATCAACACCACCAACTAAATCAACTATTTCTTTTTTATTAATATCATAAAAAATTGCATTCATAGTGAGGTCACGCCTTTTTACATCATCCTCAATAGTAATGTGTTTCCCTATTTCTACTTTTTGTTCATCGCCTTTAACATCCCTGCCACCAGAAATATCTTTTCTAAATGCAGCAATTTCATGTCCTTGTGGTGTATTTTTAGTATATACTCTTAATACGCCAAAATTTTTGCCTTGTTCATCAGAAACATTAAAATTTTTTAATATTTTTTTACTTTCTTCTGGTATTGCATTTGTAACCATATCATAATCATGTGGTTTTTTACCTTGTAAAAAATCTCTAACACAACCACCAACAATATATAATTCATTACCAGACTTAAAATAAGCATTAGCAATATCTAATATATCTTTTGGCAAAGGTATTTCTTGATAAATAACTTTCTCTGCGATAAAACGATTGTAATTCATTAATTTCATAAGTTTATATATTATTTTTTACAAATATAAATAAAAAAAGTTGAAAGATATATTTAGAATAATATGAGTTTTGAATATTAATATATAAAAATAAAATTAATTTTATGAGAAATTTCTGGTCTGAAGAAGAAGTAGTATATTTGATAGAATTATATGAAAATAATGGTTTATCTTTAGTAGAATTATATCCATTATTTTCAAAAAAATTTAATAGAACAAAAACATCATTGGAAGTTAAAATTGGAAAATTAAAATTAAAACATTCAAAAGAACAAATCTCAGAAATAAAAAGTAGGTTGAATTCAGGTGAAAATAATGCAATGTATGGAAAAAAAGGTCCTAACAAAGGATTAAATAAAGATAATAGTGAAAGAATTAAAAACGCAGGTAAAAAAATATCGGAAACGAGAAAAATGATGTATGAAAATGGTAAATTAGAAAAACCAAAAGGTAGTAAAAATCCAATGTATGGCAAAGCACCTTGGAATAAAGGCGAAACAAAATATACAAACAAAATAGTTATGAGATCATCAAAAACAATGTCTGTTAGTAGGAAAGAATACTGGAACAATTTATCATATGATGAACAATCAAAAATTATAGGTAATTTATCATTATATGCCAACATGGCAAGAAAAGACACAAAAATAGAAATGATTATAAAGGAAGTATTAGACGAATTAAAAATAGAATATATTAAAAATTATAAAGTTAGTAGATATATTTTTGATTTTTATCTACCAAATTATAATTGTGTTATTGAATGTCAAGGTGATTATTGGCACGCAAATCCTGAAATTTACAATAAAGAAAATTATACAGATGTACAAAAAAATAATATTAAAAGAGATAAAAGAAAATTAAAATACGCACCTATCCATATTAGGACAGAATTAAAAAATTAAAAAAGTAAAAATAAAGAAAAAATAGTAATTTAGCAGAATAACCAAAAGTAAATAAGATGAAAAAAGCATTATTGATATTATTTTTAAGTGCCTTTAGTATGTTTGGGTATTCTGATAATCCTAACAAAGATTCTCTTTATGTTTCAAGTAAAGAATACCAAATTCTAAACGATAAAATCATTCAGATTGATAAAAAAAATGCAGAAATAATTAAAGAATGTGAAAAAATTAATGGCAGAATAGATGATTGGTATATTAATTTTGCAATCACATCAGGAATATTGCTTGCATTAGTGTTAATTCAATTTGTAAACTCAAGAAATATTGCAAGGAATCAAGCAAGCGAAGAATTATCACAATTAGAAAATAAAATAGCTGAAATAGAAAAAAAATCTACCTCATTAGAGGCAAGATATAAAAAACATGAATCATATATTGCAAGTATTGAAAAACAGGAGGATTAAATATGAAAAAAGATGAAAAATTTGAAGTTATACAACCAAATGATTTGGTTCGCCTGAATGAGTTAAGCACTCGAATTGAAAAAAATATTGCAATAAGAGAGGAATATGATGAATATATCAGAATATTGTTAAAATATCCAAATATTAACAATGAGGTATTGCGGAAAATTAATGAAGATGGATATAAGACAATTATGGAGCTATACGAGCGAAAACCAAATAAAATGATTATGAAATCAAGTGATTGGTGGGCAGTTGCAGGAACTGTTGGGGCTGTTCTTGGTGTTGTTGCTGCTGCAATTTATTTGTCAAAAAAGAGTAAATAAAGGTAATATCTTGCCGAATACTCTTATAAGTTCAATAATCGTCATTTAGAGAAAAATTCATTCGAGAAACTCCTTGAAAATACTGTAAAAGGCGAAAATTGTATGATTAACTATAAACCAAAGTGCGATACAAAAGTAATTGCCTATGGTAAAACGAATTGTAAAACTAAATTAAAAACAAATCTGTCCTAATATGGATAGGTGCTTTAAAATATATTAAAGATAATAAATATATTTATATTTATATGTGGGAAAACTTTATACATAAAAATAAAAATAATATGAAAGATATTCTAATTGAAAAATTAAATAATTTTTCATTTTAAAATTCGTTCTAGTTTCTTTGTTCTGTCTTTATAATCAATATATTGAGAATAATCAATTTCTATATCAAAATGTTCTTCTATATATCCTTCTGAATAATTATATGATATTCTTAAAATTTTATTTAATATATCTGAACATTTGTTTTGTAATTTTTCTATATATGAAATAAAATTGTTTTCATAATTGATTGTTTTATTATCTAAATAATATATTGAAAATTCTTTTATAATATCAGAATAATTTATATCTTTTTTCAAATTTTGTAAAATAATATTTATATCTACTTTTGATAAGAATTCAATATCTTTATATATTTTTGTTGTTTTAATATAATTTTGTACATTTTGAATACCTTTTATATTATTCTTTTCAATATCTGAATCCAAAGATTGAACACGAGCTCTTATTTCATGTGGTAATAATAAATAAATGAAATATGATATATTTTGCCAATTTTCATCTTTATATTTATTTTGTAATTCTTGTAATCTTTCTCCATATTTCCAAGATTCACTTTCCTTTCTTTTTATCTGGTTACTATAATACAATTCAATTACATGTAATAATTCGTGTGATATATTATCATATATTTTATTTCTTATATCCAATTTTTTCATTTTCTTTTCTGTATTAGATAGAACAATATCAAAATTCAATTGCATATCTACTATTTCATTATCATTTATATTTAGCTCAGTTTTATTTAAATATGAATAATTCTTATCAGATATTCTAATTATTATACTATCATTAACAAACTTCAAATCACCAATTTGTTTTAATTCATCATTAAGTAACAATTCATAATTTAATAATAATTTACCAAAATTATAATTAATAATTTCTATTATTTTATCCCTTATAATTTTTATTAAATTATTAGAACCATAAGATTCTATTATAAAATTGTTATATGTTTTCATATTTTATATCCGTATTTATCAAGTTTTACATTGACTTTCTCCATTAAACAAATGGAATCTGTCCAAATTTCTACTACATTTTCATTTATAAGTTCTTTATAAGATAAAGTTTTAATATTTTGATTAGGTTTCTAATTGTTTTCCAATAAAAGAATCAAGTTTATCAAACATTTTATTAAGTTTTTTCTTACCTTCATTAAATTTTTTAATTTTCATAATATTTCTTATAACATTTTGTAAAATTGATATAATCTGTTTTAAAATCACCAATAAACATTAATTTTATATTCTTTTTAATAGCATCTTCGTGTTTAAGTATATAAATATTTGTTGGATTAACATAATCATTACCAAAAAATCCATCTAAATACCAATTATATTTGTTCAAAAAACTCTCAAAATTATCTAATTGTTCTATATAAGGTTTGTACTCAATATTTTTAATGTACCATTTTTGATAATTTCTATTTACTCTTTCAATATAATCTAAATCTCTTTCAATATCTTCTATAAATCTCTCTGTTCTTATTTCATCGTGTGAATTTGCTGTAAAAAGATGATGAATAACTATTCCTTGATTATATAATATATCTTCCTTATTTAAAGGTTTTCGTAAATAATCTAATAATGTTATTTTGAAATGTGGTAAAAAATATTTATTTCTATATTCAATTATATTTGGGAAATATGAAATCCAAACCAAATAATTTTTCAAATTTCTTAATACTGTTTTATATATCGCTTCATCTTCCTTTAATATTTCTTCATCTATTCTTATAAATATATCTTCTAAATCATAAATAGATTTTGGTACAGGTATTGACTTTATTTTTTCACCAATAGAATTGTGATATGATCTGTACATTTTACACAATTCTGAATTAAATACAATATTATTTATATAATTATTTGATTTTCTAAGCAATATTTTATCAGGATGCTTATTAATTTTATCAATAGTATCTTTAATTATCTTAACTTGCCAGTCTTTATCAGTTGATAAATCAGATAATTTTGATTCGTTTATAAATGTTAAATAACTCTTCATTATTTATATTTTTTACCATCCACAACAACATGACTTATCTGGTCATATTCTATGATTTCTAATTCAAATGTTTTTTCATTTGTTGCTAAAACTGCGGCTTCGTTAAAATATGGTTTTGGTCTTAAAAATAAGATTCTACCATCTTTTGTGTAAATTACAAATTGATTTTTAAATCTTTTAATCAATTCATCAAATTTCTTGTAATTCATAGCAACTTATTATTTTTATAATACATAAATCATTATCTTTTCTGTTCCGAATTTTCTTGTATTTTTAAGAATTCTTCAAAATTATATGTTGTGTTTTCACCATATATTGCCTGTCTATACATTAAAGGAGTTCTTTTTTTAAATGTTTTTTGATATACATTTCCTTCACCTGCAGCAATCTTACTACTATCACTCATAAATTTGATACCCAATTCTTTTAATGAACTAATTTTTGTAATACTACTTTCTCTACCATCTGGATTAGTAACATCTTCCTTTTCCATCATATCAAGTGACCAATCAGAAAAATCAAAATGTTTATTTGACTGTTCTAACCTTTTTATAACTTCTTGAACTAATTCTATATTCATATAAACTTTATCCCAGAATGATATTACCTTTATAGGATAAGATTCTTTTCTTTGAGTTTTTCTTGTAGCGAACCATAATCTTCCAAGAAGCAAACTATCATATGAATAGTCACCACCATTACTTTTAATGAATGGACAATCAGCTCTATGTCCTTGTCTATAATCTCCAACCCACAATTCATTTAATTGATCTGGTTTTAATTCATTCTTATTACTATAATCACCTTCTAATATAAAAGCGAATGGTCTTGCTTCATCATAATCATAAATGTTATATATCGATGGACCACCATTTGGATTTAATGTTGAAATATTATCTGGCGATTCGTTTAATTTTGATAAATAATCATTTATGCAAATTTCTTTTATCATTTTTGCATGTTCAATTATTTCCTCTTCTGATTTTTCCTCAATTAAATGATCTTGAATATTACACAAATGATTAAATCTTAATTTAAATCCATTATATTCTGCACAACTTTGTATTTCTGTTTCACATTTAACATCAAATACTATTTCATCACCTTCAATTCTTATAGATTCTACAGCTTCATTATTTGAGTGTTGTTGTTTTAATTCGTGTAAGGCTTCAACCATTTTAGGATCATAATTATATTTACTTGGTTTACCTTTAGCAATTTCTAAAGCTTTCTTATACTCTTCATTCTCAGGATATTTATCAATTAACATTTGAATACTATCGCATATCATTTGTTGATTTTTTGCTGATTTAATACCTCTACCAATTATAGTATAGCTAAATCCATTTTCAATTTCTTCTGCTGTCAAGTTTGGAAAATTTGCAAATTCATTTAATTCATCTTCTGTTGGAAGTCTATAAATAGTATATTGAAATATAGATGGTTTTGAAATGTTTATTGTACCATCGCCACAAAGATCGGCAATTTTTTGTAATTGTTCTATTGATTCTGTTAAAGGTTTAATATTATTTGGATAACCTTGCCTTGCTAGAATATCTAATTGTGTTTCAAAAGTATAACCCAAAAATTTTGCCAAATCATTTTCTATTCTTAATAGAGATTCTACTTCACCGCCGCCGAAGATATTAGAAATCAATCTGTTGATGGCATAATTATAAACATTAAAATCTTGATAATTTTTATAACCACGTTCTTCTAAAAATTTAACCATATTTTCAACATCTTCTTTTGTAATATGTGTTTTAACATATTCCCAGGTTTGTTGAATATTATTTTTGTCAATTGTATCAAATTGTACGGATTCTAGTTTTATTTCATAACCATGTTGTTTTATTGTATTTTCTATTTTATCAAATGTTTCCTGATCTTCGCTTGCAAGAAAATATAGTTTGTTATCTTTAATTTTAAAGTAATGTCCATAACCAGAATCCTTTAATATTTCTGGTAATTTGTTTATTTCTTCACCTGTAGCCACATAGTATGATTCTTTTAAATTAAATCTATCAAAATTAATTTTTTCTATTTCAAACCTATGAAATTTATCTATTGGTAAATCATAAGCATTCATAAATTGATTTATTTTTATCATTAATTCAATTAAATCACTTTTATAATTAATATCATTATAAGAACTTACCCATATTTGATAATGTTTAAATAAATTATCCAATTTTCTTAAATATCTTTCTTTATCTTTGATTCTTGGATAATCATTATATGCTGCAAATCTCAATTTTTGATAAAGATCAATTATACCCAATTGTTTAACTATTGGATTTTCAGATGACTCCTTCATAGGTTTCCATTCTTTTGACAATCTTTCTATTTCTTCTTTTGAAATGTCTTGTAATTCACCCATATCTCTATTGGCTAAATTGTGTGCATCGACAAATTCAAAAAAATCTTCATTATCATATTGTGGATTTTCTTTTACGAATGTTGAAATGTAATTACAGCCAAAATCACAATATTCGTTATTTTCATTTAAATAGAATTTTTCTATTCTTTTTAAATCATCAAGTGAATAGCCATACAATGATCTTGGTACTAAAAAGTCAGTTTTTAGTTTTTCATTCCAATGTTGTGAAAGTCTTTCTATTATTTCAAATTTTGCATTTTCATCAGTCATTTTTGGTTTTTTATCTGCAAAATACATTACTCCACTATTTTCATTAATATCTTTTTCATATCTTTTGAGTTTCATAAAAGCGGTTTTTTCTTTTTATTTATATATTAAAATGAAAATGTGTAAATAAAAAAGACCTCATTGAGAGGTCTTTCAGGTCTTTTCTATATATTAATTATTCTGATAAAAGTTTTTTCAATTTTTTATCCCAACCTTGTTTATCAACATCAATTGTTGTAATATTTTTAAATTGTAATTCTTCATCAATAACTAGTAATTCTGACCAATCATCATCTAAGTGAGCTAAGAAATCAATATTTGTATTAGCAAAGAATTTCCATTTAGGTGTAAGATTAGTAAACACTATCCTTTCTCTTGGTATATTTAACTTTTCAGCATAATGAAACAAATCATGGTTGTTGTAATATAAATTTAATAGTCTATAATTATTTTCTGTACATCTGGATGTGACAATCCACACCTCTATTCCAGAGGTGATACACTTTTGAGCCATTTCAAAAACATTGTCACGGCTTAAAGTTCCATCAAAATCGAATGATATGCGTTTCATAAATGCAAATTTACTGTAAAAATTATAATAAAAAATTAATATTTGGACAAAATTTTTCCAATAAGTGGATTTCTAACAATATCTTCTTTTTCAAATCTTATAGTTCCAATTTCTTCAAAATCTGAAAATTTTTGTAAAACATCTTGTAATCCATTACCTTGTCTAATATCAGTTTGTTCCAAATCACCGCTTATGATAAACTTAGAATTAAATCCTATACGAGTCATCATAGTTTTCATTTGTAGTGATGTTGTATTTTGTGCTTCTTCACAAATTAATATAGAGTTATCAATATTAACACCTCTCAAAAAACCAATAGCTAATGGTTCAATGATACCTAGTTCTTGTAATCTCTTTCTATTTTGTTTTCCTATTACTTTATCAACAAGATAATATGTAGAAAATAAATAGTAACCTAACTTTTCAAGAAGGTCACCAGGCATAAATCCTAAATGTGAACCATCCAATTCAACATTTGGAGTAACTATATAAATCTTTTGATAGTTATTTTCAGAATGTGCTAAAAGTTCTAATGCTTTTGCAACTGATATGTATGATTTTCCTACACCAGCTGGTCCAACGGCTATTGTTATTTCTTTTGTTCCTATTGATGTTAAAAGGTCTTTTTGTCTCTTGTTCTTACCACGAACTTGCAATTTTGTACCATATAAAATCTCAGCTATTTGTTTATTATTTAATGGTATTTGTTTCTCTTGACCATTTTCCATTATAGTCATCATTTTCTTTTCAAAATTGATGCTTTCTTTTTTACCGTTCCCATTACTACTATTTCCGTTTTCGTTACTGTTACCAGTAGTTCTCTTTTTGCCCATATATAGTTATTCTTTTTTATTATATATAATCATGAAAACGACCATATAAATAAAAAACCCACCGAAGTGGGTTTTTATTTTTTAGTTGTGAAAATCTAGATATATTTTTCTATCATCTTTGATTACAGAAACAACTTTTACCTTAACTGTGTCACCATTTTTAAGGTCTTTTTTACCTGATTTTTCAATGTAGGTGTTTTGAATCAAACCTGTTGTTTCATCATCAAGTGCAACTAATATACCAAAAGGTTTTGCGGATTTTATAATACCTTCTTTCACTTGACCTACTCTAATAGAATCCCATAAGCTTTCACGAAGAATTTGAGTAAGAATAATTTTGTTACCTTTCAAAATGTCTCTTACATAGAAATCAATAAACATACCTGGCTTGATTTCATTAATTCTTTCTTGCCAATCTGTTGTAATGTTTACTTTGTGAATCATACCTGTTAAGCATTTGTCACTGTTAACATCTACGCCAAATTCTACAAATACACCAAAATCTTTTGTACCAGTTACAGTACCAGTGAAAACATGGTCTGTCTCGGTGTTTTTGATTTTCTTTAACCTCTTAATTTCTTCAATAATAAGAGAATTTAAATACTTTTTGCGTGATACAACATAGACTCCTTTTTCTTGTTGTAATGTCTCTAACATTACATAGATGTCTTGTCCAACCAATTCCTGTGATTGACTTGATGTAAGTCTATTAACACCAGCTAATGTGTTAGGCATAAATGCTGTGATTGAAATGTTATTCATTTCGATATCTAGCATAAAACCTGCAGGTATCAATTCTGTTACATGAGCAAGCAACGCTGTTTCATCTTTATAACATGAACGAAGTTTGTTAGCAACATCTATCTTAATAAGTTCTGTAATTGAACCTTTAATTTCAAAAGGATTGTCATTTATTGCTGTAATCATGACATTAATTTCATCACCTGGTTTCAGGTTTTGGATGATTTTAAGGTCAGCTGATTTTACATCAACATAAATAGAATCCTTGTAATTAATATTAATAACAATTTCTTTTCTGGAGATACTTGTTATAATACCTGTGATAACATCACCAACATTTACTTGTGGTGTAATAGGAAGGTTATGCAAAGCATTTAAAAACTCCGTGTATTCTTTTGGAAACACCCTGTCATATTTACCCCTTGTGTTGTACTTTAAAATTCCACGACTTTCGTTCTCTAAATTAATCCAAAAATTTGGATCAGCAATCCCTTCAGTTCTTAAATCTTTCTCGATCATAAATTGTTTTTTAAGTTAATAAATCTGTTAATTTTTAAATTTTATACTATTTTTATAAAAAAGTTTTTATTTTATTTTGCTCTTTTTGTTTATATTTTCAATATAATTGAAAGAACATTCATATATTTTATGTTGATTCCTAAAATAAGTTCGACTAAAAAACCAGTGTTTTTTGACACTGGTTTTACAATAATTACAATAATTTTTTGGAGTAACTACTAATATTTTAAGTCGATAGCTTTAAAATAATTTTTTAACAATTGTGCTTTTTCATAATCTTCTTGTAAAATGTAGTTATTCATTTTCTCAACTAATTCTTCTTCTGAATCCAAATATGAGAAGACATCATTCTTAGTTATATCTACTGAAATCTTGTTAGTCTTTTTGTTATACATGATTTCGTAGTGCAATCTGCGTCTAATTTCATTAACATCTAAATCTTTATCAAAATCTTTTAACTTACTTAGATAATCCGAATCAATGATTTCTTTTATGAATTTCTCATTGAACACTTTCTTTTTTACTAGAAAATTCACCAAATCCTTTGAATTGTCAAATAAATTCAATAATGAAATTAAATTCTGCTTAAACTTTTTTGTTGCCATAACCTTTTATATTATTTTTTGGAAATTAAATATGAATAATTAACTCCCAAAGTTTATCTATAATGTTATCATCATATTTTATACGAAATAAATTTATATCATTATTCCTGCAATAATTTGTTTTTATAGTATCTAATTCTTTTATCTCTTTGAATTTTTCAATACCTCCAAATATTTCTATTGGTTCAAAATGCTGAATTCCATCATATTCTATACATATATTATAATCTGGTAAATAAAAATCAAATGGTAATTGTCTTTTAAATTTACAATTTTCAAATTTTTTTTGTTTTATATAATCTATTTTAAAATTTTCTAAAAACATTCTAATAATTTTTTCACCATGACTTTCATTACAAATCGGACATCCATGATTTTTTGTTAAATGATTATTAGGTAATTGTTCAAACACACCATGAATAGGACATATTATCTTAACTTTCGTGTGATTATTTTTATAATGTGTTTGTGTATAATCATATTTATTTCCATTTATTTTTATGGATTCTAATATAAAATCATTATTTGTTTTATTTTTACCAACACATTTTGGACAACCTTGTTTTTTATTTATATGATTTAATGGTTTCTGTTCAAACACACCATGAATAGGACATATTATCTTAACTTTCGTGTGATTATTTTTATATTCAACAAGAGAATAATCATACTTATTATTATGAATAATATTAGAAATTTTTTTAAAATCTTCATTTGATTTTTTATGTAAATTATTACATTTTAAACAACCTTTACCATTTAAATGATGATCTACTCTTTGTTCAAACACACCATGAATAGGACATATCATTTTAATTTTAGTTTTGGCATTAACATAATTAACTAATGAATAATCATACTTGTTATTATGAACAATGTTGAATTTTTCTATTATTTCATCAGAATTATATTTGTATTTTTTAGCACATTTTGGACAACCTTGCTTTCTATTTTTATGATTTTCTGGAGTTTGTTCAAACACACCATGAATAGGACATATTATTTTAACTTTAGTTCTGGCATTAACATAATTAACTAATGAATAATCATACTTGTTATTATGAATTTTAATACAACTTTTAATAAAATTTTCTAACATAATTAAATATTAATTTGTTAATTATCCAATTTACCAGGCTTGAAATTAATAGGTACATCAAAAATAGATTTGCTAGTTTTAATGTCATCATCTAACTCCCAACGAATGTCTATAAAATTATATCTAAAAGACACTGTAAAAGTTTTTTCTGCAAGATCATATTGCTGATAACCAAGACGAATTTCACTTAAACTTTTTAATAATACTTCTTCAAAAAACACTGTATAAATCAAATTGCCATCTTTATCCAAAATTTGTAAAGAAAACATTGGTATCTGATGCTTATTGTTGTTAAGATAAAATTCTATTAAAATTTGTAATAAAATAAAATAATTAAGCCACGAATCTACTGAACGAAATGTAATATCCAATTCATTATTAAATGTATCAAAAACTGATTTAGAATCTTTCCAACCAACAGTCTTACCTCTTATTAATCTCTGTTCTTTATTTTCAAAAGCTAAAGATGGAAATACAACTTCCTTTATTGTTGAGTTAATGTAGTCAATTACAGAATCATACGGTATAAAATTCTTATCCATTAATTTCTGAAATTGTTCATATAACCATGGTTCTATGAAGTCTATCGGGAAGTTAAAAATAAAGCAATTGTTTTGACTTGATATTCTCATATTTTAAAATATTTTTATACTTTATATATTAAAATAACAAATCTTATATTTGAATTTTTAATATATAAGGGAAAACAATTTCTTTTATATGATACAAGAATTCGTAAACATATCAATAAACAATAAAAATTTAGAAAAAAAATATAATTTAAAAATTGGTGATTCTATAAATATTAAAACAAAAACTTTGTCTAAAGGAAGTCATATTAATGTATTATGCAAATGTGATATATGTAATACAGAAAAAATTATGATGTATAAAACTTATAATAAGTTAATACAAATGGATAGAGAAAATAAATATTATTGTCAGAAATGTTCTCATGAAAAAAAGAAAAAAACAAATAAAGAAAGATATGGTGTTGAGCATGCTTGCCAAAACAAAGATATATTTGAAAAAGTGAAAAAAACAAATATGGAAAAATATGGCATAGATATTCCTGCCAAATTAGAGTCATTTGAAAATAAAAAAGTTGAAACAAATTTAAAAAGATATAATGTCAAATACCCTCAACAAAATAAAGAAATAAGGGGAAAAAGTTTAAAAACTATGTTAGAAAATTATGGCGTTGAATATCCTATACAAAATGAAAAAATTAATATTCAAATTAAAGAAACTTGTAAAGAGAGATATGGTTGTGAAAATCCTTTACAATCACCAGATATTAGAAAAACAATTATAGAAAAAATAAATTTAAATACAATAGATAAATATAAAAATATATTTAATATTATAAATATTAGCGATATTGAATATGAAATAGAATGTAATAAAGGACATTTATATAAAATTCATAAAAGTTTATTTAATCAAAGATTGAAATATGGAGTTGAAATGTGTACAGTTTGTAATCCGATAACACATCAATTTTCTGATATGGAAAATAAATTATCAGATTTTATAACAGAAAATTATTTTGGAGAAATTATAAAAAATTCATTTGATATTATAAGTCCATATCAAATAGATATTTATTTACCAGATTTAAATTTAGCATTTGAATTTAACGGAATTTATTGGCATTCTGAAAAATACAAAGAAGATAATTATCATTTAATGAAAAGTAATTTATGTGAAGATAAAGAAATACAACTAATTCATATTTGGGAAGATGATTGGAATTTTAAACAAGATATAATTAAATCAATGATTTTAAATAAATTAGGCAAAACACCTAACAAAATATTTGCTAGGAAATGCGAAATAAAAGAAATTAACGATAA
>Ga0172375_10003049_pt1 | contig 25697 bp, 24 predicted proteins | sample LakKiv1m_FD_114537 | JGI IMG/M metagenome (GOLD analysis project Ga0172375, IMG submission 114537) | Freshwater microbial communities from Kabuno Bay, South-Kivu, Congo - kab_092012_11.1m | ecosystem: Environmental > Aquatic > Freshwater > Lake | place: Democratic Republic of the Congo...
CGGGCCGTCAAACGTCGAGCCAAACCTTTTCCGCGATTGATCCTATCTCGAAATCAATTCCATGCACGGCATGCCAATAAACAACTTGCCCGCGTCAACTGGTGCTATAATGCTCAACCCTAAGTAAGCGCCATTGTCGTTAACGAGACTTCTCGCAACCAGTTGCTACCGTCGTAATCATCATGAATGAGGGTCACGATCATGAATGAGGGTCACGTCTCGACAAGCGACACTTAGCTCCTGGACCACTCATATCCACCCACTCTCTGAATCTTCATCTGTCGCTTGTCGAGACGTGACCCTGTAGCCCCTTACTCATATCCACCCACTCTCTGAATCTTCATCTGTCGCTTGTCGAGACGTGACCCTGTAGCCCCTTATTCTGAATTTGCCTGTTCGACATTCGTTGCTTTCACTCTTGCATAGAAGGCGTGGCAACAAGAGGACGATCGCTGTCGCCCACAAAATGCTGTCGGCAGCGAAGAGGAGATACCTCCAGTTCCCGTCGGGGAAGCTGAACGTGTCCATGTTTCGCATGGTCACGAGTGGAAGATTGACCGCTGCTGCGGCTGTGACGATTATCTTCTCCCGGGCAGTGAGATGGGGTGTTTCGTAGTCGTTGTCCCTCATCGGGATGCCCATGGCCCAGATCAACATGCCGAAGCTAAGACCGAAGTGAAACACTGCGACCATGAGCACGACGACAACTCTCTTTGTTCCCGTTTTCATTTAATGTCGAACTCTTGCACTTAGGCGGGTCATTGCGTTAGTGCCGGGGCACCGCCTCGAACCTGCTCGAAAGTGTATGAAACTGCGACAGAGTTTACCCCACTGGTGGTCAGACTACGCTTATGAGGTGGTGCGGACAACTGAAAATGGGGAGCAGAAGGTAACCCCAGTAACGCGGGGGCGGGGACACGTAGGGCCGGACTTTACGTCCGGGCCTTGTGGGCGGCGACGCGGTTCGACAGGCTCACCGCAGGCAAGGTCGCGCCCTACATGCCGTGCCATAACTGAGGCCTTACGGCAGAAGGGATGCTGGATTCGGGATGCTTGGTACGGAAGTCCAGAAAGAAAAGGAGGGGCTCGTGGCAAGCCCGGGAATCGGACGGAACGCTGACGCGTTCCGCTCCACGGATGAGGAGGAGGGACAGGTTCAGGACTGGCCCATTGATTCAGCAATGAGCGCGGCGGCGCGGGATGAAGCGCCGCCGGAGCCGAGCCTGGACTTCACCTCGGCAAGGCCGGCAAGGACTGCACGGCGTTCAGGAGTGTCAGAGAGCATGGGAGTCACCGCCTCGGCCAGTGCCCGAGGCGTGGCGGCTCCCTGTACGAGCTCAGGACAGAGCCGACGGCCGGCAATGATATTGACCATGCCGATGTGGTCGACCTGGATGACGGACCTGGCAAAGAGATAAGACAGGGGCGCCATCTTGTAGGTGACCACCAGTGGGCAGCCCATCAGCGCAGTCTCAACCGTCGCCGTGCCCGACGCAACCAGTGCAGCCGCAGCCTGGCGGACAACCTGGCGCGTCATGCCGGCAATCACTTCCCACTTTGCCGGTCCGCCGCCGAGACTTCCAACCAGTCCCCGGATGAACACGGCGCTTTCCTCAGAAGGGGCTGCGACAATGCACGAGATGTCGGGGTGGCCCGTCTGAAGTATCCCGGCCGCACCCCACATCGCTGGCAGAATGCGCTCAATCTCCTGCCTGCGGCTGCCCGGCAGAAGCGCAAGCCGGGGTTGCCCTTTCCATGGCAGGGCAGGGGCAGATTTGGACAACTCCTCCTGAACGATATCCACTAGAGGGTGACCCACGAAGTCGACCTTCAGGCCGGTGCCCTCGAAGTGCTGCTTCTCAAACGGGAAAATCGTGATGAGACGGTCAATGAGGCGGGCCATCTGAGGTATGCGTGACCTGTGCCAGGCCCAGACCTGGGGACAAATATAGTATATCGTCTTCAGGCCCATCGCGTGTGTCTTCTCCGCAAAGCGAAGGTTGAAACCGGGATAGTCGATGAGGATGACCGCATCCGGCTTCTCGTGCCGCGCCATTTCCTCCATTTCGAGGAAGACGCGTTTGAAGAATGAGTAGTGCTTCAGGACTTCGACGAAGCCCATCACCGCCATCTCGGCGATGTCGTGTGATGTCTGCATCCCGGCTTCGCGCATGGCAGGGCCGCCTATGCCGATGAAACGGGTGCCGGCCATGCGGGCCGACAGCTCTTTAACAAGCGCGGCCCCGTGCATGTCGCCGGATGCTTCACCGGCGATGATCATTATTGTGCGTTGCGATGCCATTTCGGGGTCCGGTCAGGACGGTGTCTTCTGGATGTGCCCGCAGATATCCGCGGCGAGGCGAAGGGCTTCTGATGCCTGCACACCGGAAACAACAGGCTCACGGCGCGTCTTTACACACTGCACGAATGATTCAAGCTCCGCGGCGAGCGGTTCCCCTTTTTCGATCGGCACGGCCAGTACCTCTATGCCCTTTGCCGTCTTGCGGCAGAGCTGGCCGGCCTGGTTCATGTAGTCGAGGGAAACGTAGGTATCGGACTGAAACACCCTTATCTTCCGCATCCGTTCCTGGCTGATGCGGCTGGCCGTAACGTTGGCCACGCAGCCGTTCTGGAAGACAAGGCGGACATTTGCGATGTCCTCGGTAGGACTCAGCACCGGCACGCCTATGGCGTGGATTTCTCGGATGGGGGAATTCACGAGGTGGAGAATGATCTCCAGGTCGTGGATCATGAGGTCGAACACGACGCTCACCTCCGTACCGCGGGGCGGGCCTTCCGCGCGCGGCGCAGGGTATGGAGCCAGCCTGATTGCCTCGATGAAGCGCGGGGCTGTGAGGTGGTCTTCCAGGAAGCGCATCACGGGGTTGAAACGCTCCACGTGTCCCACCTGGAGCACCAGGTTGCGTTCCCGCGCGATGCGGATCATTTCACCGGCCTGTACCATCGTTGCGGCAATCGGCTTTTCCACGAGCATGTGCAGGCCGTGCCCGGCCAGCTTGAGGAATACCTCGTGGTGTTTGTCGGTCGGGACCACGATGCTTACCGCGTCAACTTGTCCGGCAAGGGCGTCGAGCGTTTCGAAGGTCTTGCTGCCGTAGCTTTCCGCGATCTTTGCAGCTCGCGCGGGGTCAACGTCGTACACGCCCGCGAGCACTGCGCCGGCCATCTGCGAATACACCTTGGCATGCCACTGGCCGAGGCTGCCCACGCCGACCACGCCAACCCTCACCCTGTCTGTTGTCGAGCTGGTCATGAGGTATCAGGCCCCCGGCGGCGCCGCAACGGATATCAGGCTCAGGTTCATTTTGTTGGCCGCCTTCACCACAACATCGTGTTCGAGAACGACGGCACGGCCTGCTTCAAAGGCCAGCACGGAAGCCTTTGCCTTGCGCAGCGTCTTCAGTGTCCGCATTCCGATGACCGGTATGTCGAATCGCATGTCGTGGCCCTGTTTCGCCACCTTGACAATGACGGACCCGGCGCCGCCGAGTTCCGCGGCGCGCATGATGGTGGCATCGGTTCCTTCAAATGCCTCGACGGCGAGGATGGTGCCCTGCTTGACGACAACCGTCTGGCCGATGTCCAGACCACTGGTGGCCTTGGCAACGCTCAGTCCCAGTTCAATGTCCCGGGATTCGGATTCGGTGGGGGGACGGGTGGTAAGGAGGCCCGGTCCGGGCATGTAGTCCTCCATGAAAGTTGATGCTGGAATCAGGTCCACTCCAATTGAGGCGAGTTCCTTCGCCACGGCCCCGAAAATGGTCTCGGCATTGCGGGCCTTCAGGCTCTTGAGGAGTTCGAGCATTCGGCCATCCATGCGGATATTGAAGAGGTGGGTGGGGGTGATCTGGCCGGCCATGACGGCGACCTTCACGTCTCCCGCGGAAAGGGCGTCGAGCATGGCGCCAAGCTGGCCGAGGTAGATCCACCTGACCTCGTCGGACACAGTCTCGATTGAGCGGTCTGTTTCCCGGCGGAACGCGACTGAAAATATGCGTTTGACCCCCTGCTTGCGGGCAGAAAGGGCGAGCAGGCGCGGGTACACGCCGTTGCCGGCGATGATCCCGAGGGCTTCTGGCACATTATTCATCATGGCGGCGACTATAGACGGGCGTGTGAAGGTGGGCAAGAGGGAAGGAAGGAAGACGGAGGAAAGGGTTCGGGATTCAGGTTTCAGGACGGGGTCGTATCCGGATGTAGCGGCCGCACTGTGTGCGGCATCTGCCACGTCGTAGAGTGGCAAGCGGCGTGGTTACAGAGCCTGGCAGGTAACCAGCTTCGAATGGTGCATTCTGACTCCTGACTTCTGTCTCCTGGCTCCTGCTCTCACAAATCCCTTTGCTTGATCATTCCCGGGGGGTGAAGTAAAGTCCGATGCTTCTTTGTCATGAAAAAAGGGGGAACAATGCGGATTTTGTCGGGGATCCAGCCGTCCGGCAAGTTGCATCTGGGCAACTACTTCGGAATGATGAAGCCGGCCATCGAGTTGCAGCAGAAGGGGGATGCATACCTCTTCATCGCCAACTACCATGCCCTGACGACAGTCACCGATCCTGCCGAGCTGCGCAAGGCGACCATCGATGTGGCCCTCGATTTCCTTGCCTGCGGACTTGACCCGTCGCGGACCGTTTTCTTCCGCCAGAGCGATGTTCCGGAGGTCACGGAGCTGACGTGGCTGCTTTCCGTGGTAACGCCGATGGGGCTTCTTGAACGCTGCCATTCCTACAAGGACAAGATTGCCCGCGGCATTCCAGCGAACCACGGCCTGTTCGCGTATCCGGTCCTGATGGCCGCGGACATACTGGCTTACCAGTCCAACGTTGTGCCTGTGGGGCGCGACCAGAAACAGCATGTCGAGGTCACGCGGGACATCGCGATCAAGTTCAACAACCAGTATGGCAATGTCTTTACCATCCCGGAGCCGTCGATACAGGAGTCCGTGGCCGTTGTCCCCGGGGTAGACGGCCAGAAGATGTCCAAGTCGTACGACAACCACATAGAGCTCTTCGGGGACGAGAAGAGCGCCAAGTCCAGGATAATGAAGATCGTTACTGACAGCACCCCGCTCGAGCAGCCCAAGGATCCCGAGAAGTGCAACGTGTTCGCCCTTTACAGGCTGTTTGCCACGCATGAGGAGACTGACGCGATGGCAAAGCGGTACCGCGCGGGCGGGTTCGGGTATGGCGAAGGGAAGAAGGCGCTGTACGAGAAGATGAGGGAGATGCTGGCCCCGTTCAGGCGACGGCGCGAAGAACTCGTGGCCAACATGGATTTTGTTGAAGAGACCCTGCGCAAGGGTGGCGAGCGGGCCCGGCAGGAAGCAGGCAAGACCCTCTCCGCCGCGCGGCGCGCCATGGGACTTGCCTGAACAGTCCGGCAGTTACACCAGGAGCAGAAAGTGGCCCAGGAAGAATACAAGGTAAGTCTCGAAATATTCGAAGGGCCGCTCGATCTCCTCCTCTATCTGATCAAGAAAGAGGAAGTCGACATCTACAACATCCCAATCGAGCGGATCACCACGCAGTACATGGAATACCTGAACCTGATGAAGATGCTCGATCTCAACATCGCCGGTGAGTTCATCGTCATGGCCGCAACGCTGATGATGATCAAGAGCCGTATGCTCCTGCCTCCCGACGAACGCCCGGAGATGGAGGAGGAAGAGGAAGATCCCAGGTGGGACCTGGTGAGGCAGCTCCTCGAGTACAAGAAGTTCAAGGACGCCGCAATGCGGCTCCAGGAGATGGAATCGATCCAGGAGAACGTTTTCACGGGTGGCGGCAAGAGCGTAATAGTTGAGCCGCACGATGCCGGGACCGTTTTGCGCGACATCAGCCTGTTTGACCTGATCACGGCCTTCAGCGCGGTGCTCAAGCGTGCCAGGCCGGAGGAAATAGGCGAGATATTCGCCGACCGGTTTACCGTTGCCGACAAGATCCAGGTTATCCTGGCAACCACTTGTGACGGCAAAGAGCGGGCTTTTTCCGATTTCTTCAAGCCGACCGCGGCAAAGCATGAAGTGATATGCACCTTCCTGGCGATCCTGGAGCTGATTCGCCTGCACCAGATCCGGGTACGGCAGGAAGAGCGTTTCGGCAGCATCATGATCTCGGCGATGGAAGACAGGCCCTCATTGAACGGGGTATTCGTGGAGGAAACGCCGGAAACGACCGATGGAGGGGCGACCGGCGGAACGGTTGAGCCGTCGGCGGTTCCGACGGAGAACCCGCAGGGAGCGGACGATGGCCAATAGCGAAGCGATACCTGAACTCAAGAAACTGGTGGGCGCGCTTATCTTTGCGGCGAACAGGCCGCTGGCCGCGAAGGACATCAGGAAGTGCCTTCAGGAGGTGTCGGAGATCGAAGGCGGCGAGACCCGGGTCTTTGCTGACGCCAGGCAACAGGACGTCGACGCAGCCGTGTCGGAGCTTCGGGCAGATATCGAAAAGGCCAAGCTCGGCTTTTCCCTGGCCGAGGTCGGCGGCGGGTTGCGTTACCAGAGCGATGCCTCGTGCGGGAAATGGGTGAGGTACCTGCTGGCCGCGGGGAAACCAGCCCGGTTGTCGCTGCCTGCGCTCGAGACACTGGCCATCATTGCGTACAGGCAGCCGATAACCAAGCCGGACATTGAACTGATTCGCGGCGTGAACGTCGATTACATCATCAAGACCCTGCTTGAGACCCAGCTCGTGCGGATCACGGGCAGGAGCGACCTGGCGGGCCGGCCTTTCATGTACGGCACTACGCAGGCATTTCTCGAGCACTTCGGCTTGAAAGGGCTGCAGGACCTTGGCGACATGGAGCCGTTCCTCGCGGCTGCCCGCGAGCAGGAAAAGGCGCGCGACGCGAAGCAGGCCGCGGAAGCCACTTTTGAAAAGGGACAGGCGCCGGAACAGCCGGTGGGAGAGCCCGGTCACCCGGATACTGATTCAACCGGCGCTGCGGCTCCGGCGCCGCCCGGGACACCCCCCGCACCGGGAGGAAACACATGAGCCTTGAACAACTGCGGCGTTCAGTGGATCGCCTTGACGAAGAGATTGTTGCCCTGCTCAACAAGAGGGCCGGGTGTGCTCTCCGGATCGGCCGTGAGAAACTGAAGCATGGCCTGCCGGTGACCGATCCCGCGCGTGAAGCGCGCATACTGAAACGGTTGGCAAACCTTAACAAGGGGCCCTTGCCGGACAAGGCTCTCAAGGCCGTCTACCGGGCGATCATCGTGGCCTGCCGTCGCATGCAGGAGCGGAAGAAACAGGGTACGTCTCCTGCCCGGTAAAAGCAGCGTGCCGTGACAAAGACACTGAAAGATCTCGCCAATCCATGGGTGGGTAAACTGCCGGTCTATGAACCGGGGAAACCCATCGAGGAAGTTGCCCGCGAACTGGGTTTCGAGGACGAATCCGCGATATCGAAGCTGGCTGCCAACGAAAATGCACTGGGCCCGTCTCCGAAGGCCCTTGCGGCAATCCACGCTGCTGCGGAGAAGATGCATCTCTATCCGGACGGAGGCGCTTTCCGTTTGCGCCGCGCCCTTTCATCGCGCCTTGGCGTCAAACCGGAACAGGTCCTTGTGACCAACGGAAGTAACGAGGCCATCGTGTTCCTTGCCGGGGTTTTCCTGGGCCCGGGAAAGGGCATCGTGATGGCCGACAGGGCTTTCGTGGTATACAAGCTCGTGGCCCTCGCGGCGCAGTCCAGGACAATCCAGGTACCGATGAGGTCATTTACGCATGACCTTGATGCAATGCTTGGGGCGATAAAGCCCGAGACACGGATCGTCTTCATCAGCAACCCCAACAACCCGACCAGCACCATGGTCTCGCAGGATGAGATAGAGCGCTTCATGGACAAGGTGCCAGACCACGTGGTCGTTTGTTTTGACGAGGCGTATATCGAGCTTCTGGAGCCGGATCTTCAACCCGACACGATCAGGTATGTGCGGGAGGGACGGAACGTTTTTGTGCTGCGAACCTTCTCGAAGACATACGGCCTTGCCGGCTTGCGCATAGGCTACGCGGTTGCACCTGAAGCCGGGATAGCCCTCATGAACAACATCCGGCAGCCATTCAACGTGAGTGCGATGGCGCTTGCCGCTGCAGAGGCCGCGCTCGGTGACAACGCGTTTGTTGCCAGGACAAGGGGCATGGTGCGCGATGGTATCCGGTATCTTGAGGCCGGGTTCAAAAGATTGGGATTGGAATATGTTCCGGCAGTTGCCAATTTCGTGCTTGTAAGGGTTGGACAGGGCAGGAAAGTCTTCCAAGCCCTGATGAAGAAGGGGTTGATAGTGCGCCCCATGGACGTCTATGGGCTTCCTGAGTATGTCAGGGTTACGACCGGGACCGTGGAAGAGAACCGGCGATTCATGGATGCGCTTGCCGAGGTGGTTGGCTGTACAACGAAGTAGCTGGGATTCTACTGTGAAACGCATCGCCATACTGGGATTGGGGCTGATGGGCGCCTCCCTGGCTGCCGCGTTGACAAAGACGCGGAAGGGGTTTGTTGTCGCAGGGTACGCCCGCAGGGCGGCCACCCGCCGTCAGGCTTTGTCACGTGGTATCGTGAAGCGTGTTTACGCCGATCCTGCCGAAGCAGTGCGCGGGGCCGATATCGTGGTCCTGTGCGTCCCGGTGATGACCATCCCATCACTTTTGCGGGCATGCCGTCCCGGATTGGCCGCCGGAACCATCGTTACCGACGTCGGCAGCACCAAGGACTGGCTGGTCAAGGCGATGCGCAGGGTTGTCCGGGGAACCGGAGCGCTGGTCGTGGGTTCCCATCCTATTGCCGGATCCGACGAGACCGGTTTGGAAGCGATGCGGGTCGACCTGTACAAGAACGCCGTTGTTGCCGTCACTGGCGACGCGGCAACCGATGCCGTTGCCGCAGGCAAAGTGGCCCGCATGTGGCAGTCGGTGGGGGGACGGGTGGTCTGCCTGTCGCCACGCGATCACGATGCCGTTGTCGCAAGGACCAGTCATCTTCCTCACATGGTGGCCGCTGCCCTGGTCAGGGCTGTTCTGGGGCAAGCCGGACCTGGCCTGCGTTCCGCTGGCAGGGGTTTCCCGGCAGGTTCTCTCTGCGGTGCGGGCTTCAGCGATTCGACCAGGATTGCGGGCGGCTCGGAACTGCTGTGGCACGACATAGTCAGGACCAACCGTGGACCAGTGTTGGAGGCGCTGCGCGTGTTCGAGAGCGAAATAGCGGGCCTGCGCAGACTTATTGCAGCCTCGGAGTTCGGCCGCGTGAAGCAGGTGCTTGCCGCGAGCCGTCAAGCCAGGCGTGCGTGGGAAGCGAACAGGAAATGAGCATTCCCGACACGCGCACACTGCACCCCGGCAGTTCCCTGGAAGGGACGGTCCGTGTTCCAGGCGACAAGAGCATTTCCCATCGTGCGGCCATGCTTGGCGGATTGGCAGCCGGCACAACGACGATCACCGGCTTTCTGGACAGCGAAGACTGCCTCAACACGCTTGGCGCCATGCGGACGCTCGGGGCCGTTGTTGAGCGCAGCGGGACAACGATCCGGATAACGGGTACAGGCGGCCGGTACAAGCGTCCCGGCACTGTTCTCGACATGGGCAACTCCGGCACAGGCATCCGCCTGTTGACGGGCCTCCTCGCCGGCCATGCATTTGAGTCCGAGCTGACCGGCGACGAATCCCTGCGGTCACGTCCGATGGGCCGTATCAAGGAGCCGCTTGAGAAAATGGGAGCGGTTGTGGAGCTCACGGGCCCAAGGGGATGTGCCCCGATACGCGTTCGCGGGGGCAGGCTGAAGGGCATAGAATATGCGTTGCCGATGGCTTCGGCCCAGGTGAAATCAGCGGTGCTTCTTGCCGGGCTCTTTGGCGATGGTGTGACCAGGGTCATCGAGCCCAAGCCGACAAGGGACCATACCGAACGGATCCTGCGCGGGCTTGGTGTTGCCGTGGACACGCAGGGACCGGTGGTGTCCCTGAAAGGTTTTGGTGCGGCAGGGCCGAAATTGCCGGCAGGGCGATGGGTCGTGCCCGGTGATTTCTCGTCGGCTGCTTTCTGGATCGCAGGCGCATGTCTTTTCGAAGGCTGCAAGGTGGTTGTCGAAGACGTGGGGCTGAATCCAAGGCGCACTGCTTTCATTGACGTTGTGAAACGTATGGGGGCCATGGTTGAAGTCAAGGAGCAGGCAGGCGCCGGCGAGCCCATGGGCCGGGTGACGGCGACCGGCTGCAGTCTGAAGGGCACTGTTGTATCGGGCGGTGAGATTCCCAATCTTATTGACGAGCTCCCCCTTGTCGCGGTGCTTGGCGCGCTTGCCGAGGGAAAGACCATAGTACGTGATGCGGCGGAACTGCGGGTGAAGGAATCGGACCGGGTCGCGACGATAGCCGCCGGGTTGCGCGCGTTTGGAGCAGCGGTCGAGGAACAGAAGGACGGATTCACGGTGACGGGACCGGCGAATCTGGCCGGCGGTACTGTAAACAGCAGGGGAGACCACAGGATTGCCATGGCCATGAGCCTGCTTGCCCTGCGCGCCCGGGGGGATTCCCGAATCGAGGGAACGGCCTGCATTGCGACATCGTACCCGGCGTTCTGGGATCATTTCCGCCAACTGGCGGGGCAGGACGGACTGGCATGAAAAGTCGCGTTATTGCCATAGACGGTCCTTCGGCGTCGGGGAAATCGACGGTTGCGAGGCGTGTTGCCGCGAATCTCCACGGCCGCATCTACGTTGATTCCGGTGCGCTGTACCGGCTGGTGACATGCCAGGCCCTTGAGCACGGTGTGGCGGCCGAGGACAATGCCGCGCTCAGATCGTTTCTGGGTTCCCTGGCTGTTGAATTTGCCGTCAAGGATGGCGCTGTTGTGTACGTCGTGGACGGGCGCGAAGCGGGCATGGAATTGCGGACGCAACGCGTGAATGAGAACGTGAGCCAGTATTCCGCCATTCCTGTTCTGCGCGAAAAGGTTGTTTCGTGGCTGAGGCGCCTGGTCAGGTTCGGGCCGCTGGTTATGGAAGGGCGTGATATCGGGGATGTCGTGTTTCCATTGGCGGAACACAAGTTCTTCCTTGATGCCTCGGCGGAAGAGCGTGCCCGGCGCAGGCACGGTGAGATCGCGCAGTCAGGGGTGGGCAATATCAGCGTGGAGATGGTTGGGAAATCCCTGTCGCGCCGTGACAAGATTGACAGCGCCCGTGCGGTTGCGCCCCTTCGTATTCCTGAAGGGGCCAGGGTGATAGATTCCACTGCCATGGGTATTGACGCGGTAGTTGCTGAGGTGTTGGATTCAGTCAATGGAAAGTAGCTCGCCATGACTCCCGATGGTGCCACAATAGCAGGACTGGTGATCCTGGTACTGGCCCTGGTCCTGTCCACCTACCTTGTCCTGCAGAGCCGCCTTACAATTCGCAGGATAGCCCAGAAGCACGTTAAGTCCGCCCGCCTGTTGCTGCAGGAGTTGAAGCATGAGTAGCCAGCCACAGGTTTCATCCGAAGTCTCGCGGGACATTTCATTCTCTGTGCTGCTGATGATGAGTTTCGGGATGACGATAGGGGCGGGTATCTTCCTTGCCGTCGGTTTCGGGTTCGGCGTGGCGGGGGTGGGTGGGCTGCTGGTGGCGCTTGCCTTGAACGGGCTCCTGGCGGTCTGTACGGCCATGTCGTTTGCCGAGATGAATTCCGCCATGCCGGGTTCTTCCGGGCTCTACGATTTCGGGCGCTCGGCATTCGGGCGCGGCGCCGGTTTTATGGTTGCCTGGGTTGAGTGGCTGGCGGCCTGTGTGGCCGGGGCGCTCAATGCCATGGTTGCGGCGTTCTTCCTTTCGAGGGCGCTGGTCGCTGCATGGCGGGATGTGTTCGGCGCGATGCCGCTATCCCTGCTCGAGCGTATCGTTGCTTTCCTGCTGGCGTTCGGATTCGTGTGGTTCCATTACCGCGGGGCGGCGGAAACGGGACGTTCTGGGATCAGGTTTGTGTATGCCCAGATGATCCTGTTGCCGCTGCTTGCGATAGGCACCATCGCGTGGGCCTTGGTGCAACCCGTCCGCTTCTCCAACCTTACGCCGCTCTTTCCTGCCGGCTGGGCGGGTGTTCTACCGACAATGGCGTTTGCCTATGCAGCTTTTGCAGGGTTCGAGGTCGTGTCGCGGGCCGGTACCGAGGCAATAAGGCCGCGTGAAAACCTGCCAAGGGCGGTAATCTACAGCACGTACGGATCGGTCCTGCTCTACCTGCTTCTTGCCTGTGCGTCGGTTGTTGCCTACAGGCCCGCTGCAGGGGGACAGTCAGAAACCGCATGGCAGGCGTTGTCCTCTTCGGGAGTCTGGATGGTGTACGAGTCATTCAAGGGGCTCGGCTTGTCGGGGTTCCTTCTCCTGGGTGTGACGGTCGGGATCGCGTCCATATCCGCCCTCCATGCCGCGGTCTATACATCCACCCGGATTTCATTCGGGCTCGGGCGTGGCGGACTGTTGCCGCCGCGTTTCGCCGCGATCTCTCCTCACAAGCGCACGCCGTGGGTCGCCCTCCATTTCACCGGCCTGATGATACTCCTTGCGATGATGCTCTTCTCCGTGAAGGGGCTGATGGTGTTGACAGGGTCGCTGTGCCTGCTCCTGGCAATAGGCGTGAACCTGTCGGTGATCAGGGTCAGGCGCCTGATGGGTGACGAGCTGATCTACGGGTACCTGCTGCCGTGGTTTCCTCTGTTGCCGCTGGCGGTCGCGGGGGTGCAGGTCGTTCTCCTGGTGTTCATGGCCGGTGTGAGCCCGGTCCCATGGCTGTTCGCCCTTGCATGGGTTGTTGCGGGTATAGCGTACTACCGCTTATACGGGCGGTGCCACGCGGTGCAGGTCGATGCGGACCTGCAGGTGCTGGAGGCGGAGGAGACAAGGCCGACCGAGGGTCAGTACCGGGTAGTCGTGGCAGTGGCAAACCCGGACACGGCGCTTTCCCTCGTGCGTGCCACGCATGCCATGAGCCAGGCCAAGCATGGAACCGTCGAGATCCTGCACCTGGTTACGGTTCCGGACCAGGTCCCCATGTCCGATGCCGACCAGTACCTCCAGGAAGGCAAGGAAGCCATCACCGAAATGAAGCTGTACCTTGCCAGGGAACTCCCGCTGAGCTTCACGATACGGTACTGCCGTAATGTGGCGCGTGGAATCATATGCGGCCTGAGGGAAAAACGAACCGACCTGCTGATAATGGGCTGGCGAGGCCGTACGAGGAGCCGCGGTTTCAAGCTCGGCAGCACGATTGATCCGGTTCTTGAGTGTTCGCCGTGTAACGTCGTTGTGATCAAGCAGGTGGCAGACAAGGCTTTCAAGCGCGTGTTTGTCCCGGTCGCGGGCGGACCCAACAGCGCGTTCGCACTGGAAGTTGCCGCGATGCTTGTGGACAGGAAGGATGGCATTATTGTGGTGCTGAACGTGCGGTCCGGCGGCGAGGCAATTGCCTTCAATGCCGAACAGTTCATCGAAGAGAACGCAGGCAGTATCGCGTTTCCGCATGAACGCGTTCACAGCAAGACCATAGACAGCAAGCGGGTGGTGGATACAATAGTGGACGAGATTGAATCCGATGCGAATGCGTGTGACCTGGTGGTTCTTGGTGCTTCGCCAAGGTCGTTGCTGAATCCTTTTGTGGGTGAGACGGTGGTGAACCATATTGCGCGGCGGTGCAACCGGTCTCTTGTGATTGCCCAGAAGGCGGGGCGATTGCGTTCGTGGATCGGTGCATGGCTGTAAACCGGGGTGTTGATCGGGAGGGTATATGGGACGTTACGTGCTGGTCGGATGTGGGGGTATAACTGGCGGTTGGTTTCAGGCGCTGGCAGCGATGCCGGAGATGCAGTGTGCCGGGCTGGTCGATCTCAACAGGGCCGCTGCCGAGAAAAGGGCATCGGAATTCAAACTTTCGAAAGCCGAGATAGGAACTGATCTCGCGGAAATGCTTGCGAAAGTGAAGCCCGATGTTGTTTTCGACTGCACGGTGCCGGAAGCGCACGTGAATGTGTGTACGCAGGCTCTCAACAGCGGGTGCCATGTCCTCGGCGAGAAGCCGCTGGCCGATTCAATGGACCACGCCCGCAGGATTGTGGAATCGGCGCGGAAGAACAGGCGCATCCATGCGGTGATCCAGAACAGGCGCTTTGAGCCGAATATCAGGGCGGTTAAGGAGTTCCTGGCATCGGGGGCAATAGGGCGGGTGCATACGGTCTACAGCGATTTCTTCATCGGCGCCCATTTCGGCGGGTTCCGTGACAAGATGGAGCATGTGCTTTTGCTCGACATGGCGATCCATACGCTGGACGCAGCGCGTTTCCTTACCGGTACAGACCCTGTTTCGGTGATTGCCCAGGAGTGGAACCCGCAGGGGTCGTGGTATGACCATGACGCTTCCGCCTGTGCCATGTTCGAAATGAGCGGTGGACTGGTCTACGGCTACCGGGGCAGCTGGTGCGCCGAGGGACTGAACACGACGTGGGAATCGAACTGGCGCTTTATCGGGGACCGCGGGGGAATGCTCTGGAACGGGGGAACCGAGTTCAAGGTTGAGAAAGTCACGGGAACCGACGGTTTTGTCCGCAAGGTCGAGAGCATGGCCGTCCCGCCGCCGAAAGACATGCAGTGGAAGGGGCATGCCGGTGTCATACAAAACTTCCTTGCATGCGTGAAAGGCGGCGGCACTCCCGAGACAGTGGGAACGGACAACATAAAGAGCCTGGCAATGGTCCATGCCGCAATTGAAAGCGCCGGTACCGGCAAGAGGGTTCGAATAGGCATCTGAAATCGTTCTTGCAGGCCCGAGGGGTTACCCTATACAGTCAGCCCCGTTGTTTATGCCAAAAGACGATGCCATAGAAGTAATGGGAAGCGTGGTGAAGGTGCTGCCTGCGACCATGTATCGCGTGAAACTGGAGAACGGTCACGAGTTGCTGGCGCACATTTCCGGTAAGATGCGGAAACACTTTATACGTATCACCACTGGTGACAAGGTGACTGTCCAGATCTCCCCGTACGATCTCACCAAGGGTCGCATCTGCTATCGCCACAAGGAGCAGTAGGCAGTTCTGTCCGGGTTCAGGATCGCTTCCGATACGCCTCAAGCAGGCAGGAACTGTTTGTTTTCAGGCCAGCCGGTAGAGTCGTAGGCAGTTCCTGAAATCGGGAGGGAGAGGTGCGCCGGCGGTGATCCTCCTGCATGTTGCCGGGTCGGTGAGCTCAATTCCTGCCGCATGAAGCATCTGTCGCGGTATCTTCATCATCTTGTCAGACGCCGGCATCCGGGCGCCGTACTGCAGGTCGCCAAGGACCGGGTGACCCATCAAAGCGAGATGACGCCTTATCTGGTGGGTCCTGCCGGTCTCGATTGAAGCGCTGACATGGGATGCTTCCTGGTTGCTGTCGAGCGTTTGAACCACGGTTTCCGCTCTCTGCCCGTCAATCGGGCGATTGATGCGGAAACGGCTGACGTTGAACCGTCCCGCGACCAGGGCGTGATAGGTCTTACGGACGCGGTGTGCTTTGAATTCGGCCACGGCGGCATCGAATGCCTCCCGGCTGCGGGCAAACAGGAGACAGCCGGTTGTGTCACGATCCAGGCGATGGACTGCCAGCAGGCCGGGTTCGTTGCGTGTCTGCCTCAGTTGTGCTTCCAGGCTGTTCCCGCCGTTAGACAACAATCCGGACGGTTTGTCGGCGACGAGGTAGTTTGCGTCCTGAAAGAGAATGCGGACGGCGGCGGCGCTGCGGGGCGCGGTCCCGCCTGTTGTTTCAACGGTATCGCCGGCGCGCAACTTGTGGCGTGCCATCCATACGGGAGCACGGTTGACGAAGACTCTCTTTGAATCGAGAAGGTTCTTTGCCTTGCGCTTTGACAGGTCCAACTCCCCTGCGAGGAAATCGAGGAGGATCATGCCGTCTTCGGACGGCCTGACTTTTGACATAAACTGGTCCACAAGAGTTCTTCCCTGAACGGACTATTTCTGGCATGATACGCGCTCCTTTTTGGGAGTCCAGTATGGAAGCAGAACGTGTTGATATTGCGACACTCAGCGGCGAAGCCGCGGAGGAATGGTTTCTAACCGCGGTTGAGTCCGGCCCGAACCTTCCGTTCGCGTCCTGCCTCGACCTGCTGAGGCGCATGGCAGGGTCTGGCCAGCCCGGGCAGGCCGATACGTGGGCGGAGCTGTTGTACGGCGTTCTGGCCAAAGAAAAGCGGATGTCTGACGTTCTTGCCCTGATCGAGTTGCAGCAGGCATGGCATGCCGGCGACGATGCATTCCACGATGCGGCGGCCGGTCGTATCGGGGAGACATGGAAGGATACCAGCGGGAAGGCACTGCGGGAAAGCGCCGGCTGGGACGGCAATCTCCCGGTGGATGAAGCGATCCGGCGCTCCCGTGTACTTCTTCTGCTCAAACCGCAGGCCCTGTGTTTCGAAAAGACATGGGGGTTCGGGGTCGTGCGGTCCGTCGACATGTTCTACAAGAAGGCGATAATCGATTTCAGGGGAAAGACCGGGCACCAGATGTCCCTTGCCTATGCGGCAGAGTCCCTGGACATGCTCGGAGACGATCACTTGATGGCACGGCTGCACCGTGAGCCCGGGAAAGTCGCCGAAATGATCAAGACCGCTCCGGGTGATATTGCCCGTCTCGCCCTTGAGAGTTTCGGACCACTCACAGTCGAGCAGTTGAAGGACAGGCTTGCCGGCGCCGTGGTTCCCGGGAAGGACTGGGCGGCGTTCTGGGAGGGTGCCCGAAAGAAGCTTAAGGATGACCCGCTGGTGGAGGTGCCGTTCCGCCGTTCGGAGCCGATGCGGATGCGCGAACGACGGAAAGCGTATGACGCGGCCTGGTTCGCGGATCTAAAGGCGGAGCGTGACATGGATACCGTTCTCAGCATGGTAGACACGGTGCTGAGGGAGGAACCGGGAACGTTGAAGGTCCCCGAGAATGTCGCGGCAGTGCGCGACAGGCTGGCGTTTGCCATAAAGGGTTGTTCGTTGCGGCAGGGGACGCTGGCCGCCCGCGGGTTGGTGCTCTGGGACGCGGCAGGCCTTACGGCCGGTACCGTTGACCAGTGCACCGAATCTGCGCCTGAATGGGCAACGGCGGTGAGGCGTTTCACCAACCGTCTTGAGATCGTCCCGCTGTTCACGGGGATGCCGTTGTCGCTTGTTTCGCGGCTTGTGCCATTGCTGGCCGCGGCAGACGGAGAACGACTGGAGCACGCCCTGCTGAGCGCATTCCTGCGATTGCCGCCGGCAGTCCTTGATGCTGCAGGGAAGTATCTTATTGGAACAGGTCATGACGCGGGGTGGGTGCAGCATTTTGATGACGCCATCCGTTCGCGGGAGGCGCTTCCTGCACACTGGCTCTGGCTCTGCGAGAACATGGAGTGGACCGAATCGAAGAACCTGTGCCGGCGTTTTGACCTGATCGGAACTTCCATCCAGGCACTGGACATGCCGGTGGAAAGTGAGGATGCAAAAGCGCAGACTCTGCTGAGGAGGTTCCTTGAGGACGGCGACTGGCTTGTGAATGCCATCTCGACACTGGCCCCGAAAGAGCGCCAGGAAATAGTGAAGAAGATAGACGCTGCCAATGCCTGGGACGTGGGCAGCCGTCGTTCGCTCATGGCGCGCATAATAAAGCGGTATCCTGACACCGCCGATGCGCTTGTCGAACGTGAATCGGCGGCACAGCGGGACGGCAAGACTCGTTTTACCTCATGGCGATCATTCAGGGAACGTTCGGCACAACTGCAGGAGCTCATCGAGGTAAAGATCCCGGCGAACAGCAGGGATATTGCCCACGCCAGGGGGTACGGGGATCTCCGGGAGAATTTTGAGTACAAGGCTGCCAAGGACGAGCAGAGACTGCTGCTTCGCCGGCAGGCTGAACTGGAACGGGACCTCGGGATCGTGAAGGGAACCGACTTTGCGGCCTTTCCCTCCGACAAGGCCGGGCTTGGAACCTGCGTTACGATACGACGCCCCGACGGCCGAGTTGAGCAGCATATTATCCTTGGCGAATGGGACCGGGATGAGTCCATCGGGATAATTTCCAGCGAGACCCGCCTGGCACAGGCCCTGGCAGGGCACAAGGCTGGTGAGGAAGTGACACTTCCGTCCTCAACCGGCGATGAAACGTGCAAGCTTGAGACTGTCGGCCCGCTGCCGGACTCAGCCAGGTCCTGGATGGCGAACACTGAGAGCAAGGCCCCCAAGGCCTGACGACAGTTCCTGTGTCTGGTTGAGTGACGCGGGAAATGTGCGGTTTACTGAAGCAGAACGCTTCTTCAGGCGAAGGGTGACAATGCCCTGAGCTTCTTCACGATCCCCGGCATGTGTGCCAGCACGTGGTCAATATCGGCATCCGTGTTGTACCTGCTCAGGCTGAATCTTATAGACCCGTGTGCTGACGTGAATGGCACACCCATGGCCCTGATCACGTGGGACGGTTCAAGTGAACCAGATGTGCACGCCGAGCCGGAGGATGCGGCAACGCCGACGTCGCTCAGGTGATAGAGGATGGCTTCACCCTCGATGAACTTGAAGCTTATGTTCGTGGTGTTGGGCAGGCGGTGTGTCCGGTCCCCGTTTACCTGGACGTCGGAGCACCTCGCGATGAGCTCCCGTTCAATGCGATCACGCAGGCCGGCCACGCGTGTCATCTCCTCCTGCATATTGCGGACGGCCAGTTCGCAGGCCTTGCCCAGTCCGATGATGTAGGGCGTGTTTTCAGTGCCGCCACGGCGGCCGTTTTCCTGGTGGCCCCCGATCATGAACGTCTTCAGTTTCGTACCCTTGCGGATGTACAACGCGCCGATGCCCTTCGGCGCGTGAAGCTTGTGGCCGGAGAGTGAAAGCAGATCGACCGGGTCAAGGCTCACGTCGACAGGCACTTTGCCGACAGACTGGACGGCGTCCGTATGGAAGGTCCCGCCGGCTTCCTTGACGCGGGCCGCGAGGTCGCGGATCGGGAAGACTACACCGGTCTCGTTGTTGGCCCACATGATACTGAAGAAGGCAGGACACTGTTTCAACGCGAGTTCGAAGTCGTCCATCTTCAGGTTGCCGGATTCGTCGACACGAAGCTCGGTCACCTGGCAGCCATTTTCCTGCAGCTTCCTGCATGGCCCCAGGACCGCGGGGTGTTCCACCCGGGTGGTCACAATTGTCCTGGTTGCGCCCTCTACCTCGGCGGCCCCGCGGATGGCCGCGTTGTCGCTTTCCGTGCCGCAACTGGTGAACACGATTTCGGAAGGATCGGCATGGAGCAGTGCCGCCACCTGTTCGCGGGCATGCTCGATGTACTGTTTTACCTGTCCGCCGAAGTAGTGCATGCTGGAGGGGTTGCCCCAGTAATCGCGGAAGAAAGGCATCATGGCATCGAGGACTTCCGGCGCGACCTGCGTCGTGGCATTGTTGTCGATGTACACGTTCTTCACTGCCTGGCCTCCTCGACAACGATATCCGGTTCCACAAACTCACGTAGTTTCGCCTGGACGACATCCTTGAGGGTGAACTGCGCAACCTGGCAACGCGCGCACATTCCACGCAGGGAGACGATGACCTTGTTCCCGGCCACATCGATAAGCTCGACATCGCCGCCGTCTTTCTGGAGAGCCGGGCGGATCTCGCGGTCAAGGGTTTCCTGGATCATCCGGACCCTCTCAACAATCGTGAGCTTTCGCCGGACAGGGGCGGCGGGACGGGCGGTGGCAGCCATCGCGGCGCGAACATCGGCGATGATGTGTTCGATGTCGGGTTTGCAGTGGCCACAGCCTCCGCCTGCCTTGCAGTAATTCGTTACCTGTTCAACCGTCGAAAGGTCATTGTCCCGGATAACGCGCTCGATCTCCTCCTGCGTGACGCCGAAGCACGTGCATACTACCTTGCCTTCAAGAACTCTGTTGACTGCCTTGCCCGTGCGATAGTTGGCGATGGCTGCTTCCAGTGCCTCGCGCCCCATCACGGAGCAATGCATCTTCTGTTCGGGCAGGCCTCCGAGATAGTTGGCAATGTCCTGGTTGGTTACTTTCTCCGCCTCCTCGAGGGTCATCCCTTTCACGATTTCGGTCAGGGCCGAAGATGAGGCTATTGCGCTGGCGCAGCCGAATGTCTGGAATTTGACGTCGCGTATGCGCTTGTCCGGGCCAAGCTTGAAGGCGAGCTTCAGGGCGTCGCCACATGCCATGGACCCAACCTGTCCGACGCCGTCCGCATCCGGAATCGTCCCGACGTTGCGCGGGTTTCTGAAATGATCAAGCACCTTGTCGGTATAGTCCCACATCTTGGTTGTTCCTCCTGCCAAGAGAGAATTGTAGGCGAAATGGCTTGCAGAATGCCATTAGAAGATTCGGTAAAAAGTCACACGCCCGATGGCCGTAACGGGTCCGGGTGCAGCGCACGAAGCCTATTCCTCGTGGTGCATATACCGGATGTGGCCTTCCCGTTGTGCTTTGTCGTATTCCTCTGGAAGGTGCCGTTTGACCTGTTCGATCATTTCCTTGTCGGAAATGGAGGTCAGGCGGTTTTCTTTCTCGTACTGGTCGGTGACCCATCGCATGATCCTCACCATGCGGGTCTTCTTGATGCGGTCTTCGCCCTGGTGTCCGAGGAAGCTGTTCACCCAGAGGTAGACGCCATCGGCGCCAGATTTGTCGGTCAGCACCACTTCCGGGGGACGGTTCAGCAGTTTCGTGGTGTCGAATATGTTGTAGATACGTTCGTCACGGGCCAGTCCGTCGGCATGGATGCCTGCGCTGGTCTTGTGGAAGTTGTCGCCGACGAGTGGATAGCGGACCGAGATCCTGGTCCCTATTGACCTGTAGTAGTGGGCTATTTCCGTGACGATGCGTGTGTCGACATCGCACATGTCTCCCTTGATCCCGAGGTACTCGAACAAGGCGCCCTCCAGTGGCGGATTGCCCGTTCTCTCACCTATGCCGATGAGCGAGCAGTTGAGGGCGTCACAACCGTAGACCCACGCCGCGGTGCCGTTGACGAGGACCTTGTGGAAATCGTTGTGACCGTGCCACTCGAGGCGGTGTGACGGCACGCCTCCGACGTGCCTCAACAGGAGCACCAGCTTTGGAACGCTGCGGGGCAACGCCGAACCCGCGTACGGCAGACCGAATCCCATGGTGTCGCACAGGCGAATTTTTACCTTGAGGGATTCTTCCACTGTCTCGGATATGCGCATCAACTCCTGGACATAGGGAAGTACAAAACCGTGTATGTCTGAACGGGTTATGTCTTCCAAGTGGCAACGCGGCTTGATTCCCCTGGAAAGGGCCTCTTTGACCAGGCCGGTGTAGTAGTCAAACGCCTTTTTCCGGTCCATGTTCAGCTTTTTGAAGATGTGATAGTCGGAACAGGATGTCAGCATTCCCGTTTCTTTCAGGCCCATGTTGGAGACCAGCGACAGGTCGCCCTTGTCGGCCCTGATCCAGCTCGTTATTTCCGGGTACTTGTAACCGCGGTCGAGGCATTTCTGGACGGCTTCACGGTCCTTGTGGTTGTAGAGGAAGAACTCTGTCTGGCGAATAACGCCGCGCGGGCCGCTCAGGCGGGACAGCATGTCGAAGAGGTCGAGTATCTGTGTGGCAGAGTATGGAACTCGTGCCTGCTGGCCGTCGCGGAAAGTCGTATCGGTGATGAAAATGTCGCGCTTCTTCAGCTCGCCGGGATGGATCGTGTAGGTTTCGCCGTCAATCTCTTCGGTTATCGCGCTGTCGAATGTGACATGGGGCGGCGCTGAATGAGGGAACATGTCGGAGAAAAGCACTGGCTCCGAGACTTCCTTTACGGCGAGACTTTTTTTTGCCTTTGTCATCGATGGTACTCCACACAACGTGTTTGAAATGGCGACGAATCGTAGCAGCGTACGGGAAAACTGGCCAGATGTTTTTTTTGACCGGGGTCAGGTTCCTGACGTGCGGCAGGGGAGAATTCAGCAGCGCTATCAGGCGGTCGCTTTGCTGCGGAGCCTCGATACGAGATCCTTTCCCGACTCGTACATGATGCCCACATCTACCGAGAACGACATGTAACGAAGCCCGAGCCTGGTCCAGAAAGCCGCCTGTTCCGGCGTCTCGGTGAAGTTCCCGACTGCGATACCGCGCCGCAGGCAGGCGGTAACGATCTCCTGCATCTTCTTCACCACCAGTGGGTGGTTGACCTCTCCCGTGTGGCCGAGTGATTGGGAGAGATCGTAGGGTCCGATAAAGACCACGTCAGGGCCCTTGACGGACAGGATCTCGTCCATGTTCCGGAGTGCAGTCTTTCCTTCCAGTTGCACGACGAGAAGCGCGTCGTTTGCCTTTCGGAAGTATTCGCTTTTGTCCGTGGCGGAGTAGGCGGCCGCGCGAACGTACCGGCAGACGCCACGTTCACCGTGCGGGGCGAACCTGGCTGCACGTACTGCCGCCTCAACATCCGCCGCGCCGGTAATCTGCGGGACCTGGACGCCAGCTGCCCCTATGTCCAGTGCCTTGGAGATCATCTCAAGGTTTCCGGATGGCACACGAACAATCGGTACGATGCCGGCTATTTCCGCGGCCCTTACGAGGTGTTGCACGGTTTCGACGGAATTGGGGCCGTGTTCCATGTCGAGGATGACAAAGTCAAAACCGGCGTATCCGAGTGTTTCGATTATTGCCGGGTCAGAGGTTTTGCAGAAAGGACCGAACAAGGGCTGCCGTTTGATACGCTTTCTGAAGTGCTTGATCACCTTGTTGTCTGTCATGTTTGGGTGCCTTGACTTGAGTTGCGTCTCTCTTGTGGAGGAAGGACGCTACGCCCACTGGATGGTGTGACTCAACCAGAAAAGGAACATTTCTGTGTACCACTCGCTTTTTTGCCTGCAGGCCCCGGGGGACGGGATGTAAGCTCTTGGACAACAATTGCCGGAGAACACAAGTATGAACAGAGCGCGCAACATCACGTGGTCAATGGATCCGGCAAATCCGGTGATCAGACCTGGTCAGATCCATGCGGGACTGGATAGTCGAAGGGCAGGGGGGTGTCATGTACTGGACCTCGGAGACAGGTTCCGTATCTACTACTGGGGAGGCGGTTCCAGCGGGAATGTGATCCTTGCGGCTGAGTCGCCGATTGATACCCCCAACGCATGGAAGCCGTTCGGCGGGTGCATGCTGGAAGCCCAGCCCGGGACTGAGCACAATTGCGGGGGGCCTTCGTTTCCATTCGTTGTACCGATCGACGACAGGAGATGGCACATGTATTTCTGTGCCTGGGGAAGACCAAAGCAGGACGGCAGGTTACCGAACACGACAAACCTGGCTGTCAGTGATGATGCCGGTCTGACCTGGCGATATCATGGAAGAAACCCGATCATTGCGCTGGATAGACCCTGGGACTGCGAGGGGACCGGCAGTGTCGCGGTGGTCAGGGCAGGCCCGGAGTTCAGAATGTACTACACTGCAATAGGCGAGTACTTCCCCAGGCCGGCCGGGGTCGAGACAGGACATGGAGACATGATCCCTCGTATCGGGATCGGGTTGGCCGTGTCGCGCGATGGCGTGGAATGGACCAAGCATGACGGGTGGGTGGTGACGCCACGGGGATTTGATGCAGTTCCGTACGAGTACATAAACTCCAAGCCGTTTGTCATGCCGGATGGGAACGGGTGGCGGATGTGGATCAGTTCGTTCGGTCCGGCATACAGAATACAGGAGCTTTCAAGCATGGATGGTATCGGGTGGCAGCACCTTGTGACATGCGCTGATGACTATCTCGCCGTAGGACAGGCCGGGGCCTTCGACGCTCACCAGCGCAGCTATGCCAGCGTTGTCTCTAGAGATGGGATCTATCATCTCTGGTACACGGGTAACCAGTTCGGCGACACGGGCATGGGGCATGCGGTTGGACAAATCAAAGGATAGGGCGTCGGCCTCCGCGCGAAGCACGGTTGAAATGGACAAAAGCTTCGCGTGTTCTGGTGTGTGTACGGAAATAGGCGGCGTTCATCCAGCAGGCAAAAGTGGTTACTTCACGGATGCCAAGGGCCGCATAGGCGGCAGTGTCTGCTTCAATGATGCCCGGCGCAGGGATTACCTCAACAGGAGGCAGATCTTTGCGGTAGGCCGAGAAGAGAGACACGTCCAACCAGTAGTCAAGCACGCGAGCCTGTGACGCTGGAAACACGGCCAGCAGTCGATGCAGGCCATCCAGCTGGTCAGCATTTGTTCGGCAATCGGGATCGGAAAGCGGCATGCGATGGTTCCTCCGGTAAGGAGCGAACTCCAGGTAGATGCCATTCATCGGCTTGATCTTTGCGGGCGGCGGGAGGCTCTCCATGTAGGCAAGGTAGCTGAGTTCAGCCTTCGGATCCACCGAACGCAGCCCTTCCAGCATGGCGTGCATGAGCCGGAGGTTCTGTTCCGACGGGGAGAAAGGTGCGCAGGCCTTGCAGTTGCACCACGGGTGGTTGTCGGCCGCCCAGAGATGGTACCGGTGGGTCGTCGAGGGAAGCGTTCGAGCGGCCTCGACAGCTTTCTGCCGGAAGTAGTCCAGCAGGGACTCAGAGCTCGTGCAGGGATTGGCCCCTTCCCAATACCTGGTGCCACAGACATCCACGGGAAACCAGTCACGGTGTTCGCGGAACAGGCTTTCCGGCAGAAAGGACGGAGTGAAATGGATGGCGAATTCGAGGTCTATCCGGGCCCTGGCCAGGCGGTTACGCCATGACTCGCCATCCGTTGACTGCATCCAGTCCCTGAGCGTCGGGTAGTCGGTATGGAGGCTCAGAAGGTTCATACCGGCCTCAAGAAGTATGTCCAACCACCCGGCATGATCCAGATCCGAGGGGTTCAAAATGGGTCCATACAGGCCGAATCGCGTGTTCATATAGAATCCAGGATCATCTTGCCTGCGGTAATGGCCAGGAACACGTAGATGATGAGCGTGAACAGCTTGCCGCTCATGCGGCGGTTCAGCCAGGCACCCAGACCGACACCGATAGGGCAAAGGGGCAGGAGCCAGAGATCCCATTTCAGGGTGGTGAACGTGATATACGGCTTGTCTGCAAGGACACTTGCCAGCAGGTATAGAGGAACCTTCAGGGTGTTGAATGTCAGGTAGTAACGTGCACAGGTTCCAACGAAATGCTGGGGATCAAGGCGCCGGGTGAGCATGAACATATTGACAATTATCCCGGCAGCGTGGGCAACCATGGTGGTAATACCGCACATGATGCCGGTGAACGTGCCGATTCCCCAGCCGGCCTGGAATGACACGGTCTTTCCCATTCGGATGGCCTTTACCGCCTGCAGGATGCAGAAGACGATTGAAACCGAGGCAACAACAAGGCGAATCCATTTGTCGCCGTTGACGTCTGAGCGGGCAAAGAACAGCAACAGCCCCAATCCCAGCCCCAGCCCCACAATCGTTCCGCCGGCAATGAGCCAGAAACTACGGGGATCCCACGTTCTGGGGAAATGGCGCAATGTAAATATATCGCAGGTGATGAGCAACGGGAGCAACATGGAAAGGGCGACATTGCAGGGTAGCACGAGCAGGAAGAGCGGAGTTGCCAGTACGCCGAGGCCGCCGCCGAACCCGCCTTTGCTGATGCCGATGAGAAGGGTGGCCGATGATGTTGCCAGCATATAGAGCAGGGGACTGGTCGTAACTTCCTGCGGAATAATCCATTCCATA
>Ga0172375_10003052_pt1 | contig 25693 bp, 34 predicted proteins | sample LakKiv1m_FD_114537 | JGI IMG/M metagenome (GOLD analysis project Ga0172375, IMG submission 114537) | Freshwater microbial communities from Kabuno Bay, South-Kivu, Congo - kab_092012_11.1m | ecosystem: Environmental > Aquatic > Freshwater > Lake | place: Democratic Republic of the Congo...
AGCGGGCGAAGGGAATTGAACCCTCCTATCCAGCTTGGGAAGCTGGTGTTCTACCGATGAACTACGCCCGCATTTTTAATATTTATTCCGAGCTTCCTTACCCTGAGGGAAAATTATTTTTTTAAACACTCCTCCATCAATTTAATAGAGCAGTAATTTCCGCACATAGTACAGACATCAGAAAGGCTTGGCATAGAGGTTTCTCTATACAAGCCGGCTTTTTGTGGATCTACAGAGAGCTTTATTTGTTTTTTCCAATTACGTTTTTTACGCGCTATACTAATGTCTTTATCCCATTTCTCCGCCAGGGGTTTTCGTTTTACTAAATCAGCGGCATGGGCGGCGATCTTAGAAGCCACTACTCCTTCGCGCACATCATTGATGCTCGGATGTCTTAGGTGTTCCGAAGGGGTAACATAGCAAAGGAAATCTGCTCCCAGGCTGGCTGCTAGGGCACCTCCGATAGCAGAGCTAATGTGATCGTAACCTGCTGCGACATCGGTAACCAGTGGTCCCAATACATAGAATGGCGCTTGATGACAGATTTGTTTTTCTAAACGGATGTTTTTGGCGATTTCGTTTAAAGGGACATGGCCGGGTCCTTCAATCATAACCTGCACATTCCTTTTTTGCGCCTGCTGGGTAAGCCTGCCTAAAATTTTTAATTCTGATAATTGGCCTGGATCAGTACTATCGAGGATTGAGCCCGGTCTTAATCCGTCCCCCAGGCTTAAGGTTACGTCGTATTTATAAGCAATATCTAAGATACGTTCGAAGTGGCTGTAGAACGGGTTTTCCTGGTTGTGGTATTTTATCCAGCTGGCTAGGATTGCTCCCCCCCTTGAAACAATGCCTAGGAGCCTTTTACGGCTTTCTAATGCCCGGAGGCTTTCCTGGGTTACTCCGGCGTGGATGGTAAAAAAATCTACCCCTTCTCTGGCTTGGTTTTCCAAAATATTCAGGATATCGGTAACATTAAACCTGAGGAAATGCCCTTTAGTTTTCTCTGCCCTCACTGCTATTTCATAAAGCGGCACAGTTCCTATTGGCAAGGGTGAGTTTTTAAGTATTCCGCTGCGTATTTTAAGCAGGTTACCCCCGATACTTAAGTCCATTACAGTATCAGAACCGTATTTTACGGCGACTTCAAGCTTTTTTAACTCATCGCTGATCTGTGATTTTTCTGTTGAGGTGCCCAGATTGGCATTGATTTTTGTAAATAATCCGTATCCTATTCCGCAAGGTTTAGCGATTTTACGGTTTTTATTATGCGGAATAACTATTCTGCCGCTCTTTATATTTTTCAGTAAAAATTCAGGGTTTACCTTTTCTTTACGGGCAACCCTTTTGATTAAAGGCGTTATAATATTATTTTTTGCGGATTCTAATTGAGTCATTTAAATTCAAAATTTGCAAAAACTCTCTTATTGCTCCAGGGATATTACGCGTCTTGAGAATGGCGCCGCAGATAGCGACGTTACTTATTCCTAAAGATAAAATTTGGTTAATATTTTTTCTGTTAATACCGCCTAAAGCAAAAAATGGCACGTTTATTTTTTTCTGGCAATCTCCGATCAATTTTAGGCTAATCGGCTTATCTTGCGGCTTTGTGGAAGTTGTAAAAACCGGCCCTATCCCGATATAATCCGCTCCCTCATCCTGCGCCTTTTGCGCTTGCGTAATATTATGACAAGATACGCCTATAATTTTGTTATTGCCCAGGATCCTGCGCGCCGTCTTGATTGAAAAGTCGGCTTGCCCTAAGTGCACGCCGTCAGAATCGGCAATTTTGGCAATATCCGGGTAATCATTAACAATAAATATTGTCTTACTTTTCCGGAATAACTCCGAAAGCCTGGCAGCTTTTTTTTGGATTTCGCTTTTAGGGGATTCTTTGTCCCTTAACTGAATTATGCCTACGCCAGAATCCCTAGCTAGCTGGGCGGTCCTGATTAATGGACGTTTAGCGAGGACTTTATTATCTAAAATAAGATAAAGCCGAGATTTTTCCAGCAGCTTTTTTTTCAATGTCATAGAGCGCGTACCTGATCTTCTTAAATCGCAAAGCACAACTCTGATTGACCAGCTTAGAAAATTCTTCCAGGACCCTTACCGATTCTTTTATTCGCTGTAGATTGGCAAAATAGATGTCAGCTATATCCTTCCTTTTTAATTCGTTGACGCAGACGCTAAAGCCGATATCCTTTAAACTCTCGCGTTCTTTTAACAAGTTTTTTTTAGGCGGCAGCAATTTTAAGGTAGCATCGATTTTATGCCGGATTGTCTTAAAGCCTATAGTGAGATTGCGGTTATTGAGGATAAAACGGCTAATTTCCTCCAAGACGCGTAATCCTTCTTTGCTGCGGTTTAGGTTAGCGTCAATAATGCGGTTAATTGTTTTTATCTTAGAATAATTTCGCAATCTTATTGATTAAGTTTGTAGTCGAACGGCCCTTGATTAATCTGATATTGAGCACCTTTCCGCCGTAACCTGAAACAAATTCACCACCGACAATTTTATCCTTTTTCCAGTCCGAGCCTTTTATTAAGATATCCGGACGCAGCAACCTTATAATCTTGTCGGGGGTTGGCTGGTTAAAGATAGTTACAAAATCTACGCTGCTTAAGCCGGCGATTATTCTTGAGCGGTCACCTTGTTTAATCAGGGGTCTTTTTTTGCCTTTAATTTTTTTGATCGAGGAGTCGGAATTAATGGCTACGATTAGTATATCCCCTTTTTTCTTGGCGTCCTGGAGATACTTGATGTGGCCGTAATGCAAAAGATCAAAGCAGCCATTAGTAAAGACGATCCTCTTACCCCTGCTTTTTAAACGGGATATTATTTGTTTTAGCGCCTGCTGATTCTTTATTTTTGTTTCTAGCAGGCTGCTTGTTCTACCAGTTCGCATACGATATGGCCGATTGTAATATGAGCTTCTTGAATTCTCGCGGTGACCTTCGACGGGACTAATAAACTTATATCTGCTAATTTTACCAGTTCCCCTCCGTCTCCTCCGGTAAGGGCGATTGTTTTTATCCCCATCTTTTTAGCTTGTTTTATTGCCGCAAGAACATTTTTAGCCTTTCCGCTTGTCGATATTCCGATAGCAATATCATTTTTCTGTCCGAGTCCTTCGATTTGCTTGGCGAAGATCGTTTCATAACCGTAATCGTTGGCCAAGGAAGTAATTATAGAAATATTGGAAGCAAGCGAAATGGCGGCTAAGGAAGCACGGTCTTTTTTAAATCTGCCGACTAGCTCTGCAGCTATATGCTGGCTATCGCTGGCTGACCCGCCATTTCCGAAGATAATCACCTTTCCCTTTTTCTTCAGGCATTCGATAATAAGATTGGAGATTTCGATAATCTGGGCAATATTAGTACGCAGCAGCTCTTCCTTGATCCGAATGCTTTCTAATAAAAGATCCTTAATCTTGTCTCGCATCTTTCCATCCTTTTTAACCAAAGAATACTTTGGCTATTTCATAAAAATCGCTATCTACGGTTTTTAATGATTTTACCGCCTCTTCTATAGGGACATCAATGATCTTGTTGCCGATCAAAGCTACCATTTTTCCAAACTGCCGGTTTTTTATAAGTTCTACTGCTTTAACTCCAAAGCGGGTGCCTAATATCCTGTCGAAGGCGGTAGGAGTCCCTCCTCTCTGAATATGCCCTAAAACGCTGACGCGGGTTTCGTAACCCGTGCGCTTTTCAATTTCTGAGCCGATCGTTTCACCTATCCCCCCCAATCTTACATGGCCGAATTCATCCAGTTTTTCCTCCTGGGTGATCATTGTTCCTTCTTTGAACTTGGCCCCTTCTGCGACAACCACGATGCTGAAGGTTTTTCCGCGGTTATGCCTTTTTTTAATCAGCTCGCACACCTCTTCGATATCAATTGCAATCTCCGGGATGAGGATGATGTCCGCGCCTCCGGCAATCCCCGATTCAAGAGCGATCCAGCCGGCATGCCTGCCCATTACTTCCACGACGATAATGCGATGATGGCTTTCGGCGGTTGTATGCAGTTTGTCAATACACTCTGTGGCTGTGTTCAGAGCCGTATCGAATCCGAAGGTATAATCAGTGCAGGAAAGGTCATTATCGATTGTTTTAGGAACCCCGACTATATTGCTAATACCGTCTTTGATTAATTTTGCGGCTACCCCTAGGGTATCCTCTCCGCCTACGACAACCAAAGCGTCAAGCGAGAGTTTTTTAAAGTTTCCCTTTACTTTTTCAACACCGGCCTCTTTTTTATAGGGGTTAGTCCTGCTGGTGCCTAGAATCGTTCCACCTTTGGGCAATATCCCGGAAACCGCCGCCAGGTCGAGTTTGACGGTGTCATTTTCTATCAGACCTTTCCAGCCATTTTTAATTCCGATGATCTCAAACCCTTCGTTGAAACCCTTGCGTACTACTGCCCTGATGACCGGATTTAATCCCGGGCAGTCCCCTCCTCCCGTAAGTATTCCTATTCTAGCCATAAACTATTTCCTCCTTGAGATTAGCACATAACTTACAAAGCATTGAGTGCGACATAAGATATGATCTTATTATACCCTGCCGTATCCTCCGAACGGCATTGTCGGTTCCTGTTTATCAAAATCCTTTCTTTTCTTTTCCTCTGACGCAATAATCTTTGCCACATGGATCCGGGTAATAATCTGTTCTTCCAGGCCCAGCACCTCCTGGATTTTAGATTTAGTTATTTCCTGCAGCCTGGCGGTAATTTCCGGGATATTGGCTTCTGACCTTAAAACCACCCTTAAATCCACCAATATCCCCTTTTTAGTGGCGATGACATCCGGCCTTAACTCTCTTATTTCAGGTATAATTCCGGCTAGGCGTTTGATCAGGTCTTCTACCGCAGAGAGTGCGATAGTTACTTCGCCGGAAGCAGTAGTAAAGGCAATGGTTTTTTCGCTCTGAAAACGGCCCAGGATTAACTGGGCAAATGAAAAACTGATCAGGATCAATAAAGCACCGATAAGCCCGACAATAATCCTGGAGTTAAGGTTATATTGGGTATAAGTCAGCAGATTATTGATATCCTGGGGCTGTAGAATATTTAAAGAGAGGACGATCAAGCCTAACCCTACTAATATAATTGTCCCTGCGTAAAATAATATGCCCAAGACTTTAAATATCCGCATACTTACCCCCTTTCAATACCCTGAATATTAATATCGATATCTTTAATGGACAAATTAGTCATTTTTTCTAAGGCCTGGCGTACGTTTTCCTGTACCCGGTTGGCTATTTCGGGGACATTAAAACCGTATTTTATTACTAAAGGTATTTCTATTTTTACTTCTTCATTTTTATCGAACTCTACCTTGATTGATGCTACGGTTTTGCGGTCGATCAGTTCTAATAATCCGCTTCTTAAGTCCTTGCCTATCTGTTTTACGCCATCGACCTCCATCGCGGCAAGCGAAGCTATCGAGGCGACAACATTTTTATGAATTTTAATTAAGCCCAGGTCAGTCCGCGATTCTTCCTTATGCATTATTCCTCACCCCCCGGTTCTTCCTTTAGCATTTCTTGCGCAAAATGAGTGGAAATATCTCCTTTAATAAACAACGGGTTCTCCATTAATCGCAGATGAAAAGGTATGGTAGTTTTTATCGGTCCGATCTCAAACTCTTGTAATGCCCTTTGCATAATTTTGATCGCATCCAGCCGTGTAGGGCCGTAAGTAATAACTTTAGCTAACAGGGAGTCATAATAAGGGCTGATTTCGTACCCCTGATAAATGTGCGTATCTAATCGCACGCCCGGGCCCCCGGGTAAGTTCAGGTTTTCAATCCTGCCGGGTTGAGGAAGAAAATTATTTTCCGGGTCTTCGGCATTAATGCGACATTCTATTGAGGCGCCTTTAAGGTGGATATTATCTTGCTGAAAATGCAATCTTTCCCCGGCAGCTACCCGCAGTTGTTCTTTAATCAGGTCAATACCGGTTACCATCTCCGTAACCGGATGCTCTACCTGGATACGGGTATTCATCTCCATGAAATAAAAGTTGTTTTCTTTTTGGTCCAATAAGAATTCGATTGTTCCGGCGCTGACGTAATTCACTGCTTTAGCCCCCTTGATCGCTAACTCACCGAGGCGTTTACGCAGTTTGGCGTCGACGATCGGCGAGGGGGATTCCTCTAAGAGCTTCTGGTGCCTCCTTTGAATGCTGCAGTCTCTTTCTCCCAAGTGCACAATATGCCCGAATTTATCCGCCAGTATCTGCACCTCGATATGCCGTGGCTTCTCGATATACTTCTCAATATAGACATTTGAATTTCCGAAATTAGCCTCTGCTTCTGCCTGGGCGGTCATCAAGGCGCTGACTAGCCTGATATCATTATGGCAGATGCGCATTCCTTTACCACCTCCGCCGGCAGATGCTTTAATAATTACCGGATAGCCGATCTTCTTGGCTGTTTTAATCGCTTCCTCTTTATTCTTAATAACCGAATTGCTTCCCGGGACTATGGGTAAGCCGGATTTTTGCATGGTTGAACGCGCCACCATCTTGTCCCCCATTAATCTCATATTTTCCGGAGTGGGCCCGATAAAAGTAATCTGGCAGGATTCACAAATCTCCGCAAAATGCGGATTTTCGGCGAGAAAGCCGTAACCGGGGTGGATCGCTTCTACGTCAGTGATCTCGGCGGCGCTGATAATCGCCGGGATATTTAAATAACTGCTGCTGGAGGCAGGTTGGCCGATACAGATTGCCTCATCGGCAAGGCGGACATGCTGTGAATTTTTGTCCGCCTGGGAGTAAACGGCTACCGTGCGGATACCTAATTCTCGGCAGGCACGGCTTATTCTTAAGGCTATTTCGCCCCGGTTTGCGATAAGTATCTTGGAAAACATGCTTTTTAGAGAGGTTCGACCAGGAACATCGGTTGGCCAAACTCTACAGGTTCGGTATTATCGACTAGAATTTCTATGATTTTCCCCTTGACTTCGGACTTTATTTCGTTCATTAGTTTCATCGCTTCGATGATGCAAATGACCTGTCCGACTTCAATCTCTTGACCTACCTCGACATAAGGAGGAGCCTCTGGCTGAGGCGCGCGGTAAAAAGTGCCGACCATCGGAGCTTTTATCTCCAGGCTATTGATCGGTATCTTCTCAGTGCTTGCTCCGGCTTCCGTTAGAGCTGGCTTGTGCAGGATTTTTTCTTTCTCGATAATGATTGGTCCGGTCGCGGCTTCTGTGGTTGGACCGGATTTTTTTAATCTGATCCGCATATCATCCTTTTCAATTTCCAGTTCGAGCAGGTCGTTTTCATTCATCAGGTTGATCATTTCTTTTATCTCTTTTAGGTTCATCTAATTCCTCTTTTTTAATAGGAACCGGTTTTAAGAAACCCTTTCGACATAACTGCCGGTTCTGGTGTCTACCTTAATCTTATCGCCGATATTAATAAAAAGCGGGACTTGTACGGTTGCTTTCGTCTCGATCTCCGCCGGCTTAGTGCCGCTTTTGGCGGTATCCCCTTTAATTCCCGGCTCGGTATGGACGATTTCAAACTCAATAAAATTAGGCAGGACTATATTTAAAGGCTCACCTTTATAAAAGTATCCCTGCACGTCAAGGTTATCTTTTAAGAACTTGTTTTTTTCCCCCAAGGTTTCTTCGGAGATGGCTATCTCTTCAAAATTATCCTGATCCATAAAGTGATAAATGTTCCCCGAATAATACTGGTATTGCAGCTTTCTTTCCTCTACGTAGGCTTCCTCTATTTTCTCATCTCCCCGGAAGGTCCTTTCTTGAATATTGCCGTTTTTGAGGTTTCTTAATTTTGAGCGTACGAATGCTGCTCCTTTGCCGGGTTTTACGTGCTGGCTCTCCACAACCTGATAGACGGTGTTATCCACCAGTACGGTAACCCCAGACTTCATCTCATTTATCGATAGTGCCACTTAATACCTCGCATCCTTTCTCGGTTACTAATACCATATCCTCGATTCTTACCCCGAATCTCTCCGGCAAATAAATCCCGGGTTCGATAGTAAATACCATTCCGGGCCTTAATTCACTGTCTTCATTATGGCTTATATAGGGCTCTTCGTGCGTTTGGAGTCCTACGCCGTGCCCTGTGTTATGTACGAAAAATTTGCCGTAGCCTTTATGGGTAATGTACTGGCGGGCAGCTGCGTCAATCTCGCTTATTTTTACAGCTGGCTTGATCTTTTTGATCGCCCTCGCCTGTGCTTCCTTGACCGTATCGTATATATCCTGATTTAGATTATTTATTTTACCCAAAAAGGAAATCCTTGTCAAGTCGGATTTATACCCGGAGAAGTCCACCCCTAAGTCGATTAAGATAGTTTCATTATTTTTGATTTTTCTTGCGGAAGTTAAATGGTGGGGGAACCTTGAGTTTGGCCCGGAGGCGATAATTATGTCGAACGCCGAGCTAGAGGCGCCTTTATACCTTATGAAACGTTCTAATTCTGCTGCGACTTCAATTTCCCTCTTGCCGCTAAAGATGAAACTTTTGATAAATTCCAGGGCTTCTCTGGTAATACTGATTGCCTTTTTTATCTTCCTTATCTCTTCAGCATCCTTGATCTCTCTTAGTCTTTCTACTAAGCTATGGGTGGGGATAAGTTCCCTGTCTTTATCAAGGTTCTTCCGGATTTTATTATATTCGGCAAAGGGAAGGGTTCTTTCCTCAAAGGCAATCCGCTTAAGTTTTAACTCGCAGCAGGCTTGGGCGATTAATTCAAAGACTAAGCGGTTGACCTTTCTGATACGGAAACCTTTTAAGTTTTTGCTTGCTTCCTCAATATACCTGGAATCGGTAAAATATATATTTTCTTTCCTGGAGATTAGAAGGTAGGCGTCGCGGCAGGCATATTCGCCCAGATAAGAGATATTGGGTTCAGAAGAAATAATCAGACCGTCTAATCCCTCATGCTCTAGTTGGGCATAGATTCTTTGTAATCGAGAACCCATCAGGATGTAAGTAGGTCTATCAGCGCCTGGAGTCCTAAAGTATAACTCTTAAGTCCAAAACCCAATATCGTTCCTTTGACAACCGGGCTGATCAGCGATTTTTGTCTGAATTCTTCCCGTGAATAGATATTTGAAAGGTGTACCTCTATCGTCAGGATCCCCGAAGCCATAAGCGCATCCCTTATCGCCACGCTGGTATGAGTGTAGGCAGCGGGATTGATCAGCAATCCGGCGTATTTATCTTTACTGCGGCCGATCAGGTCGACGATCTGGCCCTCGTGGTTTGATTGTACGATCTTAAGCCGGATCTTTCTTTTGCGGGCGATCTTGGTCAGTTCTGCGTTTATCTTTTTTAAGGTGGTCCTGCCGTATATCTGCGGCTCTCTGCTCCCCAATAAGTCCAGGTTTGGCCCGTGAATAATCAGTATCGGTTTCATCGCTTTATCTTCCCACTAGCTTTCTGCCTCTTCAATCAACATGACCGGAATACCGTCTTTGATCGGGTATTTTTTCCCGCAGGACTTACAAACAATTTTATTATCTTTCAACTCTATGTCTGATTTGCATGCCGGACAAGCTAGGATATCCAAAAGTTCCTTATCAATCATTCCTGCCTCCCTTTGTTTTGATAACGTATTGCATCCTTAGTTCATACAGGCAATTTTCCAGGAGTTTTGTTTCTTCCGGAGCCAGGTTGCCTTTGGTTTTTTCTTTTAATATGCCCAGGGTGTCTATAAGTAATTTAGCTTGAGCTAGCTCCTCCTCTTTTTTGTTAGTTACTGGATTGGCAATTTCCCCCAGTGCAATAGAAGCTTGTAAAGCCAGAGTAGTAATAAAGAAATTAAAATCCGGATCAACAGGTAACGGCTTACCGTCTTTTTTAAGGGCATCCTTTTCTTTTTCTACGGCTTCTTTCCAGCTTTCGTCTATATTTTTAGGGAGTTCGCTCATATTATTAATTTACCAGTATGCCGGCATAACCGACAACGCTACTTTCGTCGCCGGTTATTTCCGCGCTGGTTTGGTATTTGACCAAAGAAGCGGTTTTTGCGCCGAGTAATTTTGCCGCCACCAGCATAACTACGCTTGGTGCGTAACCGCACATGCTGATATTGAATTTTTTAACGTTCTCGGTTAGCTTATTTTCGTCCAGAGCCAGGATGGCGTTGATCGCTGCTCGGTCTTTTTTTTCGGCCTCAAGTTGCGGTTCGTAATGTGTAAGGTCAGAACTACAGACAATAACCGTTGAACCGGCCATATGCAATTCCTGGATTGCCCGGGCGATTTCCTTGCCGATATCTTTTAGTATATCAGGGTTGTCAAAAGTTATTATGATCGGGACAAACTCAAAATTATTTTTGAAGTACTGCAAAAATGGCAGTATTACTTCAAGGGAGTGTTCATACTTATGGGCAAGGGTATCTTCCTTCAGGTAATTAGAATACTCGAGGATTTTTTGGGCCAGGCAAGAATTTATTTTTACTTTTCCTAAAGGGGTCTGCCAGGAGCCTTCGGTCATAATACTAAATTCTGGGCCGTATCCGGTATGGTTAGGGCCTAAAAGTATAAAATTATTTTTCATCTTGATCTGCGATACGGTTTCCCCTGCGATCCTGCCTGAGTAGGTATATCCTGCGTGGGGCACCAAGCAGGCAATGACATCTTTTAAGAAGGGGTTATTTTTTATAAAGGAACCGATCTGTTCCTTTAATTCTTTTTCCGAAGCCGGGTAAAACTGTCCTGCCACTACGGGTTTCCTAACTGTTGGCAGCATCATTAAAAATTTCCTCCAGGAGTATCTTGGACCTCTTTAAATCTGAAGTTGTAGCTGGATAATGGGCTTCAATGATCTTTAAGGTATCTTTTTTTAGATATGGCTTGAGTTGGTTAAAGTCAAATTCGCCTTTGCCCGGGGCTTTGTGGTCATCGCAACCGGAAACATCATGGAGATGGATACCGAGCAGTCGGTCGGAAAATAAATCCAGATAATCTTTGTGCCGCAGAAATCCCAAATTCTCCATTACCTGAGCGTGGCCTACATCATGCCAATAAAATAGATGAGAACCCTTAAATTTTTCCAGGATAATACCCATTTCCTCTAAGTTAGGTATTTCCCTATAGTAGATGCGGTTCTCAATACCTAAGGCAATATCTCGTTCTTGAGCGTAATGGTTAAGGGTTTCTAGGCTCCTGAGCGTATTCTCGAAAAAAGTGTCCTGGTAATCAGCCCTTTCTTTAATCATATTTTCCCGCAGATCGTTATACTCCGGCGAACCCTTAAGACCCTTAATATAGAGTTCCATCAACTTTTTAGTCCTGTCGGGGATCTTTACTCTGCCGCTATGCAAGACTACGGCCTTGGCATCTAATTGTTTTGCCGTATCTATAGTGAGCTGGGTTTGTCTGATAGAGGCGAGCCTTTCTTCATTATCGTTAGAGGACATCGGGTAGTAATCGGGGAGGGCCTGGTGCCTTTTTAAGCCTTCGGGGATAGGGCAAAAATTATGCAGGCTTACTACCTTGATCTGGCCAGTTTCTACCAACTTGGCAATATCTTTAACCATCAAAGAGGAAAGGTTAAAACTTAATTCGACCTCCTCAAAGCCAAGTTTTTTGATTTCAAAGATCATTTTTTTGGCGTTTGAATGCAGGAAAGCGTTCCAGGAGGTTGAAAGCGCCAATCCCATTTTATCTTCTTCCTTTAGCTTTCCTTCTCTTTTTTTCGCTGGGCTTCTCGTAGTGTTTACGGTCCCTCAATTCCCTTAAGATCCCTTCTTGTTCGATCTTTTTTTTGAAACGCCGCAGCGCGGATTCAAAAGATTCATCTTTTCTTATTTCTATCTCTGGCATATTTACCATCTCCTTTGTGAGGAAGTATATTACCACTCTTTAGATTAGGTGTCAATTGAAAACCAAATTGTTTATTCGATTTCGAATGATATGGCAACATTGAAGGAGAGCTGGGGGTAATTCAGCTCCTGAGGGAAATTGGGGAAAGGGGAAGCATCGTTTATGCTCTTTAAGGCGATTTCGTTTAAATAAGTGTTTGGGGAGGATTTTTCTTGGTTTAGCCGGACCTCTTTTAACAGCCCATCCCTGGATATGACAAAAGAGAGGTATACTTCTCCTGTTTCCGTGCGGGTGTAATTTCTGTAAGCGGAATGTTTAATCTTTTCGCGTACGATCTGGTAGTAACTGATGTAAGAAGGGCTATTGATCTTGTTTATATCTATTGCAGGTAGAGTGATCTTTTTCTTAATTGCTATAATTTCCGGTTTGATTAAGCTTGGTTTAGTAAATCCGGTATCAGCAGGGTTAATGTTCCGGTTAGGCTTAAATATCTTCTCTTGATCCATAAATAGCGGCGGAGAACGATGTTCTGCCAGAATTTTTGAGGGTGTCCTTAAGAACGGCTCGGGTCTTTGCGAGGGCTTTACGGTTATTTCTTTATCCTTGGCAGGAGGTTTAATATAGCTGACCTCAAGTTTTTCAATAGCCTTATTGGTATCGAAGATATTAAATCTGGGGTTAGTAAAGAGGATAATCCCGTGAAGAGTTACCGATAATATTAGCGTGATTAAGAATACCCTGTCGGAAAACATCCCTTAGAATTCGATTCCCTTCCTTGCTTTCTTCCCTTTTTTATAATAGTGCTTCTTTTCCTTAATTTCGCTAACCAAATCAGCGGCCCCTAATAATCGGGATGGGGCGTAGCGGCCGGTTAGGATTAATTCCATATTTTTAGGAGCGCGTTTGATTACCTCTAAAACCTTTTCAAGTTTGAGCAGCTTCAGCCGGATAGCCATATTAATCTCATCGAGAATAACCAAGTCGTAAGCTTCTTTTGCGATAATATCCCTAATCTTACTCAAGCCATTTTCAGCAAATTCCAGATCTTTAAGTACGGGTTTTTTTATTATAAAGCCCCCTCTGCCAAATTGCTCAACCTTGATATTTGCTAACTTCTTGAGGGCGGATAACTCGCTATAATGCCCTTTTTTTATAAACTGCCCGATGAATACTTTGAGACCAGCGCCTTGTGCCCTTAAAGCCAAGCCGAGACAGGCAGTGGTTTTACCTTTGCCATTTCCCGTATATACCTGAATCAATTTATCACCGCCTTCCAGCTGAGTATGCCCAATGCGCAGAGCGTTAAAACAATCAAGCCAGCGCAGATAACCCCGGTTACGATAGCAACTACAGCATATCTAAACCTGATTTTAAACAAGGAAGCGGCGATTACGCCGCTCCAGGCCCCGGTCATAGGCAGTGGAATAGCTACAAATATAGCCAGGCCTAAGGCCTCATATTTTTGGATAGCATCGGAATTCTTTTTTGTCCGTTCAAAAACCCAATCAAAAAACTTGGACCAGATCTTAAATTTTCTCAGCCAGTTAGAAACCGGCTCAAAGACAATAAGTGCGGGTATAATAAAGATAGTATTGCCTAACACTGATAGCCAGAATGCCTTGCTAAATGACATTCCATAATAAAGCGCTAGGGGAATAGCTCCTCTTAATTCGGATATCGGTAAAGTGCCTACAATAATTACCACCCACTCCCTGGGTATGCCTTTCAACCAATGAAGAACAACATTAATCATTCTCCTACCTCTGCTTTTTAAGGAGTGTCCCCTGAGCGCGGAGACGCTTTTGTTTTGAGCTAAGAGCCATCCCTGCTTTCTACCTTAAGACGTGCCTGCCTAAAAGCGGGACAAATACGCAGCCGCAAATCGGCGTACTCTTAATTTTCCCGTTTTTCTTTTCTACAAGGGTCAGAATCTGGCCCAGAGTTTCTTCTAACGGTAAAATAAGCTTGCCTCCCTCTTTTAATTGATCCATCAAAGGGCCGGGAATATTTGGGGTGGCAGCGGTAATAATGATCCGATCAAATGGTGCTTCTTCCGGCCAACCTTCGCTCCCATCCCCTACTTTTATCCTGATATTATGGTAGTTTAGTTCGTTCAAAATTGCCCTTGCTTTATCGGCAAGGCTACTAAACCTTTCAATCGTATAAACATCTTTTGCTAACGCTGATAATATTGCTGCCTGATAGCCTGAACCCGTGCCGATTTCTAAAACCTTTTCTTTTCCGCTAAGGTCAAGGTATTCTGTCATCAAGGCGACCATATAAGGCTGGGATATAGTTTGCCCTTCGCCGATAGCTAAAGGGTAATCGGCATAGGCATTATTCCGTAAAGGTTCAGGAACAAATTTATGTCTTTCGGTCTTAGAAAAAGCGGCAAGTAACTCCGGGGAACTTATCCCCCTTCCAGCCAGCTGCTCTTTAACCATCCGCTTCCTTAGTTCGCAGTAATCCATAATTCCCTGATGATAAACTTTAAAAAACGTAAGGTATCCAGGACAGGATTAATCCGGCTTTTTTCTTGTCTGTAAATAGTTTTAATCGGTACGGATTCGATTTTAAAACCTAAATTTGCAGACTGGATGAGTATCTCGGATTCTGTCTCGTATTTTGAAGTTAATAGCCTTAATTTAGCTAAGACTTCTTTTTTGATCAAGCGGAATCCGCATTGGGTGTCCGGGATTTCCTGGTGAATGATATATGATATAAATCTGGACATAATTTTGTTAGTAAGCAGTCTGGTCAGGGGCATATTCCTGGGTTTAACCATCCTATTGCCGATGAATATGCCGGAATCGGAGTACTGGGCTAAACGTATAAAATAGGGTATATCAGTTGGCAGGTGCTGTCCGTCTCCGTCCATAGTTATAATGGCATCGAAACCATTGGTGAGCGCATACTGAAAACCCTTAATCAAGGTAGCGCCTTTGCCTTTATTTTTGCTATTTTTTAATATGGTAGCCCCGCTTTTTTCGGCGATATTAACGGTATTATCAGTCGAGCCATCGTCAATAACTATGATTTCTAAGTTCTGCTGCCGTATCGATGCTACCAGATTACTGATTTCGCCAGCTTCATTATAAGTAGGGATAATAACGCAGGTTTTCATTTGTAGCGGTCATTCCTTCCAGAACCTTCTGAACATACACCATTGGTCCGGATAACTCTTGATATAATCCTCAAAGATTAGTTTATAATGTTCGATCAATGTTATTAAGTCATTGGCCTTATTTGTCGTGGGGACAAAGTCCAGCGGCCTTTCAAATTTTAAAAGGAAGCTGTCGTCGGGATTTCTGAGCATAAAGACCGGCACGATAATTGCCCCGGTTTTTCTGGAAAACTCCGCAGGTCCATTAGGGAAAATCGTTGGCTTTCCGAAAAAGTTAACCACATTGCCTTTTTCCGTAAAATCCCTGTCTCCTACCAGCGCCACTATCCCGTTATTTTTAAAAACATCTAAACATTGCCTGACCGCATTCCCCAGCGGAATCACCTTAGCCCCCCGGCCTTCCCGTTGGGCATTAAAAAATTTATTTACATTTTTATTTTTATGGGGCATTGCCACTGCCCAGAAAGGGTATCCTAATAGCGCTACCGCCATACCTCCTAATTCCCAATTACCCAGATGAGCGCTCAAGATAATCACTCCTTTACCTTTTGAGAGCGATTCATCCAGGTAATGCCGGTTTTCGATTACGACATTATTTTCGATAAATTTCCGGTCAACCCTTGCAGCGCGGAAAAAATCAACGAGATATTTAGCGAAATTCCTGAAGGTATTGATGCGGATCCTGTTGAGTTGCCGTTTAGGCAATCCCGGAAAAACCGCCCTTAGATTACCCTTGACTATCTTGCGGTCTTGCCGGGCAAAAAAATAATGTATATCGGAGGCTAGAACTGCGATTCCGTAGCTGATCTTTAAAGGGAAAAACAGGGCGATAGACTGGCCGATCCGGTAAAGTAAGTAATTAAACATAATCGAGCTTTAAGCTTAGGATTAGTTTGGCGATATCCAGGCTGGCATTGGGCTTACTTATACTTTTGGCAGATTCCGACATTTGTTTTAACCGGTCAGGATTCTTCAGTAAGCCGTCGATAATATGGTGAATACTGCTTGGTTTTTCGGTTTTTACCGCCGCCCCCTTTTCTACCAGGTAACTTGTGTTATTAGCCTCTTGTCCGGGAATAGGCTTGACAATAATCATGGGTATTTTTTTAGCCAAGGCCTCCGCGGTAGTTACCCCTCCGGGCTTAGTGATGATAATATTAGAGATCTCCATCAATTCATGGATATTGTTAACATAGCCGAAAATTCGGATTACTTTCCTATAATTTTTTATTTTTCTCTGTAGTGACTTATAAAGTTTTTTATTGGTACCGGTTACAATTATCTCTTGAAACTCATCCTTTGCTTTTTCTAATGATTTAATGATTGTTTTAATCGGACCCAGGCCCTGGCCTCCTCCCATAATGAGGATATTAGGCAGTTGCATATCAAACTTTAAATGTTGTAAAACCTTTTTCCGGTCAATAGGCGCGTTAAATTCAGGGTCAAAAGGTATGCCGAAAGCCTTAATCTTGGATGAAGGTACCCCTTTTTTTAGCAGGCGCGTCGCTACCTCGTCGGAAGGGGCTATATAATAGTTTACGTTGTCATAGACCCAGTAGGAATGAGGGATATAATCAGTTAATACCGCAATAAGCGGTAACTGAGAATCATAAGTTTTTTTGTAATCGGCGACCATGCCGCAAGGAAAAGCCTGAGTGCAGGCTACAAGATCAGGCCTGAAGCGTTCAAAAAGGTTTTTTAATTTAGGGGAGTTAAAGCGATGGATGATTTCTTTGAGTTTAGTTACTTTTTTTACCACCCCGGGATTATCATAAAGGTAATCCCAGACAGCGGGCATCCTTTTGATTAGCCCCATATAGATACGGTTGACTACTTTTTCGGAAATAGGATTGGTATAGTTGAAGGCGTTAAGATTTAATATTTCCGCCTCTGGTTCCAGGATCTTGATCGCTTTTTCGATCGCCAGAGTAGCATTATGGTGCCCGGAGACCTCCGAGATGTACATTAAAATAATTCTTTTTTTCACCTTGACTAAATTTTGTTTTCGCTGCAAAGTTCGATGAAGGCATCTGCAACATTAGGGTTAAATTGGGCTCCCCGCAAACGCCTGATCTCATTAATAGCGTCTTGCCGGTACAAACTTTTACGGTAAGGCCTATTCGTTGTCATGGCATCAAAAGAATCTGCTACTGAGATAATCGAGGCAATCATCGGAATGGCGTTTCCTTTTAAGCCTTCGGGATAACCGTTTCCGTCGTGTCTTTCATGGTGGTATTTTACCCCCAGGATAGAATCCTCGAGTTCTTTAATCGGTTGTAATATCGTTACGCCGATTGAGGGATGTTCCCTGATGATTCTCCACTCTTCATCGTTAAGCGGAGCATTCTTATTTAATATTGTTTCCGGGATGCCGATTTTACCGATATCGTGTAAAAGGCTGGCAATATGTAATTCTTCAAAAAACCCTTTTTTAAAGCCAGGTTTCATATTCTGTCCGATTCTTCTGGCAATCTCCAGGCTTAAATTTGTTACCCGGGAGGTATGGCCGTGGGTATAATAGTCTTTAGCTTCTATGGCTGCGGCTAAAGCGACGATAATCCGGATAAAAAGTTCGCGTTTTTCATTAAGTTCGTCCTCGAGCTTTTTAAAAAGCTGGGCATTCCTGATGGCCATAGCCACATTATTAGCCAGGGCTGTAAAAAAATCCAATTCCTCTTTAACGAATCCTTTTGCTTTAATCCTTTTCCCTAATAAAATAATGCCCAATAAATCATCCCTAAAATAGCTCGGTACGCAAACAATCGTTTCCAGGATATCCATTTGATAAAGCACCTGTTGCAGCAAAGTTTTAAGCCTGCCTTCTGTGCGAGGTTGTTTTATTGCTTTTTGCGCCTCCTGGTAGACCAGCGCCCCGGATTTTAATAAAAGTTTATTTTTTTGTTCCCTAAAAAAGCGTATCAAAGCATCGTCTTTATCCATGCGCGCCAGGCCTACGGGCAGGTTTGGCCCAAGGATCCCGCGCGAATCGGTTAAGATATAAGCATCTTTATCTTGATGGTGTAATAATATACTGGCATGCGATACCTTGACTTTCTCAATTAACATATGCAAGATCATTTTGATCAGGAGGTTTGGCTCATGCACTAAAATCATGCTTTTTGACGCAGACTCTAATTCTTTTTTATAATTAATTGCCATATTATTCTCCTTTTAATCTTATTATAGACGTACTTTATATGATATGCGTTTATATTGTGCGCTAGACAAATATTCTCCTTTGTATCCTGTTTTAAGCTATTTCTTCCAGGACGGAGATCTTTAGTTTTTTATCGCGCAGGTTGTAATCCAACTTTTCCCTGATCCACCTTTCGATGTACTTCTTGTGGAATCTCCAATCCGTACCAATCTTGAATGCCGGAATTTTACCTTCGCGGGCATATTTATGTACGGTAAGTGGGTGGATATTGAGATAGTCAGCAACCTCTTTAGTTGTAAGGATTTCCTTTTCTCTTAACATAATCACACCTCATATTTACGATAATTAAATATATATTACTAAAATTATACATTGTCAAGGAATATTATAACTAATCGATAAAAAACGCCAGATATAATATTTTATCTGGCGTAAGTCTATTATTTAAAGCTGATTAAGCCTCTTCAATAATAGCTAATACCTCGCCAATATTGGCGGTTTCCCCCTCGCGAAAAAATATCTCTCTTAAAGCCCCTGAGCAAGGGCTGGGCAGGTTGAAGGTAGCTTTATCAGTGGTGAGTTCTACTAAATCATCTTTTTCCTGCACCTTCTCTCCTTCCTGGAAATACCAGTATGATATAGTGGCCTTGTTAATACTTTCCCCCAATTCCGGCAGGACTACTTTAGTCATGCGTACCCTCCTTGCTGAGGACTGAAACTCATCCTAAAAAAAGTTTTAAATGTCTGCGCTAATTTCTCCTTAACAGAAGTAACTTCTATGGTATTGCCCAGGATTGACTCGATAGAAGTAACTTCGATATCTAAGCCGCAAGGTTTAATCAAGTTAAACCTTTCCAGATCGGACTTCTGAATATTGATACTTATACCGTGAAAAGTAATCCAATTTCTAATCGCAATCCCGATGGATGCAATCTTATTCAGGCCGGATCTATGGTTACCGTTATTTTTAGGACAATCGACCCAAACGCCGGTATAACCAGGATTTCTTCTTGCTTCTATTTTGAATTCCGCTAATAAATTTATAGCGACCTCTTCGAGTTGCCTTAAGAATAAGTGAATGTCTTTTTTGAATAGCTGGAGATTAAATATGGGATAGGCGATAACCTGGCCCGGTCCGTGATAAGTAACATCTCCTCCCCGTTCAATCTCGTATACGGGGATACCCAGGTATTTTAACTTTTCTTCAGAAATGAGTATATTCTTTTTCTTGGCCGATCTGCCCAGGGTAATCACGGGGTAATGTTGGCAAAGCAGTAATGCAGAGCTCAACTTACCGTTTTGTACCCGGTTGAATATATCACGCTGCAGAGACCAGGAATCTTTAAAATTGGTTAATCCCAGGTCAAATATGCTAAATTCCATAATCTTCTTTTAGGGCTTCGATTAATGATTCCGACAATGTTGGGTGCGCCAGCACTATATCGCGAATCTGGGGAAGTCCCAGCTTACAGCGGAGGGCAATCGTAAAAATAGAGATTAACTCAGTTGCACGCGGGCCGATTATAACTGAACCTAAGATTGTCTCGGTTTTTTTATCGCAGATTATCTTCAGGAAACCGTCTGTTTCGTCGAGGATACGGGCCATTCCCGAGCGCAGAAAGTCAAATTTATATACCTTGACATCCAAATTTTTTGCCTGCGCTTCTGCTTCGCTTAATCCGACACTGGCTATTTCCGGTTCAGTGAATATGCAGTTCGGTATATTACTGGAGATAATTTCCTTGGGGCGGTCTGGCTGGCTGATATTTTCGGCAGCAATGAATCCTTGGTAAGCGGCGAAATGGGCAAGCATGATTTTGCCGGTGCAATCACCGGCAGCATAAATATTAGCACAGTTTGTTCTGGAGAATTCATTGGTGGCTATTCTGTTGCGCTCTAATCTTATCCCTATCTTTTCTAAGCCGAGGTTTTCTGTAGCGGGCGCCCTGCCGACACAAACTAAAGTCAAATCGTAATCTTCCGGATTAAGCTTCGAGGAATTAAAGGCAGTAAGTACTTTTATGCTTTTCTTTTTAAAAATTGCCGCTAATCTCGTGGTTACTTCGCTATCTTCCCCGGGTAATAATTGGGGCAGCTTCTCCGCGATAGTCACCGCGCTTCCGAGGATAGAGAATAGACTGGCAAATTCACAACCGATCACCCCTGCGCCGATAATTAATAATTTCTTAGGAACCTGTTTAAGACTTAAGATCTGGTCGCTGGAGACGATTTTTCTGCCATCGAATTTCCAGCCGGCTAATTCAATCGGCTTTGATCCGGTAGCCAGAATGATCGATTTTGTTTTAATCTGTTTTTGGCCGGCCGTTACCGTGTCTAGGCTTAAAAGTCGCGCTTCTGACTTAAATAGTTCGATATCCTTAAGCATGAATTCCATGCCCTGGCGTAGTTGTTGGATGACGGTATCCTTTCTCTCTTGGGCTGTTAGAAAATTTAACTGCGGGTTATTTATTTCTACGCCGAAGATACCGGCTTTTTGGGCCAAAGCCAATATTTTTGCCGATTGGATCAAAGACTTGGTAGGGATGCAGCCTTGATTAAGGCAGGTTCCTCCCAGCTGCGATTTTTCGATCAAGCCGACTTTTAAGCCGAGATTTTTGGCTCTTAATGCGGCATTGAATCCTGCCCAGCCGGCACCGATAATCGCTAGATCATAATCTTCCACAGGTTTACTCCTAAAGATTACAGGCTTAAATAAGGTTTTGAAAAAACTAGGGTAAATAAGGTTGGAGGATTTCCAGGTTCTTGCGCAGCATCTGGGCTGATCTAAAAAGCAGCGCTTCTTCCTCAGGAAGCAACTTTAATTCAATAATCTCCTGGATCCCGCCTCGGCCTAATATGCATGGTACCCCTAAACAAAGATCGTTGATTCCGTATTCACCATTTAAATAAACGCAGGCTCCCAGTTTGCGTTTTTCATCCCGGCAAATAGATTTTACGATATCGGCTATCGCAGCAGAAGGGGCAAAGAAAGCACTCCCGTTACCTAATAGGGAGACTATTTGGGCCCCTCTATTTTTGGTTTTATCGATCAAGGCGTTTATTTTCTCGCAGGATAAACGGGTAGTTAAGCTGGCGCCTTTAATATTCGTTAAACGGGGTAAAGGAATCATTGATTCGCTGTGGCTGCCGATTAATATAGGTTCGATTTCGCTTATCGGGATATTTAATTCTTGGCTGATCAGGTTGGCGAACCGAGAGGCATCCAAAGTAATCCCCATTCCTAATACCTTCTTCGATGCGAAGCCGGTTATTTTTAAGGCCAGATAAGTCATGATATCTAAGGGATTAGTCACGATGATTAAAATTGAATTGGGTGAACTATCTTTTATATTTAAGGCCAGATTTTTTAAGATCTCGGCGTTTTTATGCAAAAGGTCTTCACGGCTCATTCCCGGCCTGCGCGCAAGACCGGCGGTTATAACGATAATATCAGAGGAGCTGGTTTTAGCGATATCATCGGTACCTTGGATCTTGCAGTTATTTTTTAAAATACTGCCGGCATCCTGAAGATCGCAAGCCTTGCCTGGGGCCAATCCTTTCACTATGTCGTAAATTATGACCTCCCCCAGGTTTTCTTGGGCGATACGCATAGCGGTTAAGCTGCCGACGTTACCTGCGCCAATTACGCTGATTTTCATTTGATATTTTTGATGATGGCGTCTGCCATCTCTTGGGTCCCTACTGCCGTAGGGTCGCCAGGTGTGGGTTTTAGATCATAGGTAACATATTTACCTTCAAAGATAACTTTTTTCACGGCGTTTTCCAGTTTTTCCGCAGCGCTCTCTTCCCGCAGGTATTTAAGCATAAGCACGCCGGATAGGATCATCGCCGTAGGATTTACCTTATTCAGGCCTTTATATTTGGGGGCAGATCCATGTACTGCCTCAAATATGGCCTTGTCCTTGCCGAAATTAGCTCCCGGTGCAATCCCCAGCCCGCCGATAAGTCCGGCGCAAAGATCAGAGATAATATCTCCGTAGAGGTTAGGCAGGACTAAGACGTCATAGTTTTTTGGCTTAGCCACCAGTTGCATAGACATATTATCGACTATCGCTTCTTCAAAGTCTACCTTACCGCTGAATTCCCTGGAGACCTCGCGGGCAGTCTTTAAAAATAACCCGTCGGTAAATTTCATAATATTGGCTTTGTGTACAGCCGTGACTTTCTTGCGCTGGTTCTTTAAGGCATATTCGAAGGCAAAGCGGATGATTCTTTCTGAGCCGTATTGAGAAATCGGCTTGATTGATATGCCGGAATCAGGCCGGATTTTCTTTTGACTATATTTTTCGATTAAAGAAATGAGATTTTGGGTTGTTTCTAACCCTTGCTGAAACTCAATCCCAGCGTATAGGTCTTCGCTATTTTCCCGGATTACTACTAAATCGATGTCCCGGTATAAGCTTTTAACGCCGGGATAAGATTTAGCCGGCCTCAGGCAAGCATATAAATCCAACGCATGCCTGATTGCTACGTTTACCGAGCGGAAACCTTCTCCAATCGGGGTGACGATCGGGCCCTTTAAGGCCACCTTATTTTTTTCTATTGAATCTAAAACATTCTTCGGGAGCAGTTCGCCGAATTTTTCTTTAGCTTCTTGTCCGGCTAAAACTATATCCCAGGATACCTTAACTCCGGTTGCCTCAATACACCTTTTTGCGGCCGCGGTAACCTCAGGGCCGATTCCATCTCCGGGTATAAGGGTTATTTTATGCAGCATGTTAGATTTTTAGCTCTCCGTGTTTTTTGATATAGTTGACGATACCTTTCTCCCGCAATATCTCCTGCATAAATGCGGGGAAAGGTTTAATTTTAAGCGTAATATTCCGGGTCAAATTTTTTAGCGTGCCTTTAGATAGATCGATTTCTAAGAGATCACTATCATTAATTTTATCGGTTTCGGTTTCGACGAGCGGAAGCCCGATGTTAAATCCGTTACGGTAGAAGATACGTGCAAAACTTTTAGCTAAAATTGCGTTAATTCCCGATTCTTTGATTACCAGCGGAGCCTGTTCTCTGGATGATCCCATGCCGAAGTTCCTACCGGCGACGATAATGCTTTTTCCGGGAACGATCTTCTTGGGGAATTCCGGGTCAATATCCTCCATAATGTGTTTAGAGAGTTCCTTCATATCTGTAATGGAAAATTTATATCTTCCGGAAATAATAAAATCCGTATTGATATTATCTCCTAGTTTTATCGCTTTAGCCTCTATTCTCACTTTCCATCCTTTTCAAGGGGGAAGACCTATAACCGATGAAATTCTTCCGGATCCTTGATCTTAGACATTGCCGTATCTAATGTGATCAGTTGTTTCTGGTATAATTCTTTCAGGCACTTATCCATGGTTTTCATGCCGTATTGGCTGCCGGTTTGTAAAAGCGTAGGGATTTGTTCAATTTCCTGTTCACGGATAAGATTACGCACCGCCGAAGTAGCTACCATCAGTTCCGTTGCCAGTACGCGGCCTTTTCCCGAAGCATGGGGAAGCAGCGATTGGGAAACTACTCCTTGTAAACAATTGGCAAGTTGTAATTTTACCTGTTGTTGTTGATGGGGCGGAAAAACATCGATAATCCTTTCGATTGTCTGGGGAGCATCAGGCGTATGCAGAGTCGCTAAGACCAGATGGCCTGTTTCTGCAGCGGTGAGTGCAGTAGAAATAGTCTCTAAATCGCGCATTTCGCCTACCACAATGATATTAGGGTCTTGGCGCAAGGCATGGCGTAAAGCAGAAGCAAAGGAATGAGTGTCTGAGTATAATTCTCTTTGTTTTATGATACTTTTTTTATTAGCATGAATAAATTCTATAGGGTCTTCGATACAGATAATTAAGTCTTCTCTTTCCTGGTTAATCAGATTGATCATTGCCGCCAGCGTAGTCGTCTTACCCATACCCGTTGGTCCGGTTACTACTACTAAGCCATTAGCCTTACGGGCTAGTTCAGCAACTACCGGAGGAAGCCCTAAATCATCGATACCGGGAATAGCCAGGGGGACCCTCCTGAAGGCTGCTTCAACCGAACCTTTCTGCATATGGATATTTACCCTAAACCTATCTAAATCAGGTAACGCCAAAGATAAATCTAATTCCAGGTCTTTTTCAAAAATCTCCTTTTGCTTATTGGTCAGGATACTGTAAATCATTGTTTTTAACTCTTCATTATTCAGGGCTGGGAGATTAGTCCGTAACATATTTCCATCGATACGCAAGATCGGCGGCTCTTTATCCGTAATATGCAAATCGGACGCCTTCCTCTGAATACATAAAAGCAACAGGTCCCCTATTTCCATTTTTTGCCTCCTGGCGTTTTAAAGATACTCCCTGGGGTCGGTTATAGTGCCTTTGATGCTTGAAGCCGCCACTGTGGCTGGCGAAGCCAGATAAATAAAGGCATTGGGGTTGCCCATCCTGCCTTTAAAATTTCTGTTAGCGGTAGAGATTACCACCTCTTTATCAGCCGGTATGCCGTTATGCGTGCCTACGCAGGGACCGCATCCAGCAGCGACAATCACTGCGCCTGATTTTATAAAGGTATCGATTAATCCCAGCCTTATGGCTTCCCGGTAGATAGTCCTTGAGGCCGGAGCAATGATTAAACGTACGCCTTTAGCGATTTTTTTTGACCTTAATATTTTAGCCGCTATTTTTAGATCTGTCAACCTACCGTTGGTACAGGTCCCTAAGAATGCCTGGTTGATAATCTGCTTTTTTAATTCTTTTGCGCTGACGGCGTTATCTACGCTATGCGGTAGAGCCACTAAGGGATCGAGACGACTGATATCAAACTCTAAAACCCGTTCGTAATGCGCATCGCTATCAGCTTGCACCGCAGTTATTTTTTTAGATTTTGCAACCTTGCCTTTAAGCCAGTCCAGAGTTTTCCGATCCACAGGCATTATGCCGACTTTCGCCCCCATTTCAACAGCCATATTGGAGATAGTAAAGCGTCCATCCATACCTAATTTATCGATTACCGTTCCGAAGAACTCTACGGCTTTATAAGTAGCCCCGTCGGATTTCAGCTCTCTGGTTATATATAGAGCGATATCCTTGGCGAATACTCCCCGGGGAAGGTTACCTTTGACAATAATCTTGATCGTTTCCGGTACCTTAAACCAATTCTTACCGGTAGCTAAGGCTATTGCTAAATCAGTGGAACCGACGCCCGTAGCAAAAGCCCCCAAAGCACCGTAGGTGCAGGTATGTGAATCTGCTCCTAAGACTAGGTCTCCGGGCAGGATCTCGCCTGATTCCGGTATTACCTGGTGGCATACTCCGCACCCTACATCATAAATCTGCGCCGAATTTTCCAGAGAGAATTCACGCATCTTCTTATGGATCCGGGAAACCCCTTCGCTGGGCGAAGGAGCGTTATGGTCAATGACCATACAGAACCTGGTTTTTAGCTGTTTGGGGTTAATTTCTTTTATACGGTCAATAATGATCGAGCTCGTCCCATCCTGGCCAAAAGTAAAATCAATCTTACATACGGCAAAATCACCAGCCTTTAAGTCGTATCCGGCGTGCCTGCTGAGGATTTTTTCGGAAATAGTTTGCGGTCTCATA
>Ga0172375_10003054_pt1 | contig 25684 bp, 24 predicted proteins | sample LakKiv1m_FD_114537 | JGI IMG/M metagenome (GOLD analysis project Ga0172375, IMG submission 114537) | Freshwater microbial communities from Kabuno Bay, South-Kivu, Congo - kab_092012_11.1m | ecosystem: Environmental > Aquatic > Freshwater > Lake | place: Democratic Republic of the Congo...
CGCGGCGCATCTTTGACATAAAGGCGCGTGAAATTCCATTTGCCGGCCTTGACCTCGGGCAACTCGGCAATCCAGCAACGCAGGCCGTTGTGCTTGATCTCGCACCAGCCCGTGATGCGGCGGCCGCCGCTGACCACCGGCGCAGCGCCGTCTGCGGCCACATAGCGCACAGGCGCCTCGGCCGTGCCGCCGTCTTCCGGACCGAAACTAAGCGTGTCGGCCAATTCATAAACTCCGGCTGCCACATGAACAGTCACCGCACGTCCGGCGCGGAGGCGCCGCGCCGCGTCGCGCGCGCCGGCCAGGGTTGCCAGCGGACCGTCACTGCCGTCCACCGACGGCGCCTCGATCGCCCCCGACCAGGCGTCGTGTCCGACAGGGGAAACATGAAGGTGCAGTTGGGCATCATTCATATAAGGGTTCCTTTCATGCGCAACGTGGTCATTCTCACCCGGACAAACAATAGTCGCGGTGTAACGCATTTTGGATGCGGGGGTATTTATTCCACCACCACCGTCCCCCATTCATTCGGCTGCAGCCTGGTTTCCGAGGGCAGGTCGGCGGCGATGTTGGTGTTGCGATTCGACCAGTAGCGGCGCAGCAGACACTTGGTGCCGGTGTCGTCGGAGAACAGGACGCCGACATCGCCGCGGATCGTTCGGCCGACCGGGAATTCAAGCCCGAGTTTGTTCAACGGAATGGCCGCTTCAAGATCATAGCCCTCCGGTGTGCGCTTCACCGACACCTTCGCTTCAACGATCCGTTCCACGCGGTCCATCACCACCCGTCCCACGGGAGAAACGAATTCCTCGCGCTTCCCTTTGTATCCGGGAGCCAGCGGCTGATAGAGCATGACGATCGCATCCTTTTCATACGGCGCGATGGCGATGCGGATGTCGCCGACCGCGGGCTTATGACCGCGCTTCACGCGCGCGGCGACAACGGGGTCCAGACACAGTTGGATGTCCACGCTGTCGCCGTAGAGGAAAATGGTCTTCGCATCGGTTCCGACGTTCTTCCAAGGCGTACCGTCCTTGACACGGAAGGCCGCGTAGAGATACGTGTCGTCATAGCTGAGGGCCGCCTGGCCGCCACGCTGGGCATCCGCCTCAATCGTCACCGCCAGCTCGGCGAAGCCGGGCTCATCGAGCGTGCCGTCCACGACACGGGCCTGCTGTGCGATCTTCAGGCGCTTGGCGACGGTACCCGCGGCAATCAGCGCGTTTTCGCGCGCCAGCGCCTGCGCCTGCCCCTGCGCGATCTGGTCCGCCGTCACGGTCAGGCTTTGCCGCGGCAGGCGCTGAAGTTTGTCAAGCCCCTCCACACTAGCCACCAGGCACATGGGCCCGCCCAGCGTGCCGGTCAGGAACACCCGGCCATCCTGCGCCCGGCAGAATGTGCCGCCAAAAGCCTCGGAACCGGAGCTCATGTTGTTCACCAGCATCCCGGGCATGGCTTTCTCCGCGGTCTCCGGCATCGTACGCGCGTCCTTGAGCAGCGCCTGCACGAACAACCCGTCGGTTGTGAACAGGAAGCGCTGTCCATAGTAGCCGTTGAAACACATGATCGTTCCGATTTCCTTGCCCATATTGGCCGTGCCCATCATGTAGATGGTGCCAATCACGTCCCCGGGCATGGTCGGCAGCGGTGCCTTGAAACAGCCGTGCACGCCGCTGAAAGGCTGCGGATACGTCCACACGAGCTTGCCGGCACGGTCGTAAGCCTTGACGCCGCTGAGATCGCCTTCGGGACGGCTGCGAACATCCTCCATGAGCATGAGGTTGTTTGAGTCTTCATAGAAACCGACTATCGTTTTCGCATCAACATCCACCGGCGCATTCGCATACGCATAGTCGACCAAACTGACGCTCCGCTGATCGAAAACAGGGACGCCGCTCCGGGTGAATTCGGCCGGGGCAAGCCGAACGGAGCGCGTCTTGGAGACCGGCCTGAGCGTGGATAAGTCCACGCTCGACCACGGGATGCCCCATGCCCCGCCTCCCAGGCACGAGAACTGCACGTCCTTCAAGACGACGATTTCATTGTCCTCCACCTTGCCGTCGTCGTTGCGGTCGGACCAGAGCAACTGGTCTCTGCTCTGATCCGGGTGCGCGACATTTTTCACGTACCCGATCTGGGCGCAGGGCACCCAGGCGTCGCCGCGGCGGATACAGAGCAGGCCGCGGTCATACGCCAGGTAATCGTGGCCGCGATAGGTCATCGTGAATCCCTGGCGGTACCAGAAACCGTTGTTGACGATGAGGTCCACCGCGGCTGGTTGGCCGTACTGGCGCCCCCCCAGGTGCGAATAGACCGGGCGGGCGCTGCCGTCTTCGTAGTCCACCTTGAACTCCAGGCCGCCGCACAGCACGCGCGTAGGGTCGCGATGATCCACGATGCCGTCGCCGCCGTAGGGCGTGGGTCCGAACCATTCGCCGATGTTCCTGCCGTCGGGACTCCACTTGCTCAGCCGCTTCGCGATGTAATCGCGCTCCGACACCCAGATGTTTCCTTCATCGTCCACCGCCACGCCGGTCGGATTCAGCATGCCGTTCCGGTCCCACGGGCCGACCGCCGGCCGGCCGCCTTCCGTGCCGATCTTGCGCAACAGCTTGCCGTTCGCGTCGAAAGCGAATATCTGTTGCGTTCCGCCGTTGATGACATAGATCGTCCCGTCCCCCGCCACGGCGAGCCCGTGCGGCTTATCGAGCCCCTCCGTCACGACCGGCCGGGTTTCACCGGCGTCGGATTCGATGGTCACCACGGAATTGCCGCTGATTGCCAGCAGGCGGTTCTTGTTATCCACAGCCAGGCCGTTCACCGCTGGAATCGTGGTGATTTCACCGACCTTCCGACCGGCACTCAGGTCGAAAACATACACGGTTCCGACAAAGGCCACATACAGCAGATTCCTGCGGCGGGCGATGCCCGTGCTGCCTCCCGGAATACCCAGTTGCTTCGTTCCTCCGGCAAAGGGCAAGGCCTTTCCGTTTTTCGGATCTATGCGTGTCACATGATTTTTGGCGGCGTAATAAACGCCTTCCGCATCGGCGGTTATCACAAGGCCGCCGCCCTGGAATGCGCCGCCGTGTCCCCAGAGTTTGTTGCCGTTCAAATCGCAGCCCACCAGCGCCGAACCGCTCTCGGCGCCCTCGTACAGCAGGAACACCCGGTCGCCGTACGCGGCCACCGCGGTGGGCGCGGTGTGATCCGCGCCCCAGCCGCCGGTGCCGTCGGCATTGCGCCACGGCGGATTGGTATGCGGCATCATGTGCGCCCGGTAACGCACGTCTATGCCCGGGTTGACGAGTCCGCGCCAGAAATATTCACCCGGCCGAACCGGGTTTCCGCGGTCATCGAGGCCGTCCCAGTAATCCACATTCCGGCCATTTGAGCGAGGGAAAGCGCCGATCAGGTTGCGGACACGCTTGCCCTTCCCGTCCTCGATCACCAACGTCACCCGCGCATCCGCGGCGAGATCGTACTCGACAGGAACCGAACCGACGGTTGAGAGGTCTGGCCGGCCGGACCCGGTGGCGGCCGTTTCCCACGGTTTCGGTTCGAGCTTCAGGTTCCCCGTCCGGCTGAACTTGATCTTTCCCCACGCCGAGACGTCCTTCCAGAAAAAGTTGCGATTAACATTCCTGGGGTCCGCAACGACGTCCTGCCATTGAAGCTCTCGCTGTCTCCTGTTATCTCCGCTGCCCCAGTTAAAATGCAGGCCCAGGGTAAACTCGTCGCCGGCGCTGAACTGTTTCCCTGAAACGCTCAGCAGTTTCCATCGGAGAAAGATCTCTTGCGAATATCCTTTCCCATCTTCGTGCTTGCGGAATGCCATCTTCGCCCCGTGCTTGAGGCCTTCCGACAAGTCCGGTTTATTGCTGGGCTTGTACGCCTTGCCGAACTGCAGATGCATCGCCGGCGTGTCGCCGCCCGCATAGTACCAGGCGGTGATGTGCACTTCGGTATCGATGAGCATGCGCACCTGCACACAGTCGCTGGCCCAGCCGCGGTCCTCCTTGCCCGGTTCCCCGGGGTCAACCTGGTTCGCCATCGGCGTCGGATCCACCCAGCGGAATGAAAGGTAAAGGCCGTCCGCATCGTACATCGCCGCGGACCGCACAGCCCCCTTATCGGCATACAGTTGCGTATCCGGGCAACTGTAAATCGTTCCGCTGAGGTCCCAATCATCCAAGTTGCCGTCTATCGTCACCTTGCCGGGCGCCGGCACGGCCTGAATTTCCGTGTTGTTCGAGGGAATGGCAAATGCGGTTCCAGTCCAGACAAAGGCTGCAATCAATAGCAGCGTTGCACTCAATACTCTCATCGTCCTATCCACCCATTGTATGGCTCCAGCCCATGTATCCGTAAAGTGTCATTCTTGACCGCGTGGCTTCAAATCGTTCCATCGTCATGCGCATTTCCCGGGCGGACCCGGCCTTCGGCTGTCGCCCGGCCGTCATGGCCCCGTGATGACGCCGTTTGGATCCCACAAATCCTCCCAGCTCTGCCCGGCCTTCCACAGGAAGACCTGGCCCTTGATGAGGCGGCTGCCGCGGTCAATGCCCGCAATTGCCCTCATCTCATCAGCCGTCAAGGGCGGCGTGGTGACGCTGCGCAGGTTGGCCATGTAGTGATCCCGCTTCGTCGACATCGGGATCGGCACCTGCCCCCGCTGCTCAGCCCACTTGACGCAAACCACCGCCGGGTGCACACCCAGACGACGCGCGATCGCCACCACCACCGGATCCTCGATGTCCACTGAATCCTGCGGTGTGCGGTCGCGTTCCGGCCGCGCCGGCGATCCCACGGGACAGTACCCGACCGGCACAATCCCGTTGGCGCGGACGTAGTCGAAAAGCTCGGGCTGCTGAAAGTGGGGATGCAGTTCCATCTCGTTGCATGCCGGCTTGACGGCAGAATCGCGCAGCAGAAGCTCCGGCGTGGGGATCGTCATGTTGGAAGTTCCGATATGGCGCACCATACCGCGGCTAACGAGCTGTTCCATCTGACGCCACGTTCGCATGAACGCGTCGTGGAGGTACGGCTTGGCTTCGTGGCTGCGCGACGTGACATCACACCCTGGCGGATGAAAGTTCGGAAACGGCCAGTGGACGAGGTAAAGATCGAGGTAGTCGAGCTTCAGGTCGCGCAGCGACGCTTCGCACGCCGGTTGCACGTCCGCTTCGCCATGCTTGTCGTTCCACAACTTCGAGGTGACCCACAAGTCATCGCGCCGCACGCCGCGGGCCATGATCGTGTGCAGCGATTCGCCCACCAGCGCCTCATTGCCGTAGACGGCCGCGCAGTCGAAGTGCCGGTAACCCACCTCGGCCGCGCCGAGAACCGCAGCAGCAATAGCCGCGCCGCCGGCATGGTCCGAACCGAACGTGCCCAGCCCGATGGCCGGCATACGCGCCCCTGTATACAGGGTTCGCGCGGGCACCTCCGCCGGATCCACGCCGTCTGCCGCCATGATGGTCGTTACACGCATCCCGTCCCCCTTAGTCCTCGAACACGATGCACACCTTGCCGGTCTGGCCCTTGTCGGCCAGGTCGTAGGCCCTGGCCGCATCCGACAACGGCAGTTTGGGACCGCCCGTCGCCTCCGGATGCACGTTCAAGCGCGCCAGCACCTCGGCCAGGTCTGCCAGATGCTTGCGCGAGGTCACCCACGAACCGAACAACGTGATCTGCTCATGGATCAGGAAGGGCGACACGTCGAATTCCACCTTACCTCCCTCGCCGACAAACCCGCACCGACCCCACTGCCGCGTACCCTGCAGGGCCAACAGCCGCGCCGAGGCCACACCCGAACAGTCGATGCTGGCCTCGCACCCCTTGCCACGCGTCAGGTCCTTGATCGCGGCCAGAGCGCCGGCATCGGCTTTGACCACGTGATCGACCAGGGGCACACCCTTTCTGTACTCGATCTGTCGCGCGTGGGCAAGACGTCCCTCTGCCACATCCGTGCCGATTACATGCGCAACCCCCAGCGCCCTCGCCAATTGCGCAGCCGCCAATCCCACGGGCCCCAGGCCGGTGACCAGCAGCCGGTCCCGCCCGCTAACCTGCATGCGCGTCAGACACTCCCAGGCAGTGCCGAACCCGCACGCCATGTAGGCGCCATCCACGTAGGTCAGCGGTTCCGGCAGCAACACGCAGTCCTCCTCTTCGGCGAGCATGTAGGCCGCATGTCCTCCATCGCGCTGCCAGCCATAGGCCTTGCGATGCCCCGTGCTGAGACAACTGATCTGGTAACCGTGCATGCAATCCTCGCAGCACCCGCAGCCTGAGATGTGGTACACAATCACACGGTCGCCGGCCTTCCTTTCGCGGCAGTCCGGCCCGGCCTTCACGATCTGGCCGCACGGTTCATGGCCCGCTATCACGCCCTGGTAGGCCTCAGGTCCCTTGCCCAGATGCTCGCGATAAATGGCACGGATGTCGCTTCCGCAGATCGACGAGGCGCGCATGCGCAGCAACACCTGTCGTCCACGCGGCGCCGGCACCTCGTATTCCTTGAACACCACCGTGCTGTTACCCGGCAAAACCACGCCGCTCATCGTTTTCGAAATGTTCGTCGTCATAGATTACCCTTTCCGCCCGCCGGGGGCCGCATTGCCGATTCTTGACCCATGGACAAGCCTGCCTCTCAATAGCACTTTACTCCAGCTTATGACCGCATGTCGTCTCAGCCGGAGGTTTCGCCCTGGCGAGCCGCTTCGTCTTTCCATTTTCGATCGATCTCCGCGAAACCGCCGAGCGCGGCCAGTTCGGCCATGCGCTCGTAAAAAGCTTCCGGCATGCCCCCGTCGGCGCGCGGCGCGGCGTTGATCAGGTAATTGCCGTTCCACTTGCGGACCTGCTTCAGGCGGCCGAGAAAATGCTCCAGGGTGACGTACTGGTCGCCCCCGCCCTTGACGTAGCCCCAACCGCCATGGTTCAGGCACTCGTTCAATTCCCACCAACCCTCGATAGGACCGTCGGGCATGCGACACTCCGGCGTTTCCAGATCGCCATACCCGTGCATGCGCGGGTTGACGACAATGCCGGGGTTGTACGAGCGGATCTCTTCGATCGTCATCACCGGAGGGCCGCCGTCAAACCATAGCATATCCACCGGCGCATAGCGCTCCAGCAGTTCGATGATTTGCGCCCGGCCATAGCCGCGAAACGCTTCAACCCACCCGGCGGGCTTCTCGGGAATGCCGGCGAGCTGATGATGAACGTTGAAATCCGGCGCGTTCGGATCCAGCGGATCATGCTCCCAGAGTCTGGAACTGGGGAAGTTGAACGACATGTAATTCCGATTCCAGTACCAGTCCGGCGGCGAGTAGTAGAGTCCGACCTTGAACTTGTGGCGGCGGCAGGCTTCAACGAACGGACGCACCAGATCGCGCCCGCCCATGTAATTGCGGGTGCTGAAGTTGCCGTGCTCGCTGGGCCACATGGCGAATCCGTCGTGATGCCGGGTGGTCAGCACGGCGTAGCGGAACCCCGCCTTGGCGGCGGCCGCGATCCAGCGGTCGGGATCGTAGTTCTCAGGATTGAACCGCTCGGCCAGCTTCCAGTATTCGGCCGGCGTGATCATGTTTCCGTTGCCCCAGGTGAGATTGGCCATCATGCCCCAGGACAGGTCAACCCCGCCGTGCACGGTGGAGATGCCCCAGTGTACGAACAGCCCCAGCCCGGCCGATCCGTACCACTGGGCGTCCGGATGCGTCGTACGTTTGTAGTTCGATTTCTCTTTCGTGATCCCCAGCATCGCATGCTGGGCCTGGGCGGCCAGGACGGCTTCATTGTCACTCATTCGTTTTGCTCCTTGCACACCATCGTGCGGTTACCCGGCAATACCACACCGCTCATCGTTTTCGCAATTTGCACCGACATTGGCCATCCTTTCCGCCTAGCGGGGCTGACCTGTATATTCTTGACTCACAATCGAACATGCCAGACAGTAGATTGTTTTGAAATGGACACCGTTGACGCGTTGCTGGATAATATTGACTTATGAGTGTTGTTCCAAACCAACCCGCAAAGGCGGCTGCGCCCGCCGAAAACCCGGCCTTCATCTCCCGGCAGGTGGAGGAGGCGCGCTATGGTTTTCTGGAGATGAAACCGCCGAAAAGGGAGGCGCTTGCCGTGGTCTGCGCGGGCTGTGAGCACTGCCGCCCGGACTTCGGCATCGCGCGCAGCAACTTTCCGTTCGTATGTCTGGAATTTGTCCTGCGTGGGCGGGGCGAACTGGTCCTTGACGGACATCGCCACATGCTCGGGCCAGGCTCCGTGTTTGCGTACGGGCCGGGCATTCCCCATGCGATTGCCAGCGACCCGGCGGATCCGTTTGTGAAGTATTTCGTCGACTTCACCGGGCGTCAGGCAGCCGCGCTCTTGCGCAAATCCGGTGTGACGCCGGGCACCCACACGCGCGTAAGCACCCCGCAACGCCTTATGGACGATTTTGAAACCCTGATTGCCAACATCCGCGAAGATACGCCACCGTTCCAAAGGCGCTGCGCCGTGTTCCTGGAATACCTGCTGCTACACATCGCAGGCAGCGTCCGGCCGCCGGAATCCGACACGTCTCCCGCGTTCTCTACCTACCTGCGCTGCCGGCTCGTCCTCCATGAACATTTCCTGACATTGCATGCGCTTGATGATCTCGCGTCGGCCTGCCACGTCGACAAGGCCTACCTGTGCCGCCTGTTCCGGCGCTTCGAAGGCAGGACCCCTCACCAGTGCCTGCTTCGCCTCAAGATGAACCAGGCAGCGGAGTGGCTGATGGCCGGGAAACGATCAGTCAAGGATGTCGCTGCAGCCGTGGGATTCAATGACCCTTATCACTTCTCGCGCAGTTTCCGGCACACTTTCGGCGCCTCTCCATCAGTTTTCATCCGTGGCGCGCACCGCGGCCCCAAAACATGAGTCGCCTTCACTTGCACAGAAGGTATGTCCCTTTTCGGTTGCCTTTTCGATTGAATTCAGAAGCCAGAATTCAGGAGACAGGAAGAGAATCGTAATCCGTAGTCGTCGCCCGAAGTCGTCCACCGAGATCCTGCCGGCCGGGGTGAATGAAATAGCAAGATAACCTTTGTCAAAGTAACCGGGCCTGGGGGCGCACTCAGTTTGCCATTCAGCGCCACAATGAGAATTGCTGTTGACTTGGACAAGTATATGGTCAAAAATATGTCCATGAAAATGAACAGAACAAAGAAGGTTAATATAGGGATGGTCAAAGAGCATTTCAGTGCATATGTGGCCAGTGTCGAGCAGGGAGAAGCGATTCAGGTTTGCCGCCGCAACCGTCCTGTTGCCGAATTGGTACGGCTAAAGGACGACAATGCCAGTAATGGTACGCGATTGGGATCGGATCCTGGAAGCGTTACCGTGAAGTGCGATCTGACTGTCCCGGCGATTTCCGTCAAGGACTGGGAGGCGTTGCGATGAATCTCCTTCTGGATACCTGTGCGCTGATCTGGTGCGTGTCGGATCCCCGCAATTTGTCGCCGGCCGCCCGCGATGCCGTTCTCGGCAAGGATTCGCGCGTACACGTTTCCGTCATCAGTTGCGCTGAAATAGCATGTCTGGCGGACGATGGACGGATTACGGTAATCCCACATTGGCGGACATGGTTTAACCGTGCAGTAACCGATAACGGATGGTCCGTGCTTGATATTGATTTGGCGACGGTTCAGGAAGCCTTTTCGCTTCCCGGCGCCTTCCATTGCGATCCGGCCGATCGTTTTATGGTTGCTGCCGCGCGGTTACATGACCTGACCATTGTCACGGCCGACCGGAAGATTCTCGAGTATCCACATGTCAGCAGTCTGTCGTAACGAAGAACACCACGCATGGGATCATGGCATGGCGAGAAGGGAACATGCAACGATTTGCTGTGTTATTCGCAATGGTTGCTTGCATCGGTTTTGCCCAGGAAGCCGAGTATGCAGTAATCATGATTGCAACGAGAAGCCCTAGATAGACTCAAATGGCCGTTCCGGTCATTCCGGATAAGTGCGTGAGTCCTGCAGTTGCGTGCGACGGTTATGCAACTGCGGCAGCAGTGATCAGGTGCAGACCCGCTTGGGCGACTTTTTGTTCGTTGGCGAGTATTGCTGCGGCTGAATCCAGGTGCGACAAAACCTCGGGCGGCATGCCTTTGATCCGCGCGCCGCTGCGCCGCAGTTGCAGTATCTTCGATGCGAATGCCGCGAGGAGATCGCCGAGGACAGATTTTTCCGGGCACCTGAATCCGCATCGACAAGCCCGAAGGGGAGCAGCGCGTTTACCGGCAAAGCAGACTTGATTTTGGAGCCGGATTCTGGCATCGTTTTCTGCCAATGAAAATCTCAGTGGCAAAACTGGGAGGAAACAGCCGCGCCGGAGTGCGCGCGGTTAAGAAACTGGCTGAATTCCTGAGTTGTCTGCCGACGCTCCAACGATCTTCCTGTCTCAATCCGCTCGCATGGACATGCGTGATCCTGGCAGATAACACTGAAACAATCCGTGTCAACAGGCAGTTGTTCGACTCGGACAACAGCACAGACGTTATCAGCCTTAAATATGCGCCGGCGCCCGGGTCGAAAACCGGGTTTGGAGAAATCGTCGTGAATGTGGACCGGGCCATTGAAGAAGGTCCTTACCGGGGTGGAATGGACCGTGAACTGGCTCTGTATATTGCTCACGGGCTGGATCACCTTTCCGGCGAAAACGACGACACGGCAGCAGGGTACGCAAGGATGCGCCGAAGGGAATTGCGCTGGTTGAAGGAAGCGGAAAAGACCGGCCTGCTGCGGGGCCTGATAAGATAGTCCGCGCCATGGCAACAGATCGCATACTCAAGGACCGCGCGATAACGCTGCGAGTAACACCGTTTTCGCAGACGTCCCAGATGGTTACCTGGCTGACCGAGCATCACGGGCGTGTCACCACATCGATCAAGGGTGCGCGGCGGCCCAAAAGCGCATTCCTGGGGCAATACGACCTTTTTTACCTGTGCGATCTGCTTTTCTACTCAAAAGACCGTGGAGGCGTTCATATCGCCCGGGAGTGCATGCCCGTGGAAACACGCCAGGGGCTTCGCGGAAACTGGAAGGCTGTTTTATGCGCGTCATATTTGTGCGATCTTACCTCCACGCTTTTCCCGCCGGGCGCTCCTGCGCCGGCAATGTTCGCGTTCCTGAATCGGTGTCTTGTCTTTCTGGAGGAAGAGACTCCGGGACGCTGTTTCATCCCGTGGTTTGAATTCCAGGCGGCATGTCTCGCGGGCTTTGCCCCGGCGCTCGACTCCTGCACGCTGTGCGGGAATTCCCTGAAAGCCGGCGAAAAGAAAGGACCACAGGGCTTCTCGCCGGCAAGCGGAGGAATAGTATGCGCCGACTGCGCGCGCGAAAGGAACATATTGCCCGCGCCGGCAGAGCGGCGAACGCTGGAGATCCTGCAATCCTGGCAATCGCCAATCGGCCCGGAATGCACTGCCGGCGGAAAAGTCGGCGACCGGCAGGCCGATGAGCTATGCGCCTTAACCGGTGCGTTTCTCGAATACCATCTGCATCCGCTCCTGGCCGGAAGAAAAATAGCGCTGGTACTCCTGTAGATCTTGCGGGCACCTTGGGAACATCCGGTCAACTGCTCCGCCTGGATTGAATCCTACTGGTCTATGACGAAAGCGTCGTCACGCCATGCGCCATTAACCCTGCTTCCGTCCGCGTAAATATAGACGCCGGGGCCTTCGCGCTTGTCATTCATGAACTGGCCCTTAAAGACATCTCCATTGGCAAACCGGTAAACACCGGCGCCGCTCCGGCGGCCTTCCTTGAAACTGCCTTCGTACCGATGGCCTTCGCGATAAAAATATGTGCCCGCGCCGTCCCGGAGATCGTTGACGAATTCGCCGGCATACCGGTCGCCATTTGCGAAATAGAAGACGCCCCGACCCTGTTTCCTGCCGTCCTTCACTTCGCCTTCATAACGATTCCCGTTGGGATATTCAATGGTCTCCCCAGCTTTTACATCAGCCGCAGCGTTTTCAACAGGGGACGGCGCAACAGACACTGCGGCGGGCGCTCCAGCCGGGGCCGAAACAACTGCCTGCCGACGCATGAACTCGATGGATTGTTCGAGCCGCGCCATTTCTTCGCGAAGACGCGTTTCCATCTCCTCAAACCGCCGTTCGCGCTCCTGCTTGTCCTTGGCGTCGAGTTTTGCCGCCATGTCCGACAGGGAATCCACGGACTCGTTCATTAAATCGTACTTGGCATCATACCACTTGCGAAAACCTTCGAGATCTGTGCGCAGGGCGCGGCGATCCTTGCGATACCGGTTCTTCTCTTCGGTCACCGTATTCAATGCATCGCCTGCCCTGGTTCCGGCGTCGGTCGCGGTTGAACTGACTGATTCGATCGTTTTGCCGTGTTGCTCCAGCGTTTGCCGCGTTTCGACGTCCAACTGCTCCACCTTTGCCTCGGCCCGACGGGTTTGCTCGACAAGCTTGAGCCCGAACACTGCGGCAAGCGCGGAAATGCTGATAATAAGCAGGAGAAAGATCGAGCTTACCCACCGGAGCGCCCTGATATTGCGCTTATGTTCCACGGCCAGGTATTGCTCAATCATATCAATCGACACGGACCCTGTAACCTGGGCCAAGTCAGCCTGCTTTCGTACACCTGCAGTAGTGGCTACAGCTCTGGTCGGCGCAGTATCGCTCATTTTTCCACATCCTTCGGCACAATTTTGTCAATCATGATCGTGCCCTTGCCGTATTTCTCCCCTCCCTTGGCTACCCGGGTAAATTCCAGCCTGGATACCCTGAGCAGGTGCACTGAGGATTCAATTGCCTGGAGAAATTTCATTATACTATCTGTCGGACCTTCCATTTCGGCCTTGACCGTATGCTTATCGAAGAAATCCATCCGGACCACCGGCTGCTCTTTCCGATCCAACAGGCTCACGCCGGAATCAGTGGCAAGCTTTTCAATCTCAGTGGACATTTCGGAAACGACATTCGATCCGCTCGGCGGCACATATCCCTTGATTTCGCTGAACTGTCCTTCGATGTCCTTCCGCTGCGCAAGGATTTTTTGCGAGCCGCCAAGGCGCTCTTTCGTTTTACCGGCCTCGATGGACATACGCCGAAGATTGTTGCGTATCTCCCTTACGACAACCCGGTCGGCCACGAGAAACAGCAGGGCTATGATTCCCAGTCCAATTAGCATCCTTTCGCGATTGCTAAGTTTTTCCAGCCCGGCGAGTGCCATTCGTTACTCCTTGTTCATGCTGCAAATCAATTCAAACTCCACAAGACCTTCCCTGTTCCTGGTCTGCCGCCTGCTTGAAACATAGGGATAGATAACACTGCTTGACTCCAGGTTGCCGCGGAAATTATCCACATCCGGAAACGACTTCGCCTTTCCCTTCAGCGTAATGCTCCGATCGGCATCAATGCTTATCGAATCCATGGAAACAGCGGTTGGCAGTATCTTGTGCAGTTCCATCATGATTGCCAGCGGCGAACGCTTCAAGTTAAGGCGATCCATGACCATCAGCGTGGTCTGTTTCATCTGTTCCACCTGGCGCGCAACGCCAATAGTCTCGGAGTCGGCCTTGTTCAGGTCCGCAAGGTACGCCGCGCTTCGCTGTACCAGCGTGACTCCCAGGATAGAGAGCAATGCCACGACAAGGGTAATCTGCGTGCCCATCGAGGTGAGGCCGCGGGCCTTGACTTCGATGTCCCGGCGTATATGCACGGCATCCGGAACAAGATGGAAACCTACGGCATAGGGTGCAACGGCAAGTCCAATCATCGGTAACAGCGAAAGCTGCTTGAATTCCGGCGAACGCATATCCGGAACGCCGGAATCCCGCTGGATTTTTTCCATGCTGTCCGCCACCTGCAGCGGAAGATTGACCCTGGAATGAATGTCGCCGGCCAACCCGTCAATATTGCCGCCTGCGCCGCAGAGAATGATTTTTGCCGGTTGCTGGAAACCGGCTTCGGACCGGTAGATATCGAGGGATAGCTCTATTTCCTGAAGGAACTTCTCCTTCCACCCGGCGGGATCCTCTGTCGCCTGGCCGGCTCCCATGATAATACTGCGGGTAAAGAGCAATCTGCCGGAGGATATGACAGCTACGTCCGAGCAAGCGGCATCAATGTCTATTATTACAGCGGTTTCCTTGTCGGGCTTTCCGCCGGTTTTCACCAGGCCATACCAGTTGAGCAGTCCTTCCGTGCTGACTGACATGCTCTCGATCGCAAGGCCCGCATCCTCAAGAACGCGGAATCTCTGCGCCATGAGCACCCGTTGCACCATGATCAACATGATCCATGTATATCCCTGCCGTCCAGGGCCCATGATTTTGAAATCCACCACGATTTCATCGCGCGGATATGGCGTCAGCCTGCCGACCTGAAGTTCGACCATATCCCCTATTTCCTCGGGGTCGGTGGAAGGAATTTCGATAAGCCGCACGTTTACTGCCTGCCGCGGAAGGCAGCCAATGACCGGGATGCCGGAGATTTTCAGTTTACGTATCGTTTCCTGAAGAGTCTGAATGGAAGAATCGCTCGCCTGATCGTATTTAACGACAACCGCCTTGGCCAGACGACAGGAACCATGCTTGATATGGTGAGCATGAATGAGTTTCAGCGTTTCACTGCCGACTTCAGCAATTATCACGCTATCCCATGATTTGCGATTAGTATTCATGCCAAAACCTTATATTACCGGCTTTGCGATCATATACAAATTCTATTCGCCTGCAAGCATGATCGCCATGAGAAGCAACGCCTTCTGATATACCATACAAGTACCGGGACTGTACAGATATCAAATTCTGGTTTATCACCCATTCCAGTATCGCCCACTCCTCGGCTTCCAGCCCCTTGAGATCGCCATCCGCAAAAAGCATCCGCCGTATGGCCCGCTTGTCAGGGTCTTCAAACACGCCTCCATCCTCCCTGAACTTCATGATCCGCGCCACCAGCTCTTCACCGGCGGTGGTTACAGCGCCCTTCCGGATCGAGGCAAGAGCTCTCAAAACGGTTGCGCCGGCACTATTGATATTTATAGCCCCGTTGTCCCTGTGCACTGTCATATATTGCCGGATTTGCATGAACAGGTTCGTGTCAATCCCTTTCACAAGCAGTAATTCCTCGGGACAGGAGAAAGGCGCGTTTGCGCAGCGATAGCCGCCTGAGCGCAGGGCCGTGTAATAACCGTTTTCGGCGCCGTGTTCGGACCGGGAATCATCCGGATCGATCCAGTCCAGAATACACTGGGCGATCTCACCAGCCTTTGCCTGTTCGACGCCGCCCGCGATTTCGATTAAAGCTCTCACGGCGGCATACCCGGCTTCATTGGTGGCCCAGTTAAGGCTGATTTTCGAATCCTCGTCCCCGAGGCCGAAGTTGGTCGAGACCGTTGCTTCGCTTTCCCGTATGGTAAACACACTGAAGCTTGCGTCGCCTGCGCCTGCATTCCGGAACAAGCCGGCACTATCGGCGTCCAGGAGAAGAACCGATTTCCACTTATTGGTATCGGCATAGAAATCCAGAGCCGATTCCACGCCCGCCCTGGCGGCGTAATACGCCTCGGTTCTTGCGCGCAGCCATGAGGCAAATGCAAGCTGGTCCGAGACGCGCCAGGCAAGGGCCATTGCCAGCACGCCCAGAAACAGCATGACCCAGAGCGCGACTATCAGCACTGCGCCCCTGTCACAATTCGAATCCGCTTGCGGGCAGACTATATCCGGTTTCATCCTTGATTTCCTTGCTTACCGGGAACCTCGCGGGAATATACACGGTTCTTTCGACATTGTAAGTTCGCGATTCTTCCTTGATCTCCGCCTCTATCTTCACCCTTGCCGGCATTCCATCATTCTTGCGCCAGGAATCCCGCCAGATCACCTGGGCCGGCGCCCGCGTACCTGCCGGGGCCGGAATCTCCGAAGCATAGGAAAACTTCACACTTTCCGCCCCCCTCATCAGGATTTCGATCTTTCCTTCATCCATAAGCCGCGGCGGGAAGGAATACTCATGGCGCCGTATCTGGTGCGAATCGGCATGGAAGACGAATGCAATCTTTGCGAGCCGACGTTCAGACGGCGCAGCCATGTGCGTACGGGTATCAAGCCCGGCAAAAGTCATTTGGCCGGCGTCGCCTTCGAAGCCCACGGTTTTAAACGGCAGAACATTCCGGAGATCGGCCTCGAACCGTTCAAGCAAGATGGCCAGATCGACCCTGTGTTCGTTGAAAGAACGGATGCTTTCCCATACCCTGATACCTGCAAAGAGAGCGGACCCGACGGTTGCGGCGATAACACCGATGATTCCGACAACAATCATCAGTTCCAGAATGGTGAAACCGGCACGCTCGACCCGAACGCCGGACAAGCAGGAACACCGACCGGACGCCGGACTCGAAAATCTTCCACAAATCGTTGTTCTCATTCCCATCTCATTCCACCCCGAGGCAACAGGGCCGGATTCAGCGCGACACGTCATAAGGAGCACAAGCATATGACGTCAAAACACGGCTGGCGCCGTCCTTATCCGTCACAGTCATGGTGATTTCCCGCAAATTGCCGGAAACGGCCCTGGAAACCGGCTTTACATCTAAACGCCATACCAGGGGCCGTTCGCCCCCGGTATCGCCCATGGAAGCTTCCATCGTATCCCCGGAAAGGAACCTGTCCATTTGCTCGCGGAAAAGAATGTCCGCCCGCAGGGAGTTATCGGCGGCCCCGATGGCTGTCAAACCGGCGTGATAAACACCGAAGATCGAAATAATGCCAATGGAAAGCAAGGTTACAGCAACCAGCGCTTCAATAAGCGTAAATCCGGATGAATTGAAATACCCGGACTTATTACTGTTTCTTCCAATTTCCAATATCATCGCTTGTGCTGTCGCTCTTATCCGGACCGATTGAATAAAGATCGTAATCCAGCGGATTGTGAACGCCCGGGAACTTGTAACAAAAGCGCGACCCCCACGGATCATCCGGATCCTTTTCAAGATATGGGCGTGTTCTTCCGACAACACCCGGAGCTTTTCTAAGATCCATGATATCCTTGGGATACGTGCCCATATCCAGCCTGTAAAGTTTAAGCGCGACTCCTATTTGTTCCATGCTGACGGAAGCGAGCTGGGCCTTGGCCCGGTCCGGCACATCCATCAGGTTAGGCACGACAACGGCGATCAGCGCGCCTAGGATGATAACCACAACCAGCACTTCAATCAGCGTGAAGCCCCCATTCTTTCTCGTTTTTATCATGAATATTCTCCCGACAAATGCCCAATCCTGCGCCCGTCGTGTTCCTCAAAACATCGATTGATTAATCCTTCAGCGACTATAACGCCGCGAACCGGCGCGGTAAAACAAAATCCTTCCCCTTAAAACACGCTTCGCGACATGGAGAATATCGGCAGCATGAGCGCCAGTGCGATAAATCCCACCATGCCGCCGACGAGAAGGATCAGCACCGGCTCGATCAGGGTTGTTACAAGCATAACCTTCCGCTCGACCTCCCTCTCGTAGAACGCCGCAATATCCGCCATCGCCTCGTCAAGCCGGCCGCTTTCCTCGCCCACAGCGGTCATGGTGGTAACCATTGCAGGAATAAACGCCGCGCGTTTCATTCCAACGGCCACTGACATACCCTGTTCCACGGCGCTCTTGCGGATATTTTCAACATCGGCTTTCAAGATAACGTTGTTCATGGTCTCTTCGCTCAAGGCAAGGGCGCGCTCCATGGGCAGGCCAGATCCCACAAGAAGCGACATCGTTCGCGCGAATCTGGCTATTTCCACCTCAATGACGAATTTTCCGAAGACTGGAGTTTTGAGTTTCGCCATGTCCGCAAGGCGACGCCCGGATCCGCCGGAAGTCAGGCGCCGGATCACCAGCGCAACCACCACCAGCGGAATCAGCGCCCATTTCCAGTATTTGGCGCAGGCGTTGCTAAGCCCTATAAGAATCCGGGTAGGCATTGGCAGGTTGGAAAAATCCTTGATAAAGGAGATTATCCTCGGCATGAAGAATGTGAGCATGACAAAAACGGTTGCGACGCCGACGGCAACGACAAGGGCCGGATATGCCATCGCGCCCTTTACCTTGCGCCGCACCTCTTCTTCCCGTTCCCCGGCCTCGGCAAGACGCAGCAGCATCGCATCCTGGGTGCCTGCCGATTCCCCTGCCCTGACCATGTTCACATATAACCGCGAAAAAATCGCCGGATGCCGGGACATTGCTTCTGAAAGCATATTCCCGTCCCTGACCGATGCCTCGATCTCGCCGATCACACCAGCAAAGCGCTTGTTGGGAGTTTGTTCCCGGACAGTCCTGATGGCGCGAAGAATGGGCACGCCGGACTTGAGCATTCCGGCCATTTGTCTCGAGAAGATATTGATGTCGCGCCGGCGGACACCGCCGAACGCAAAGGCGGATGAACGCGCCGGTTTTTCGCCGGCCGTTCCCTCGCGTATCCAGACCGGCGAATAGCCTTGTTCCTCGAGACGCCCGACCACCGCGCCCTGGTTCTCGGCTTTCATTTCGCCTTCAACGGTTTCACCCGGACCGTTTTTGGCCCTATATGAATATGTCGGCATGATCGGAACGAGCCCGTTATTCGCTGGTAACCCTGAGAACTTCTTCGGAGGTTGTAATGCCGGCAGAGGTCTTTTCCCATCCGTCCTGCAGCATGGTAATCATGCCCGCGTCAACCGCCTTGTTGCGGATTTCCGATGCCGCGGCCCTCCCCATGATCAGCTTCCTGATCGCCTCGTCAACAACGAGAATCTCGCAGAGCGCCACCCTTCCGAAGAAGCCCGTATTGCCGCACTTGCGGCAGCCCCTGCCCCGGAAGAATATTTTGCCGTCCCGCTGAAAGTTCTCGCGGCATTCAGGACAAATCACCCTGACCAGACGCTGGGCGGTAAACGCCCGAACCGACGAAGCGACAAGGTATGAATCAATTCCCATGTCGACAAGGCGCACAGCCGCGGCTGCGGCATCGTTTGTATGAAGCGTGCTGAACACCAGATGTCCGGTCAACGCGGTTTGTATAGTGACCTCAGCCGTTTCCCTGTCCCGGATCTCGCCCACCATCATGACATCCGGATCGTGTCTGAGCATGCTCCTGAGGGTCCGTGCAAAAGTCAGCCCGATTCCCGGTTGAATCTGGGTCTGCGTCAGTCCCCTGATTTCATATTCCACGGGATCTTCAATCGTCACGATCTTACGCTCCCGCGTATTCATCCTGGACAGGCACGCGTAAAGAGTCGTGCTTTTCCCGCTGCCGGTGGGGCCTGTTACCACTATTATGCCGTGCGGCATCGCGATCAGCGTCTGCATCTGTTCAAGATTGCGCTCGGAAAGCCCGAGATCTTCAAGGCTCAGCATCATTGTGGTCGGCAAAATACGGACCACCACGTTCTCGCCGTGAAGCGCAGGAACCACGGAAATACGGAGATCGTAACTGTTGTCGCCTATCCGGACCCTTGTTCGTCCGTCCTGCGGCAGACGGCGTTCGACGATGTTCAGGTCGGCCATGAGTTTAATACGCGACACGATTGCGGGATACAACACGCTGATATTGTCCGACATGCGCGTGTCATGAAGTATTCCGTCTATGCGCCGCCGCACGATCGCGCCGTCTTCGTACACTTCGAAATGAACGTCCGTTGCGCGGTCGGCAATGGCGCGTTCGAGTATCTGGTTGACCAGCCGGACCACGGACGCATCCTCTGCGGCCCTGCCGAGATCGTGCGACTCCCGGAAGAGAACCGGCTCGGACGCCTCGGGAAGCTCGTCCAGTATGCGTTCGACAGTTTCAGAGCCAACCCCGTAATATTTCCTGATGGCCTCGGAGATCTCGTCTCCGCGAGCGCAAACACGCTCCACGCGCATGCCGAGATTCGACTGGATATCCTCGACAGCGGACATGTCAAAGGGATTGGAAACCGCGATGGTCAATATGCGGTTCTCCAACGACACCGGCATAACCGCGTAATGCGCCACAAATCGCGCCGACAGGGATTTCACAGCGGTTTCACTAATTGAAAAATCCCTCAGGCTGACAAAGCGTATATTCTGCCGGCGGGCGAGAAACTGAAGGACCGCCGTTTCGTCCACGTACCCCTCAAGGACCAGGGTGCGAAGAACATGCTCCCTCCTGCGTCCGGCGATTTCAGCGGCCCGTTGCAGGTTATCCGGGGTCACGAGGCCGTTTTCGACAAGAAGGGTTTCAAATCCTCTCTGCATGGCATTTCCCGACAGCTTGTTGTTCCGGACGGAGTTATCCGGATCAGATTTCCACTTTGCCTATCATGTACAGCGCGTCTTCGCTGAGTTTGTCCAGTTTCCCGTCGATAATCGCCTCTGCGCCGTCGATGGTTTCCTGGACAGTCACGAACTGGCCCTTCTTGCCGGTGTACGACTCGGCCACGCTGAATGGCTGGGTGAAGAAATTCTGCAGTTTCCGAGCGCGTTCATAAAGAATGCGGTCGGCCTTCGACAACTCGTCCACGCCGATGACCGCCACGATGCGCTTGAGCTCGTCATATTTCGTCAAAATCCTCAATACTTCCTGGGCCACGCTGAAATGCCGTTCGCCCACTACCGCCGCGTCAAGGTTGGCGCAGGACGACGCGAGAGGATCTATGGCCGGGTACAAGCCGAGCTGGATCATGTCGCGCGACAGCACCAGCACCGAATCGAGGTAACTGAAAATGGTCACCACCGCCGGATCGGTCAAATCGTCGGCCGGCACATATACCGCCTCAAAAGCCGAGACTGAACCCTTGATTCGCTCATGAACATCGCCGACCTCCGAACTGAGTGTCGGCTGGTATCCGGTTTCCGACGGGACCCGGCCGAGCAGCGTGGAGATTTCCGCGCCGGCCTGTACGAATCGGAAAACATTGTCCAGGAAGAGCAGCACTTCCGTGTTTTGCTTCTGCAGCCACTCCGCCAGGGTAATTGCCGTCAGAATCACGTTAAAGCGCGCGCCGGGCGGTTCGTCCATCTGCCCGAATGCCATCATGATCTTGTTCAGCACACCATGCTTCTGGAATTCGTAAAAGAGTTCGTTACCCTCGCGGATACGTTCGCCTATGCCGCCGAACACGCAAGCGCCATGGTGCCGTTCCACCACATTGTTGATGAGCTCCAGGATGATGATCGTTTTCCCGCATGCGGCTCCGCCAAGCATGCCGGTTTTGCTGCCTCTTACCACGGGGAAAAGCAGGTCGATCGCCTTGATACCGGTTTCGAAAAGCTCGCGCTTGTTTCCCTCGAATTTCGCCATATCCACGTGGACTTTGGATATATCCCTGTAGATAGGCGATTTTTCCTGGGCAGGAATCGCGCCGAGCCCGTCAATCGGATCGCCCATGCAATTAATGATACGGCCGAACAGCTCCTTCCCGACCGGAATTTCGAGCGAACGGCCCTCTGACACGGCCGTGGAATTGCGCTGCAGATTGAGTGTCGAAGACAGGGCTATGCACCGGGCTATGTTGCCTTCGAGGTGTTCGGCCACGAGCACGCGTACTTCTTTCTTGTCGAAGGTCTTCGCGCGCACGACCTCGTGAAGATCCGGCATTTCCTCCACCTTTGCGAACCTTATATCAACAACCGGCCCCTGGACCGCAATGACTTTGCCCTTGGAAACCGGGCGTTCCTGCGTTTGAACCGGTGCTTGAGATTGCTGTTCCATAACGACTCTCCTTTTCCGGCGTACTAAGCCGCCTCACCGGACGTCATAGCGGCGGCTTTTGCCACCGCAACCGCCTCGGCCTTTGCCTCCGCCTTTTTCTTCTTCTTCCTGATATTGCCGGCGGAGTAGCTTTCACGCATGCCTTTGTCTATCTTCTCATGCGAGGCCCTGAAATACTTGAACTGCAACTTCTTCTGCTCCTTTTCAAGTTTCTGGTTGCTTCCTTCAAGATGCATCGCGCGCGCGCCGAATTCCGACAGCTTGCTGTCCTCGAACACTTCGTAAAGTTTTGACGCCACCCATGTCCGCGCCAGATATTCCATCATGTCAGGAAAGGAGGATTCAATAATAACCTTCCTGGCGGTGCGCGCCGCCCACGTGTCCTCCATTTTCCGCATTTCGGCCTGCTGGACAAGCCTGTCGAACAGATCCGCGCAAGGGAGAACGTTGATCGTCTCGATGACCTGCCGCGAGAATGACTGAGACTGCGGATATATCAGCGCAAGCGCTCCAATCCTGCGGGCCTGCACTTCCTTGACAATGTAATCCGTCAATTCCATCGCCTGTTCATATCGCGTCTCATGCTCGATACCCCTGAAGAACTTGAACTCGCGTCCGGCATCGGACAGCTTCGCCGCGCCTTTCTCGCCGATTATTATCAATTTCACCTTGTCGTTCGGCCTCTTGCCCTGGATTTCGGCAATTCTCCCGATAATTCCACTGTTCAAACCGCCCATGAAACCGGAGTCGGAAGTCACCGCGATAATACCCTGGACGTCCGTCTGGCTTCGCACCAGAGGATTGTCGGATTCGACCATGTGCACAATGCGGAAAAAATCCGCAAACGACTGCATGAACTGGTCGAACCGCTCCTTTTCCCTCTCGAGAGCATGGTACCGGGAACTGGCGATATTCTTCAGCGTTGACACAAGAGACAGCAACTCCTTGTTGAACCGCATCTGTTTCCTGAGTTCCATCAATTGCATTGCGTCTTATCTCCACGCCATGCCGGATCCGATCCGGGGAGCCGCATCAGACGTTCTTCTTCAGTTCGCTCACGCCTTCGCGATACCTGTTGAGCAGGCTTCCGTCTATCTCGAGGCTTCCGAGCTTGATCATGAGCCCCGCAAGCAGGCTTTCGTCGATTTTTTCGTTGATCGAAAGGTGTACGTCGAATTTCTCTGCCAGCAGGCCTTCGAGCCTCGCCTTCTGTTCCGGAACGAGTTTATGGCTGGCCACGAACTGTGCCTCATCGGCCTCGACATGAATGGAGGCGCCGTCCACCTCGGACAGCGCGCCGATCAATTCGTCCACAAATGCCATGTTAAGTTTTTCGCTGACATTCCGGCTTACAACCATCTTGAAAAGATCCCCGGCGTATTCCACAGCCTTGCCGGCCGTTTCATGGATGATCTGTTCCCGGATCTTCTCCTTGTTAAGCTGCGCCTCGCTGATGATCCTGTCGGCCTCGGCTTTTGCCTCGGCTTTCATGCGGTCCTTCATCCGGGAAAGATCCTGCTCCACGGCTTCGCGCTGGCGTTTTACATCCTCCTCGGCCTGCGCTTTCTTTTTCAAGAACTCCTGTTCCTGCGCCTCCATCCGCTGCCGGATCGCCTCTTCCTTCTTCCCGAGGTCCGACTCGGCGCTTTTGAGCCGCTTAACGGCGCTCATTGTGTCGCCAAGCAGAATCTTCCGGAGAACGGTTGCGATTACCGCGAAAACCGCCAGTTGTGCGACAAGAATCAGAATCAGTGTTCCGCTCATTTGACTGAGTATGCTCATCCGTCACCCCTTCGTTATGATCTCAACAACCGACACCCCGGGAATTCCCGCCGGGCATCTTAAGATTTCGCAAACAACTGAAATAATATCAGGAGCGCGACCACCGCCACCGATTCCGAAAAAATCAGGGCTATTATCATTGCCTGAAGAATCTTCGGAGCCGCCGAAGGATTTCTCCCCAGGGCTTTTATGCTAGCATAACCGATGGCGGCGATAACGGCCGACGGGCCGAGAATCGTAACCACCAGCACCAACAATACTATAAGGTTGTGCATCATTTTATTCTTCCACCAGCAGCATGCACTCGTTCCGGTCAAACCGCATAATGCCGTTCCTGATCGGTATTTTCTTTTTCCAGTCCACAACCACATTGCCCGGCTTGAGCAGGCTTACCACCGGCGCATGATGGGGCAGTATTTCAAACTCCCCATGGTCGCCGGGAAGAAACACCTGTTCCACATCCCCGTCAAAAACCGCCTTCTTCGGCGTTAATATGGTAAGGTGAAACATCAGTTGCCGGCGCCGGCAGGCGCTTCAGCCTCTCCCGTGTTTGCAGCAAAATACGCACTGACAATGCTGTCCATCAACCGTTCCAGCTCCGAATCCAATTCCGTTTTTTCGTCAATCCGCGTCGAGAATTCCGGGTCAATCCCGAATGCAAAACCATAAATGCCGCCGACAAAGGCTTTCTGCCGGTCGTCGCTGATATTATCAAGCAGCCCTCGGTTCACCGCGTACAGGAGCAACACCTCTTCGGCAAGCGTCACCGGCTTGTACTGGCCCTGTTGCAGTACGGCCGTGATCGCTTTGCCCCTCTTCAGCACTTTCTCCGCCTCTGCGGAAACGCTGCTCTGCAATTTGCTCAATTTCGCCACCTCGGTGTACTGGGCATATTGCACACGCAATGAAGAGCTTAAGGATTTCAGAGCCGGCGGCTGCGTTCTTCCGCCGATGATCGAAACGGAAAGTGAAAAATCGATCGCCGGCCTGATGCCCTCGCCGAAAAGCGTACCGCTGAGAAACACCAGCCCGTCGCACATGGAAATCAGGTTGGAGGGTATATACCCGGTTAAATCGCCTTCCAGCGTTTCGGCTATCCCGAGAAACGTCATCGTTCCACCGCCGCACCGCTTGTTGAACCGGCCGGCGCGTTCCATGAGTTGCGTATGGACATAGAAAATATCGCCCGGATACGCCTCCCGGCCCGGCGGCCGTTCCAGCAGCAGGGAAAGCTGCCGGTATGCCCACGCGTGTTTCGTTATGTCGTCGAAAACAATAAGCACATCGCGCCCCTGCTGGGTGAAATAATCGCCCATGGACACGGCCGCATACGGCAGGATGTATTGCTCGCCCACAGGCGCGTTGTCTAGCGCAATCATGATTATGGAATAATCGAGGGCCCCTCCGGCTTGCAGGGCCGAAAGCGCCTTCTCCAGCGAAGACATGGATTTGCCGATGGAACAGTAAATGCAGATGACACCCCTGCCCTTCTGATTGATGATGGCATCAAGGGCCACAACGGTCTTGCCGCTCATGCGGTCGCCTATGATCAACTGCCGCTGGCCCTTTCCCAGGGGCACAAAAATGTCCATCACTTTCGTTCCGACCGGAAGAAACTGGTCCACCGGCGAACGATCCACAATGGACGGCGAATCCCGGAACACCGGATTGTGCGCATCGGGAATTATGATAGCCTTTCCGTCGCACGGCTCGGCAAGCGCATTGATCATCCTGCCGATGAACTTGCCTCCCACGGGTATCGTGAACGGCTCGTTGACTCCGGATACTTCCCTGCCTAGCCTCATCTTGCTTTCGTCGCCCAGCACAAGCACCAGTACGTCATCCTCGTCAAAGCCCATAACGATGCCGCGAACGCCGTCGCCCATGTCTACTATCTGGCCGTTCAGACACGAGGGTAGACCCTCCACGCGCGCGATCGTCTTCTTGATGTCGCGTATCTTGCCGCTTTCGGCAAGCTTCATCTTAAAAAGCGGTATTCCTGAACCGAGTGAACTCATTCCCGAGGCTCTCCTTTATCCCTTCGGTCAAGTCTTTGGTCTTGATAATTTCCTCGATCAATTCGGGCCGGTTGTTCCGAATGTTCTTGATCAGCTGCCTGGTCCATTCCTGAACGTCCGCGGGATTGCATTTGTCGTAAAACCCTTCCCGGAAAGCATGCAG